>Ga0233425_10009387_pt1 | contig 12438 bp, 14 predicted proteins | sample Watercolumn_Towu_2_FD_181712 | JGI IMG/M metagenome (GOLD analysis project Ga0233425, IMG submission 181712) | Freshwater microbial communities from Lake Towuti, South Sulawesi, Indonesia - Watercolumn_Towuti2014_140_MG | ecosystem: Environmental > Aquatic > Freshwater > Lake | place...
CGGCGGGCAGGAACATAGGTTTCTCCTGGGTTGCAGAATGGTCATTCAGCTCTATTCTAACCCAAGAAACCCATATTCCTTCAATTAATACCTGTTAAAGTTCGCGAAACGTACAAAGTCGAGCTCAATGTACGTCTGAAAGAGTGCGTTTCCGAGACCTAGCAAGGGTTTCATTCCATATGGGTCTTTTTGGTGAGTCGTCAACCAAGTGATGAAGGAAGGGTTCACGATGACACAGTCAAGATGCGCACGCATTTTGTTTGTGTTCATCGGCTCCTGCTGGACATAAGGGCTTCGTTCCAGGAACGAACACTTGAATGGCGATGGATACTCTGCATGGATCAGGGAGTGGTTTTCGTACTGAAAGATGCGATCGCTGATGCACAGATGGTAGAAGTATGAATGCAACTCCTTTTCTGTGAAGAAGAAATCATTGATCTGAGTCTTGAAGATGTCTCTGAGATGACGGATGTTGTTTTCTACGGCTTCAACGAGCAATTCAGTCCGCATGGGAAGGGTCTCCTATCCTAGTCGGCCCGCAGGCCGCTGTGTTGCCCGGCGACTTCCCGCAGCCGTTCCACGTCGCGCATGGGCGGCAGGCCGAAGAGCTTCTTGTACTCCCGGTTGAAGTGCGAGGCGTCGTAGTAGCCGACGCGGGAAGCGGCGCTTGTCGCATCGAGGTGCTCGCCGAGCATCAGCCGACGCGCCTCTTGGAGCCGCAGCCGTTTCTGAAACTGTAACGGGCTTAGCGCGGTCACGGCCTTGAAGTGGTGGTGGAAGCCGGAGACGCTCATCCCCAACTCACGCGCGATGCCTTCGATCCGAAGCGGCTGGTCAAAGTCTGTGTGGAGGCGCTCGATCGCCCTGGCAATGTAGGCGGTGTAGCCGCTTTGGGTCGCAATGTAGCGGAGCCGGTCGCCCTGCGCGCCCATCAGGAGCCGGTAGACGATCTCCCGCGTGATCAACGGCGCGAGGAAGGGCGCTTCGGCTGGAGCATCCACCAGCCTGACGAGCCGCACCACCGCGTCCAGCAGGCCGGCATCGAGCGCGCTGACATTGATGGCTCGGACATCAGCATACTTTTTCGTGGCAGATTGATCGGCCTCGACCATGACCGCGCTGACAAGGGCCGGGTCAAGCTCCAGGCGCAGGCTGAGGTATGGCTGCTCCCACGACGCTTCGAGGACGTGACCCACGAGGGGCAACTCGGCTGTGACGAGCAAGTAATGCCAGGGGTCGTACACGTAACGCTCGTCTCCCAGAAAGATCTCCTTGCTGCCCTGGGCGATCACGCAGAAGACCGGGTCGTATACGCTGTGCAGCGGCCCCTTGGGCGAAGAAGCGCGGTTGAGGTGAAGCCCTTTCAGCGGTTCAATCGTTCCGTCTGTGCGGATCGCACGTGCGATCCGCGCGACGAGTTCGTCTCTGTTCGCCTGCGCACGGTTTGACTCATGGTCTGCCTGTTGTGGGGTCATCGAATCCCTGCTCTTTCACGTTTGAGGTTTGCAGAATCGTACAATGATCTTCGAGAAACATTATACCATCCGGCGCCTCAAGGTGCTAAACTATCTCCAACACAGAGGAGTATCTTCTGGTAGGGGCGCACCCTTGCGGTCGCCCACGCAGGCAGGCGCAAGGCCGTGCCCCTACCCCCGGAGCGGCGGACATTCAAAAGGATCATTGGGCAAATCGCGCCCGATGCGAAAACAAAGAACCCGATTGGATAGGAAAGGACAGGTGGCAGAATGCGAACGCGGAAACTCGGAAACAGCGGTCTTGAAGTCTCGGCTCTTGGGCTGGGCTGCATGAGGATGAGTTTTGGCGACACCCCGACCGACAAACAGGAGATGATCACGTTCCTGCACGCGGCGGTTGACCGCGGCGTCACTTTCTTCGATACCGCGGAAGTGTACGGGCCGTTCACCAACGAGGAGTTGGTCGGCGAAGCGTTGGAGCCGTTCAGGGGGCAAGTGGTGATCGCCACCAAGTTCGGGTTCAAGCATGGAGAAAAGGGGCCGCATCCCGGCGTTGGCCTCGATAGCCGGCCGGAGCAGATCAAACGCGTCGCCGAGGCCTCGCTCAAGCGCCTGCGGGTGGAGGCCATAGACCTGTTCTATCAGCATCGGCCCGATCCGAATGTGCCCATGGAAGATGTGGCCGGCGCGGTGAAGGATTTGATCCAGCAGGGCAAGGTGAAGCACTTCGGGCTTTCGGAGTCCAATGCCGAGCAAATCCGCCGCGCCCACGCGGTGCAGCCGGTCACGGCCCTGCAAAGCGAATACTCGATCTGGTGGCGCGCCATTGAGCCTGCCATCCTGCCGACCTGCGAGGAGCTCGGTATCGGCCTTGTGCCCTACAGCCCGCTGGGCCGCGGCTATCTGACCGGCAAGATTGACGAGAGCACGACCTTCGACCGCTCCGACATCCGCAGCCGCAACCCCCGCTTCACCCAGGAGGCGATCAAGGCCAACCGGGTGGTGATTGAGCTGCTCGAGCGGATCGCCGCGCAGAAGGGCGCGACGCCGGCGCAGATCGCGCTGGCCTGGTTGCTGGCGCAGAAACCGTGGATCGTGCCCATCCCAGGCTCGCGCAAGCTCGAACGGCTGGATGAGAACATCGGCGCGGTGGACATCACGCTGGCCTCCGCTGATTTGGGCGAAATCGAACAGGCTATGTCGCAGATCACGGTGGTGGGCGACCGGTATTAGGCCCGGAAGAAATTCGGAGATGGACATCGGAAAGAGCGGTTCACTACTGCAGGTGAATTCCAGAAATCGCCTGAAAGGAGCACACAATGGAATACGCCCGATTGGGATCAACGGGTATGAAGGTCTCGCGCATCTGCCTGGGCTGCATGGGGTTCGGGGATGCGACGCGTTGGGTTCACAAGTGGGTGCTGGACGAAGATAACAGCCGGCCGATCATCCAGAAAGCGCTCGAGCTGGGGATCAACTTCTTCGATACGGCCAATGTCTATTCGATCGGCCGGAGCGAGGAGATCCTCGGCCGCGCGCTGAAGGATTTCGCCCGGCGGGACGAAGTGGTCATCGCGACCAAGGTGCGCGGCAAGATGCGCGAAGGCCCGAATGGTGAGGGGTTGTCGCGCAAGGCGATCCTGAGCGAGATTGACCACAGCCTGCGGCGGCTGGGCACGGACTACGTAGATCTCTATATCATCCATCGCTGGGATTACGCGACGCCCATCGAGGAGACGATGGCGGCGCTGAACGATGTGGTGCGCGCGGGCAAGGCGCGCTACATCGGCGCTTCGGCCATGTTTGCGTGGCAGTTTCAGCGGGCGCTGCACGTCGCGGAGCAGCACGGGTGGACGCGCTTCGTCTCGATGCAGGATCACCTGAATCTGATCTACCGCGAGGAGGAGCGAGAGATGCTGCCGCTCTGCCGCGCGGAGGGGATCGGGGTGACCCCGTACAGTCCGCTCGCATCGGGCCGGCTGACGCGTGGCTGGTCGGCGGACAGCTCGCTGCGCGCCCAGACCGACCAGATCGCGGTCGGCAAGTACGGCGCAACGGCCGACGCCGATCGCCAGGTCGTCGAGCGGGTGGCGGAAATCGCCGGAAAGCATGGCGTCCCGCGCACCCATATCGCGCTGGGGTGGCTGTTGCAGAAGGAGCCGGTGACCGCGCCCATCATCGGCGCCACGACCATCGCACACCTGGAAGAGGCCATCGGCGCGCTGTCCGTCAAGCTGACCCCCGAAGAGGTCGCCCACCTGGAAGCGCCATACGTGCCGCATCGCATCGTGGGGCATCAGTAGCATGGCGACGGCAAGGCCGCTGAACAGCGGAACGGGTCGGCGAGGGATCCCATGAGAAGAAGATGACAAAGACCAGCTCCCACCTTAAAGGAATCGGTTTCCTCATCCTGGCGCTGCTGATTATCTCTGTCCAGAGCGTCGCGGTGAAATGGCTGGGCGGCAGCTATCCGGTCTTGGAGATGGTTGTTTTGCGCAACCTGGTTGCGTTGCCGTGTACCCTGCTCTTTTTCCGCTATGAAGGGAAGCGCGGGCTGCCCACCACGCCGCGGTTCAAGCTCGAAGTCATGCGCGGGATGTCGCTGTTCCTCTCCTACACTACCTTTATGATGGGATTGGCGGCCCTGCCGCTGGCGGAGGTGGAATCCATCCGCTTCTCCGGCCCGCTGATGATCACCCTGCTCTCGGTTCTGCTGCTGGGCGAAAGAGTTACGCCAGGCCACTGGCTGGCGTTGCTGGTTGGCTTGCTCGGCGTCCTGCTGATCGTCAGACCCGGCGCGGCGACCTTCAACATCGGATCCGTTTTCATCTTGATCAGCGTGCTGTTCTACGCGCTGACGGTCATCGCCACGCGCAAGCTGCAGGCCACCGACAGCAGCGCCACCATGGCCTACTACAGTGCGCTCGTCTATCTGGCGGCCGCGCTGATCCTGGCGCCGCTGACGAGCATGATTGGAGAAATCCCGAACGCCCATCCGAGCATTGCTTTCCTGTTTCGCGATTGGGCCATGCCAACCCTGCGCGATGGCATGATCATGTGCGGCTTGGGGCTGGTGTGGGCGGGCTGGACCTATCTGATGGCGCGCGCCTATAGCGCGGCCCCCGCCTCGGTGATCGCCCCGTTCGAGTATCTGTCGCTGCCGATCAATGTGATGTGGGGGTTCGCTATCTGGCACGAGATCCCAACGCTGATGACCGTGGCGGGCGCTGGTTTGACATTGTTGGGCGGTTTGTATATCCTGTATCGAAAGCAAAAATGAACCAATAGGAATTCATAGGAGGCACGAAATGAAGATCAAGCGTTTGGGCCGCACGGGCCTGAAGGTTTCGGAAATTTGTTTGGGCACGATGACGTTTGGCAACCAGTGCGATGAGCCAGCGTCACACGCGATCATGGACAAGGCGTTCGAACACGGCGTCACCTTCTTCGACACCGCCGATGTCTATCCGCTCGGCGGCGGGCCGGAGCGCGTCGGCCGCACCGAGGAATTCGTCGGCACGTGGCTCAAGGGGCGGCGGGAGAAGATCGTCTTGGCGACCAAGTTCTTCGGCCGGATGGGCGATGGCCCGAACGACGCCGGCGGGTCGCGCAAGCACATCCTGCAGGCGGTCGAGGCCAGCCTGCGCCGTTTGCAGACCGACTATCTTGACTTGTACCAGATGCACGGCCCCGATTATGAAACGCCGCTCGATGAGACGCTGCGGGCGCTGGATGACCTGGTGCGCAGCGGCAAGGTGCGCTATATCGGCTGCTCCAACTACCCCGCCTGGGTGCTGACCAAGACGTTGTGGATCAGCGATCGGTTGGGGCTGGCGCGCTTCGACTGCGTGCAGCCGCGCTACAACCTCCTGTTCCGCCACATCGAAGCGGAGCTGTTCCCGCTCTGCCTGGATCAGGGGATCGGCGTGATCAGCTACAACCCGCTGGCCGGCGGGATGCTCACCGGCCGCTACCAGGCCGGGCAGACGCCCCAGGAAGGCACGCGCTTCGGGCTGCAGAACGCCGGGCCGATCTATCGCGCCCGCTACTGGCAGGAAGCGACGATGCAGGCGGTAGACCAGCTCAAGCAGGTCTGCGCCGAGCGCAACGTACCGATGACGCAGGTGGCCCTGGCCTGGGTGCTGGCGCAGCCGGCTGTCACCTCAGCCATCGTCGGCGCCAGCAAGGCCGAGCAGCTCGACCAATCGCTGCCCGCCGTTGATCTCAAGCTCGACGAGGCGCTCGGGGCGGCCTGCGACGACATCTGGTATCAGCTACCGCGCGAGCGCAGCAAGGATGTGGCGTTCCGTTAGTTTACGTGCCTGGCGCTTCCAAGTGCTTGCGTTAGCCAGGGAAACCCCAGGCAAGCGCCAGGCACGTTGTAGCCAAATCTCCGCTCACTACGCGTCATAATGCTAAATCGCTACTTATTCAATGCCGCGTACATTCGCTCTCGGAAAGGGCGAATCTCATTGTTGAATAGCTCGGGGTCGAAATACTCGATCACCATTTCATTACCTTTGTAGAACATCGAGACAAGAGAAAGCCAGTCTTCGAGGTCAATTGCGCCATCGATACGGAAAAGCTTGACGTAGTGAGCGGGCCGTATGTTATTAGGCATGTGTTGGCTCATCCGTGTTCGATAGCTATCCTCAGCGTATACTTTCGCAGCTCCATCAAAGTGGCGGAATGTCTTATTCGGCATGTCCCGTTTCGCGTGGACGTAACGATTGATGTGCCAATGCTCATGTGGGTTGGATGCCGCTGATAGCTCCTCGATTTCAAGGGTCTTGATAGACTCGACCTCATTGGTCTTCCAAAGGAACTCCGTCTTTTCGAGTGGGTAGCTATCGAGTGAGTTGGAATAGGTTCGAGCAACCACGGTTAGCCCGACGAAGTTGGGGTCATCAAGCTTGTTGGGATCAAACTTGGGGCCGAACCAAGTGTCAAGTTCCATTTCATGACGATAGTCGTCAAAGTTTATAATACGCCGATGATCAATGGCGATCCGAAAGGAGTTAGAGTCTTGCGTTTCGTGTCTGAAACGCGCCAGCGTTCCGAGAAAGTCGAAATTTGGGTTGGAAGAGAATCCCCGCCGGAGAAATTGGTGGTAATGAAGGAAGTGCTTACGATACCGAATTCCCCCATCGAATAATAGAAGGTCATCGGTGAGGGCAAGTAGTCCATCGTCATCGAAGCGTGACCGCAACTCAGGGCACGCCGTGAGCACTTCGCTATCATTCGGCAATGGTGAGATAACTTCGGAAACAGGCGAGTATCCTGCTTGAAGTTCAACGGCAACGCAATACTCAGCGACCCTTCTTAAGTACTCACGCGTGAGCGGGCGTTCAACGGGTAGCAGTAACTGTCGATAACCCGCTGACACAGAGTCAACAATGAGCCTGACTTCCTCAAACGACATCTCCGCCAATTGGGTGACGCATTCATCAACGATCGGCTTCAGAACGGCATAAACAGCTGGTGGATCCCCTCCCATACAATGGCTGAGAAAGAGCGGGAAAACATTGTAGTGTAGGCACTGTCGCCTGAGTTCCCGAAGCTCACGGTCGTCAAATAGCAGTTTCGCCATTGTTCGTTTTCCTCGGAAGCCCAAACGTTAGCTTCGACGGCACTTCGTGCTTCATCCTGCCTGTTGACCCATATTGGTGCATTGCTTGGCCTTCTATGTTGGCGCTTTTGTCAAGTCCTTGGTGGTGGGCGCACAGGGCCAAGCGTCCCTACAGGGGACGCTTGGCCGAACACCGATGGATGCGACAATCGCGCCAACCCAAGCAATGGGCCTAACGGGCGGGATAGGCCGCTGCCCGTCTGTAGCGCAGAATGCTTGCCCACCAAAACGAAACACAGACGAAGAAGGCTTGTTAAACCGCAGCGTAAAGGCAGTCGGCTTGATCCCCGTGTTAGTGCTTCTTCTTTTGGATACTTGCTTTGCCGATAGCTCTAATGATTGCTTACTGCCAGCAGACAATTCCCCCATCATCAATCAAGAGAGTGCTTCCGCTCCCGCCAGCATTCATAACATACGTTTTGTCCTGATAGTAGAACGCAATGCGTTTTCCATCTGGTGACCAGATAGGTTCCCAATTGGGGGCTGAACTATACGTTAAACGAGTTACATTGCTGCCATCGGCGTTCATCACATAGAGTTCTATGTTACCGGAGCGGTTGGATACAAAAGCCAGGCGCTTGCCATCTGGTGACCAAGCTTGATGTATGTTGGAACCCGCATTACTTGTGAGACGCGTAACAGCACTCCCATCGGGATTTACTGTGTAGATGTCCCAATTGTTACCATGAACTGAGAAGAAAGCGATACGTCTGCCAGGCCACCAAGCAGGCTCATCGTCTCGGTCGGGGTCATTGGTCAGTCGAGTCATATCACTTCCATCGGCGTTCATCACGTATATTTCCATATTGCCATCACGGTTGGAGGCGAATGCAATCTGCTTGCCGTCCGGAGACCAGGTGGGATGCCAGCTAAAGACTCGATCACTCGTTAGCTGCGTTGCATTGCTTCCATCGGCGTCCATTACGTAGATTGTGCCGCTACGCAGAAAGGAAACATCATGAGCAAAAGCAATATGCACTCCATCAGGAGAACAAGCAAATTTGTCGTCCTTAATCGAAATGTACATCAGGCGTGTCACGTCACTGCCATCCGTGTTCATCGTATAGAGAGCAGGTTTCCCATCACGTTTGGATGTGAAAACGATTCGTCCCTTCAAACGCGGAACAGATGCAACTCTCGGATTCGGTGTCCGAGTTGCTATCGGTATTGAAGTACTTGTCGGTGCAGGTATCTTTGTCGGGCTTGTCTGAGTTGCCACTGGTACTAATGGGACAGTCGATGTCTGCTGTGAGGACGTGGTCTGTGTTGGCTGGACCGGGGTAAAGGTTTGACGGGGCGCAGACGTAACCACAGCGACACGGACTGTGGCCTCGCGCAGCCGGCCTTGTTCGGCCCAGTAGGCCAAGCCGACGGTGCCCGCTATTGCCGCGAGGATCAGGGCCGCTTTAGGGTGTCGAAATGCCCATCTGCCAAGTTCCCACAGCGCCACGGTGGCGATACCAAGCAGGCAGCCGAGCCCCTTCCCGAACATTTGAGGACTCGGAAAATCATCTCTATCGGACATCTCTAAGCCTCCAATCAGAGCAAGGGCCGGCCGACGCCTTCTATGTTGGCACTTTTGTCAAGTCCTTGGTGGTAGGCGCACAGGGCTGAGCGACCCCAGTGGGGACGCTTGGCCGAACACCGCTGGCTGCTACAACTGCGCCAAACCCATGCAGTGGCCTGCCATGTGCTTTCTAGCCGTTAAGATAAGCGGCGCACATCCCAAGCCGCGATGCGCTGCCCCCGTTTTGCTCAATTACACTGACTTCCCCTTCCCACCCAGAAATGGCAAAGGAAAACGAGCCGACCGGGAAGATGAGATGATTGTATGCGAGCTGTCGCAGTCTGTCAAAACGCCTGACTTCGTGAGGCCGACTCTCTGCTACTCTGCCCGTTCCGTGATGAGGGCATCAGGCTGGCCTGCCGGACCTCAACGTCGCTACATCTTCTTGCGGGCAGGCTTCACCTTAGCCAGATTGTGCGCCACAGCCGTGCGTATCAGGGCCGTGAGCGCATCCTCTTTGAGATCGTCGCCTTCGTGGAAATCAACAGCCCGCGACTTGCCGCCCTCCAACTGGGCGTTATACAGCCCCTGCGGATCGGGCAGGCGCGCGCCCGCCCAGAAACCCAATCGGACCCGTTCCTTCAGGATGACCCCGATGCAGACGATGCCATCATGCTCGAAGACAGCCGACCCGATCGGGTTGGCGGGCCGCCGCCACTTGACGTCCTCGACGATGTCGGGGTCGGCGGCGTGGATGATCTCCCGCAGCCGGGCGAGGGTTGCCCCGCGCCAGTCCGGGGTCTGCGCGATCATGTCGTCAATGAGTTTGCTGCGCGCGGGCATGGCTTCCTCCCCATTGCTCACGCGGCCGGCTGGAACTGATGTCAGGCAGGCCCCGCGGCGGTCAGCGCGGGCGCGCGGAACACGCGCACCTCATCCTCCAGGCGATCGGCGAGACGGTCTTTCTCGATCTCCAGATCGTAACGCGCCTGGAGATTCAGCCAGTAACGCTCCGATAAGCCAAAGTAACGGGCAAGACGTAACGCCGTGTCTGCGCTGATGGCGCGCTTTCTATGCACAATCTCATTGATGCGGCGCGGGTGTACGCCGATGTCTTGTGCCAGCCGGTACTGCGTAATATCCAGCGGCTTCAAGAATTCTTCTAGCAGAATCTCGCCGGGATGGACAGGGGCAAACTTGGCATTCATCGTTTGTGTTCTCACTCAATGATAGTCTGTCACTTCGACATCGTAAGCGTCGCCATCTTGCCAACGGAAGCAGATGCGCCACTGGTCATTAATCCGAATGCTGTGTTGGCCGACGCGCTCACCCGCCAGGCGTTCCAGCCGATTGGCCGGCGGAATCCGAAGATCGTCCAGGCGCTCAGCCACATCGAGCTGTACCAACTTACGCCACGCCAGGCGGTGCAGTTCAGGGGGAAAGTGGCGCAAGAACTGGCGCTGAAAAAGTCGCTCGGTGTCCTTGTCGCGGAAGGACTTGATCATGGGTCAATCATAGCGCAAGACGTTATGGTTGGCAAATTGTGATCGCAGTCAACGCAGTAGGGGCGGGCTGGTGGGCCGCACATCAACGTCGCTACTTCTTCCTGCGGGCCGGCTTCGCTTTGGCCCGATTGTGCGCCACCGCCGTGCGTATCAGGGCTGTTAGCGCGCCCGCTTTGAGATCGTCGCCTTCGTAGAAATCAATCGCCCGCGACTGGTTGCCCTTCAACTGGGCGTTGTACAGCCCCATTGGATCGGGCAGGCGCGCGCCCGCCCAGAAGCCCAGCCGGACCCGTTCCTTGAGGATGACGCCGAAGCAGACGATGCCATTGTGCTCGAAGACGGCCGTGCCGATCGGGTTGGCGGGCCGCCGCCACTTGGCGTCCTCGACGATGTCGGGGTCCGCAGCGTGGATGATCTCCCGCAACCGGGCGAGGGTTTCCCCGCGCCAGTCCGGGGTTTGCGCGATCATCTCGTCAATGAGTTCGCTGGGAGTTGCTCATTTCATGCCTATTCTTCCCAGAGGTCTTCCAGGCGTTTGCGGCCTGCCGCCAGGGCCTGCTGCTCCAGGAAACGTTTGACAGCCGGCCAGGAGACGCGTTGGATCATCTGCGGCGTGGCGGTGGTCTCGGCGTCGGCGAAGTAGGTCAGGGCGCGCACTGCGCTGACGGCAAAGGTGCGCACCCGCGCATATTTCACCGCCGCAACCTCGAACAGGCGCTCAAGAGGCGTTTGTTGCAGAATGAAGTAGAGATCGATGTAGTCCTTGCGCGTGCCCCGCGCCATGATGGCTGCCAGCTTCATCGCGCCGATCTCTTCGACGGTGGCCACCGGCACGCCTTCCAGCAACAGCGGCTCCTGCGTCAGCGGGTAGAGTGTCAGCCGAAAGAAGCTGACCCCGACCCCGCGCCAGTTCGCTACGAAAGTCATGTCCTTGTCGAAGCTGATGGCGAGGGTAGGGTCCTCGAAAGCCACGCGCAGTGCAGACCGCTCGTCAGGCCCCACCGCATCCGAGTCGGATGCGAAAAAATCGAGGTCAACCGAAAAGCGGTGGCCGAGATGCAACGCCAAGCCGGTACCGCCGGCCAGGTAGTAGCGCTGAATAAAGGGCAGGGCGGCGGTGATCTGGAAGAGCTGCCTGGTTTCGGGCGTCAACGCCTGCCACTGGGGTGTCAAAAGGGCCATACTTGCCTGGCCTCCGCGGCAAAGGGCGGATGCTGCCAGCGGCGCAGGCCCAGAAGCTTACGCCAGTAAGTGAAGGTCGCGGCCGACAACTGGCGCTCGCCGCGCCGCCGGACGTACTCGCCAATGCGCTTGCGGCCGTAGACGGCCATCAGCCAGCGGATCTCTTCCCACGTGCCGTATTCGAGCGCGCGTTGGATGATCAGGTCGGCGTCCTGCTCACGGTCAAGCCGACGCGGATCATATTCCTGGAAATACGGCCACAAGCCGCTCGGAATGCTGGCGTTGGTCATGCGGTTCGTTAGGCGCCATCAGAACTGAAACAACGAAGCCGTTGTTACGTGTATTATAACATCACTCGAGGATGCACCCAAGTCCGGTACACAGAAAATTCATCGTGCGGCCCTGCAACTCGCCCCCGATCAAGCCCTGCGCAGCAGATCTTGGGCCCGATTGTGCTCCACGGCCGTGCGGATCAGGGCCGTCAGCGCGCCCGCTTTGAGATCGTCGCCCTCGTAGAAATCAATCGCCCGCGACTGGTTGCCCTTCAACTGGGCGTTGTACAGCCCCTGGGGATCGGGCAGGCGCGCGCCCGCCCAGAAGCCCAGCCGGACCCGCTCCTTGAGGATGACGCCGAAGCAGACGATGCCAGCGTGCTCGAAGACGGCCGTGCCGATCGGGTTGGCGGGCCGCCGCCACTTGACAGCCTCGACGATGTCGGGGTCCGCAGCGTGGATGATCTCCCGCAACCGGGCGAGCGTTGCCCCGCGCCAGTCCGGGGTCTGCGCGATCATGTCATCAATGAGTTCGTTTCGCGCGGGCATGGCATCCTCCGGATTGCTCACGCAGTCGGTGTGGCGGTCGTTCGGGCGGCGCTGGGCGACTATCGGTCGCCCGTCCAGCAGAGCGCCGGCTGAACCGCGCCCGCCGGGGCGCTTGCGCTCAGACGGGTGATTGCTCCAGCCGGGTGTGATGAGATGATTGTATGCAATCGGTGATAGCCTGTCAAATGCATTGGTCACAAGTTAAGCCTTTGCCGGGTTTGTCAAATCGAGCAGGGCCGGTAATGGGTCCAGGCGCCGCGGGCGTTTGATGATGCCGAGCAGCTTGGCATGGGCGACCAGGTAGGCCACCGGATCATGG
>Ga0233425_10009388_pt1 | contig 12437 bp, 9 predicted proteins | sample Watercolumn_Towu_2_FD_181712 | JGI IMG/M metagenome (GOLD analysis project Ga0233425, IMG submission 181712) | Freshwater microbial communities from Lake Towuti, South Sulawesi, Indonesia - Watercolumn_Towuti2014_140_MG | ecosystem: Environmental > Aquatic > Freshwater > Lake | place: Indonesia...
AATAGGTCTTGTTTCCACAAGACCTTGAATACACCATTATTCACAAAAGAACTAGCCCCTAAGGGCATTTTTTTTCAATTTTTCAAAAAAAATTGCCTCAGCTACAAAGGGGTAGCTGAACGGTTACCTATATTTTTACTACCGCCCTTTCCCTTTAGGGAGTATCCCGCCCATGTGTAACCGTGATTTTGGCTATGCATAGGTTGCATTTGGCCGTTATGGATGGTATAAAATTGAATAAATTGTGCAGCTAATTAGCTGAAATCACTAACATAGGTGAGTCTTTGCTAATTCCTGGTCCCATCGCTTACCCAAGTTCCTTTTCTTCCACCTTCCCGCTTCATTTTCATGTCAAACCTCTTTTAATCTAGGGGTGAAATATCAATTATGGTTATTGTGGCTTGGAGCGAACATGAGTGAAGTTATCCTCTGGATAATACTGTTTGTTGTCGCCGTGACCGCGGTCTTGGTAGTGGTTTTATTGATCAGGGCGGCCAAGGTTTCTGCGGGTTTTGGGCGGGAAGTGCGCGACGAGCTGCGGATCAGCCGGGAGGAAGCCCGGAGCGCCGGCCGGGAGCTCCGTGAAGAAGTCTCCGGCGGCCTGAAATCCACCAACGAAGTGCTGGCCAGGACCCTGGAGGGCCTGGGCAAGCTCCAGCAGACGCAACTGGAAGGCATGACGAAGCAATTAACCGAACTTATCAATTCCAACCAGTCGGCCTTGGACCGGGTTCGCCTCACCTTTGACACCAGGGTCAAGGAGCTACAAGAGGGTAATGAGAAGAAGCTCGATGAGATGCGCAAAACCGTGGACGAGAAGCTGCACGATACCCTGGAAAAGCGGCTCGGCGAGTCGTTCAAGGTGGTGAGCGAACGGCTGGAGGCGGTGCACCAGGGCCTGGGGGAGATGCAGCATCTGGCCACGGGCGTGGGCGATCTCAAACGGGTCCTGGTCAACGTCAAGGCCCGGGGCACCTGGGCCGAGGTGCAACTCGGAGCGATCCTGGAGCAAATCCTCACCCAGGAGCAGTTCGAGAAAAACGTCCGGGTGAAGCCGGACTCCGGGGAGAGCGTGGAGTATGCCGTGCGGCTGCCGGGTCCCAAGGACGACTCCGGAGCCTGCGTCTGGCTGCCCATCGACTCGAAGTTTCCCCAAGAGGATTACCTGCGCCTGCAGGAGGCTGCGGAAAAAGCCGATCCCGCCGCGGTCCAGGCGGCCGCGGACGCCCTGGCGCGCACCGTGCGCGCGGCGGCCAAGGACATCCATGATAAATACATCAGCCCCCCCGGCACCACCGATTTCGCCATCATGTTCCTGGCCACGGAGGGCTTGTATGCGGAAATTCTGCGCCAGCCCGCCTTTGTCGAAGACCTCCAGCGCCGCTACCGGGTGGTGGTGGCCGGCCCCACTACCATTGCCGCGATTTTAAGCAGCCTGCGCATGGGCTTTCAGACCCTGGCCATAGAGCAGCGGGCCGCAGAGGTGTGGAGGGTCTTGGCAGCCATCAAAACCGAATTCGGCAAGTTCGGCGATATCCTGGATAAGGTCAAACGCCATATCGACCTGGCCGGCAAGACTATTGAGACGACCGGGGTGCGAAGCCGGGCCATCGAGCGAAGGCTCCGGTCAGTGGAGAAACTGCCGGAACCGGAAGCTTTGGAGATTCTGGCATTGCCTAATCCAAACGAGGAAGATGAATCATAACCGAATCGCCACCCTGGGCCGCTTGTGCGGCATCGCCCCGGAGTACGTGGACAACTACGGGGTATGCCGGCCTACTGCCCTGGCGACCTATCAGTCCCTGCTTACGGCCATGGGAATGGCCTGGGAGGACTCGGAGCAGGCCTCCCGGGAAATCGCGAGGCTACGGCTGCGGCCCTGGTCCGGGCTGGTGGACGGGTTAACCGTGGTCTTTTGCGATTCGGAGCGGCCGCGTCTCGTCATCTCTCCCTGGACGCCCGCGGGGGACCTGCCTGCCCTGCGGGTATCCGGGACCATCAGGGATGAACAGGGCCGGGCATCCGCCTGGGAAACCGTCCTGTCGGCCTCTCCTTTAACCCGGCTGGCGGTGGAGGACCATCTGCTGGGGCCGGGTTTTCGCTCCCGGTTGGAGCTGCCTCTTCCCGGGGAGCTGCAACCCGGGTATTATGACCTAAAATTGGAAGTGGAGTTGGGGGACGCGAGCCGGAGGCAACGGGGAGAAACGCGGCTGATCGTGGCCCCCGGCCAGGCTTATCTGCCCCCTGCCTTGGCCCGGGGTCAGAAGCTCTGGGGCCTGAATCTGCCTCTTTATGCCCTGAAGAGTGGCCGCAACTGGGGGATGGGGGATTTTACCGATCTTCAGGAGGCCCTTGCTTGGGCCGGGGAGTTGGGGGCCGCGTTTGTGGGGGTTAATCCCCTCCATGCCCGCCGTCCCGGAGATCAGATCGACTCCAGTCCTTATTCCCCCAGCACCCGGATTTTCCGGGATTTTTTATATCTGGATCCGGAAGCCGCGCCGGAATTCCGGGAATGCCGGGCGGTGCAAGACCTGTGGGCCGCGCCGGCGACCCGGGACCTTCTGAACGGGGCCCGCCATGCGGACCTGGTGGATTATGACCGGGTCTACCGGCTGAAACGGCAAGTCTTGGAATTGCTGTATCAAAAATTTCTGGAACGGCACGGCTCCCCGGAGCATCCTCTCACCGGCCGGGGCCGGGAATTCGCCGGGTTTGTGGCGGCCGGAGGATTGCCTCTCCAGCGGTTCGGGCAATATAATGCCCTGGCGGATCATTTGGGGGCAGGCGACTGGCAAACGTGGCCCCGGGAATATCAACACCCGGAGACGGAGGCGGTGGAGGCTTTCAGCAGCCGACAGCGGGAGGCGATTCACCGCCATCTATATTGGCAATGGCTGACGGCCGGACAATTGGAGGCCGCGCAGAACCAGGCCCGGGCCAGGGGCCTGCCTTTCACCCTGTACCAGGACCTGGCCCTGGGCGCAGCCGCCGGCGGCGCGGAAACCTGGGCCCATCCCGGCCTTTTTGCCAAAGGAACGGACCTGGGCGCGCCCCCCGACGCCTTCAACCCCGGGGGCCAGAACTGGGGGCTGCCGCCCCTGATTCCCGAGCGCCTGCGCCAAGACGGGTACCGGCTGTTCATCGACACCCTCAGGGCCAACCTGCCCCCGGACGGCATGCTGCGGTTGGACCACGTCATGGGACTCTTCCGCCTCTTCTGGATTCCCCGGGGCCGGAGCGCCGCTGCAGGCGCTTATGTGCATTACCCGGCCCGGGAGATGCTGGGCATCCTGGCCCTGGAGAGCCGGCGCCGCCGCACCCTGATCATCGGCGAAGACCTGGGCACCGTTCCCCCCCGGGTGCGCCGGGAACTGGCCCGCCAGAGCGTCTTGTCCTACCGGGTTTTTTACTTTGAGCGCAGCGGCGACGGCAATTTTAAAGACCCGGAGGATTATCCTCCGGTCGCCGTGGCTGCGGTCACCACCCATGATCTCCCCACCCTGGCCGGTTACTGGCAGGGGGAAGACATCCGGCTGAAAAACGCCCTGGGCCTTTTTCCCCAGACCCACCTGGCGGCCGAGGGAACCGCGGCCCGGGAGCGGGACCGGGAGCGGCTGCTGAAGATAACGGGGGCCACCGGCGTTGAATCGGCGGGCAAAGGATTGGCCGAAGCTTCTGCGGAAGCCTGCCCGGAGGAAGTGCGCTTCGGGGTTCTGGAATATCTGGCCCGCAGCCGGGCGGCCCTGATGGAAGTGCGCCTGGAGGAAATTTTCGGGGCGCCGGAGCAGCAAAACCTCCCCGGCACCACCACCCAGTATCCCAACTGGCGGCGGAAATTGCCTTTAACCCTGGAAGAAATGCGCCGTAACCCCGCGGCGGCCCGTTTGGCCGCGCGGTTAAGAAAATATCGAGGAAAAGACAGTAATAAGTAATGTAACCAGTGACCAGGAGGTTCTTGGTTCTGGGTTTTGGGTTCTGGGAAACCAAGAACCCAAAACCAAGAACCCAGAACCCGGAACTTAGAATTTGGAAACTCAAATAGAGGTGCTACATGCCCGACCCCACGCTAATCTACAACCTGTTCCCCACCCTGGCGGGGCCTATCCCCCGTTGGGAAAAACACCTGGAGCGCATCGCCGCCCTGGGTTTCACCTGGATCTATCTCAATCCCATCCACACGCCGGGGCTTTCCGGGAGCCTGTATGCGGTTAAAGACTATTTCGGCATCAATCCCCTCCTTTACCCGGAAACCGGGGAGGACCCGCACGCGGCCCTGGCCCGCTTCATCAAGGAGGCGGAACGCCGGGGCCTGAAGGTGATGCTGGATTTGGTGATCAACCACACGGCCATCGACTCTCCCCTGACCAGGGAGCACCCGGAGTGGTACGCCAAGGATGCCCATGGCAAGATCAAAAACCCCGGGGCCATCGACCCCGCGGATGCCACCAAAGTCACCGTCTGGGGCGATCTGGGGGAACTGGAATACTGGCCGCCCCCGGACCCTGAGGGGCTGCTCCGTTATTGGGACCGGGTACTGAGCCATTATCTAAAACTCGGCGTCCTGGGCTTCCGGGCCGACGCCGCCTACAAGATTCCCGGCGATTTTTGGGCCCGCCTCATCGGCGCAGCCCGGGGCCTGGAACCCCGGGCCCAATTCTTTGCCGAGACCCTGGGCTGCCGTCTGGAGGAATGCGGCCAACTCTCCTCCTCCGGCTTCGATTTTCTCTACAACAGCTCCAAGTGGTGGGATTTCCAGGCCGACTGGTGCCTGGAGCAATACCACATGTTCCGCCGCCTGGCGCCCTCCATCAGCTTTCCCGAGACCCACGACACCGATCGCCTGGCCGCGGAAACTCATGGTGCGGTGGAAGTGGCCCGGCAGCGTTACCTCTTTGCCGCGTTTTTCTCCACCGGCCTGATGATCCCCATGGGCTACGAGTTTGGGTTTCAAAAACGCCTCCATGTGGTGCGCACTCGGCCCGGGGACTGGGAGACGCCGGCGTATGACCTGAGCGGCTATATCAAGGGAGTGAACCGCATGAAGAAAGGCTGCCCGGTGCTCCTGGAGGAGGGTCCCATGATCCGGGCCAATCCCCGGGGAGAACCGGTGGTGCTGCTTCTCAAGTCCCGGGACCGGGGCCGGGGCCGGGTGCTGGCGGTGAGCAACTCCACCGGGGAAGAGCAACGGACCGTGATCCCGAATCTGCCGGAATTATTAGGGAAACCTAAGCGGGCCTGGCAGGATTTGACCCCGGACCTGGTGCCCTTGAAGCTGCAAAACCTCAAGGAATTTTCGCTGCCTCCGGCCCGGATGCGGCTGTTTTATAATCCCGAAGCCCCGCCCCTCCAGGGGGAGTGAGCAGTAGCCAGTGGCCAGTGGCCAGTGAGCAGTTAGCAGTCAGCAGCTTAATGAATTCAAAGTTGAGACCTCTGTGAAAGTCACTTTTTTTGTCATTCTGAACGAAGCGAAGCGCAGTGAAGAATCTGGTTTATGGGCGGAAGGATCTCCATTCTGCTTGTAATCATCGGCAACTCAGGGAAAAGCTTGCCGCCAAAAACGAGATTCTTCGGTCGCTCCGCTTCCTCGGAATGACAAATGGGAAGACTGACGCAGAAGTCTCAAGTTCAATGTTCGTAGTTGCCGGCACACCTGGAATCCAGGGTTTGTTTACTGACCACTGACCACTGACCACTGACCACTGGCCACTGACCACTGGCTACTAAAAGGAACATGTGTGACCCAAGCACTGGCAGGTTTCAACAACCACGGCCTCTTCCTGGCCACCGACAGCCGGGCCACCCGGTTTGACGCCGCCGGCCATGCCGAAGCGTTCCATGTCCGCAAGCTCTTTCCCCTGAGCCCCCATTGCGCCATCCTCAGCGGCGGCGCCGGGGTGAGCGTGCCTCTGTCCCAGGGGTTGGTGCGCATGCTGCAGCGCCACCCCAGCCCCCTGGCTCCAGAGGAGATCACCCATTTCGCGCTGAATTTTCTTTCCCAAGGTTATGCCCGCCATCTGGAACAACACGGGCCGGAGCCCGAAGGCTTCCGCCGCCTTTATTTCATCCTGGCGGGCTATAACCCGGAAGAGCCGCCCCCGGGATTCCAGCTCTTTCTCCTGGGAAGCGAGGAAAACGAACTGCCCCTGCGCCAGATCCCGGTGGGCAACCTGGTGGTCATGCCCCGGAACTTAGGCATGGAAATGCGGCTTTTCCAGGCCCTGGCCGCAAGCTCCAACCTGGATGAGCTCTTGGAAATGAGTAAGGAATTTCTGGAAAAGCAGGCGGAACTTAAGGAAGAGGTGGGGCCGCCGTATTATTATGCGATTATCACCTCTGAGGGATATCGAACTTTCAATGTCTGATTAGCCGATAGCTAATAGCCAATAGCTGTCAGCTGTCAGCTTAAAGAGTAAGATTTCTTATGAGGAAGATCGAGGTTGAAAAAGGACGGGGGCCGGTTGGTGGTCATTAATATCGTCACTCCCAATATCCTTTTTTTCTTTGGCTGAAAGCTGATAGCTAAAAATTTCCATGGAAGCCGCCACCTTACTCCAACAATTAATCAACGGCCTCTCCCTGGGGAGCCTCTATGCCCTCCTGGCCATCGGCTACACCATGGTCTACGGCATCCTCCGGCTCATCAACTTCGCTCACGGGGACCTGCTCATGGTCGCGGCCTATCTAGGCGTCATGGGCGCGGGGTTATTCAGTTGGCCCTGGCCTCTGGCCTTCGGATTGGCCGTGGCCCTCACCGGCCTGCTGGGGGTGCTGCTGGAACGGGGCGCGTACCGGCCCTTGCGCCGCGCCCCCCGCATCTCTTTGCTCATCTCCGCCATTGCCGCCTCCTTTCTCCTGGAAAACCTGGCACTGGTGGCCGCCGGGGGCCGGCCCAAGCCTTTTCCGGTTCCGTCCCTCTTTGCCGGGGCCTTTTCCTGGGGCGGGCTCTTCGTCCCCCGCCTCAGCCTGATTATTCCCCTGATCACCGCCGCGCTGTTGGTGATCCTGTTCGGCATCGTCTATCGCACCAACATCGGCCGGGCCATGCGGGCCGTCTCCTGGAGCCTGGAGGTCCCCATGCTCTTAGGCGTCAACGTCAACCGGGTCATTGCCTTTGCCTTTCTTACCGGCTCGCTTCTGGCCGGGGCCGGGGGCCTGCTCTGGGCCATGAAATACCCCCAGGTCAACCCGTTCATGGGGATTCTCCCCGGACTCAAGGCCTTCATTGCCGCGGTCCTGGGAGGCATCGGCAACCTGGGGGGCGCGGTGGTTGGGGGATTGCTTCTGGGGCTGATAGAAATCCTCATCGTCGCCATCTTCCCCGCCTGGAGCGGCTACCGGGACGCCCTGGCCTTCGGCCTCCTCATCCTCCTCCTCCTGGCCCGGCCCACCGGGTTGCTGGGGGAGCGCTTGGGGGAGGAGAAGCTTTAGGGGCAGGGATTAGGGATTAGGGGTTAGGGGTTAGTGATCACTGATCAGTGATCAGTGGCCGGTTTTTCTCTGATCTCTGATCACTGATCACTGATCACTGGCCCAAAGGAGTTAGCATCATTCGCAAAGTCTTCCCAAATATCGCCGTCTTCGCCCTGCTGTTCCTCCTGCTGGCCGCGGCCGGCCGCTGGGCGGACGAGTACCAGGTGCGCCTGCTGAACAACGTGGCGGTCTTTATCATTCTGGCGGTGAGTTACAGCCTGATCAACGGGGTTTGCGGCCAGTTCCATCTGGGACCCAACGCCTTCATCGCCTTGGGGGCCTATACCGCGGCGCTGCTGACCATGGCCCCGGCGGAGAAGGCGGCCAATTTTCTTATCACCCCCCTGGTTTGGCCCTTGAGCCAGATCGCCCTGCCTTTCCCCCTGGCCTTGCTGGCCGGGGGCCTGGTGGCCGCCGGCTTCGGGTTTCTCACCGGCTTTCCGGTCCTTCGGGTGCGGGGGGATTATCTGGCCATCGTTACCCTGGGGTTCGGGGAGGTGGTGCGGGTGCTGGCCAACAACCTCCAGGGCCTGACCAACGGCCCTCTGGGGTTAAAGGGCCTCCAGCCCCATACCACCCTCTGGTGGTCCTGGGGCGCGGCCGCGGCCACCGTGGCCTTTATGGTCGCCCTGGTGAACTCCGATTACGGCCGGACCCTGAAGGCCATCCGGGATGATGAGACCGCGGCTAAGGCCATGGGGGTGGATTCTTTTCGCCACCTGCTGCTGGCGTATATCCTGAGCTCTTTTTTCTTCGGCGTGGGAGGCGGCCTCCTGGCCCACCTGATCACCACCATCAGTCCTTCGCTCTTCACTTTTTTCCTCACTTTCAATCTTTTAATCATCATCGTGGTGGGGGGGCTGGGGTCCATCACCGGCGCGGTCCTGGCCGCGGCGCTCTTTACCCTGGGCGGGGAATGGCTGCGGGTGGTGGAGGAGCCCCGGGTCCTTTTCGGCCTGCACATCCCCGGCATTCCCGGGATGCGCATGGTAATTTTCTCGTTTCTTTTACTATTGGTGATTCTCTATTTCCGCCGGGGCCTGCTGGGAGGCCGGGAGTTTACCTGGGCCGGCGTCAGACGCGCATTGGGGCGGTTTTCTTAAGATCATGCTTCTGGAAACCCGGAACTTGGGCAAAAGCTTCGGCGGCCTCCTGGCCGTGGATGAGCTCCATCTCCAGGTGCCCGAAGAGTCCCTTTACGGCCTCATCGGCCCCAACGGCGCGGGCAAAACCACGGTCTTCAACCTCCTGAGCGGTTTTGTAACCCCCACCGCGGGCCAGATTCTTTTTCGCGGCCGGGAGATCACCGGCCTTCCTCCGGAGCGGATCACCCGCTTAGGGATCGCCCGCACCTTTCAAAACATCCGCCTCTTTGAAGGCTTAAGCGTCCTGGACAACGTCCTGGTGGGCTTCCACTGCCGCCGCCGGTCCTCCTGGTGGCAGGCGGCCCTGCGCTTCCCCGGCTACCTCCGGGAAGAGCGGGTCCATACGGCCAAGGGCCGGGCGCTGTTGGAAGAAGTGGGCTTGGCGGACGCGGCGGGAGACAAGGCCGGGCAACTACCTTACGGCCACCAGCGCCGCCTGGAAATCGCCCGGGCCCTGGCCACGGGGCCGCGTCTCCTGCTGCTGGACGAACCCGCGGCCGGTCTCAATCCCCAGGAGACCGGGGATTTGATGGACTTCCTCCGGGTCGTCCACCGGAAGCACCGCCTCGCCATCCTGGTCATCGAACACAACCTGCGCCTGGTTATGGGCCTATGCGAGCAGATTACCGTCCTGGACCACGGCCTGACCCTGGCCGCGGGCCCGCCCCGGGAAGTGCGCCATAACCCCGCGGTGATCAAGGCTTATTTAGGAAAGGAGTTAGGATAGTTCCTGGTTCCAAGTTCCAAGTTAAAAAAACACAGCACCAGATGGACCCGGCCGCGGCCCGGCGGCGCCACTGTCCCCTGGAAATTAGCGAGCCGGAGATGCATTGCCACAGTTGCGCCTACCGCCGGGTGATTCTTTTGGAAATAGAGCCGGCTCCGGGTCAAGAGCTTTCCGGAGAGAAATTATTGGCCGGGAACCTCACCAGGACTCCGGTGGGTTTCATCGACCTGGACGCCGATACCGGCAAGCTTCTCAGAGCCACCAAGGTGGCCAAGAGCCACTCCTGGAAAGACGTGCCCACGCCGGAGATTTAAAAGATCGTTTTGCGTTTTCCGTAAAAAGATAGAAACAGTCAATGAAATTCAGGTTTGCTGCATTTGCTGGCGATTGGTAAAAGGAAATAATTTCGTAAATATTCCTGGTTGTTATCCCATCTCTCCCTCCAACCCGCCCTTGGCCTCCCAGGCGGAACCTAGAGGCCAGGGGCGGTTTCCTTCCGTTTCCGCGCCAGGTCACATTGCATATTCCGGCCGAAGAGGACATAATACTACAGTCCGTTACTAGGGTTTAGCATTCGGTTTTTATCGATTTTGCGTCCCTCTTTGCGCCTTGGCGTCTTTGCGTGAGAATTTTCTTTTTAGACCAGGAGAATAGACCTCTATGTTGCCGACCTTGCGTCTTACCGATGCTTACAAGACTTATACCTTTGACCAGGACAAGATTCTCACCCCGGAGGAAACCATTGCCCGGGTGCGGGAGCGCCTGGCCCTGTTGGATTTACAGATCCTCAAGGAAACCCTGCGCATCGACTCCGGCCGCCTGGATATTCCCGTGTATATCAGTCTCCTGGGAGTGGACGCGCGGCGGGTGGTGCCCACCCAGAAGCAGATGGGCAAAGGCGCCACCCCGGTGCAGTCCGAAGCCAGCGCCCTGATGGAACTGGTGGAGAGGTTCAGCTTTTTTTCTTATGTGGAGGCAGGTCCGTTGCACTATGCCCGGCCCCGGGAGCTTCCCGGCCCGGCTCTGGATTTTTCTTATCTCGCAGCCTCCCTCTTTGATAAGTCCGGGGAGGTGGCCGCGGCCGGGCGGATTTATCAGGATTGGCCCCTCCACTTTGCGCCGGCCACCAATCTGACCACCGGCCAGGCGATCTATCTGCCCTTCCACTGGTTTTATCTCATCGAGGAATACAACGGCCCGGCTGCCGGCAACTGCCTGGAGGAGGCCATCTTGCAGGCCCTGTGCGAAGTGGTGGAGCGCCACGTGGGTTCGGTCATCAGCCACGAGCGCCTCAACACTCCGCTCATCGACCCGGACTCGGTGCAAGACCCCGCGGCCAGGGAGCTGCTGGAGAAATTCAAGAAAAACGGCATCGAAGTTTATCTCCGGGATTTTTCCATGAATACCGGCATTCCCACCGTCGCGGCCCTGGCCTACGACCCCTCCACCTTCCCGGAGGAGTCCGAAATCGTCTTTGCCGCGGGCACCACCACGGACCCGGAAAAATCCGTGATCCGGGCCTTGACGGAAGTGGCCCAACTGGCCGGAGATTTCCATCGCCGCACCAGCTACCGCCCCACCCTGCCCAAGTACGAGACCCTGGAAGAGGCCGCCTACCTGATGGCTCCCGGCCCCATGCAGCCCCTCTCGAGCCTGCCCAATCTGGCCCGCCCCAACCTGAAGGAGGAAATCGAGGGCTGCCTGGCAGCCTTGAAACGCTTGGACCTGGACGTATTCGTGGTGGATGTGACCCATCCCGAAATCGGCATCCCCGCGGTCTATGTCCTCATCCCCGGCACCCATTTTTTAGACCGCACCCGCAATACCAACGTCATTTTTCACCTGGCCAAGACGGCCTCCCTCTATGCCCCGCCGTGGGAAGCGCTGGCGGCCTTGGAAAATCTTAATGCCGCGTTTCCGGACCGTTTCGAGGTGAATTTCTTCCTGGGGCTGACCCTGGAGAACCTGGGGCAGCCGGCCGCGGCCTTGGAACACTTCCGGAAGTCCCTGGAGCTTAACCCCCCGGCCCACGAGGTTCCCAGCATCTACGTGCACCTGGGCTCCTGCCACAAGGATTTGGAAGACTACCCCGGGGCGGTGGCCGCCTTCAAAGCCGCACTGGCCCTTGATCCATTGCTCCATGAAGCCCACCACCTCCTGGGATTCTGCTATTTTAAGCTGGAGCAGTATCAGCAGGCCGTGGCCTGTTTCGAAAAGGCCATCGAGATCGACCACGGCTCCGCCATCGATTACGCCAACCTGGGGATCAACCTCTCCCGCCTGGGGCATAAGCAGGAAGCCGCATTCGTCCTCAGGCAGGCCCTGGAGTTGGACTCCTCCCTGGACTTCGCGCTCCTGGCGCTGGCGGAATTGGGAGGGTGAAGAACATGCCCCCATTTTTTGCGGCTATTTCCTATTGACATCAGCTGGAAAAGGAGTAAATAAAAAAACATTGGCCTGAACAATCCAAGGCCAAACGCCGAGTTCTCCGGCCCTCAGCCGGAGAAGCGGGGGACCCGATTCTTTGGGGCGAATCCGCGAAAGATGCGGTAGGGCAAGAAACCTCCTGTCCGAGCCCGGCAGCTAACCCCGTAGGCAGAAGGAGGAGTGATGCCGAAGCGCGCTTTCTTCGCGCCCCCGCCGCACCTTTGGGGGTTGCCCCCCAAATGCATTAAATCTGCAATCCTTTCCCTTTTGCCGGTCAACCTGCCATCCTCTTACCCGGCTTTCATCCCCACCAGGCCTCCTCTACCGGGATCACATTCGCCCTGACCCCCATCATCTTGCTGCAACTTGCAGGCTCCGCCTGTCCCGATGTCTAGACTTCCATCTTTAAATATTGTGTTTATCCGGCGCAGCATCCCGACTTGTGATGAGGAATAACGTAAAGTGAAGACTATCGTCCTGATCGCTCTTAATGCGGGCTTAATTTTCCTTTTCATCTATCTGCTCCGGCAAAAGGCGCTGTTGACTTACTCCCATCAAGGCCGGGTCTGGCTCACCTTCCTGGCGGTGGGCATCATCACCTTGATGGATGAATTCACCTCCATCTTTTACGCGCCCGCGGAAGCTTTCCGCTTCATCGGCTCCAGCGC
>Ga0233425_10009389_pt1 | contig 12437 bp, 10 predicted proteins | sample Watercolumn_Towu_2_FD_181712 | JGI IMG/M metagenome (GOLD analysis project Ga0233425, IMG submission 181712) | Freshwater microbial communities from Lake Towuti, South Sulawesi, Indonesia - Watercolumn_Towuti2014_140_MG | ecosystem: Environmental > Aquatic > Freshwater > Lake | place...
CAGTCAATGTCAACCATGTCCGCGGCGGTCACAGCGATGTCGGCCAACAAATGACGGATGTCACCGCAGATGTGCAGTTTGGTCGGGACTCCGGTTTGGCGGATCGCACGGATAAGCTCGCGTTCGTACGGCAGGATAAACTCAGCATACTGGTCACGGCGCACAAGCGAAGCCGCGGCATCGCCCAGGCCAATAAGGTCCGCGCCCGCCTCAACCTGCGCTCTGGCAAAGGCGATTTCGTTGGGCAGAATGAAATCCATCAACTCTCTGAGCAGATCAGTATCCAGCGCCAGGTCCATCATTGCCCGTTCCATGCCGCGAAAAGTGACGGCCTGAGCAAAACAGCCCTCCACCCAGCCCAGCACGGCGACATGCGGACGCTGCTTCTTGAACAGTTGAATGGCTCTCAGTCGGTCGCTCATGAGCGGGCCGGCCCGTGGGTCCGGCCACTGGATAGACTTGATGTCCGAGCGTTCCTCCACAAGGACGCCGGCTGTCTCTGGGCCAGCGTCTTTGCGCCACGTCAGGGGCACGCCGGCGTCGGAGGCTTCGCGATATGGATGGCCCAGCACATTGAAACAATCGAACGGCCAGCAATCATGAATGCGCAGTTGCGAATCAACCAGCGCGCGATAGTCGCGGTTGTACTCCATGAAGTCGCGGCCCAACTGCCGGGTGCAGAACTGCTTGATTAGGGGCATATTCGGCGCGCGGTCCACTGGGTCGCCCTTGATGGCTGCCAGAACTCGCGTGCGCGAGGTCATTTCGTTCACAGCGTCTTTCACCGTTGCCGCTCCGATCCGCCTAAATCAATCGGCGAAAACCAGTGTGGGCTACTGGGCCTGCAAACGCCTTCTCAACGTTGCCTCGTGCGAGCGAGTCCGCGATTTGACTGAAAACCTCATCAATGGTTTGAGCGTAAAGGGAAACGATCTCATCTGTGTGCGCAAGTGTAGGATAGAGACCTGTGCCGGTCAAGGAATCCTCGCTGGAGCATCCATTGCGTGTAGAGAGTGCGGAGCGCCTCGGCGTTTTCGTGTTCGATCCCAGATGGGAACAACCACAAAACGGTACCGGACACCAATTCGGAGCTAACCTCTTGATTCGATGGGGACGTGGCCCCAGTTCTTCAGTGCTGTTCAACGGAAGGCGGGGACCAGTTCGCGAATCGTGAATCGACTGTTGCATGAATCGCGGCATGCAGGCGACGGCCTGCGGTCGGGGCTGATATTGACCATAGGTCGCGCAAACCAGAGCGAGGTCTGCTATACTATCGGGAGGAAGATTGTGCGGGAGGAGACGATGGTTAAGACAATCGAAGCGGTTTTTGACGGCAAGGTACTACACCCCGATGACCCGCTGCCCCTGGAACCCAATACGCGTGTGCGGATTACGATTGAAGCCTTGGAGCCAGCCTCAGACAATTCGGTCTCCTTCTTGGAAACCGCCTGCGCCCTCAACCTGGATGGCCCATCTGACTGGGCCGTGAACATTGACGCCTATCTCTATGGTGGAGAGCGCCAGCATGAGGGCTGAGGTGTTCCTCGACACTCCTTACACCATCGCGCTGGCCTCAGCCAATGACCTATTCCACACTCGAGCTCTCCATTTGGCCGAAGAGATCAAGAGGGCTGGTGTTCGGCTGGTGACCACCCGAGCCGTCGTGCTCGAAATCGGCAATGCGTTATCTCGACAGCGGTATCGTTCGGCTGCCGTGAAACTACTGACTGCCCTGGAAGCAGACTCCGCAATCGAGATTATCCCCCTGTCCGAAGAACTCTATGACCGGGCCTGGCGCTTGTATTGTGAGCGGCCAGATAAAGAGTGGGGCCTGACCGACTGTGTGTCCTTTAGCGTGATGCAAGAACGTGGATTGACCGAAGCGTTGATCACGGATGAGCACTTCCAACAGGCAGGCTTTCAGGCATTGATGCGATAGCCGGTCGGCCAACATACCAGCGAAGCGGAGGGCCCAGAGCCTCCGCTTTCTCGTTGGTTCCGGGGTCTTTCGCCTGTCGTCCATAACTCACCGGTAGCGATGCTTCAGCACGCGGCGTCCCCAAGTCGCCGTCTACAGATTCGTTCTGTACAGGAAGGCATCTCGGAGGGGAAACGTGTCGCACACAACTTTCGCTGTCAGGCCCTCTGTCTCCATGGTTGTTCTCGGCGTGCTGCTTGCGGTGCCTTCCCTGCTCTGGGCCCAAGACATTGACCGCTCGCCGGGGCTTCGGGAGATCCAGCCTGGTTATTACGTGTACCTCCATGTTGACGATTCGCCGGGCGTTTCCTCCACCTTCAACAGTGGAATCATCGTCACCGATGACGGAGTTGCGGTCATCGACGCCCTGGGCTCTGAGGCCATTGCTCGCCAGGTGCGGCAGGCCATTAGCACCGTGACCTCAAAGCCCACTCGCTATCTGATCTCCTCCCCCTTCCACAGGCCGTTCACCGGAGGGAATGCCGTCTACGCGGATGTGCTCCGAATTGCTCACGAGCATACCCGGACGGACCTCGCGAGACTCTTGCAGGGAGCCCCACCGGAAGAGAGGAGGAAGAGCCTTCCCGAGCTGACCTACAGTGGGCGCATGACGCTCTACCTTGGGGGGAAGGAGATTCAACTGCTGCACCTCGGCCGGGGCCACACGAGGGGGGACACGATCGTCTTCGTGCCGCAGGATCGAATTGCGTACATGAGCGAGATTTTCAATTGCGACGAGTTCCCCTATATTTCCGATGGTTATAGTGCGGACTGGATGCGAACGATTGAAGCCGCCGAGGCGCTGCCGGCAGACATCTTCGTGCCCGGACACGGCTTTCTCCCCAAGGACCCCAAAGAGACGCGAGCCGCGCTCCGTCGCCACTGGCAGATCCTGAAAGACGTGCGCGACGCCGTCCAAGAACAAGTCGCCCGAGGAGCAACGGAAGACGTCGCCGTCCGCACCATCACACTCCCCCAGTACCACAAATACAAAGGGTACCAGCGAGCCCTGGAAATCGCCGTCCGCCGCGTCTATCGGGAAATGACGGTAGGCCTGCCTTAGAATCTGGATGCAGGAAGGAGATCCGTCGGATGCCTGTCTTTCAGTCAGCCCAACTTGTAGAGATCAGCGAGAGAATTCTGGCCGCGGCCGGCGCCCCCTTGGAGGTGGCACGTTTGGTCTCCACCTCTCTGGTAGAAAGCAACTTGGTGGGCCACGACTCGCATGGAGTCATCCGCATCCCGTCCTATGTACGCATGGTGAAGGAGGGCAAGGTTGACCCCTTGGCCCAGCCAGTTGTCCTCAAGGAAACGGACACCATGGCCCTGGTGGACGGCAAATGGGCCTTCGGCCAAGTCTCCTGCCAGCACACTACCCGGCTGGTGATCCAGAAAGCCAAGAAGGCCGGTATGGCGGCGGCCGGGATCGTGCGCTGCAACCATTCCGGGCGGCTGGGAGAGTACTCGTTGATGGTGGCCCGTGAGCAACTGATCGGCGTAGTCATGGTGAGGGGGGTGCAACGACCCGGTGCCATGGCGCCTCATGGAGGCTCGGCGAGGATCTTCGGAACCAACCCCATTTCCTTTGCCGTACCTGCCGGTGAACTGCCGCCGGTTCTGGTCGATTTCGCCACCGCAGCGGTGGCCGCGGGGAAGATAGATGTTGCCCGTGCCAAGGGGACTTCTCTTCCTCCCGGTTGCATACTGGACAAGGCCGGCCGTCCCAGCGTCAATCCTCAGGACTTCTACGATGGAGGGATCCTGCTGCCGGTGGGCGGCCACAAGGGCTACGGCTTGGCGCTGGTGGCCGACCTGCTGGCGGGACAGCTCATGTCTGCCGAGGTGTACGAGGGTAACCGGAGCACGCAAGGCACCTTCATCATGGCCATAGACATCGAGCCGTTCAGGCCTCGGACGGAGTTCGGTGAAGCCGTGGACCAGCGGCTCAAGCTCATCAAGTCCATTCCCCCGGCCGCCGGCGTCTCCGAGGTGTTGATCCCTGGTGAACCCGAATACCGTTCCACGGCAGAGCGAAGGCGAAGCGGCATCGAAGTCCCCCAAGCGACCTGGAAGAAGCTTCTGGACACGGCGTCCGAACTGGGTGTTGAGTTGCCGGATCCGGTTGCCAGTTGAGTGCGGAAGAGATTGGCATTCGGACTCGCCTTCGTCGTCGGAGGAGATAGCGATGGAGTACAACGTTCCTTTTCTCACTGCGGCGCTGGTCCTCGTCGGTGCGACCTACAGTTCGGCGCAGTCAGGGAGTGGCGCGAGCCAGCAGTACCCCGATGTGCTTGGGGCCAAGGTACGGCCACACGGAGCCAATGTATTCGATTTCGACGTGACGATCTCCTCCCTTTACGACACGGCGGACCGCTATGCGGACGCTTTCCGGGTCCTCGGCCCGGACGGGACAGTATACGGGGAGCGGATCCTGCTCCACGACCATGCTACCGAGCAGCCTTTCACTCGCGACCTCTACGGGGTGACAATCCCTCCAGGGGTCGCGTCCGTAATCGTGCAGGGGCGCGACAAGAAGCACGGCTACGGGGGCAAGACCACCGAGGTTACCCTACCCGGACGCTGATGCACCCAGGGGCGGGGCTGGTACGACAAGGCGATTGCGCTTGACACACCAGGTGCGCAGGCGATAGCGTCCCACCCAGCATCAGGTTTCCCTTTTGGGGGGTCCCTGCGTCGGGTGCCGCGGCAATCCGCCCCCCAGACAGAACCGGCGACTCATGGCCGTGTCCCGTTTTCCAACTCACGAAGGGAGTATCGAAAATGCGGATTGCTTTCGCCGAGATTGCGCAGGAAACGGATTCCTTCAGTTCGCTCCTTGCCGATCGCAGAGACTTCGAAGCGCACGGGCTGTTCTTCGGGGATGAAATCCTGGAGCGGATGCGCGGTGTCGGACAGATCGGGGGGTTTCTGGAGGTCGCGGCCGAACAGGCCAAGGGCGCCGATCTGCGGCCGATCATACGAGCCTGGGGAGGTGCCGGAGGAACGATCACCGCAGAGACACTCGACTTTTTCACCGAACGTTTGCTGGCCGGGCTGAAACAGTCTCTCCCGGTCAACGCGGTTTTCTTGTCGCTGCACGGTGCTGCCGCATCGGAGAAACTGGACGATGCGGAGGGGCATGTCTTGCGCGCCGTCCGCGAAGTCGTCGGTCGCGATATTCCGATCGTGGCGGCACTGGACCACCATGCGAACATCACACGCCAGAAGGTCGAATGTGCCGATCTGCTGATCGGTCATGAAACCCAGCCGCACGATCCTCCCTCGACTGGACGGAAAGCGGCGCGCCTGCTGTTTCGCATGCTGCGAGGTGAGATTCGCCCGACCACGCGTTGGCGGAAGATCCCGATGATCACGCAGCAGGATCAGTTCCTCACCTCCGCGGGACCCATGCAGGAGTGGTTCAATTTGGCGCGGCAGATGGAGCGACGAAGCGGAGTGCTTGCCGTGTCCCCCTATCCTATGCAGCCCTGGCTGGATGTTGCCGAAGGGGGCTGGTCCGTGGTCGTTCACACCGACAACGACCCGGACCTGGCCGAGGTACTTGCCGCAGAGATGGCGAACAAGGTGTGGAGCGTGCGTGAACAGTTCTGGGTCTCCGAGCGCGTCGCGCCGGCGGAGGCGGTTCGCCAGGCGGCGGCCGCGGACCGGGGTCTCATCATTCTATCGGACACCGGCGATGCTGTGTACGGCGGAGCCCCTGGCGATAGTACCTGCATCCTCAAGGCCCTCCTCGAGCAGCAGGTTTCGTGCCCAGCATACCTTCCCATGATCGATAGTGAAGCTCTCGAAACCGCCTTGGCTGCCGGCGCGGGCGCCGAGATCACCGTCGATCTGGGTGGAAAGCTCGACCGCGTGTTCAGTCAACCGGTCCGAGTCCGTGGTCGTGTGGCTGCGGTGTCGCGGGGATTCACGGTGGACCTGAACGAGCGCGGCGTGTGTGATTTACAGCGCACGGCGTTGCTCCAGGTAGGTTCCATACACATCGTCTTGCTCGGCCATCGCAGCTTTGCCGTCAACCATCCGGTGCTGTACACACACCTGGGGCTGGACATCGCGGACGCCAAGCTGGTAGTGCTCAAGACGGCCAGCAATTTCCAGTTCTTCCGCCGCTGGCGAAGCGGATTGATTCGGGTCGACTCGCCCGGAACGACGCAGTCGGACCTGACCGCGTTTTCTTGGAAACGCCTGCCCAGACCGACGTACCCACTCGACCCGATTGCCGACTGGCAGGCATGATGACAAAGACTTGTCGCACTGCTCACGGAGTCCCGAAGCCTCACTGTGACGTGCCACAATCCACAGTCGGATTCTTGAGGAGGTCCTGGTCATGAGGAGAACGTTGATACTTGATCCCGAGGACAACGTCGCGACCGCGCTGGAGAGCATCGAGGAAGGAGACGAGGTCGCGGCAAGGCTGGGGAAAGAGACCCAGACACTGAAGGCAGCGGAAAAGATCCCATTCGGTTTCAAAGTGGCGCTGATCGACATACCTAAAGGCGGAAGAGTCGTAAAGTACGGCGAGGCCATAGGTAAGGCGAGCCAACCGATCCAGAAGGGACAGCTCGTCCACGTCCACAATATCGAGGGCACCCGCGGCCGGGGAGATCTAGCAGGCTGCTGAAAAAGGCCCATCTGCGGGGACCCATCCTGCGGACGGGTACCCCGCGCGCTCCCGCGACGCTGCGACGTACGGACCAAGTACGCCTCGCACCGGGTACCCATTTTGATGGGTGCCCATCCTGCGGATGGGTCCCCGGCGCGCCGTCCCGCGAAGCCGCGGGACATCTGGACCTTTTTGAGCAGCCTGGAAAAAAGCGGCCCTTTCGGCATCCTGCTAGAGGAGGTGAAGAGCAAATGACTTGGCTTGGATATCAGCGGCCGGACGGAAGCTACGGCGCGAGGAATCATGTCCTCATCATCCCCGGCGGCATCGTCGCAGACGAGATCTGCCGTTTCGTCCGCGGAACCCGGACGTTGGTCACACCTCAGTCACCCGGGGGAAGGCCGGGAACTGACCGCGAAACCTTTGCTCGCGTGTATGTCGGTCTGGCGAAGAACCCCAATGTCGCGTCGGTGATCGTGAACGGAACCGGCTCGGGAAGGGATTACCCCGAGGTGGCTTCGGAACTGCTGGCCGAGGAGATCAGGAAAAGCGGGAAGCGGGTTGAGATGTTGAACCCGGATGGAGTCGACACCATAACCCTGATCGGGAAGGGCATCAGCATGGCCCGAGAAATGGTGTGGGAAGCCTCGAAGATTCGTCGCACGCCATGCGCTGACAGCCATCTGGCGATAGGTGTCAAGTGTGGCGCCTCCGACCCGACCTCTGGGATCGCAGGCAACCCAGTCGTGGGTTACGTGTACGATAAGCTTGTGAAGGCGGGTGGAACTGCCCTCTTCGGCGAGAACACGGAGATCATAGGGGCCGAGCATATTTTGGCGAGGCGGGCAATCAACAAACAGGTAGCGGAGGAGATTCTCAGAGTCGCAAATGAAACGGACGCCCTGGCGAAAGCCGCGGGGGAGGACATAAGGACGATCAACCCCGTGCCGGCGAACATCAAGGCGGGGATATCCACGCTCGAAGAGAAGTCACTTGGAGCTATTCACAAGAGTGGCTCCATGCCGATCCAGGGTGTCCTCAAGTATGCTGAGGCCCCGCAAGGGAAAGGGCTCTACTTCGTCGACAACTGGATGTGGACCCTCTCGATCTTCATGGGTTACGCCGCGGCCGGAGCACAGATCGTCCTGTATCAGCTCGGCGGAGGCGGTGTGGCGGGCGATTCAATCTTCTATCAGACTGGCGGTTTGGCAGCACCGCTGATATGGTGCAGCGCTAACCCGAAGACCCGTCAGATGGGAGGATGGAACCTCGACCACTACTCGGGCACCATAATCGAAGGCACGGAAACGATCGAGGAAGTCGGCGAGAGGCTCTACGCGACCGTTCTAGACGTCGCCTCGGGAACGATGACCCGAAGCGAAACGGTGAGCCATATCGATCCCAACGAGATCTACACCAAGGAGCCTGTCTTCTAACCCTGATCCGAGAAAAACTTTGAACCGCCATGACGCCAAGGCCGCCAAGAATACGATTTTTCCGGTTCCGGACCGGAGGATCTGAGAACGCACTCTTGGGGTCTTCAGAAGTTCCGTTTGTTCCTTTCCATTCGGCCATCAGCCATGGCGTTCTTGGCGCCTTGGCGGTTGGGAATTTCGGATTGGGGCTAACAGGGAATCGACTCTTCCGACAGCAACCGCTTCGTGTAGAAGTGCTCCATGAACCACTTCTTGTAATCGCTGAGGCCCTCCACCACCGGCGTGGGGTTGGGCCGTTCCCGCGCCATCTCGTGCCCCTCGAAGAGGTCGTAGGCGATGGCCCCCTGCGCCTGCGCCGGCGGCCGGATGCCGAGGAGGTGGCAGAGGGTTGGTGTCACGTCGACCAATCGGATGTGCCCCAGTTGCTCGGCGGGACGTTCGTAGCCCCGCTTGATGCCGGGCCCCGAGATCAGGAAGATGGCTTTCTCCGTGCCGTAGGTGCTCTCGTAGGTGGGGAGCATGCGCCCATGGCCGGAGGCCACGTGGCCGAGGTTGTCGGCCAGGGCCACCGGGCTATCCTTGCGGCCCAGTTGGTAGCCGCCCTCCGCTACCACCACCACATCGCCCACCTGGTCCCCCCACAGGCCGATCAGTTCCGCATCCCGCTTGGCGAGCACCAGGGCGGCGACTGTTTGCTGCGTCTTCTCATCCACCCAGGTGCGCAGTTCCCGCACGAGGTCGCGCTGGATCGCCGCGTGCTCGGCTGAGCCCTTGGGCGCGTTGACGTAGATATTGAAGCTATCCAGGAAGACCCCTTCGTGCAGCCAGACCTTGCTCTGCTGCCAGTCGATCTGCTCGTACCAGTTCTCGGTCATGGTGGATTTGGGCGTCGTCGGGCTCTTCAGGACCAGGAAGCCCTTATCGCAGAGGAACTTCTCCATGAAGACAATCCGGTTGATGGGCGAGCAGCCGTGATCCGAGACAATCACCACATGGTCGTCCGCGGTCATCCCCGCGAGGAGGGTGGCCAGCATGCGGTCGACCGCCTGGTAGGCCTTGCGCACCGCCGCCCAGTGATGGGGCGCGGCCTGGGGGTCGTAGCGCACCCACTGCGGATCGAGAGGGGCCAGGTGCCAGTGATTGATATCATCCAGGAAGTGCCAGTGGGAGAAGAACAGGTCGCAGCCCTTCTCCTTGGTGAGGTAGAGGGCGGCCTTGGCGAACCATTGCGCCTGGTAGTCGGCCTCCTCGATGCAGGTGTCATAATCCACGGCTCCCAGCGAGGCGAACATCTGGCTGACGTGCTCCTGGTAGGGGCCGATCTGTTGTACCAGTTCGCGGCCGATCGCACTCGGTTCGGCAAAGGCGGCCGTGGGCATAATCTGGGAGCGGTAGAGCTTCATCATCTTGCCGTCGGGGGACAGCCCCGTGAGCTTGAAGCGCACGGTCCCCTCCTCGCCGCCGATCTTGACGGTGGCCCAGGGGCTCCACTGGTTCAGCCGGACCTCCACGATCAGGGTGGCGAGGTCTTTCTCCGCGCAGACCGCGACCCGGTCGTAGCCCTGTGGTCCACCCAGGAGCACCGCCTGCCAGCGCGGGGCGTCCTCTTCTTTCTTGGCCCGCACCGGGAGGCTCGTCGCGAGCGGCGGGGGGCCGCCCGCCGGCAGGCCGCGCCAGCCCGCGGCAGGCTGGAGGGTGACTTCCCGCAGGGCGTTTTCCTTCAGCTCCGGATGCGTGAGGTACGCCTCGGCGGGGGCCAGCTCGAAGGGGCAGGCGGCGTACGCGGGGCTGGCGAAACCGTCGATGATGTAGCCCCGCTTCAGGCGCGAGGGGGCCGAGCCGGGATAGTGCACGGCGGCGCTCTTGAGGCCCTGGCGCTCGGCCGCCTCCCAGAGGAACTCGGCGTTGATGCCCAGCGAGGTCAAGGAAAACACATCCTGACCGTCGGGCATCTTGATGAACCAGGCGTAGGCGCCGTGGGTGCCGGTGTGGGCGCCGGTGGCGATCACGGGCCAGTTGTTGGCCGTATACGAGGGATAGGACGCGAGGGCCTTGCAGGCAGCGCTCCGCTCCAAGAGCTTGGCGAGGGTGGGCACCGAGCCCTCCTTGGCGAAGTAGCGGGTCAGGGGCAGGACCATCTGGTCCACGCCCATCAGGTAGAGCTTGCCTTTCCTCACCACCGACTCCTTTCTTCTCGGCCCCAGTGCGAGGTGTGCATAGAGTCGAGGACAAGATGAAGAATCACACCTCACAGAGGTGCCAGTTTGACCCCAGTACTGTTCGCATAAAGTCCCACGCTGACGTCAGCAGTCAAGCAAATCCCCCCACCCCCCCTTTTTTCAAAGGGGGGCGAGGGGGGATTTCACCAAACGGGGCAACGCGTTTCGTCCTGAATTACTTATCCAGCCACATGTCGCCGATGTATATCGAGTTGTCCATCGTGCCGCCAAAACCCTTGACGTGGCTGGCATAGGCGAATATCGGCAGGCTTGGCGCGATCGGGATGGTGAAACACTCATCCAGCGCGATCTCCTGGAGCTTCCTTGCCGCCGCCTTACGTTTCTCCATGTCCAGCGTCGAGTTCAGCTCCCTCCGCCACCGTTCCCACTCGGCCGACTCGAAGTGGGTCCAGTTCCCCTCTTTCCAGCCGTTGGTCCAGGCGCGGGCACCCGATACCAGCGATCCGGGATCCCGATTGCCCCTGCCGTAGGTGTGGACCATCATCACGATGTCGCCCTTCACCATGTGGCGGTTGTCGTATATGGCCACCTCAACATCCAGCACCCTTGCCTCCACACCAATTTTCTTCAGATCGGCTTGAAGAATCTGCGCCATCTCCCCATAGCCGAACTGCCGCTTGGAAGCGGTGAGGAGCTCAGTTTGAAAGCCCTTCTCGAATCCAGCCTCCTTCAGGAGCGCTCGGGCTTTGTCCAGATCGTAGCCAATCGTGCCCTCCAGATCCTTGAAGTGGGCCCAGGAATGGGACGGCCACATGAGGCAGGTCGGCTGCGAGAAGCCCCGCATCACCGTCCTGCAAAAGCGCTCCCGGTCAATGGACCACGCGATAGCTTGGCGCACCTTCTTGTTCTTAAAGGGCTCCGTGGTCACGTTGATGGCAAGGTCAAACGAGCCTATGCCCGGCGCGCCCGTAGTGATCACATACTTCCCACCCATCCCCTGCAGACGCTCGGCTTCCAGATTGGAAATCCGCCACGCGCAGTCGATGGCGCCCGCCTCGAGGTTCAGGACGAGGGAGGAGACATCAGGAATGACACGCATCACGTACCGATCGAGATAGGGTTTGCCCACCTCCCAGTAGTCCTTGAAGGGCACGAACTCGGCCCGGTCGTTGGGAATGTACTTGTCCAGCTTGAAGGGCCCGGTGCCGATGGCCATCTTGTTCCGATCCTCGATCGTCTCCTTGTCGATGATGTACAGGGTGTCCAGAATATCGTAGATACCGGGGGTCACGGTCTCGAACCTGAAGATCACCGTGTACTTGTCCGGCGTCTCCACCTGCTTGATCATCCGGTAGAGGGCGCGCATAATGACTTTTTCGTTCGTCTGCCCGAAATCCACCGAATGCTTCACGTCCGCCGAGGTGAACTCGCGGCCGGAGTGAAACTTCACGCCCTGGCGCAGCTTGAGGGTGAGCGTCTTGCCGTCAGGGGAGATGTCCCATTTCTCGGCCAGCTCGGGCTCCGGCTTCAGCGTGGCATCGTACCTGGCCAGCGTGTTGAAGAGAGCCCGCATGAAGGGATAATGTCCTGTGATCAAGTTGTAAGGACTGAACTCCTGGATGCCGGCTGTCGTCGCAAAGGTGAACGTGCCCCCCCGTTTGATGCCAGGTGTGGCAGCCGAGGCTGCCGTGGGCACCGCAACTCCACCCGACCCATAGGCTTGCAGGAGACCCAGGGATGCGCCGGCCGCACCAGCCTTGAGAAAATTCCGGCGGCTCAGATTTTGCATGACTTCATCCTCCTCTTCCTCACGTGGAGGGTTTGTCCTCCGCTTGCTCCGCAGAGCGGTGCAGCACTGCGGGCCTTCGAACCGACCTATTTGTCCAACCACATCTCGCCGACATATATCGTATTGTGCATGGTGACGTTGAAGCCCTTGACGTAGCTCGGGTAGGCGAAGACCGGCAGGGTCGGCGCGACTGGGATGGTGAAGCACTCGTCCAGGGCGATTTCCTGAAGCTTCCGGGCCGCTACCTTCCGTTTCTCCATGTCCAGGGTCGAGTTCAGCTCCTTCCGCCACCGTTCCCACTCGGCCGATTCGAAATGAGTCCAGTTCCCCTCTTTCCACCCGTTGACCCAGGCGCGGGCGCCCGTCACCATGGAGCCGGGGTCCCGGTTGGCGCTGCCATAGGTGTGGACCATCATCACAATGTCGCCCT
>Ga0233425_10009390_pt1 | contig 12436 bp, 8 predicted proteins | sample Watercolumn_Towu_2_FD_181712 | JGI IMG/M metagenome (GOLD analysis project Ga0233425, IMG submission 181712) | Freshwater microbial communities from Lake Towuti, South Sulawesi, Indonesia - Watercolumn_Towuti2014_140_MG | ecosystem: Environmental > Aquatic > Freshwater > Lake | place: Indonesia...
ACCGTCAGGGTCAGTTGGCTCGGAGCCCCAACCACAGCCGGACCCGGCGGAGTGGTCGTCTCACCGGGCGGCGTGGTCGTCTCACCCGGAGGCGTGGTCGTCTCACCCGGAGGCGTCGTAGTCTCGCCGGGCGGGGTCGTGATCTCGCCGGGAGGCGGAGTCGTCTCACCGGGCGGAGTGGTCGTCTCGCCCGGCGGGGTAGTCACGGTCTCGCCAGCCGCGCCGATCTCGATCTTCGTCAGCAGCAGGTCGGGCTTGAAGTCGGGGCTGGCGCTCGCGAAGGCGTAGGCGCGGGCGATGGTGCCATCCGCCTGCCGGACGCGCGCGGTGGTGGCGCACAACATCCAGTGGGGCGCGCCGACGACCTGCGAGCCGTCCCGACGGGTGATCGTGATGGACTCGATGTGCCACTTGCTCCCCGGCTCAGGCCCCGGGGGCGCCCACTTGGCGTCCGCCGCCGCGATCTCCGCGAAGGGCACCTTCGTCTCCTGGCCGTCCACGAGGACGCTCATGTAACCATGATCCATCTGCGGATCGGAACCGATTCCGGCGCCCTCCTTGACCCCGAACTCCGCCACCTCGATGACCCCCGTGTACGTGTCGCCGTTCATCAGCGTGACCGTGCCCGTGATCTCGGGCACGTCTTGGGCCACGCAGGCCGCCGCCAGCAGCAGCAGACTCAGTGCGATCAGGATCGGTGTGGCTCTCATCGTTCCCTCTCCTTCCCGTCGTTGCGGGTCTCGCGTCTCCGGCGTCGTTCAGCTCGCTCCGTGCGGCGAACGCCCTCCGCGTCGCGCCTCGACCGACTCGATGAAGGCCTCCAGGCGGATACGCGTTCGCGCATCGACCGGCCCGGGTCGGTCGCCCTCCAGGGTCAGCACGGGCAGGGGCATCTCTCGCTTGATCAGCAGGTCTTCGATCTGGCGGAAGCAGAAGGACTGGGCGTAGTGGATCAGCCCCTCGACCCTCCGCCCCTCGCACTCCGCCTTCAGGTCGGCGAGCCGCCCGAAGATGTCGTATGGGTAGGTGTAACGCTGGTAGCAGGTGACCAGGTCCGTCTCCGGCGCCCAGGGCAGCGCGAACTGGCGCGGCACCTCCGCATACACAACCCGGGCGCCCAAGTCTTCCTCGATCACGTCGAAGAAGTCGCCGTAGATCGGCGGCACCCCGGCCAACCCCAGCCGCACCGCACCCCCGTTCGCCGGACGCCGCCGCCGGGCCTCGTCGACGAAGGCGCGCGCCTCCTGGCCGAACCGAGCCGGATCGCCCCTGAAGTCGCTGCAGTTCACCTGCCACAGGTGCGCTTCGCCCCCGGTCACGCGGCCCTCGCGCCAGTTCAGTTCGTCGATCTCCGCCGCAGTCCTCCGCACCTCGTGCAGCGCCTCGTACTGTGCTCGCACGGCCTCCCAGCCCACGCCGAACCGCGCCATCAGCCGCTCGATCTGGTGCTGCAACAGCTGCCGATCCCGGTCGAAGGGGTACGCGAAGGGGATGACTTCCACCCCTTCCGCCTGCAGCGTCTCCGCCATGGCGTGGGTCTGGCTGCAGTCGCCCTGGGTCACCGCCACCATCTCACGGATGCCGTGCTCCAGCACGACCCCATAGATGCCCTTGATCCAGCCGCACACATTCGGCGGGTACCCGTCGCGCTCCGCCCGGGACACGAGCGCCGTCGGGTCGGGGGAGGTGATCAGCGCGTTGTTCAGGTCCAACGGCGTGCGCCCGGCCGCCAGCAGCACCTCGACGGGAATGGTGGTCGTCAACCCGACGGGACCGCCGCTCATCGCACACCCATCATCCGGTGACACTGGGGGATGACTCGCACCTCGGCGAGGCTTCGCGCCGCAAGCTCCTGCAGGCGCAGCAGCTGCGCGGCCGGGACCGCCTCCTCCGGTCCGCGCGGCGTGGCCGGCTGCAGCACGAGGAGTAGGTCGCGGCTCTGCTCGGCGATGCCCTGCGCGACTGCCTCGATCTCCTCGGCCTCCGTACCGGCGGCGCAGACCACCTTCACGAATACCTCCCGACGCCGCGCGACTTGCAGAAACGCGAGACTCCGCGCCAGGAACGCCGCTCCGTCGAAGCCCGGCGCAAGCGGCTGGCTCGAGGGGAGCTTCACATCCATCGCCACGATGTCGATCCCGTCGATGACCGACTCCAGCTCCTCGACCCGCTGCCCGTTCGTCTCGAGGTACGACCGCAGCCCCAGCCGTCTCGCGCCCTCGGCGAGCTCCCCCACGAACCCCGCATACAACAGCGGCTCGCCCCCGGTCAGCGCCACCGAGTGGTGCGCCCCCAGCGTCGGGCCCAGGGCGGCGAGATGCCGCAAGATCAGCTCGCTGTCTACGGGGTTCCCGACCTCGCTCCACCCCGCCTCACCCGGGGTTTCCTCGATGCGGCAGGGCCCCGTCTCGACGCGCGCGGCCGGCGTGTCGCAGTACGCGCACTCCAGGTCGCAGCCGTAGGTCCGCACGAACACCTGCCGCACCCCGACGTACAGCCCCTCGCCCTGCACGGAGGAGAAGACCTCCGCTACCGGAGCCCTCACGAGACACCCCTGACCGTGCAACGCACCCGCGCCATCCGCTCGATCTCCCCGGCATACGCCGACCCGATCGCCTCGGCCAGGGGCCACGGGTCGACGCCCGACTCCTCCAGCCCGCACGCCGGCACGGGCGCGCCGCTCGCGTCCAGGTTCAGGGCGAAGTGAATGAGCCCGGACACCGGCGAGACCGTCGCGATCGAGACGGAGAGCTTCCGCTCGCCCACGAACAGGTCGTCACCGTCCCGTCGGAGGTCGACGACTGTCGGGCGCAGCGCCTCGGCCGCCAGGCACACCAACAGCCGCTGCCGCAGGATCGCGTGGTTCAGGTCCCCGTTGAAGTGCTCCACGATGAAGTGCAGCATCCGCGCGGCGCGAATGAAGTCGTCAGCGGCCGCATCGACTTGGTCGACCAGATGCTCGCCCCGCACCTCGCACGGCCCGGCGAACCACACGATCGCGTCGCCTTCGAGCCCGAATGTGCGGTAGATCCACAGCGAGCGCAGCTGCTCGCCGGTGTAGGTGATCGTCTCCCGCACTTCGAGTGTCTGCATGTCACGCACCGCCCTGCGCCTGGAACGCCCGCGCCGACCGCAGGCACGACTCGCACTTCCCGCAGGGCTCGGGGCCCGGTTCGTAGCAGCTCCACACGTGCGCCAGCGGCGCCCCCAGCTGCCGCCCGAGCGCCACGATCTCCGCCTTGGTCAGGTGCTGCGTCGCGCTCACCACCCGCACGTGGGTCTGCGTGGAGTACGCCAGCGCGGCCGAGGCCGCCGCGGCGAACTCGGGCGTGTTGTCCGGGAACGTCTGCCCCTCCTCGGCATTGAAGCCCACCACCACGGCCTCGCACCCGAGGCTCTCCGCGAACGCCGCCGCCACGTTGATGAACACGCCGTTCCGATTGGGCACCCAGACCGCCGCCGCCGAGGCGAGGGTCTTCTGTCGATCATCCAGCTCGCCGGCCGCCAGGCCGGGCAGGGGTGACGCTCGATCGACGAGGGCGGTCCCGGTGATGTCCGCCAGCCACGGCAGCTCGATAGCGCGGTGCCGAAGGCCCAACTCGCGGCACACTGCCGCCGCCGCCCGCATCTCCGCCGGCGCGGCGCGCTGCCCGTAGTCGAAGGTCAGGGCGAGCTCGACGGAGCCCTCGCGAGCCGCCGCGGCGGTGGCGACCACGGAGTCCAAGCCGCCCGACAGCAGGCTGACTGTTCGCACCTACTCCTCCCGATACGTGGCCGAGGAGGTCGGCGTCTCCCAGATTCGCACCCACCGCAGCTCGACCGCCGCTCCCGCCAGCCGCCGCGCGACCTCCCCGTAGATGTACTCCGCGAGGCGTTCGCTGGTTGCGTTGGACTCGCTGAAGGCCGGCAGCTCATTGAGCATCCGGTGGTCCAGCTCGTCGATGACCTCGTCGCAGTGCCGCTTCAGCTCGCCGAAGTCCATCGCCATCCCCAACGAGTCCAGCGACTCGCGCGCCACGACGACCTCCACCTCGTAGTTGTGCCCGTGCAGCCGCGAGCAGACGCCCTCGTACTCCCGCAACGCGTGCGCGGCGGAGAAGTGCCGCCGCACTGCCAACTCCCATGTCTTGCCCATGTGCATTCCCTCGACCGCGATTATAGCACACGCCCTCTTGCCGTCACAAGGCGAGCGGCAGGAGTCTGGGAGTCTGGGAGTCTGGGAGTCTGGGAGTCTGGGAGGACGGCTGGGAGGTGCCGGCGGTAGCGAGGATCGCCAGTCCTTCCTCGTGCCCGCCGCTCTCCGGAGCGGCAACGCCATCGCGACCGACGCGCCTCGGGCGCCGGCGACAGACGGTTGACACGCTTGGTCATCTTGACCTTCTCACCCGCCTGGCTCCCCGATGAGCGTGTCAAGATGACCAAGCGTGTCATCGTGGGTGCCCGCACAGAGAGGTCACTCCGGCCTGAGCGGGAAGTACCCCGGCCGCTCGAGATTGGGGGGAAGATCGTGCGAAATGTCGGCATCGAGTTCCCTGCGCAGGGGCAGATGGCGTTCTACGAGCTGGGTGCGCCGCCGGAGGTCGGGCCGGGGCAGGCGCTGCTGGAGACGCTGTACTCGGGCATCACCAACGGAACCGAGCGCCACGGGCTGATGGCCGATCACGGCTTCGGGGGCGGCTATCCTGGCCGGCACGGCTACCAGCACGTTTGTCGGGTCGCCGAAGTCGGAGCCGGGGTGGATGCGCTGCAAGTGGGCGATGTGCTCTTCCTGGGGCTCTACGTCGGCCACCGGGGCTGGCATGTGGTGAACGCCATCCCGCAGCCCCCGCTGTCCGTCATCCTGCCCGAGGGCGTGGACCACGGCGCCTGCGCGCTCCTGGGGGTGGCGGGGGTGGCGCTGCGGGCGGTCCGGCGAACGCGGGTCGGCGGCGGGAGCCGGGTGTGGGTGTGCGGGCTGGGGCCGATCGGGCTCTTCGGGGCACAGTGTGCCCGGGCGGTGGGCGCGCGAGTGACCGCCTCCGATGTCGTCGACACGCGGCTGTCCGTCGCTCGGGAGACGGGGGCGCATCGGGTCGTGGACATGCGGAGCGCCGACGCGTGGCAGCAGGTGGCCGAGGGCGGGCCGTATGACGTGATCTTCGACGGCTCGGGGTATGAGCGGCTCTTCTTCGACATCTTCGAGCGCGGGCTGCTCGCCCACTCCGGCGCCATCGCCGCCATCGCCGTGCGCGGCGAGGCGACCTTCCCCTGGTCGATGCTCCACGGGACCGAGGCCGCCATCGAGGTGTCCTGCCATTTCTCGGCCGACGAGCTTGGCTGCCTCCTGCACTTCCTGCAGACCGGGCTGCTGCAGATCGACCCGATGGTGTCCCACCGGGTTCCGGTCACCGAGGCGCCCGCGATCTACGCGACCATGCGGGACGATCCGCGTGCGCTCTACGGCGTGATCTTCGACTGGAGCTAGCCGGATGCCGAAGCGCAAGCCTGCACCGGAGGCTCCGCCTGCCGCTTCGCCGGTGCTGGACTTCCTCCGCCGCCACCCGCACGGCGTCGTGCTCGCCTGCTTCTTCTGCTCCGGGGCCACGGGGCTCATCTACGAGGTGGTCTGGTCGCGGCGGCTGACGCTGGTCTTCGGCGTCACGGTCCTGGCCTACAGCACGGTGCTCGCGGCCTTCCTGGGCGGCCTCGCGGCAGGGAGCCTGATCTTCGGGCGGATCGCGGATCGCCGCACAGACCCGCTCCGGCTCTACGCCCTCCTCGAGGCGGCGGTCGGGCTCTTCTGCTTTGTCACCCCCTGGCTCTTCGCCCTGGTCGAGCGCGGGTACGTCGCGATCTACCCCGCCATCGGCGAGCATCTGTGGCTTCTGCGGCTCGTGCGCTTCGGATTGGCGGCGGGGGTGATGATCGTCCCCACGGCGCTCATGGGCGGCACGCTGCCGGTGCTCAGCCGCGTGCGAGTGCATCGGCTCGGCGAGCTGGGGACGGGCATCGGGTCGCTGTACGGGATCAACACCCTCGGCGCGGTGGTGGGGGCGACGGCGGCGGGCTTCATCGTGCTGCCCGTCGTCGGGCTGAGGGGCAGCATCTACCTTGCTGCGATGGTGAACCTCGCTCTCGCTCTGGTCGCCTACGCCCTTCACTGCACCCAGCCCGCCGTCGTCGCGGCCCCCGAGGACGCGCCTGCAGTGGACGTCCGCCGGGGCCCGTATGCCGCGCTGCTGGTCGCGTACGGCGTTTCAGGAGCGGCGGCGCTCATCTACGAGGTCGTCTGGACGCGCCTGCTGTCCCTCGCCTTCGGCACATCCGTGTACGCCTTCAGCGGGATGCTCGCCGCGTTCCTGGCCGGGCTCGCGCTGGGCAGCCTCGTGCCGGCGTCGCGGCGCCTCGCCTGGGTCGATCGGCTGAGAGACCCGGTGCTCGCCTTCGGGTTGGTGCAGGTCGGGATCGCGGTGCTGGTAACGCTGCTGACGCCGCTCCTCGACCGCCTACCCTTCGTGTTCATCTGGCTGTTTGAGGCGCTCGGCCCGCGGTTCTGGGCGCTGCAGCTTGCGGCGCTCACCATCTCCTTCCTCATCATGCTCCCGGCCGCGGCGCTGATGGGCTTCGCCTTCCCGCTGGTGACGCGCCTCGCGACCGAGCACGTCGGGGCGCTCGGGCGCCGACTCGCGGCGGTGTACTCGGCCAACACGTTCGGCACCGTCGTCGGCTCCTTCGCGGCAGGATTCGTCCTGATCCCTCTGATCGGCGCGCGTTGGGCGCTGGCGGTGGGAGTCGGCCTCAACGCCGCCGTCGGTGTAGCCTACCTCGTCTCCGCCCTGCCGCGACAGCGAGTGACCGCGACCGTGGGCTGCGTGCTTGCGGGGGCGACGGCGCTGGCCTGGGCGGTCATGCCCGACTGGAACCGCCACGTACTGAGCGCCGGGGCCTACATCTACGCCAACTTCTACCGGGGGGACGACGCACGGGAGCTCATGGAGCTGAAGGAGGTGCTCTACTACCGCGACGCGCTGACCGCGACCCTCAGCGTGACCCGCGTCGAGCCCCCGCCTCCGGCGAAGCCCATCGTCGCCCTGCAGATCAACGGGAAGACCGACGCCTCAACCGGCGATCTCAGCACCCAACTCATGCTCGGCCACCTGCCGATGCTCCTCGCCCGCGAGCCCAAGTCGGTGCTGACGATCGGCCTCGCGAGCGGCTGTACGCTTGGGGCCATCGAGCAGTACCCGGACGCCGAGCGGATGGACTGCGTGGAGATCGAGCCCGCGATGGCCGACGTCGTCGGCTTCTTCCGCGACATCAACCGCAACTGCCTGAAGGACCGCCGCGCGCGGCTGATCGTGAACGATGCGCGCAACTTCGTGCTGGTCAGCCGCGACCGCTATGATGTGCTGACCTCCGAGCCCTCCAACCCGTGGATCGCGGGCATCGCGAACCTCTTCTCGCTCGAGCACTTCCGCCTCTGCCGCGAGCGGATGACGCCCGACGGGGTGTTCTGTCAGTGGGTCCCGATCTACAACCTCGCGCCGCAGGACTTCCGCTGCATCGCGGCCACCTTCCAGCAGGTCTTCCCGAACTCGTCCGTCTGGCTCTTCCCCGAGCTGCCCTCGGACGCGTACCTCATCGGGACGCGGGGTCCGCTGAGCCTTGATGCCGTGCAGTTGGCCCGCCGGGCCGCGCGTTCGGAGGTCGCCCGTGACCTTCAGCAGGCTGGACTCCGCGACGCGTGGGATGTGCTGGGCGGCTATGTCTGTGGTCCGGACGTGATGGCGGCCCTGGCCGAGGGTCAGACGCCCAACACCGACGACTTCCCCACGCTCGAGTTCTCCGCGCCACTGCGCCTGTACACCACGTCGCCGCAGGACACGCTGGCGCAGATCCTGGGTCTGGGGCTGCAGGCCAACCCGCCCCTGAGTAGCGCTGGTCAGGAGACGCCGGAGGGCTACCGGTCGGCGCTGACCGGGCTGTTCATCCCTCGGCCCTGGAAGGTCAGCACCGAGGAGGTCTGCGTCGCGCGCGACCTGCAGGCCTACATGCAGGGCCCCGGGTCACGTCCGGTGAAGGTAGGCGTGCGCCTCCGGTGCGCCTCCGCGGCCGGCGAGTTCGCCGTCCTCGTGGCCCGGCCCGGGGACTTCGCGGCCTTCGGGACAGAGCAGGCCGAGCCTCTCTCCCCGGCCCTGCGCACAATCCGCGCCGCCGGCCACGAGGCTTCGTTCTGGACGCGGCCCTTCGGCGCCGACGGCCCGGCGTGGGTCATCCGCTGGCTCTGTCCGGAGCGCGCCCGCGCCTATGTCGTCCACTCACCCGCCGGACCCGCTCCTCAGCCGGAGCGCGCTCCGGCCGAGTGGCGTTGCACACACTAGCCCGCCTCGCCGCGCCGTCCCCCTCTCCTTCAGGAGAGGGGGCAGGGGGTGAGGCCCGGAGGTCCCGATGCTCCGCCGTCCCCTGCTGAGCAGCCTGCTAATGGCACTCTGCGCCGCCGCCTCGGCCTCAGACGCCGTCCGCTCGCTGGTGGAGGCCGACTGGCAGCGGCATGACGACAGCCGGGTCGCCCACCTCACGCAGCCCAATGCCATCCGCTTGCCCGGCAAGGTCGTCGATTGGCCCGGCCTGCCGTCGAGCATCAACGAGGTCGCGCCCCTGACACCGGCGCCGAAGCTGGACGGCGACCTGAGCGACGCCTGCTGGGCCCAGGGCCTAGCGGTGGCTGCCCCGAAGCCGGGCGATCCGGCCTTCCGCCTGTGCCACGATGGCGAGCGGCTCTACGCCTCCGCCGTGATCCCAGCCGCCTCCGAGGCGCGCTTCCGGGGGGATCTGACGGCCGCCGACGCCGCCGGGGCCGTCGATGGCGTGAAGAACGGGCTGTACGCCTTCCACACCGGAGGCGACCCGCACCCGTGGTGGCAGGTCGACCTCGGCCGGCCGGAGCCGATCGGCAAGCTCATCGTCTACAACCGCCTCGACTACGCGCCGGGGCTGCACAACGCAGATACGCTGGACGTGCTGACCTCCGACGACGGAGAGACCTGGACGCTCCGCCATCACAACACCGACCACTTCGGCGGGGTCAGCGGCGCGCCGCCCCTGACGGTCGAGTTCACGGACCTGACGGCGCGCTACCTCCGTCTGCAGATCCCCGTCAGCCACGGCATCCTCTTCCATCTGGACGAGGTCGAGATCTACCGTCCCGGTGACCCGAGCACGAACATCGCCCTGCAGAAGCCCGCGCGGCAGAGCACGCTGAGCATCTGGTCGAAGGGCGGCGGGCTCGGATCGGCAATGTTCGGCGTGGGCGGGCTGTATGTGGGGCTCACCCGCGAGGACCCGCCTCGGGTCATGCTCAACGATCAGCCCTACGCCGAGGGCGCGGTGACGCGGACCCCCGAAGGCCTGGCCGTCGAGGTCGCGCTGCCGCTGCAGCAGGGCCGGCAGGCCTTCCCGAGCCAGGTGCGACTGCCCGGTGACGTGGCCGCAGCCGTCCGCCTCGGAGCGCCCTGGAAGCTGACCTGGCCCGCGGAGCTCGCGCTCGGCTGCGGCCGGAATCGCCTCGACCTGCGCCTGGAGGGCGCACCGACCTTCGACCCGCCCGTGTCCGTCGAGGTGGAGACCGTCTCACTCACGCCCTTCGATCTCCTCCGCCGACAGGCCGGGCACACGGACGTTGCCGCCTCGGGGAACTTCACCCTTGACTTCCCCCTCGAGACCGAGGGTCCGGCGGCGGTGATCCTCACGCTGCGGCAGGGCTCCATCGCCCTCACGGAGGCGCGGGCGTTCTTCGTGCCCCCAGTGCGGGAGACACTGAGCCGCGCCCGGGCCTTGCTGGACGACTTCGACCGGCCCGCTCCAGAAGCACTGCGCGACCTGCGCGACCGCCTGGCGTCCCTGGAGGCGAGAGAGGCCGCTGGGGCCGCCGACCCGGCGGCGCGTCAGGCGCTCTACCGGGAGGCGCGGTGGCTGGCCCGCGACATCGCCCTGGGCAACCCGGCGCTGCGCGCGGGGCAGCTCCTCTTTGTGAAGCGCTACACGCAGCAGCCGTACCCCGATGTCTGCCTGAACCACATGCCCTGGACCTCGCGGCCCGGCGGCGACATCTGCGTCCTCTCCCCTATCGCGCCCGACGGGACCGTCAAGCCCCTGCTCGACGGCGCGCTGGGGCATGGGCATGTCCACGGGATGGACCTCTCCCCCGACGGCCGCCGCATCTGCTTCGGCTGGGCGCAGCGCCCCAACGATCAGCCACCGGAGAAGTGGCTCATCCGCCCCGCGAGCTTCGAGCTCCGCAACGAGGAGGAGCCAATCCACATCTTCGAGGTGGACGCGGCGTCCCGCAGGACGCGGCAACTGACCGACGGGGAGTGGAGCGACCTCGATCCGGCGTACCTGCCCACGGGCGACATCGCCTTCGTGTCGGAGCGCTGTGCCACGAGTCTGCAGTGCAATGAGTACGACAAGGACGAGACGTCCTGCAACGTCTACGCTGTGGCCCCCGACACGGGCGACGTTCGCCGACTGACGGTCAGCAAGGACGGGGACTACCTCTGTCACCCGCTCGACAATGGGCTGCTGGCCTACACGCGCTGGGAGTACCACGAGCGCAGCTGGGCCAACATCCAGTCGATCTGGTTCGTCGCGCCCGATGGCACCCAGGCCGACGCCCTCTTCAAGCAGCACTTCAACGACCCCTGGGCCATCGAGGACATGCGCTCCATCCCGGGCAGCCACAAGCTCATCGCCATCGCCACCGGTCACCACACGCTGCCCACGGGGCCCGTGATCGTCGTCGATCACCATGTCGGCATCAACGAGCCCAGCGGCATCAACATCGTGACTCCCGGCGTCCTGCCGCCGGAGGGGGGAATGACCGGCAACGTCGTGCCCGAGGGCGGCGTACCGGGCCTCGGCGGGCAGTACCAGACCCCCTTCGCGCTCAGCGAGAGGCACTTCCTCGCCTCCTTCACCTACGGCGCGACGACGGACGAGACCGGGTACGCGCTCTACCTGCTCGATGTCCACGGCACGCGGGAGCTTCTCTACCGCGACGCGACGATCTCCTCGATCCTGCCTCGGCCGCTGGAGGCCCAAGCGCGCCCGCCCGTGGTCCACGGCTCGGTGGACCGCAGTCAGCAGGACGCCACCTGCATCGTGACCGACATCTACGAGGGCGTCACGGGCATCGAGCGCGGAGCCATCAAGTACCTCCGCATCAGCGAGCCCGTCGGCTGGCCCTACAACAACCGCGAGGGCGGCCACCGCTATGAGCCCGATCTGAAGCAGGTGATGCTCAACTGGACGCCGGTCCGCGTGCTGGGCACTGTGCCGGTGGAGCCTGACGGCAGCGTGTGGTTCCGTGTGCCGCCCGACATCGCGGTGTACTTCCAGGCGCTGGACGAGAACCAGATGGAGCTTCAGCGGATGCGGTCGTTCGTGAACTTCCAGCCGGGCGAGGTCCGGTCATGCGCCGGATGCCATGAGACTCGCGCCGCCGCTCCGGCGAACCCGCCGACCGCCCTCGCTCTGAAGCACCCACCGTCGCCGCTGCAGCCTCCGCCGTGGGGCAGCGACCGGTCCATCAGCTTCCTGCGCGACGTGCAGCCCGTCTTCGACCGGAACTGCCTCCCCTGCCACGCCGGGCTGAAGCCGGCCGGGGGCCTCGACTTCTCCGGCGGGCTGACCGAGCGCTACAACCGGGCTTGGGAGACGGTCAACGCCGCGGGGCTCGTCTCTCGCTCCAATGTCGGGGAGGACGCGCGCATCACGCTGCCGAGGCAGTTCGGCTCGCACAAGAGCAAGCTGATCGAGCTCGTTCGCGGTGGTCACCAGGGGCGCGTCTCGCTGCCTGCTGAGGACTTCCTGCGGCTGGTCATCTGGGTCGACGCCAACGCCGTGTATGACGCGGAGTTCATCAACAAGCGGCCGGCCGCGGAGCCGTACAACCTCGTCGCCGACGCACCGCTGCGGCAGACGCTCGAGGGCGTCCACGCCCGCCGCTGCGCCCAGTGCCACGAGCCCGCGAGCGTCTCCCGCCTCGACTGGGTCGACTTCCGCGACCCCGCGCAGAGCCGGTTTCTCACCGCTCCCCTGGCCGGAGTGGGCGGCTCGCCCGCGAGCGGTGGCGAGAAGCAGTGCTCTCCTGTGTACGCCGACGAGCAGGACCCGGACTACCAGGCCGTCCTGGCCGCCGTCGGCCGCGCGGTCGACGAGACATGGAAGCGCCCGCGCCGCGACGTGGCCACGCTCCCTCGCAGTGAAGCGGCTCGCCTCGCCCAGCGCTGACGCCGGGTCACGCTGGAGGCCCTCGCGTCGTCGAGTCTACCCGTAGTCGAACAGATGTTTCACGTGAAACACGGCCCACGCCCCGAGCCCGGCATTCCGCCATTCAGGAACCGATTGTCGGCCTGCCGGGTTGAAGGAGGCAGAGACGGAACTGCGTCGATAGGGG
>Ga0233425_10009391_pt1 | contig 12436 bp, 17 predicted proteins | sample Watercolumn_Towu_2_FD_181712 | JGI IMG/M metagenome (GOLD analysis project Ga0233425, IMG submission 181712) | Freshwater microbial communities from Lake Towuti, South Sulawesi, Indonesia - Watercolumn_Towuti2014_140_MG | ecosystem: Environmental > Aquatic > Freshwater > Lake | place...
TGGATCCGCGCGAGGCGGTCAAAGCCGCGCTTGCCATCGCGAACAAGTGGCGCGAGGTTGAGTTTGGCGTCAAACTGGTGTTCGGTCAGAATCTTGACCTGGTGTGCGCTGACCCTGTTTCCTACAACGAAGCCAAACGCACGTTCCCGAAGACCGCCCAACGGCTCTACAACGCCGCGCCCAAATGCGCGCGCTGTGGCGAGTTGATCGAAGAATTTTTCCATGTCGCTGATCTGGGCGAGGACTTTTGCTCCGAGAACCACGCACAGTTGGCGTATGAGGAAGTGTTCTGCCAAGAAGAAAGCGAAGAAGAGGATGAAAGCGAACAGTGATTAAACTCGACCCCCATCAACAACGCGCGGTTGACCAAGCCCTGGCGTCCTATCGCCAGGGCAGACGCCACGCCTTTATCGCGCACGACGTAGGCGTCGGAAAAACGTTTACCAGCGCGACAATCGCACTGCGCGTCGCGGAAACGCAACGCGCCAAGTATGGCGATTGCGTTACGTGGTTTATCACTCTCGCCGGCGACGTGAAAAGCCAGCAGAGAGAACAACTGAACAAACTACTCGGCTCTGACAAGTACTTCGATGTCCTGGTCATCGAGGGCAACGCAGAAACCAGAGCCAACTTGCTCACCGCCGTCGCGCACATCCGACCGCCGTTCGTGGTAGTGAACTACGACCAACTGTTCGCGCATTGGGAGCAGTTGAAGAAAACGGTTAAGCCCTGGGATGTTCTCGTTCTGGACGAGTCCGACCTCATCCAGAACGAAGGTTCTAATCGGTCGCGGATGGTGCAAGGGGTGGCGCTCTTGGTGTATCACCGCATCCTCAACACCGCGACCCCGATTTGGAACCGCGCCGATGGGTTGTATCCACAGTTGAAAATCTGCGATCCTGTGGGAACCGAAAAGGTTGTGGTCAAAGAGGGCGCAGAGACGCGCGAGGTCATTATCCCCACCGCGTCGGAAGAGTGGGGCGAGTTTGCGGATTTCGCGCGGCGGTATCTGGTCGTTGAGAACGGACGCGTGGTCGGGACCAAGAACCAGCGCGAATTGCACGCGAGATTGGTCGCCTTTGGGGTGGACATTGTGGCGTCGGAGGATGTCTTGGATTTGGACATCGCCGATCCTGTCGAGTACAAGATGCCGCTCACACCCAGCGGACAGGAAATTTACAACATCGTCCGCGCGGGCATTGACGCGTGGATTGATGAGCACGAGCCCGCGTTCGCGCGCGGTGGGGTAGGGGAGAAAAGTAACTTGAAACAACAGTTGCTTCGCCAAATTCCCTACGCGCGGCGCGCGGTGGCGTTGTCGCCGCGCAATATGCTTCGGCTCATCAAAGCCAAGCGCGCGCGGTCAATGCAAGATGATGAATCATTCGCCAACTACGTCAACGAACAACAGATGGCGGAGTTGGAACGAATGAGCGATGGCGATCTGCACGGCAATACGAAAGCCGAATGGCTGGTCGCGTACCTGAAAGAGCATTGGGCGGACCCGCGCAAACCCGGCGGACCTGTGGTGTATTCCGAGTACACGGATGTCCTGGATGAAATCGAGGCGTATCTGCGCCGCGCGAATATCACGCGCGCGTGGGGACGCATTGACGGAAGCCAAACAAAGAAACGCCGCGAGGAAACACGGCTGGGTGTGCAGGGTGGCTATCTCGGAATGTGCCTCATCTCGGATGGCGGCGGGCGCGGACTGAACCTTCAAAGACTCAGCGAGTTGATCGTCCTGACACCAACCTGGTGTCCAACCCAAATCACTCAGGCGTTTGGGCGCGTCAAGAGGCGCGGGCAGGACAATCCGATCCAACTCGTGTGGACCGTAGCCACACCTACCATCGAATCGAAGAAGATGGTTAATCGGCTGAAGAAAAAAGAGCGCGACACGAACTCCATTTTGCGCGGAGAACGCGGTCGCCGGTTCGATCCGATGCTGAACATTGGATCATTGGAAGAAGTGAGGGAGTGGCTGTAATGCCACTCTCCTTGCGTATGAGAGGAGAATGAAGCAATGTCAAGCAAACGTAACATCCGCCGCCGCCAATGCGCGGGCAAACGCGGCTACGCGTCGCTCGACGACGCCATCCACGCATCGAAATTCGGGCAACGCAGGTACGGGTGGCAACGGCTCAACGCCTACCATTGCGCGCGGTGCCGCGCTTACCATCTCGGACACCCACCGCGCAACGTTCGCCAAGCCATTGCGGAGCGCAATGGCAAGTATGTGTAGCCAACTGCAAATTTTACAGTTGGCAAATCGCTCCCTCGCCGCGTTTGTAGCCGCGTTGTAGCCACGTCATTAGGCGGAAACGCGGCGGGGGAGTATAACGGTTGAAGTGAAATGATCTACGCCCATTGGACACACACCGCCAAGTGCGATGAGTGCGGTCGGCGGTTCGCGTCACCAGTGGACGGCTGGGGCAAAGCCGTGTATGATTGGTGCGGTCAGTGTGATCGCGGCAATCCGTACCGCGACCTCAAGATAGATTATGTCGAGCCTGGAAACAACGAGAAGGACGCTCGCCAATACTCGGCTTAATCCTAATTTAGACGAGTGTAAATTTGTGGGCGCGTCAGGAACACGCGCCCACTACCCTACAGGAGGATGAAATGACAAATTCACCCGACCAGAAGACATTTACGTTCATCAACAGTAAGCCGAGCGCGTTTGATGGGCTTGGCGAAATCACCTGGCGCGCTCCGCTCAAGTGCCAACACTGCGGCGATCTCGATCTCAAGGATGTTGTCTGTTATGATAATTGGTACGATGGGTGCCGCCGGGAAAACCCGCAATGCCGCAAATGCGGAGAACCAATCCCCGGCTTGCCAGACGATCAGAACGAGCGCGCGATTTTTCTTGCGCGCCATCCTGAAAGGGAGTAAAAGCAAAACACCAGCAAAACCCGACTACAGCGGCGTGTAGAACAAATGAGCCACGCCCTATCGCAGAGCGCGGCTCACAAAAGTAAAGAAACTCTAATGAAAAGTCGTCGCAAAAACTATTGACACGCGACCGATTCTTGGTGTATAATTCCTACAGAATGAATAACACAAATCGCAAGACGATTACGACCGATGATGCCTGCGAACTTCTCGGCATCAAGTCGCGCGTTACCATCATCAAACTCATCAATGAAGGACACTTGGAGGCATACAGGTTGACGCCTGGGGAAACAAGCCCCTGGCGCATTTATGCCGACAGCGTGGTGAAATTCGCGCGCGACAAACAACGTCGGCAAATCGTTGTGCCATAAAAAAAGAACTGGGCGATTGCCGTCGCCCAGCCCATTGTCCGCTCCACCACCCCTGGCAGAACAAGCGAATTTTCATTCGCTCTCGACGCTTTCATTATACCACTTTTCTAAAGTTCGTCAAGGGTGTTGGGGTACTATTCTCTCAAAGGAGTAGAGAAATGTTGCAAGCCACCACCCCCCAACAGTTGACCCAACAAGACCTCCGCGCCATCGTCCTGATGTGCGCGAAGCAAGGCGTCCACGACGAGGACGCCGTCGCCCACGCGATTGAAAAATCCCTCACGCATTTTGACCCCACGCGCGCCGCGCTTGACACATTCATCGTAACGTGCGCGCAGAACCGCGCGCGCAGAACCGCACGCAATTCCAACAAATTCTACGCGCTCGATGACGCTCTCCGCGTTTCCGACCCAAAGCAATCCATCGCTCCAGAGTCCTTCGACCCCGTGTTCGACTCCTGGTCGCGCGCGGTTGAAAAGCGGCTTGACCGCGAACGTTGGTCGGAACACGCGGAAGGCGCGCGCGCGAAGGCGAACCGCGCGTTTGTGATCTTCGAGAAAATGCGCGACTTGGCGCAATTCGATGGTCTCGATCTGATCGGGAACATCCAGACCGAAACGCTCCAATTCTTCCGCGCCCTGCTCGCCACGCGCGGCGACGCGGTGGGTCAAAAGTCCGTAGAAGCCGCCATTGTGCATCTGCGCTCGGTTGTGCAAGCCGAAATTGTCCGCGCCGGAATGTCGCCGCGCGGTCGCAAGGCGAAGGCAAATAGGCAGAAACGCGCCGCGCGAGTATAACGAGTAGGAGGAAAAAATGGACTATCTATCGAAATTGTATGATGAGATGGGCGCGTACCCAGATGCGCTGGAGTGGCTAGAAGAGAAGCGCTTCCCCACGCTCCAAGACGCGTGGGACGTTTGTAAAAGAGGCGACTGGATGTTGTGGCTCATCGGTCGAACAACCAACCGCAATGATGAGGCGCAATTACGAAAACTGACGCTTGCCAAAGCGCGTTGCGCGAAACTGGTGCTTCCGCTAATGCACGACAAGCGAAGCCGCCACGCGGTTGAAGTGGCGGAGCGGTTCGGACTTGGTAAAGCGACACACCAAGAATTGGACGACGCCACCCTCGCCGCCGCCGCCGCCTACGACGCCACCTACGCCACCTACGCCGCCTACGCCGCCACCACAGCCACTACCTCCACTACCGCCACTACCGACGTCGCCTACTCCTCCGCCAACGCCGCCGCCGTCGTCGCCGCCGCCCACGCAACCCACACCGCCTACGACGCCGCCTACGCCGCCGCGCACAAAAATATGCTGGCGCAGTGCGCGGAGGAAATCCGCACGGTTTATCCAGCCGCGCCCAATTTGGAGTGAAATGATCTACACCCATTGGACACACACCGCCAAGTGCGATGAGTGCGGCGAATATGGTGATCACGAAGACGATCCGTTGCCATTTTAAGGATGAAAAAATGACCATCACATTCTCAGCCACCTACCGCTGTGCCACCGCTGGCAAAATCAAAGCGACGCACATCGTCAACCTGGACTCTGGCAAAGACCAGAACGGCGCGGTGGTCGGCGGTATCCCAAGCCAATATCTTCGACAGATGTCAACCGAGCAACTCCTGGCGCGCCGCGCGCAACTCATTGCAGAATGTCGCAAGCAACATTTCGAGATTCAAGCCGCGTCGCGTTGGCGACGTGGCGATATGCGCCCTTGGTACAACAAGTTGCGTAATGAATACCTCCGCATCAACACAATCCTGTCGAAAATGGAGTCGCAAAATGTTTGAGTCAGTAGAGTGCTTGGCGCTTTCTGTCTTGGTGGTTCTTGTCATCGTCTTATTCGTCGCCCACAAACTCGAACAAGGGCGCATCAAGACCAATGCGCTTATGTGGAACATCAAGTTCGGGAAGTGGCAATGATCTATCGCAACAAAAACGCTTGGTTCGTCGGACGCGAGTACAAGCGCGCCCGACGCGGCAAACCCAAGAAACTCATCCTGAACATTATTGAATGGTTGCTTGTGCCAACCATCATTCTAGGGATCGCCGCGCTGATTGCGCTGGCGATGTGAGGATCAATGTCCAACCTTTTCAAAAATTCCGGGAACGCACTGCGAGGCTCCCATTACATCATCCCTGCCTACATCGTGTTTGTGCTGATGCTGATCGTCGGCGTAGCCTTGGGCATCGAGGACTATTCCACCTCGCGGCTTGGCTATGAGATGTTCCCAACCGCCAAGGCGAATGATTGGGTTATCCCAATCGTCGCTTTGGTGCCGCAGGTGGGACAGGTCGGATTTGCTCTGGTTTTTATGTTCGACACCCGAAAGAGATGGGCGGCGGCGATCTCTGGCGCGTTGTTCATCGCCGATGTGATGACTGATATTTGGTTCAAGACAGGTGGAATGAAACTCGGTCCAATTACGCTCTTGTTCGCTGTACCAGAAACGCTCATCCTCTACACACTCGGTTCTGAGATCATGCTGACCGTAGCGTTCGGTATGGTGCTTGAGTTGTTTCCCGATTTTGCCAAAAAAATCGGCGAGTTGTTTGAACGGCTGTTGTCAATGTTCTCGGAAACACCAACAGCCGTTCAACCGCAAACGGGTAGCGGTCCATCAGAAAAACCCGAACACGACAAAGCACCCTTCCCCCGCGACGCAATGGACCGGGCAAAATCAAAAGAGGAGCGCAAGCGCATCTATGACCAATGGCGCGCCGCTCGAAATGAACCCGCAGGGGCAGGCAGTAAGAATCAATGATTGCAAACCCGCCGCGCCAAATCCCAATCGGCGCGGCGGAACGAGGACACGCGAGTACGTAGGGAGCACGGCATGGTGAAAGTAATGAGCGAAGAGCGCGCGGCTTACATAGCCGGAACGTTAAGCGATGAGCCAATCGAACAGGTTGCAGATGTGGAATATCGAGACCCAATCAAAGAACTGGGCTGGGCAAAGATTGAACACATCATCACACTCGACACCGACCTTTCCGATGGCGCATACAGAACCTATGCAATGTTGCTCTACTATTGGCAACGAAAAAACACAACTTGGGTTGGCGTTGATACGTTGGCGGATGTTCGTGGAGTTACAGAGTCAACGATCCGCAAGCACATTGCCGAACTCAAGGATGCCGGGCTGATCTCGCGACAGCGCAGAATGGGCAAATCATCCTTGACATACATCGAAGATTTGCCAGAAAAGTACTCGGATGATGCCGAGAAGATTCTGACGAACCGCCGAAAAAATCGCGGTAAGTCCGCCGAAAATTCGGCGGTAAGTCCGCCGAAAAAATCGCGGTCGGGCAACTCGAAAAAACCCTATGAAAATAGGGATGAAGTGCACGAAAACGGGCAGGGAATGAGAACCATTGAAGGAGAACCAAAGAATGATAACCATTTCCCGCCTACGGCGGAAACCTTAGTTGAGCAAAACAATGCGTGTAGCCAAATCGCTACACCCCCTCAAAGCAAAATAGGCGTAATCGCGGGATCGGACTATAACGATGTAGGAAATGGCAACGGACATTCAGGGCAAACGCGTAGTGCTGTGGCTACGAGAATCGAACACCCGTTCCGCTTACAAGAAAAAGACCTTGCGGCTCAGGTGCGCGCCAACGCCGAGTTCGATGCAATGCCATCCGCGTCTGTCGGTATGCCACCGCGCAAGACCAATAACGCGAGTATCGCGTCGCCGATTGCCTGGCGTGGCAATGGGGCGGTAGATCGAGTAGCGCGCGAGTTGGAACTGCTCGTCGGCTCCTCGCACAAATGCACGGTTGCCGCGAAGAGAATACTCGCGGAGATGCAAGACGAAGCGCGACTGATCGCCGTCATCCAAGAGATGGCGCGCGATGAAAAGCAAGCCGCGTTCGCGCAGAAAGCGGGCGCGATGCCGATGGTCAACACGGTTTTGCACCAATGCAAACAACGCGCGCAAGCCCTAATCCAGACCCACAGTCGGGGTCGGGGGTTCATTGCGCCGGTGATGGTAGAGTAGTATGTCAAGTTCATATACGGCGTCTGACAGTTTCACTCGCTCACACTCCACCTGCCGCACATGCTCGTCGTTAGCCCGCTACGGGCAAAGGAGAAAAAATGGAAGACAGCATGAATTACATAAAACCTTATTCCAAAGAGTCTCAATTGTTAGTAGAGCGCGGGTGGGCGCGTTGGGATGAAGGTGTTTGGCGTAACGAACACGGACAAATGATTGTTGAGTATGAACGCAAAGGTGGTGCTTATGCAGGCAACCGCCGCGACCCACGAGAGGAAAAGGGTATGTATCAAAATGTAAACACTGGCGAAACGTGGAAACTTGACCACGTTGAAGAAATTACAAACAACCAAAAGCCGCTGAAAGTCTATGTGTTTGAGAATGGCGAGCGATGGGCGGAAGATTTATTCTTTAGGTGCTTTCGCAAAGTTGGCGAAGCCTAACAAAGCGTGTAGACGACAAGAGCCAGAGGACGCACCTGAAAATGAATCAACCAACCAAACTCATCCCGCACAACCTTGAAGCCGAGCGAGCCGTTCTGGGTGGTCTGTTGATTGACCCGGAATCGCTCCGCAAGATCACACCCGTCCTTGCGTCGTCGGATTTCTACATCGAAAAACACGCCTGGATTTTCGAGGCGATGGGCGCACTGTACGCGAAACGCGATCCGATTGATTTCCTGACTCTCTGCGCTGAGTTGGAGCGCGGCAAGCGGCTCAACGATTGCGGCGGCGCGGCATACTTGACCGCGCTGATCAACAGTACGCCCTCCGCGTACAACATCGAGGCGCACGCGCAAGAAGTGACGCGGCACTCGGTTGCCCGCCAACTCATTCGCGCGGCTGGCGAGATCGCAGAGGTGGGGTTTGAACCATCGCTGACAACCGATGAGCAAATCTCGAAAGCCCACGTCGCACTCTCCAACGTCAGGGCGCGGCGAAAAACGTCATTTCGTTCCGCGTATGACGTGGGCGTTGGAATGGAAGCGCAACTGCTCGAAGGGCTTGAGAACCCTAAGCGCGTGTGGGGTTTGCCAACAGGTTTGAGGTCGCTCGATCATCTGCTTGGTGGTCTCGCGGACACGAATCTCATTGTGGTCGGTGGCGCACCAGGTGCAGGCAAGTCGGCTCTGGGGCTACAAATCGCTGGCAACATCGCGGCGACGGGCAAAGCGGTTGCGTACTTCTCGCTCGAAATGAGCGCGGAGGAACATCGGCTTCGCATTGCCTGCCAACGCTACGGTTACAATTACCAGCAGGTTCGAGGCGGATTCAAGCCGATTGATTTGGGTCGGGTCCGTAAGTGGACGAACGAAGAAATCGAGAGGTTTTTGCAGGATTGGCACGACGGCGATTTGCTCCCGATCTACTTCAATGACGCCTCGTCCATCACCACCCAAGCCGCGTGCGCGTCGGCGGCAGAACTCGCGGAATCACAGAACGTCGCGGCGATCATCTTCGACTATCTGCAACTCGCCGAATCTGGCGACCGACGGACCGACGCGAACCGCGCGGCGCAGGTTGATGCGGTTGCGCGTGGCTTGAAAAATATGGCGAAAGACCTGCGCGTGCCGGTGGTCGCGCTCGCACAGTTGAATCGCGCGTCAATGACCGCGAGCGACAAGCGCCCCACCTTGACTTCATTCAAGGAATCGGGTGGCATTGAGGCGAACGCGGATGTCGCGCTCGGCATCTATCGCGCGAAATTGTACTACAAGACGAAAGAGGAGTGGGAGCGCGCGTTCCCGCGCGACCCCTATCCCGACCACGAAGCCGAAATCATTGCCCTCAAAGGGCGCAACGGACCGCTCGACTTCATCAAGTACTATTTCGATGAAGAACACACGCGATTCGTGGAGTTGACAAATGAGATACTATAAACCACGTCGATTCACACCAGGAATACGCAAGCCCCATGCTGGTAATCTTGGCTATGTCTGTGAATTGAAAAACCGCAGAACTGGCGAGGGTCATGTCGTCATCTACGACAAGCAAGCCGGGTTTGATGCTGACGCCGAAAGCCGATGGGTAATTGTCTGCGAAACTCACGGAACGCTCACAAGCGCACCGTCAATGCCAAAGGCACGCGCAATAATGAAAGCCGTTGATTTCTGCGAATACTGCATGGGCGTTGGTCAAAAACACTACAAACCAAATGAACCCAACTGACCTGCGCCAACTCGAACGCGCCGCGAGCGTAGAGCAACGCACCATCGCGAAACTGATGCGCCAACTGCAATCAATGAAGCAGTACGCGGAAATCGGAATCGCGCTGGTCGCGTGGTACAAGCACGAAGATATGTACGCACGCTCCCGCGCGGACAAACCCGACTCACCGACCGCCGATTCTGAAAAAGCCGCAGAAGTCTTGCGGCTGGTTGAGGTGGTGGTTGGACGCGGCGAATACTTCAAACATCGGAGAAATGGACATAATGGACACTCTGGACCTGCAGTTGGCGGAAGACCAACATCTGAATCACCAACACTATCAACTCGCCCGCGCAATCGTCGCGAAAAAAGCACTCGATCTGATCGTCGCGCGCTACCCGATGACTGGGATTAAATATCTGCGCTACTGGTACCAAACAGAGGTCAACTCGCACGCCAAGCCAACCAAAGAATTTCTGCGTGAGTGGGCGAAGAAACAAGAACTCGAACTGCGCGCCTACTTCGGCAACGGCGGCGGGCACCTTGCGGAAATGGCGGATTGCTCGGACTATGTGCGCTGGGCGTTGTACGGAAAGCCCTCACGTAAGACACTCAGGTCTGCGCTGAAGATGAAACCAGTGCGCGGCACCAAGCAACTGCTAAATCTGCAGTTGAAATAGGAGACAATGAGACATCCCGCCAAATACACCGACACGCTTCTGCCCATTCTCGCTGAGTTCCTGGTCGACTGCGGGCGCATCTTGGATCCGTTCGCAGGCACTTGCAAGATTCGCCAAGTGCGCCTTGATGCCGTGTGCAATGAACTTGAGTGGGAATGGGCAAGTATCGGCAATGCGTCGAATGTCGGCAACGCGCTTGCCCTGCCCTACCGCGACGGCGCGTTCGATGCGGTTGCAACGTCCTGCACCTACGGCAACCGAATGGCAGACCGCTACGATGGTCGCGACGGCTCGCGTCGCAACACCTATCGTTGTGCGCTTGGACACGATCTACATCCCGCCAACAGCGGCGCAATGCAATGGGGCGAAGCGTATCGCGAGTTCCACGTCGCCGCGTGGCGTGAGTGTTGGCGGGTCCTACGCCCAGGCGGTCGGCTCGTTCTCAACATCAGCGATCACATCCGCAAGGGCAAACGAATTGAGGTCGCGCAGTGGCACTGCGACGCGTTGCAAGACATTGGGTTTCGGTTTATCATCGGTCGAAGCGCGCAAACGCCGCGCAACGGATTCGGCAAAAACGGCAACGCGCGCGTTGAACACGAACAGGTGTTCGTGTTTGAGAAGGAGTAATGATGGATAACCCAAAAGACGCCCCGCTCTACAACTTCATCCAAGCCGCGCTTGCCTTGCGCCAGGTCGCTGGCGAATATCCAACACTCTACAACATCGGCGAAGGGCGCGGCGGTTTGGCAAATTGGCTCGCAATGACATTGCGCGAGTTCGACGACGCGGCGAAACAACTGTTCGATTCAGAGAACAAATAGGCAGGAATCAGAGACGTGTGTATAATGAATAGAAAAACACTCGATTCAAAGATTCGATGAATCTGAAGGAGAAGAAACAATGAGTAATGGTACGGCACTCGCGACGCGGGAGCAGTTGAACGAAATTGCCAACTATGATCCAACCTCTTCATTTCTCTACGAAGGGGGTGGGTTACGAGTCAGCATTGACAATGAGAAGCGGAATGGGTTTGTGGTCAAGCAGGGCGGAGAGGTCGCCGAAGAACTCACGGAACTGAAAGTATTGGTTCTCTCAGCGTCCCCGCTCAACTCACATCGTCAACCTGGCGAAAAGGAAAAAGGCAAGCCGCGCCACGCGGACGATGTAGAGTGGTGCGAGTCGCGGGACGGAAAAAAGAACTCGGTGAACGGAACGCCGTGTAACAGTTGCCCGGCGTCGGCTGACTGCAAGTGGAAAATTGAACTCTCGCTCGCAATTCCTGACCGCGAGGAGGAGTTTATGCTGACGTTGCCTACCGCATCGTCAATGCGGTTCAAGCAAGCGGTCCAAAAGTTGGGCAAACTTCACGCGCGACACTTCTCGCAAGTCGTTTGGCATATGTGGGTTACGGTCGAAAAATCGGATGGCAATGTCTATCCGGTCGTGAATTACCGGATCTTTGATCCACAAAGCGGCGCTGAATTTGATCTGAACACCAAGCCGCAAGCCGCACCGAAACCAATCGCGCCGAAATCGAAACCGCAAATCACCGCCGAATATCCCATCACCATCCGTTGCGCTGAAGGGCAATGGCAAGCGTTCTGCGACAATCCCGACTTTGCGCTCATCGCGGGCACGCCCGCGAACCCAAAGAAAATCGCGGATGCGATCAACGCCTGCGGCATCGAAGAAATCAATCCTGACAACATTGTTCAAGTCGGCAACACGCTGAAAAATAAAATCGCGGAAATGAAGGCGAACGGGCATTGGGCAAAAGACACCGCCAAACTCAAGGCGTTCTGGGCGGCGGTCAAAGTCCACAAAATCGGCGAGCAACCCATCACAGAAAAAGAGGTTCACGAAGCCCTGGGTGTTGAACATCTCGCGGATTACAGCGGCACAGGTTCGCAAGCCCTCGCGCAAGTGAAGGCGTGGGCTGAGAAAAAGAACGCGGAGATTCCATTCTGATTCTTCCCCAGGGGTGGGGCTGAATAGGTCTGCTCGGACGCACGGTGAGGCTAGCGACCGAGTTCACCGTAGCAGACCACGTTATTAGGGTTGTCGTCAGTGGTGACGGAAGCGCAGAACACGCACGAGACAATAAGCAGACGCCTAGTAGGGTCGCGAACTGAACGGCTCGACGTGCGGGCTACGTGGTTCAAATCCACGCAACCCTCTAGCAGAGACTCGCGTCTCTGTGAACAACTGAATAAGTGGCGGCGAAGAACCTTAACACGAGGAAAAGTTCGAGGAGCCAAGCGCGAGTCGAACGAACTTGTGCCACAATGTTCTAGTGCAATCGCCGCCACTATTTTTCTCAGGAG
>Ga0233425_10009392_pt1 | contig 12436 bp, 14 predicted proteins | sample Watercolumn_Towu_2_FD_181712 | JGI IMG/M metagenome (GOLD analysis project Ga0233425, IMG submission 181712) | Freshwater microbial communities from Lake Towuti, South Sulawesi, Indonesia - Watercolumn_Towuti2014_140_MG | ecosystem: Environmental > Aquatic > Freshwater > Lake | place...
TGCACTCTCGGGCACTACCGCTGGCCGTCTCGCACGCTCTGGCACCGTTACCATCCGCGCCGCATGTATTGATACCGAGGGAGAGCGCGTCAACGATTCCGTTGTCGTGCGTGTGCGGGATATGAGTGAGTTGCAATAGTGGTACACTTTTGGTACACTGCTTTGTGTGGCAACTATTACAAAAAAGCGAATACAGGTAAGTATCTCAAGTGCAGTGGAGCGCGCACTTGTTCGGCTTGCCCGTCGCGACCTTGTTCCTCCGGCGACCAAGGCGGCGCACCTTCTCGCGCAGGCCCTTGAGTGGGAAGAAGATGCAGTGTGGGATGCGATCGCAGGACGGCGCATGGCAACGCCGCGCTTTGTATCGCACGACCAAGCATGGGGACTTGAGCGCTGAACTATGAATACGCGGTTTATCATCCGCTATCACTATGCGGTGTGTGAACAAGATATTCCGCGTCTTTCGCACGAGTGGCGGGAACGGATTCGGCGCGCTATTGAAGCGAAATTAACTATACATCCTGATATTTTCGGCAAACCATTACGGCGTTCTCTCGCGGGGTGTCGTAAGCTCCGCGTAGAGAATTACCGCGTTATCTTTACTGTTGTGGCACATGCAGTATATATATGGGCAATTGGTCATCGCCGCGATGTATATGAACTCATACAAAAGCGGAAACGAGTATAGATGATTGAAGTCAACATACGGGAGTGATACACTGGAGACACATGTTGCAGTTTCATCAGGTCTCCAAACACTACGACGGGTGTAGCGCTCTTTCCGGTGTATCGTTTGAAGTTGCTCCGCAAGAATTTCTCTCCATAGTTGGGCATTCAGGAGCGGGCAAGACGACGCTTATCAAAATACTTCTCGCCGAAGAGCGCCCAACCGACGGGAATATTTTTTTTGAACAGACCGATATACACGGCCTCGGGACACGCGATATGACACACTATCGTCGCCGCATCGGCATTGTGTTTCAGGATTTCCGTTTGCTTTCCAACCGGACGGCGTACGAGAATATTGCTTTCGCGATGGAAGCGGCGGGCAAAACGGACGCCGAGATTGTCGCCGATGTACCCCATGCTTTGGAGTTGGTAGATTTAGGAGAAAAGGCATGGAATTTTCCCCACGAACTCTCGGGCGGCGAGAAACAGCGGGTGGCGATAGCGCGTGCTATCGTTAACCAACCCGACATTCTCATTGCCGACGAGCCGACGGGGAATCTAGACCCAGTGAATACGCATGATATTGTGCAAATTCTCAAAAAAATCAATGACTTAGGAACGACGGTGCTCCTTACCACGCACAACAAAGGAGTGATTGACTCGCTCGGTCGGCGCGTCATTACCTTGGAGCGCGGCAAAATTGTCCGCGATGACCCCTCGGGGAGGTATGTGTTATGAAAACTATTCTTGTGTTTGGACTCGCGTTTGTTTTTGCCCCTGTCGCGGCAGGAGCGCAGAGCGGTGTGGGTGTGTTGGCGCGTTACTGCCCGGACGGAAGAATCTTTACCGGCGTGAACTATGACGACGAGGGACGAAGCCCTCTGATTGAGCTTGTTGTTGACCCCGCGTTCAACGAGAAGATGAGACGCGAGCGTTTTACAGGCGACCTCCCCGTCACACCGATTTATGACCTTGTTTTTAGGATTGTCCCGACTATCAATGAATATTGTCTCCCGCAATACGATGCGGAAGGAAATCTGGTACGGAAAGTTGACCTTCCCTCCCAGCTTCCATTCACCGCTTCCATCCAACTCGCGGGTAACTCTCTTGTTTTTGTTTCCTCACTCCAACGAAACGGCAATGACGACAAGGGCCGTCCGCTCTATGAGTGGAAATTAAAGGGCTGGGAGAGCGGTATTGTTTCGGAGGGGAAAATGGAGCGGCTTATTCGCGCCGTGCATAATAACGACTCGTCGCTCAAGCTCGTCGTTGATATGAAGTTTGCGGACGGCACGCGCAAGCGCGTGGAACGAGGCGTGAACTTTGCGCTCTGCGCGCCGGTGTGGGGCAATGGCGCAAAGGAGATGGTATACAGCCGCGTTGCTCATCCGCTCCGAGATTTTACCTATCAGGCGAGCTCAATCATTACCGGCGGTTTTCTCAACATTGATCCGTTTCGCGCATACCAAAAACATTTTTCGCATGTTTTTAACCTTCGCAATTACCAAGGGAAAAGTTGGACAAATGTACACCTAGACGCTAAGGAAGGAAGGGTTTCTATCGCCAAAGATTGCGGGGGCGTTTCGGCAACTCATATTTCTATATCCCCCCTGGTGCCGCTCGGGGATTTCGCATCGGCGCTTGTAAGCGGCCACTTTGTGCAAATCGCATCCGATGTGACTAAAAGATTTATGGTTCAAAATGACCTGAATATCACACCCTTTATCTACCAATTATCCTTACCTCTTGTTGCACTGCATGAGATTGGGCACGCGTTCGCGTATCTCAAAGACGAGTATGTGGCTCTGCAGGGTTTGGCGATCCTCGGAAAAAATTGTGCTCTCACCTCAAGTCAGGACGCTCACACTTGGGAATACAATGGTGTTCGGTATGGCGACAACAACATTAAGGGTTGTTATGGCTCGGAGAGCTATCGGCCATCGGAGAAGAGTTTAATGAGGGGTGCTCAGTCGGGCGAGACGCGCTTCAATGTCGTCAGTTGTGGCTATATCATTGCGGCTATCAAAGGAGGAGTGGGACCGGAATATTGGCAAGAATGTATGAATACGGGATGGAATACTATCAAGCCGACCGGACTATCAGCTTCCTTCGGGTTTCAACTTGCCTCAATTTTCCAATCCCTCGTTTCTACTCTCTCAGCGACATCTGTGTTCGATGCGTCAGGAGATGCCTCGGACATATTGATTGAACATTGGAGCGCGGACGGAACCATAACCGGCGAAACCATTTCGGCGCCGACTATTTCATACCGTACACTACCGCTTGAGGCAGTAGTAAACGAAACAGACGATGTTGCTCCGACCACTTCGCCGGTTTCTCATCCAGTGCCAGTTCCTGTTCCGATTCCCGCTCCCACTTTTGATTCTCTTGGTGACGAATCCATCTTCGACACTCTCTCGCTGGACCTCAAGGTAAACGGGAGCGACGGTCCGATGGAGGTGGGGAAGGGCGAACGCATTGTGGTTAGTTGGGCTTCGGAAGGCGCAAGCAGATGTCGGGGTGTTTGGAGCAAAAAAGACATTGCACTCTCGGGCACTACCGCTGGCCGTCTCGCACGCTCTGGCACCGTTACCATCCGCGCCGCATGTATTGATACCGAGGGAGAGCGCGTCAACGATTCCGTTGTCGTGCGTGTGCGGGAATAATATGCAACAATAGCCATGTATGTTCTGGACCAATACAAGAAGAATCATGCAGACTGGATGGCGATATTTTATTCGCAACGGATTTGTATCGCTCTCGGCGGTGCTCATTATGGCGGTGGCGCTCTTCACGGTGGGGGGGGTGATGTTTTTGCTCGCACTGCTCCAGATCTCGGTGGCGGAGATTGAGAATAAAATTGAGCTGACGGTTTCTTTTTCTGTTACCGCTCCCGAAGAAGAAATACGCGTGGTGAGACGCGCGCTTGAAGCATTGCCGCAGGTTGAGGGCGTCTCGTACATGACGCGCGAACAGGCGCTCGAGGCGTTTCGCACGCGCAACACGGGCGATACGCTCATTCTACAAGCATTGGACGAGATTGGTGATAACCCGCTCGGGGCAACCTTGAGCGTGCGGGCGCGCGAGGCCGCGCAGTACGAGAGTATCGCCGGATTTCTTGCCAACCCGACCGCGCTCTCTCCCGCCGCGGCGTCAGTGATAGAGCGGGTCAACTTTCAGGACAACAAAGCAGTGTTTGAGCGCCTCACGCGCTTCACCAGCGCGGCAGAACGCCTCGGCGCGGTTGTCTCCGCGGCGTTCGGCATTCTTGCGCTTCTCATCGCCTTCAATACGATTCGACTTATCATTTACATCTCACGCGAGGAGATCGCGGTGATGCGGCTCGTGGGAGCAACGATGCGATTTGTCCGCACGCCCTTTGTGGTGGCGGGGGTGCTCTACGGCATTATTGCCGCGTGTCTCGTGCTCACGCTCTTTTTCCCGCTCACCTGGTGGTTGCGCTCCATGTCTGCCGATTTTTTCTCGGGCGCGGATGTGTTTCGTTATTACAGCGTGCATTTTTTTGAATTTGCCGGTTTGCTTTTTGGCGCAGGGGCTCTCTGCGGAGCGGTGGCGAGCGCGCTTGCGGTACGGAAATATCTCAAGATATAACTGGTTGTATGACACGAGCACGCAATCATAAATACATCTTCGTCATTGGGGGGGTGATGTCGGGAGTGGGTAAGGGAGTGTCAGCGGCTTCTCTCGGGATGCTTTTGCAAGCGAAGGGGTTTCGCACCAATTTGGTAAAAGTGGACCCGTATCTCAATGTGGATGCGGGGACGATGAACCCGACTGAACACGGCGAAGTGTTTGTGCTCAACTCGGGATTAGAGACCGACCAAGATATGGGCAACTATGAGCGGTTTCTCAACCGTGACCTTTCGCCTGACGACTATCTCACGAGTGGAATGGTGTATCAAAGCGTGATAGAGCGCGAACGAAGCTTAGGGTATCAGGGTAAGTGCGTGGAGGCGCTCCCGCATATCACCAACGAAATTATTGCTCGTCTCACACGCGCCGCCGCGACGAGCGGCTCTGACATATCGGTAGTGGAAATCGGCGGCACAGTTGGGGACTATCAGAACATCATGTTTTTGGAGGCGGCGCGCCAGCTGTGGCTTAAAAATCGGAATGATGTACTTTTTATTCTCGTTTCGTTTCTGCCTGTGCCGGGAACACTCGGCGAGATGAAAACCAAGCCGACGCAAAATGCAGTTCGACTTCTCAACTCGTACGGTATCCAACCCGATTTTATTATCGCCCGTGCCGCGGCGCCGCTTGATGAAAAACGCAAGGAGAAACTTGCCGTGTGGTGCAGTGTAGTGCAGGAACGAGTGATTTCTGCGCCTGACATAGAAAGTATTTACGATGTGCCTATCAATTTTGAAAAAGATAATATCAGCGCGGTATTGCTCGTGGCGCTCGGACTTACCCCGCGCGTACGGCGCAATGGATTTGGAGAGTGGAAGCAATTTGTCGCGCGTCTCAAGGGCGCCACGGCAGAAGTGCGTATCGCGATTATCGGCAAATATTTTGATACGGGCGACTTTGTACTCGCGGACGCCTACATTTCAGTGATAGAGGCAGTGCGGCACGCCGCGGCGGCAGTGGGGAAGCGGGTGTACCTCTCATGGCTCAACGCGAAGGATTTTGAGAATGGGAAAAAGGATGTCTCAATTTTGGGCGAGTATGCGGGGGTTATTGTGCCGGGGGGTTTCGGCGAGAGCGGTGTGGAGGGCAAGATTGCGACAATCCGCTACGCGCGCGAACACCGCATTCCTTACTTCGGGCTTTGCTATGGTATGCAACTCATGGTGGTGGAATATGCGCGCTCTGTTGCGGGGCTCGCGGGCGCACACACGACCGAGATTAACAAAAAAGCGCCACACCCGGTCATCGATATTATGTCGGGACAAAAGAAACATATGGCGGAGGGGAAATTTGGCGCGACGATGCGGCGCGGCGCGTACCCTTGCCGTTTGATACCCGGTACTACCGCGTGCGCGGTGTACGCAAAGAGAGAGATATCGGAACGGCACCGGCACCGCTACGAGGTCAACCCCGACTATATTGAGCGGTTGGAGAAAGCCGGGCTTGTCTTTTCGGGAAAGTCGCCTGACGGGCGGTTGATGGAAATAGCTGAATTATCGCATGCCGTCCACCCTTTTTTCCTCGGGACGCAGTTTCATCCCGAGTTCCAATCGCGCCCTCTCGCGCCGCACCCGCTTTTCGTTGCGTTTCTCAAGGCAGCGTCAAAGAGAGCACGATAGTGGTATACTATACCTTGTATGTTCTCGGACCCGGCGCACATTGTTGAACAACTAGACCTTCAATCGGGCGCGCGCGTCGCGGACCTCGGCGCCGGGAGCGGCGCATATGTGCTCGCTCTCGCGCGGGCGGTCGGAGAGGCGGGTCGGGTGTTTGCGGTGGAAGTCCAAAAAGAACTTCTCGGGCGGTTGGAGAAGCAGGCGCGTACGCAGAATGCGCACAACATTGAGGGTGTGTGGGGAGATATTGAAACCATCGGTGGGACACACTTGGCAGATGGAGCGTGCGACGCGGTAGTGATTGCGAACACTCTTTTCCAGACGCCGGATAAAAACGGACTAGCGAAAGAAGCGGCGCGGATACTCAAATCCCGGGGGAAGTTGCTGGTAGTGGATTGGACGGGTTCGTTTGGTGGTACAGGTCCCGCGCCGAGTGCGGTGGTCTCGTCCGAGAAAGCGCGAGAGATTTTTGAGAGTGCAGGATTGCGTTTTGAGCGTATGATAGATGGCGGGGCTCATCACTATGCTATAATCTTTAGAAAATGAGGCCATTTCAAATCATCGTGCTTGCTGTATTTGTGGTCGCCGCGGTGGGCGGTTTGGTCGCCTTCTCGCTCTTCAAGGGCAAGAATGCTATTCCGGGCGGTCCAGCGGTGTTGGAGGTATGGGGGTCGTTCTCGGCACCGGCATTTTCTGTCGCGAGTGCCGACCTTTCTGCTGACGAATTCAAACTCTCGTATCGCGAGATTCCGGCGGAGCAATTTGACCAGACGCTTATAGAGGCGCTTGCGGCGGGTTCGGGCCCCGACGCGGTTATTCTTCCCGCTGACCTGGTGGTGCGGCATGCGGGGAAGCTTGTTCCCATTCCGCTCAGCTCGCTCTCAGAGCGGCAGTTTAAAGAAGCGTTTGCAGAAGCGGGCGAAGCGTTTTGGAGTCCCACCGGCGCTCTCGCCGTACCACTCGTGGTTGACCCGCTTGTTACCTTCGCCAATCGCGATTGGCTCTCGGCGGCGGGGGTGGCGCGCGTCCCGCGCTATTGGGATGAGATTTTGTCCGCGACGCAGAGATTGACGGTCAAAAATCGTTTTGGGCAAATACAAGTTTCTGCCGTGTCGTTGGGCGAGTACCGCAATATCACCAATGCCAAAGATATTATGGCCGCACTTCTTTTCCAAAGCGGCGGCAAAATCGTTTCGCTTCAGCAGGATGCGTCAAGCGGTATCTCTCGGTATAGTATCGCGCTTGACGACTTGGGGAACGCGGGCTCGGCACTCAATCTTTATACCGAGTTTGCGAACCCCGCGAAGTCGCTCTATACCTGGAACCGCTCGCTCCCCGCATCGCAGACGATGTTTGCAAATGGCGACCTTGCGCTTTACTTCGGTCTCGCATCTGAATATGCGACGCTCCGGGCGAAGAATCCTCACTTGAATCTCGCGGTCGCGCCTTTTCCGCAAACGCGAGACGCCAAGTTGGTGGTTACGGCGGGTAGAAGCTGGGGGCTCGCGGGGCTCAAAACGAGTCGCAACCCGGGTGGTGCGGTGCGTCTCGCGTTTGCGCTTGCGGACCCAGAGCGGATGCAAAAACTGGCCGACGCGGCGGCTAGTGCACCCGCCGCGCGCGCCCTCCTTGCCAAGAAACCCGCAAGCGCGGCAGGGGCAGTGTTCTACGAGGCGGCGCTTCAGGCGCGGGCGTTTTTAGACCCCAATCCCGCCGAGACCAGCGCTCTCTTTCAAAAGGTCGTAGAGGACATCACCGGCGGCCGCGGGCAGGTGTCGTCGGGGGTGGGGGACTTGCGCACCGGTCTGGAGCGACTACTGCGATGAAAACGGAGTGCAAAAACTCTTTCTCGGGGCATGCCTCGCGGAACACGGATATTTTTTTGCTAAAAAATTCCTCGTGCTCGCGCCAGTCGCGCTCGCAAGTTTCCGCTCGGCACGCCCGCTCAACGAGTTTCTGCGCACTTACACTTGCTGTTATGTTCTTTATCCTCCCTCTCGCCGCGTTTGCGCAGGGCGAGGCAATTTTTACCAAACAACAATATGAGGCGACTAAAGAGCGAATTAATGACATTGTTGCGCGTTTAGTTGCTGTGGGAACAAAAATTGATGCGCTTCCAGAGGCGGCGCCTACCTCGCTTGCCACCTTTTTTCCACTCACTGATGCGGGGGGGTATCCACGAACTTCGTTTGGAGTACTTGAGTCGTTTGATTCATCGCGTGACGCGACTATCTCGCTCAAAAATCCAAGTGGCCGACCCGCGACATTTTTTGGTGTGCGAGGGCTCTCCTCGCCGTTTTCTTTTAAGGGGGGTGCATATCCAGGTATAGGGGGAACATGTGGTCAGACAATTCCTGCGGGTGTATGTACGCTGGTGTTGCAATACACACCGCGTGCAGCTGATACAGGAACAAAAATGGGAGAAATAATTCGTCATACCGCTGTGCTCTTTCTTGATGCGATTCCAGGAGGAGCCGATTTAGAAGAACCGTCTAATCCATTTGGATTGACTGGATATGTGCAGGGAGGGACCGCTGATACCATATCTACAGAAGCATTAACTGCCACTCTTCTGAACAAACCTTCTGATGTGTTTCCTGGTGAGATCTCTTCTTTCGTCGTGAAAGTTGGATTGAGGGATTCCGCTGATATACGGGCCGTCTTTTTTGACAAAGTAACTGTCAATGACATCGCGCCGCCATTTGTGTTAGAGAAGAACGAGTGTGCTGAACAACCCATTAATACAGCGGGATGTATAATACGATTTCAATTTCGGCCACAGACATCCGGCATTTTTCGAGATAATTTTTCGATCTCGCTCCATATTGGCGGCGATATGTATAAGCAATTCCCCGTCTCGGTGTCAGGACGGGCACTCTTATCAACTGATACACTGGATGTAAACCAACAAGTACTTCTGATGTATAACAATGCATGGGCAGAGGGGAGAGTTGTGTTTGACTACTATCGTGCCCATCGACCCGGTTTTGCGTCAGCCAACATACTCGAGATTAACCTGCCGGTTTCACCCCGATGTTCTACTGAGGTGTGTCGCGCAGAAGCGCTTGAGGTGATATCCTATCCAGACATTCGGGATAGGGTTATTGCTCCGCTTCTCTCGTGGTTGCGGCAACATCAAACGAAAAATATCCAATACATTGCTCTTGTTGGGGCGCTCCCGTCTCGCACCACTGATGCCGATATCGCGGCATATGAACAAGAGTCTGGTGTCCAAGAAATGATTCGACGCGAGGTCGCCCGCGAGTTTGCGCGGGAAGTTTTTGTTTCGTCGGTGTACATGGGATCTCTAGACGCAACCAAAAGCTACATTGATAAACTGGAGAAGGTTTACCAATTAATGCCGACCAAATCGGCGCTTATTTCGGCACGGAACACAGATATGGCCGGGACGACATACTACTTCAGTGACGCATACGCACCTGACTTTGAGGGAATTTCAACTTCTGCGAAGGAGTTTGCGGATGCCCTCAAGAGCACGCGTCCGGCGGCTCCTATTGTTCATAAAGGATTCAAGGATAGTGTGCTTACTTCTCTTTCCGATGTCGCTGGTTTTTTCCACCGCGGCATTTATGGGTATAATTACAATCGGCGGTATGCGACCGATGGCACGATTCGGTTAACGGGTCGTTCCAATTGGTACCTTACTGAAACCGTTGAATCGTTCAACGGGCAATGGTTGGCAAACAAAGAGGTGGGAGAGTTGGCGGATGCGCGCGTTCCAGGCATTGTACATGGAACGATGGGGAATTTTGTTGAGTGGTTTTCGGCGAATGCGTATGGAGGAACAAATTACTCTGCTACACCTGCGGCGGCGGTGACTCATGTATTGGAACCGGGGGGTAATGGCGCCAACGGACCGTCGTTATTTACCTGTTGGGACATGGGTCGGCCGTTTGCCTATTGTGCATGGAAGTCGGACCGTAGCGGAGGTCGCCTCCAAGCGGTCGGCGACCCGCTTGTTACACGGTGAAAAAAAATATGAAAATTATTGTATGCAATGTGATAGTATGGTGTGTGCTGGGTATGTATGCTGTCAGTGCGTATGCGCTCACCCCCTCTCAGTTTCTGACCTCGGTAGGTCAAATGGAATTGCGAACGAGTGTGCTTGAGGTCAAAACAAAAGAGACAGCGACGGGCGCCACCAAATGGGGTGACAAGCAAGGATTACGCGAGGAATGGAGTATTATGCTCGCCGAAACCAAAAAAATGCAGAGTGCAGTCATCGCTTTTGCGCCCGCACCTTCTCCTGCAGTAACACCCCCTCCCCCGACAATTACTCCACCTGCTGTTCTACCTCCAGCATCACCGCCTCCGGCGCAAACACCTCTTCCGTCAGTGTCTGTTGTTGTGCCGCTACCACCTGTTGTGCCCGTCACTCCTGTTGTTATCTTACAAGACCGCTCTGCGCCGTTGGCGCAAACAAGTCCGATTCCTGCTCCGCCTCCGGTGCAGTCGCCCCCACCACAATCTCCGCCAGCGCAAAGACCACCCGCGTCTTCTGCGCCGGGCGGTCTCGTTCCGTGCGGGTTTGATTTTGACAGGAGTGGACAGGTAAAAGACCCAGTAGCAAATCTTCCTATTACCGACCCTCGCGTTGAAGAGTGCCGTTTTGGGCATTTCCTCATCGGCATCAACAAGGTTATCAACTTTTTGCTTATGATTACGGGTTCTATCGCCGCGCTCGTTTTTGCTTACGCGGGGTTTCTCGTACTTACCGCTGGGGCTAACGAGGGTCAGGTTACACAGGCAAAAGGAATGGCGTGGAGCGTGGTGAAGGGATTCGCGCTGATGCTCGCCGCGTGGCTTTTGGTAAAATTGGTATTGGTTGGACTGGGGATACAACCAGGATTTTCTCGGTTAGAAGGTATACAATAAGGGTATGAAATATCTTTTTTGGTCTCTCGCCGCATTTCTACTTTCTGCTCCGCAAGCGTTCGCTGCGTGCGCTGCACAAGGCGGTACGGCAACAACACAGGGCGGTAGTGTAACTACCCCTGGTCGCCTCCCCAACCCCATCAAGGCACAGAGCTTCCAGGATTTGGCAGATACTTTTTTGGATATCGCCTCTAATATTGGGGGCATTCTCGCGGTTTTCTTCATTATCTATTCTGGTTTTCTGTTTGTGACGGCGGGGGCAAACGAGACCAAGCGAAGCGATGCGAAGAAGGCGCTCCTCTATGCCGTTATCGGCACCGCCATTTTGGTCGGCGCGCGCGGCCTCTCGCTCATTATTTGTTCTACTGTGGAGTCGCTCACCCCATAAAAGTATGCCAACCAACTTTAAAGAACTGGTGAATCTCGGGCTTGACTATATCAATCTGGCGCTCCTCGCACTTCTTTTTCTCGCGTGGTTTACTGTCTTTGCGTATTTGGCGGGTTATATCGGCGCGGCGGGAGGTGGGGACGAGAAGAAAATGACTGCCGCAAAACAAGTTGCGCTCTTCGGTATTTTGGGGTTGGTTGCACTTCTTGTCTATTGGGGTGCGGCAAAAATGATTTGCTTTAGTTTGTTAGGGTTTGCAGGATGTAAATAAATATGAAGAAACTTATCTTGTATTTCTTGTTTGTGTTTCCGTTCCTCGCGTTCGCGCAACCCCCGCTTGTTCAGGCGTTTCGGGGTAATCCCGCTTATGCCACCCCTTTGGGTGGGGTTATGGCGGTGGTTCTCAATCTGATTTCGCTTGCGAGCTTTATCGTTGGCGCACTCGCGCTCATTTGGTTTTTCTGGGGGATTATCCAGTATGTTCTTAAGGGAGAGAATATAGAGAAACGTGCACAGTCACGCGATTTTATGATTTATGCGGTTATAGGTATGTTTGTAATGTTTAGCATCTGGGGGTTGGTTAATCTGGTGCGTAATACTTTTTTCCGCCCCGGCGATCCGGCCGTACACTTGTTGCCGGGTGATATCCCGTCGGTGCCGCGACTCCCCTAATATCCACAGGGGGTGTGTTTGCGCCCGTGTGGGGAGTGGTATAATAGAAGGCGGTCAAGAAATTAAAAGGTCTTATTATTTATTCATTATTTTTTGTTTTGTATGAAAAAAGCACTTATTGCCGGGCTCGCGTATGCGTTACCGGTGCTCGCATTGGCGCAGACAGGGACGCTTGAGACTGCAGTAGTAACGGTGGGGAGAATTATCAACCTTATTATTCCGATTATCGGTGCCTTGCTCGTTATCTACTTCCTCTATGGGGTGGTTGGGTATGTAAATGCTGGTGGAGACGAAGAGAAACGGGGTGCGGCACGCAACACAATGATTTATGCGGTGATTGGAATGTTTGTTGCCTTTTCTATCTTTGGGTTGATACAACTCTTGCGGCGGTCGTTTGGTGTTGGTCAAGATGTAGGTCTGACATTGCCGGCTCAAAGTGGCTTCGTTAACTTCTAAGTATCTTGAACGCGCTCAGTACTTTCATCAACAAAGTTGGGGACAATATTTTGAACCCACTCATATACCTCATGTTCGGGGTCGC
>Ga0233425_10009393_pt1 | contig 12431 bp, 8 predicted proteins | sample Watercolumn_Towu_2_FD_181712 | JGI IMG/M metagenome (GOLD analysis project Ga0233425, IMG submission 181712) | Freshwater microbial communities from Lake Towuti, South Sulawesi, Indonesia - Watercolumn_Towuti2014_140_MG | ecosystem: Environmental > Aquatic > Freshwater > Lake | place: Indonesia...
GGCACGTCGGGCAGGATCTCGGGAAGCACGTCCGGAGCCCCGATCTCCGCAGCTTCCAACCCCGTGTCGCCCGCGAGATCGACCGCGGGCGCCACGTCCGCTGGGCTCTGTCCAACGTCCTCGCCCCCTGCCTCCACGGTCCCGGTCGCCGCGTTCGAGCAGGAGAGCGCAAGCGCAGCGGAAAACAGCCAACAGGTCAGCGCAGTCTTCACGATGTCCCCCTCTCAAAAACCCAATAGCCATGATATTCGCCTACTGTTCGTGGTCTAATTCTTATATATTGTCACAGGCGGAGCAGTCCGCTCGATGGACGAGGCCGGATGAAGACGCTGCTGCTGCACGTGCCGAAGCTGGAGGACTTCTACCTCCCCTTCGGCCGCTACATGAACATCAACTACATGCCCATGGGCCTGCTGGCCCTGGCACACCATCTCAACCGCTCCGGCCACCCGTGCCAGGTGGTGCACGCGGGCATCGAGAAGATCCTGGACCCGGCGTTTGCTGCCGCCAACCTCGTTCGGGACCTGGACGTGGCCGCGGTGGGACTGCCCCTGCACTGGCACTACCAGGCCTACGACGTGGCCCAGGCCGCGGCGCGCATCAAGGCAGCGCGTCCGGACCTGTTCGTGTTCCTCGGCGGAATCACCGCTTCCTACTTCGGGCTTGCCGCGCTGGAAGCGATTCCCGCGGCCGACGCGGTGGTCGTTGGAGAGGGGTTCGAGCCCACCCGACTGCTCCTGGACGCGCTGGACCACGGCCGCGACCTGGCCCACGTCCCCAACCTCGCCTGGCGGGGCCCGCACGGGACCCTCCGGAACCCCGCCACCCTCCTGCACCCCCAGGCCTTCGTGGACTCGCTGGTCTACGCGGACTTCACCCCCCTGCGTCACCACGAAGCCTACGTCGCGCAGTTCGGCTTCCCGCTGGCCTACTCCTGGGAGCTCTCCCCGGAGGAGAACCGCAAGCTCATGACCATGGGCCGCTCCTTCTTCCCGCTCTTCGTGGGCAGCGGCTGCCCGCGGTCCTGCACGTACTGCTGCGGCAACGCAAAGACCCAGGCCCGCATCAACCACGGTCACCGCATCCTGTGGCGCAGCCAGGACGCGGTCCTCGAAGACGTCCGCGCCGCCCTGGCAGCGGGCTACCGCACCATGGCCCTCTGCTTCGACCCCATGCCCGAGTCCACCCCGTACTTCGTCGAGCTGTTCCGCAGGATGAAACGGGAGACGCCCGCGGCAGACCTCTACTTCGAGGCGTGGTCCCTCCCGGACCCCGCGTTCATCGACGCGTTCGCAGACGCGTTCGAGCCCCCGCATTCCTACCTCGCCCTCTCCCCGGACACCGGCGACGAGGCGCTGCGAAAGGCCAACAAAGGCTACCACTACTCCAACGCGCAGCTCCTCGAAACCGCGGACCTGCTCCTTCGCAAGGGGATCCAGATGGATGTCTTCTTCTCCATCGGGTTCCCCCGCGAGACCGCGGCCCTGGCGCTGGGCACCCGGGACCTGATGCGCCGCATGGCCGACACCTACCGCAACATCCGGCGCCTCATGGTCTGGGCCGTCCAGATCGAGCCAGGCTCCCCCATGTTCGAAGACCCGTCACGGTTCGGCATCGTCTCGAACCGCAGGACGCTCTCGGACTACATCCGCGTGCATGGTGCGGGTGCGGACGCGTACACCGCGCTGGGCTACCGGATCCCCGGCTTCTTCGGCGACGCGAGGGACCGGCCCGTGACCCGACCCGCGGCAGACCCGGGCTCCATCGCGTCCGCCATCGGCTGGATCGACCCCGCCGACCCCGCAGCAGGAGCCGAGCGCGACGCCATTGCCGCGTTCGAGCGGGACATCCAGCAGTTCAAGTGCATGGAGTTCTGCTTCCATGCCAAGGATCCACGCGTGTATAACAATCCCGTGCTCGGCCGCCAGGCCTGCCTCGACAAGCGCAGGCTCCTGGCGCAGCGCCGACAGGCCGCCCTGCCGGACAGGCCGATCTCGGACGACTGCTCCTGGGCCGACGCACTGGAGCGGGAGCGCCCCGCGGGGCCTCGAATCGAAATCTGACGGGCTTTCTGCCGGAAACTCCGGCAGCGCACAGGATGGGGGGACGGAAGTGAAGGACGTCGCGGGCAACGGGGTGGTCGGGGGCGATGGGGGCAAACCCGACATCGTCGTGGTGGACAATACGCTGCGGGAAGGGGACCAGACTCCGGGCGTCGCATTCTCGGTGGAGCAGAAGCTCGAGATCCTGTCCCTGCTGGTGTCCGCAGGCGTCACGGTGTTCGACGCGGCCCTGCCCGAGTCGTCAGGCTCCGAGGTGGAGTTCCTCAAGGAAGCCAGCCGGAGGTTCCCCTCCATCCGCCTCGGCGCTTCCTGCCGCATGATCCGCAGCGCGCTCGAGCACGCGGTGGCCGCGGGCGCAAACGAGCTGTACGCCATTGTGCCCGTGTCCGACCTCCACCTGTTCCGGCGCCTGAAGATCTCCCGGGAGGACCTGCTGCGCGGCATCGACGAGCAGCTCTCGGGCATTGCTTCCAGCGCCACGCTGAACATCGCGCTGGAGGACTCCCTCAACGCGGACCCCGGTTTCCTGCGCACCGCGGTCGAGCGGTGCGCGGACGTGGGCGCTTCCCGCGTGTTCGTGGCAGACACCCTCGGGTCCGCTCTCCCGGAGCGCGTGGCCGCGGTCACCCGTGCCGTGCGCGCCGCGCTGCCTCCGGGCGTGGCCGTCGGATGCCACTTCCACAACGACTTCGGACTGGCCCTGGCCAACGCCCTGGCCGCCATCGGGGCAGGCGCCACGTTCCCCACCGCGGGCGTCAACGGGCTGGGGGAGCGCGCGGGAAACACCGACCTGGCCCAGCTCGTGGCCGCGCTGCGCCTGCTCCTCCACGTCGACTGCCCCGTCCGGCTCGACCGTGTGCGCGACCTGTCCTGGAGAGTCTGCCGGATGACCGGCGTCCTGGTCTCGCAAAACGCTCCGGTAACCGGGTTCAACGCGTTCCGCCACACCTCCGGCATCCACGTGGACGGCATGCTCAAGGACCGCAGCACCTACGGCGCCATCGACCCCGCGGATTTCGGCCAGAAGGAGCAGCTCGTGCTGGGCAAGCACTCCGGCAGGGCCCACATCGCACACCTGCTGAAAGAGGAGGTGCATGACGACCCTGAGCTCATGGCCGAGCTGGTGGCCAGGGTCAAGCGCCTTGCGGAGCAACGGGCAGGCAGCCGGGAAGCGGCCGCGCTGGCGGACGCATTCGAGGCATTCAACCGGCAGTCGCTGGGCCTGGCTCTCGAAGACCTGCTGCGCAGCATCGACGAGGAGAACGGCAATGGCGGGCTTTGACGCGATCTGGGAAGCCCATCTTACCGGCAGGGCCAACGGAGCCTACCACGAGATCCGCCCGGACCTGGTCTACGGCCACGAAGGCACCCTGGCCCTCATCGTGGAACAGCTCAGACGCGTCCGCGGCCCGAGGCTCGACAGCTCCCGACTCTTCTGGGTGGTGGACCACTTCGCTCCCCCTTCCAGCGGCCACTTCGCGGACATCCTGAAGGAGTACGTGGGCTTCTGCCGGGAGAAGTCCATCCCGCTCTGTCGCATGGCCGGCATCGGGCACCTGCTGATGCTCGAGTCCGACCGCGTCAGGCCCGGCATGCTGGTCGTCGGCGCGGACTCCCACACCACCACCATCGGTGGCAAGGGAGCCGTCGGCATCGGCCTGGGTTCCACCGACATCATGGCCGCGCTCATGACCGGCACCGTCTGGCTCAGGCGACCCGAGGTCTCCCGCATCCGCCTCACCGGACGGCCCGCCCCGTACGTGGAGCCCAAGGACGTCGTGCTCCACCTGCTGGGGCGCTTCGGCCAGGCCGGCTTCCTCGGCAGGGCCCTCGAGTTCCTCGAGTCCGCAGACCAGCCCATGTCCGCGGAGCGCGCCGCGGTCCTCACCAACATGACCGTCGAGATGGGTGCGGTCACCGGCGTCTTCGTGCGGTGCGACGACCGCAGAGAATGGGAGCGGCCCGGGGATTTCACCGTGGACCTGTCTGCCCTCGTCCCGCTGGTCGCGCGTCCGGGAAGGCCCGACGACGTCGTTCCCGCGGCCGAAGCCGGGGACGTGCGCATCGACCAGGTCCACGTCGGCTCCTGCGCGGCAGGGGGGCTGGCGGACCTCAAGATAGCGGCGCACCTGCTGTCCGGCCGCAACGTGGCCCCGGGCGTCACCCTGCTCATCACGCCGGGAACCGCGGCCGCGTTCGAGAGCGCTGCCCGCCAGTGGTTCGTGGCAGAGTTCCTCCGGGCCGGCGCGGTGGTGCTGAACCCCTCGTGCGGCGCGTGCGGCGGCATCGACAAGGGGATCCCGGCCACGCGCGACGTCGTGGTGACCACCGGACCGCGCAACTACGGAAGCAGGGCCCGCATCGGCAGCAGCGTGTACCTCGCTTCCACCGCGACGGCAGTGGCCAGCGCGATCGCTGGCCGCATCGTGCCTGCAACGGAGGTCGTGGGATGAGGATCGACGGGAGGCTCATCGTGCTGGGCGACAACGTCAACACCGACCTCATCCACCCGCCCGCGTTCTACTCCACCGACCCCGCGGTGGCCGTCCGCGGCGCGTTCGGCGGCCTGCCCGTCGATCTCTCGACCCTCGGCCCGCCCCCGTACATCCTCGTGGGAGGGAGGAATTTCGGCTGCGGGTCCAGCCGTGAGTCCACCATGCGGGCGCTGGCCACCCTCGGAGTCAGGGCCATCGTAGCGCGCTCGTTCGCTCACATATTCTTCCGCACCGCGGTCGCGGTCGGCATCTGGCCCCTCGTGATCGCGGACGCCGAAGCCGCATGCAGCACCGGGGACGAGGCCGCCGTCGTCGGCCCTCCGTGGGACCTCCTGTGCCCACGCGGTGCGCGGCTGTGCCTGCGGCCTCCGGAGCCTTACGAGTCCATGGTGCTCGATGCCGGCGGCCTGGAGCGGTTCCTGGAGCAGGCCGGTTGGAAGTGGGACAAGGAGACGGCATGAACCCTCGGCACACCCGTCCACACGCAGGCAGCCCGGTGCAGGAAGCAGCAGAGAAGAGCGGCAGGGTCCGCAACGGCTCGCGGCAGGAAGCACAGAACGAGAGCTTCGACGTCGCGGTCGTCGGGGCCGGCCCCGCAGGCCTTGCCGCGGCCATCCGCATCCGCTTCGTCAAGGCCCACGAGGCACTGCCCCTCTCGGTCGCGCTGTTCGACCCGGGCACGCCCGGAGGGCTGCTCAAAGCGGGCCGGAGGCGGTTCGTCACGGGCCCCTCCCACATGACCGACTCCTCCACGCTTCTCGGCCAGCTCCTTGCAGACGTGCAGCAGTTCCAGATCCCGCATTTCCGCGACAGGGTTGCCTCCATCAACGCAGCGCCGGACGGGGGGTTCGTGCTCGAGCTGGCCACGGGACGCGTGGTCCTGGCCTCGTCCGTGATCCTGGCTACCGGATCCCGGCCGCTTGCCGACGAGGTCGAGCACCTCGGTGACGGGGTCTTCATCACCTTCAAGGGCGTGAGCTTCCTGAAGGAGATCGTGCGCCAGGCCCTGGCGCATGCAAGCCGGGGCAAAGTCGCGCTGGTGACCAACCGCCGCGTCCGGGCCCTGCTGCCCCTGTTTGCCCCCGCCCGCGACCGGTTCGTCCTGCTGGTCCCGCCCCATGACGCGGCGGACCTGTCAGACATCGGCATGGACGTGCTGCCCGTCGAGGACTGGTCGCTGCGCAAGGTCGGGGCAACCCTGAGCCTGGAGATCCGCTCTGCCGCACACACCGTGCTGTTGGACGTGGGGGCCGTGCTCCTCGACTACGTCTCGTTCCAGGCCATGCCCACGCTTCCCCGGCTCGACTTCCCGGTGGAGCTGCTGGAGTCGGGCGCGCCGCGCATCGACGAATTCCTCCAGTCCAGCGTCCCGGGGCTGTTTCTCGCCGGGGACGTGGCAGGCAGGTTCGCAACCGTCGCTTCCGCCCTGGCAGACGGCATCACGGCCGGCTTCGGAGCCTACTCCCACGCCTATCGCGGGCTGTTCGGACATGAGCCGCCGCTGTTCGCATACCGGGCAGGGAGCAGGCCGGAGAGCTTCCTCGACACAGAGCTTCCGCCCGTGACGCCCGACAGCGTGATCCAGTGGCTCCAGTCTCCCCCCACCGGCCATCCGCTCTCCCAGCACGACCGCACACCGGTCGCACGTATCGCCCGGGACACGGGTCTGAGCCCGAGCGAGGTCGTGGCCCTTGTCTACCAGGGGATCAGAGACCGCATGCTCACGGTTCGGCCCGGAGGGAAGAGATGACCGACACGCCCTTCCAGCGCCTCACTCGGTTCATCCGCGACAGGGAGGGGAGCTTCGACGAGGCGGCCGCGGACCTGTTCCGGTTCCAGTGGGAGCGCAACCCCGCGTACCGGGCGTTGTGCCAGGCCCGGGGCATCGGGCCGGACAGCTTGACCGACAGCCGGCAGATCCCCGCGGTCGCAACCCGGTTCTTCAAGCGCACCACCCTCTTTGCCGGCCTGCCCGGCCAGGCAGCTGCCTCCTTCTCCACCAGCGGGACGTCGGGCGGCCCCTCGAACAAGGGGCGCTCCTACTTCAGCGCGGCAGGCCTCGACCTGATGGAAACCGGCATCGTGGCCAACGCCCGGGCCATGCTCTTCCCGGACGTGGAGCGCACGCACATCCTGGTCCTGGCCCCGAGCCCGCAGGCCGCCCCGGAGATGATCATGGCCTGGGGCATGGACCGCCTCATCCGCCACTTCGGAACCCCGGAGTCGGGTTTCCTCGTCGGGCCGCAGGGCCTGGACGTCCCGGGCCTGCTCGGGAAGCTGGCCGAGTTCACGCGCCAGGACGCGCCGGTCACCCTCATCGGAGCATCCTTCGGCTTCGTGAACCTGCTGGAAGGGCTTGCGAAGAAAGGCTTCTCCATCCGCCTGCCAAAGGGGTCTCGGACCATGGACGCGGGCGGCTACAAGGGCAGGTCCCGCGTGCTCACGCGGGCCGAGCTTCAGCGCTGGCTGTCCGACGTGTTCGGCATCCAGCCCGGCCTCATGGTGAACCTGCTGGGCATGACGGAGCTTGCCAGCCAGCTCTACGACGACACCATTGCCGCAACCGCGGCGGGAAAGACGCCGCACGGGCTGAAGCAGAACCCGCACTGGACCCGCACCCGGGTCGTGGACCCGGCCACGCTCGCGGACGTCCCGGACGGACAGGAAGGCGTGCTGCTCCACCTGGACCTCGCGAACCTCGACACGCCCATGGCCGTGCTCACCGACGATGTCGGCGTCATGCATGCGCGCGGCTTCGAGGTGCTGGGACGCGTGGGAGCAGACGACTCGCGGGGCTGCTCCCTGACCGTGGACGAGCTGACAAGGGGGAACGCGTGAGCACCACCGGGCAGACCTTCTGGATCGCGCCTGACCTCGGGTTTGCCCCGCCGGAAGCGGGCGGGCTGACCCCCGACTGGGTGGGAGGGCTTGCACGGTTCATGCGGGCCGGCAAGCCGAAGCTCGCGTCGCTGCCCGTGCGTCGGATCCTCGACGCGCTGGACCGTGCATCCAGGGCGTGGCTTGCCGACTCCCCGCGGCGACGGGACGTGGTCGCTCTCATCGCGCAGGCTACCGGCATGTCGCAGCCCATGGTGACCCGCGCGATCGTCCACGAGATGGAAAGCTCCCTCGGGCCGGACCTCGAAGCCGCGATGGTCAACGAGCTGGGAAACCCCGAGTGCCTCGACGGATTCGTCCCGAACCCGCGGCTTCGCGGAGAAACCATGGCCGTGGGCCCGGAACTTGTCGGCGGCATCGTGTCCGCCAACATCCCGGCCCTGCCGCACCTGACCGTCATGCGCAGCCTGCTGACCAAGTCCCCCTGCATCGTGAAGACCGCTGCGGCCGAGCCGCACTTCCTGCCCGCGTATGCCCGGTCCCTGTTCGAGGTGGACCCGGAGGTCGGCCGCCATGTCGCAGTGGTGGGCTTCGGCCACGAGCACGCCGCACTGCTGGAAGCGTTCCTGGAGCACCTCGACTTCCTCATCGCGTACGGCGGCCCGGAAGCCATGGCCGCGCTCCGGTCCCGCGTCGGTCCCGGCGTGCGAACCCTTTTCCACGGCCATCGGCTCGGCTTCTGCCTGCTGGCGCGGGACGCGCCGTCCGACCCCGGCCTTGCCGGAAACGTCGCGCTCGACACCGTGCTGTTCGACCAGGAAGCGTGCCTGGCCCCGCACGTCGCGTTCGTGGAAGCCGACTTCGACACCGCGTGCGTTCTTGCCCAACAGGTTGCCAGGGAGATGGACCGGCTGCACGACGACTACCCCCTGGGCCACCGGCCCCTGGCCTGGAAGCTCTCGGTGCGCCACGCGCTGGACGAGGCGGCCATGGACCCCGGGCGCCGCACACGGGTCTTCCCCGCGGGCAGCGTGGAGCGAGGGGTCGTGCTGGTGCAGGAGCTGGCCCGCTTCGAAGCGTCTCCCCTCGGCCGCTTCCTGCGCGTCGTGCCAGTGGAAAGCCTGGAACACGCGCTGGACATCGTGCGCCCGCTTTCCGGCCTGCTCCAGAATGCATCCATCGCAGCGTCCCCGGATCGCCGCAGAACCCTGGCCGCCGCGCTGGCCGCGCTCGGCGTGTCCCGTGTCTGCCCGCCCGGGAACATGGGCACTCCTTCCATGATGTGGCATCACGACGGGCAGGGCTGCCTTGCCGCGATGGTCCGCTTCACCGACTGGGAGGTGAGGCGGAGTCCGCCCCTTCCAAACAAGAATAGTTAGCTACTCTAGTAATAACTTTTACCTCTAAGTATCATCGAACTAGTTGTTTAAATGTCAGGTCGGAGGGTGCACATGAAAGGGGCCACACATCTGCTTGCTTCTCTGGCGGTTCTTCTCGTCGCAGCAGGGTGCCTCGAGTCGAATCCGCAGCCGTCACCCGGCTCCGGGGATTCGAGCTACGCGTCAGCGGACACGGGCGGCGGGACGGAGTACAACGACGTCGCGGCACAGGAGAACGCAGTGCCCGGCGCAGACGTGGCAGCGGACGTGCCGTTCTGGCCGGACGCCGGGTCCGGGGAGATCGCGGCGGACACGGAAGACATGGCGGCTGAGGACGTGGCGGCCGACGGGGTGCCCCCGGAGGTCGACGCGACCGCAGAGATCCTCCCTGACGAGGTGTGTACCCCGGACTGCACCGGGAAGCAGTGCGGCAACGACGGGTGCGGCGGAACCTGCGGCACCTGCAACGACGAGATCGACTGCACGGTGGACACGTGCACCGACGCGGGGCTCTGCGAGTCCACGGTGGACGAGGCGTTCTGCCGGATCGACGGGGAGTGCGTCCAGGACGGCACCTTCAGGCCCGACGCGGACTGCCAGTGGTGCTTTGCCGCGGGTTCCCAGTCCGAGTGGAGCCCGGCTCCGGACGGTGTGGAATGCGGCAGCGGCACCTGCAACGCGGGCACGTGCTGCGGCACCGCGGGCGCGGCCATCCCCTTTGGCGGAGTCTGCTGCAATGGGCTTGCCCTCGTGTCGCAAGCCGAGCAGCTTCCCGGAGCATGCCCGGCCCCGGACCCCTGCTGCTTCACCTGCCAGGTTACCGGCCTGGCCGTCTGCGTGATGCTGGGCGACAGCGTCTGCGGCCCGGGCGAGAACGGCTGCAACTCCCCGGACTGCGACTGCTTCCCCGTGGGCGACGCGGATGCGGACGGCAAGCTGGACGGCGAGGACAACTGCCCCGACGTCTACAACCCCCAGCAGGAAGACGCGGATGCGGACGGGCTGGGCGACGCATGCGACGCGGACGCGGACGGCGACGGCGTCCTCAACGACCAGGACAACTGCCCGTTCGTGGCCAACCCGGGGCAGGAGGACGCGGACAAGAACGGAAAGGGCGACGTCTGCGAAGGATGCGGAAATCCGGATCTCTACAAAAACTGTAACTGGGAGCTGCCCAAGGACAAGTGCCTCGATGCTGGCGGAACCTGGGGCCCCGGCGGCCTCAATCCCAACTCCTTCTGCCACTGCCCCACCGGCGACGGCGGCTGCCCCTGCAACGGCCCGGACGACTGCGTGGGCATGTGCATCGCCAGCCTCGACGTCGACTGCGAGAAGGCCACCGAGGGAGCCTGCTCCGAGAGCCAGGCCACGTTCGGGTGCTTCTGCATTTTCATGGAAGAAGGAAAGTCCGCGGGGATCTGCATCGACTGAGCCCGCTGCGGGCCGCGGGCTTCGGGTCGTGCCGGCGCGTGAGCACGCGCGGCGAGCGGTGACCGCCTACTGCTGCGCGCAGACCTGCATCCAGCCCGAGTCGATGGTGCCGTTGTCCGCCACGCCTTCCAGCCCGTCTCCGCAGGTGCCCGTAGCCGTGTGCCACGTGCCCGCAGGGACCCAGCCGACCGGGCAGGACTTCTTGCCCGTGGGCGCGCAGTTGCTCTCCGCTACGTACACGTTGAGGCCGGTGGAGCCGGTCTTCATGCACAGCGACAGCCAGCCTGCAAGCACGGTCCCGTTCTTGGCGCCCTCGCCGGAGGTCTGCCAGCACCAGGGCCCGCCTCCCTGCTTCCTGCCGACGTGGAAACGGCCGCCCTCGGTGGTGCCGGCCGGGCAGCCGAGGTACGCGTGCGCGCCGCCGCAGTCGTCGGAGTTCACGTTCACGAAGTACTTGTTCGCGTCCAGGGTGCAGAAGCCCATCCAGCCCGCATCCACGCCGGCCTGCTCGTAGCCGATGCCTTCGTTCGTGCCGTCCAGGAGGCCGGGGCCGGTGTACCACTTGCCGGCCTCGGTGTAACCCGAGGGGCAGGTGCCGCTGTTGCGCACCATGGCAGCGGGCTTGCACGCGAAGCTCAGGCAGCCGAAGCCCGCGCCGCAGCTGCCGCAGGAGCCGCCGCAGCCGTCGTCGCCGCACGTCTTTGCCGTGCACGACGGCACCGCGGGGTTGCCGTCGTTGCAGTCCGTGTTGGTCTTGACCGTGAACGGTGCAGCGGGAGCGCACTGGCACTGGCCCGCGACCCCGGACCCGCCGATGCCGTCGCCGTCCAGGTCCTTGTAGTACGTCTCGCAACCCACGGCCCCGACCGGGTCCACCTTGCCGTCGCAGTTGTTGTCGATGCCGTCGCACTTCTCGGTGGCTCCGGGCTTGACCAGGGGGTCGTTGTCCGCGCAGTCCTGGTGGTCCGTCACCTTGTAGGCCGTGTTGGGTGCGCAGCGGCACTGGCCCGGGTCGGACTTGTCGCCGAAGCCGTCGTTGTCGTTGTCGAGGTAGTACTGCTTGCACCCCTGCGTTCCCGCGGGGTCCACGAGGTCGTCGCAGTTGTTGTCGATGCCGTCGCACGCCTCGGCCGCGCCGGGCTTGATGTTGCCGTCGCTGTCGTTGCAGTCCGTGTTGTTGGTCACCTTGTAGGTTGCGTCCGGGCCGCAGCGGCACTGGCCCGCGGCCGCCTTGTCCCCGTATCCGTCGTTGTCCTTGTCCTTGTAGTACGGCACGCACCCTTGAGTCCCGGCAGGGTCGACGGAGCCGTCGCAGTTGTTGTCGATGCCGTCGCACACTTCCTGCGCTTCCGGCTTGATGGCCGCGATCGCGTCGTTGCAGTCGAGGTTGTTGGTCACGACGTAGGCTCCGGTCGGGCCGCACAGGCACTGCCCGATGTCGCCGGCCGCGCCATACTTGTCGCCGTCCATGTCCACGTAGTGCTTCACGCACCCGAGCACGCCCGGCGGGTCGATGGAGCCGTCGCAGTCGTTGTCCACGCCGTCGCACACCTCGGCCGCGTCGGGCCGAACCTCCTTGTCCGCGTCGTTGCAGTCCTCGTTGCCTGCCGCGGTGAAGAAGCCCGTGGCCGCGCACAGGCACTGGCTGTCGGTTCCCTTGTCGCCGAACCCGTCCCCGTCCTCGTCCTTGTAAAGCGGCGTGCAGCCCGTGCTGCCCGGCTCGTCCGTGCTTCCGTTGCAGTCGTTGTCCTGGTTGTCGCAGATCTCCTTGCCCTCGGGATTGACCGCGCCCGCGGCGTCGTCGCAGTCCATGGTGTTGAGCGCGGTGTAGACGCCTTCCGGACCGCACAGGCACTTGCCCGGGTCCTTGGCGTCCCCGTACAGGTCGGTGTCCGCGTCCGGGTAGTACTGCAGGCAGCCCTCGACGTCGGGCGGGTCCACGAGGCCGTCGCAGTCGTCGTCGATGCCGTTGCACGTCTCCGTGCCGTCCGGGCTCACGGACGACAGCGTGTCGTCGCAGTCGCCTCCCACCGCGGAGAATCCCGCGGCCGCCTGGCACAGGCACGCGGTCGTTGTCCCGCCGTAGCCGTCGAGGTCGTCGTCCACGAAGAACGGCGTGCAACCGTCCGCGTTCTCCTCGTCCACGAGGCCGTCGCAGTCGTTGTCCTTGCCGTCGCATTTCTCGGTGCCGCCGATGCCCACCTCCGGATCGTCGTCGTCGCAGT
>Ga0233425_10009394_pt1 | contig 12430 bp, 11 predicted proteins | sample Watercolumn_Towu_2_FD_181712 | JGI IMG/M metagenome (GOLD analysis project Ga0233425, IMG submission 181712) | Freshwater microbial communities from Lake Towuti, South Sulawesi, Indonesia - Watercolumn_Towuti2014_140_MG | ecosystem: Environmental > Aquatic > Freshwater > Lake | place...
CGATGTCGATCGCGACGGCTGGCTCGATCTGATCGGCAATTGCAACAAACCCAGTCCCGAGGGCGAACCGATGCGCGTCGTCATCTGGCATGGCAGCGCGGAGGGCTTTTCCCGCTCCCGCCGCACCGTCCTGCGGGCCGACGGTGCCGAGGGGCAGAACCTCGTGGCCGACTTCAATCGCGACGGCTTCCTCGACCTCGCCGTCGCCCAGGAACGCGCGCACCGCATCACGATTTTCCACGGCTCCCGCGAGGGATTTTCCGCGGAGCGCACCACGGTGCTGCCCCTCGTCGCCGCCAACGACCTGAAGACCGCCGACCTCAACCGCGATGGCTGGCTCGATCTCGTGGTGACGGCGCACCGGATGCCCGACACGTCGTTCTTCGACTTCGGCACCTACATTTTTTGGGGCGGCCCCGCCGGCTTCCGGCAGTCCAACTCGCGCCATCTGCCCGGGCAGGACGGCATCGGCGTGACGATCGCGGACTTCGACGCCGACGGCTGGCTCGACGTGTTTCTGCCCGGCTATCACTACGGCCACACCCGCGAAGCCGTCGCCGCACTGCTCTTCTGGGGCGCGGCCGACGGCTTCGACGACCTGCGCCGCACCGAGCTCATGCAGGATGCCGGCCACGGCGCCCTCGCGGCCGATTTCAACGGCGATGGCCGCCTCGATCTCGCCATCGCCTGCCACAGCCGCAACGGCACGCACGACACCGAATCGCTGGTCTACTTCGGCGACGGCGCCCGCTTCCGCCGCTCGCTGCCGCTGCGCCTGCCCACCTCCGGCCCGCACTTCATGCAACGCGCCGATCTCGGGAACACCTACGATCGCGCGCTGCGCCACACCTACACATCGTCCGTCTTCACCTGGACGGAATCCTGCACGAAGGCCCGCGTGACCGTCGATGCGCGGGTGCCGGGCCGGTCCAAACTCGAGCTCTCGTGCCGCGCCGGCGCCTCGCCCGAGGCACTCGCGGCGCAACCGTGGGCGCCGCTCGCCGGTGATACCTTTCCGCTGCGCGCCACCGACCGCCACCTGCAATACCGGGCCGTCTTCGTCTCCGACAACGGCGACCGCTACCCGGAGCTCGAACGCCTTCAATTCGATTTCAACTGAGCCATGACCCTTCTTCGACTCGCCCTGCTCGCGCTCTCGCTTGGTCCGATCCTCCGCGCCGCGCCGCTGCTCGAGTTCAGCGACGTGTTCCCCGCCAAGTCCAACGGCATCGCCCGCCATCGCATCCCGGGCGTGGTCGTCACGCCCAAGGGCACCGTGCTCGCCTACTGCGAGGCCCGGAAAAACAACAGCTCCGACTGGGGCGAGATCGAGATCCACCTGCGCCGCTCCGCCGACGGCGGCCGCACGTGGGACGCGCCCCGCCAGATCGCCCACCGCGCCGCGCGTATCGAAGGCAACCCGCGCAAGAAAACCGGCGGCGAGCGCGAGCAGACCGTCAACAACCCCGTCGCCATCGTCGACCGCACCACCGGCGCGATCGAGTTCCTCTACTGCGTCAACTACGCGCGCGCTTTTTCGATGCGCAGCACCGACGACGGCGTGACGTGGACCGCGCCCGTCGAAATCACGGCGAGTTTCGAGCCGTTTCGCCGTCACTACGACTGGAAGGTCATCGCCACCGGCCCCGGCCACGGCCTCCAGTTGAAAACTGGCCGCCTCGTCGTGCCCATCTGGCTCGCGTTCGGCGGCGTCGGCGATCACGGCCCCTCCGCCGCCGGGACAATTTACAGCGACGACCACGGGAAGACGTGGCGCGCCGGCGACATCGCCGTCCCTAACGCGGGCGAATTAAGCAGCCCCAACGAAACGATGCTCACCGAGCTCTCCGACGGCCGCGTCATGCTCGTCACGCGCAGTCTCTCCAAGACCAACCGCAAGATCGTCACCGTCGGCCCCGATGGCGCCACGCGCTGGGAGAAACCAGCTTTCCACGACCGGCTCTGGGAGCCGCGTTGCATGGCGAGCATCGCCGCGCATCCGTCCCGGCCCGGCACGCTGCTCTTTTCCAACCCTCACACGCTCCCCGCCGAGCCTGGCGGCAAGAGCGCGCGCGAAAACCTCTCGATCAAACTCAGCCGCGACGACGGCAAGACCTGGACCGTGAACAAGACGCTCGACGCCGGCCCGAGCGCCTACTCCGACCTCGCCGTCCTGCCCGACGGCACCGTCTTCTGCCTCTACGAAAAGGCCGCCGACATCGTCGCCGCCCGCTTCAATCTCGCGTGGCTCACCGGCACACCGTAGTGAACCGGCGCCGCACTCGCCGTCACACCGCTCGCGACTCGGCGATCAATTCGTCGATTCCGCCAAGCAGGTAGCGCGCGCACACGGCCCCGATCACGACGGCGTCGAGCTGATGGCGGCCAAGAATGGCGAGCACCTCCTCCGCCGTGCGCAGCAGCTCATCGGGCTGGCTCATCGGGTCGATGTGCGCGGCGCGGGTTTGAGCCACGAGAAGCGAGCCCCCATGGTCAACGCGGCTGCGATCCTCTCCTCCACCGACATGCTCCTGAGGCGAGCCAGTTCCGGCTCACGGGAGCGGGTCGCGCAAGCGCTGCGGCGTGGCCCGCGCATCGCGACGGCTGCGGTTTCTTGCTGGTGATGGGTCATCGGCGATCCGGTTCCGGACATAGTCAACGAACCCGCCTGCCTCACGAGGAGATTCCCTGCGCCGGAGTCTCCCCTGCGATGGTTCCCGGCCGTGGGAGCTTCTCCCGCCGTCTCACCGGCGCGCTTGCAGCGAGATGACACCGGCCGATCCGCGGTTCACTGCGATCCCGAAGTCGGATTCCAGCATCCGCACGAAGCCTTCGATGTTGTCCGAGCGCAATGTTGCACTCAGTCGGCGCGCGTGCAGGGCGGGGTCGGTGATTTCGAGCCGCACTGGGTTACGGCGGTTGAGCTCCGCCGCGATTTCCGCGAGCGGCACCTCGTCAAAATCCAGCAGGCGCGGTTTCCACGCGAGCCGATCCTCCATTTCGGCGGCAGCCACCGCCTCGATCAGCGTCGCACGCGCCCGGGGCGAGAGAGAGGCGACCGCCTTCTGTCCCGCGGTCACCGGCGGTGGCGGCTCGCCGTGGGCCAGCGCCGGCGAAGCCACCGGAACGGTCCCTTCCGTCACCAGCACGGCCACCGAATCCACGCCACGCTTGACACTGAACGCCGTGCCGACCGCGCGCACCACGACGCCCTCGTCCCGATCCGCCGCGCCAGCAACGGCGAGCTGGTGTTCTACCGCTTCAACCCGCCGCGCTCTTGGCTGCTGACGAATCGGTTCATGTTCTAACGTGTCCCGCCCGCACCACGCGATTGTCGATGAGAGCACTGCTGTCCCTGGGTTTTGCAGTGCGGCCGACGGGGTCAGTCCGCTGAGTGCAATGTCTGAGGCCGATGGCCGTGAATCCAGTCGCTCCGCATAGGAAGGTAGCGGCTGTCGCGACACAGTTCTCTGGTGTCCTTTCGCACAGCGGTAACCCCCTCCCGCCCCAACCCCCTGAAGATCCAGTTTCCTTGCCGTCAGTCAGTCACTTGACGCATTCCTCGGATCCGGACCCTCAGGCCTGAGGCCACGTAAATTGCGGGTCGAATGGGTGGCGCGGTTTAACCGGTTTTGGATCGGTCTTCAGAACGCCGACCACGAGAGTGCGACGACGCGCGGGGCGAGCAACGCCGGCCGTTCACAACGGCAGACAACGAAGCCGAGCGGCGCGACTGCAGGCTCATGCTCGGCCAGAAAGGCGGTGAGATGCCGGGTGTCGGTCACCGTCGGTTTGTCGGTCCACTTGATCTCGACGGGGTAGTGCCGGCCTTTGAGGGTGACGATGCAGTCAACTTCCGCCCCCGCTTTGGTGCGCAGATAACTCAGACGTGCTTCCGGTGTGTACAGGGTCCGCTTCCAGAGTTCGGCCAGCACCCACTGTTCGAAGACTGGACCAGGATTGGCGGCCACCGTCGTCGCAGAGGGTTCCAGTCCGGCTGCGGCGTGGCGCAGCCCGGTGTCGAAAAGCACGAAGCGCGGCGTGGACAGCAGGCTCTTGCGCGCACTGCCGGAAAACGCCGGCAGGGAGAACCCGACGAAAAGGTCCTCCAGCAACTGGTAGTGGCTCTTGACGGTGGGTGCGCTGATCCCCGCGCCGCGGGAGATTCGCGCATAGTCGACCAACTGGCCCGATTCGCGCGCGGCGAGTTCGAGGAAACGCACGAAGGCCGCCCAGTCCTTGATCAGGGCTTCGCGCCTCAGTTCCTCCTGCAGGTAGATGTGCACATAGCTGCGCAACACGGCCGCGCGATCCTCCGGCGCGAGCACGACCACGCCGGGGAGTTCGCCCGTGGCCAGGCGCTCTTCGACCCCCGCCGCTGGAAAACACGGGGCGCTGGCCGGGAGCGACGGCAACGGGAAAGCCAGCTCCGGAGCGACGGCGACCGTTGAACCGGAAGCGGGGCGTTCCCCGAGCGTAAGTGCCGTCAGGCGGTGCAGGAGTGCGCGTCCGGGCAAGAGGTTCGCACCGGTCTGCCGCAGCTTACGCGCTGAGCTGCCGCAAAGGACAAAGCGCCAGCGGGTCTTGTCCGAGTCGTACAGGTGCTGGATCGCGTCGAAGATCGCCGGTACGGCTTGCGCCTCGTCGATCACCACGGCCGGAGGTGGTTGCCCGGTCGGGAGTGCTCTGCATTCCGGAATCAGCCGGCCGGGATCAGCGAGGTAGGCCGAACGCTGCGACGGATCAGAAAAGTCGAGCGCGAGGGCCGGTTCCGGCAGGAGCTGGCGCAATAGCGTCGATTTACCGGTCTGCCGGGCACCGAATAGGATGTGAACAAACGGCTTGGCGAAGGCCAAACGGAGTTCTGGCGCAATGGAGCGACTAAACGTCATGCCTGATTTACTATTACCCGACTAATCAGAAACAAGCTTTTGTTTGGTCCTTTGTGCTGTGAAGATACTCGACGAGCAAAAGCTCACCCGGATCGATTTTTGGGGTCCCCTCGAGTCCCTAAAACGCGGCGCCAACATCCTCGCCATTGCGGCGAACCGAAAAGGACCGTTTCCGGCCTCCAAAGCCGTGAAAGTGGAGAATGTGGAACTGCATCTGGAATGAACCCGATCGCTCTTGGCTGCTGACGAATCGGTTCATGTTCTGAAACCCTCGTGCGGCCGGACACTGGGCCCCTCCACCCACGCCGGCGGAATCAGAATCTGGCGGGGGACTTCCGGCACGCCGCGCTCATTCTGCATGGGTTGGGTCACAATCAGATCAACGACCGCCGAGCGCGAACTGCGGAGTGCCGTGGCGCTCAACCCCAACTACGCCTCGGCCCACTCCTGGCTGGGCCGCGTCATGCAGTCACAGGGGCGGACGGATGAGGCCTTGGCCGAGCTGCGCCTCGCCACGGAAATCGATCCCTTGTCTCCGATCGAGCTCACTAACTACTGCGGTCGCCTCGTCGAGGCCGGCCGCGAGACCGAGGCGATCGCCGCCTTGGACGCACCGGAGCAGTACGTGAATTCCCTCGGCTATGTGCTCTACGACCGGCGCTGCGACCCGATTCGCAGCGACCCGCGCTTCACAGAATATCTCGCCGAGCTTGGCCTGACCGAAGCCCACGCCCGCGCGCAGGCCTGGCGCGCGGCGCATCCGCCGGAGAAGCCGGCCGGGAAGCCGTAGTCGACGGCACTCAGGCCGGAAATCGCACGAGAAACTCCGCCGGCGTCAGCACTGGCACGCGGCCACGCGCAAAATCCGCCACGTTGCGCGTCACGATGGCGTCCGCGGCACACGCCTCCGCCGACACGGCCTGCAGCGCATCCAGCACGATGTTGGTATCGAGGAAAACTCGCCGCAATCTTTGCCTACCCCAAATCACGCTCCCACTGTTTTCATGAAAACCCCACTCCTCACCGCCCTCTTCGCTGCCGCCGCCTTCGCCACGCCTGCGCCCCAGCATGCCGCGCTCGCCCGCGCCCTCACGTTGCACGCCTCGTCCGAAGCCGGCCTCGACGCCGATTTCGCGCGCGGCGACAAAGTCTGCTACGTCCGCACCAAGACCGGCCTCGTGCTCGGCGCGGCCTACGTCGGCCACCTCGACGACCTCGCCGTCTTCGACCGCGCGCTCACCGACGCCGAGGTGAAGCAGCTCATGGCCCTGAAAAACGGCGTGCGCGACCTGCGGCCGTAGCACTTCGGCGCTTGCGTTGTCACGGCGGGCGCGTTCTTTGCCCGCCTCGCCCCATGAACTCCTACCCCCGCGCCCGCGTTGCGGCGCTGCTTGCGCTGGCGTTTCTCACCGGCACCGCCTCCGCCGCCACCATCACCGGCACTGTCGTCCACGCCACGCGCGGCGAATACCTCGCCAACGCCGAGGTGCGCATCGATGGCACCGCTTTCGCCGCCATCACCGAGCGCGACGGCTCCTACCGCCTCGCCAACGTCCCCGCCGGCACGCACACGCTCGTCGTCACCTACACCGGCACGCGCCCCGAGCGCGTCACGATCACGGTGGACGCCAGCGCCACCGCGCGACGCGACTTCGAGCTCACGCCGGCCATCGCCGAGGCCGGCGCCGCCAGCGGCGTGCAGAAGCTCGACGCCTTCGTCGTCCGCTCCGAGCGCGAGGGCAACGCCAAGGCCCTGATGGAGCAGCGCCGCTCGATGAACCTCACCAACAGCCTCTCGTCGGACGTTTTTGGCGACGTCGCCGAGGGCAGCGTCGGCGAGTTCCTCAAGAACGTCCCCGGCGTCGATGTCGACTACGTCGGCCCCGACGCCCGCGGCCCGCGCCTGCGCGGCCTCGATCCCCAATACGTGGGCGTGAGCATCGACGGTGTGAAGCTCGCCAGCGCCGACGGCTCGCAGGCCACCGGCGCCGGCGCGCGCTCGTTCAGTTTCGATCAAATCTCCGTCAACGCCCTCGACCGCATCGAGGTCAACTACACCACGAGCGCCGATCAGGATGCCGATGCCCCGGCGGGCACGATTAATCTGAAGACCAAGCGCGCGTTCGAGCGCAAAGGCCGCCGGCTCTCGTGGCAGGCGCACTTCATGGCCAACAGCGACAACTTCAACTGGCGCCGCAGCTACACCCCCTCCGATCAAAAATCCCACAAGTTCCGCCCCGGCGCCATCGTCGAGTATTCCGACGTGTTCCTCAACAGCCGCCTCGGCCTCGTGTTCAACCTCAGCGAGTCCAACCAATACATCGTCCAGAGCCGCGTGGACACCACTTACAACGCCGCGCCCACCGCCGCCGATCCGCGGCCGCGCGTGATCACCAACGTCAGCCCGCTCAGCGCGCCGCGGCTCACCGAGCGCTTCACGCCCTCGCTCACCATCGACTACAAGTTCTCGCCGTCGCTCGTCCTGTCGTTGAGCGCGATGTATAATTTCTTCGACGCGTTCTTCGACACGCGCACCGCCGCGTTCAGCGTGCCCGGCGGCCGCGCCTCGGTGACGGGCGACGGGTTGAACAATTTCACGTTCAACAACGCGCAGCTCGCGCTCACCACCAACCACGCGCACAAATACGCGCAGACGCGCACGGTCACGCCGAAGTTCGAGTTGCGCCGCGGCGAGTGGCTCGTGGACGGCGGTCTGCACTACACCGTCTCGACCAACCAATATGTGTCGCTGCCGCGCATCGGCCCGCAGAACATCCCCACCAACGCGCTCACCGGCCTCACGCTCGAACTCCGCCGCTCCGCGCTCGACGACGTGGATTGGAAAATCACGCAGACCGCCGGCCGCGATCTGAGCGACCCGGCGAACTTCACGAATCCGCGCATCGGCGACGACATGCGCTTCGCCGAGCAGGAGATTTACCAGGGGCAGCTCAACGCGCGCTGGACCACGCCGTGGCGCCTGCCCACGTGGCTCAAGCTCGGCGGCAAGATCACCGAGGACTACCACCGCTTCCGCAATCCCAACGCCGCGCTCACCTGGCGCTACGACGGCCCCGGCGGCGGCCCGACGGGGAGCTTCGCGAGCCTCGCCTTCCCCGCCAACACGTGGGGCCTCGCCAACGGCGTCACCGTCACCTCGCTCTCCGGCCGCCCGCCGACCTATCCCAACCGCCCCGAAATTTCGCGGCTCTTCCGCGAGCAGCCGGCGTGGTTCACCGACATCTCCACGCCGGCCAATTTTTTCACGGCCTACATCGCCAACGCCAGCTACATCAAGGAAACGCAGCTCGCCGGCTACGGCATGGGCAACGTGCGCCTCGGCCGCGTGCAGTTGCAGGGCGGCCTGCGCTGGGAGGAAAACGAAATCGCGATCCGGGAGTTTCAGGCGCGCTCCGCCGCCGCCGTGCGCGCCGCGGGTTTCGCCGTCACGCCCGCCAACGGCCGCGCCACCACCGTGCCGGGGCTCACCTACCAGTTCATGAGCCTGCCCAAGGTCACGCGCACCTCCCGCTACGACAACTTCTTCCCGTCGGTGAGCGCGAAGTATCACGTCGCGGAAAGCCTCCAGGCTCACCTCGGCTACAGCTCGACCATCTCGCGCCCGGCAATCGGCAATCTCGGCGGCGTGATGGAGTTCAACGAGACCACGCTCACCGCCACCGTGCCCAACCCTGATTTGCAGCCCGAGCGCTCCAAGAACTACTCGGGCCGCCTCGCGTATTTCTTCGAGCCGGTCGGCAACGTCGCGCTCACGTTTTTTCAGAACGACATCTCCAACAGCGTGACCACGCAGGAGTTTCCCTCGTCCGCCTTCGGCTTCGACGACGATCCCACCTACGCCAGCTACCGTTTCATCTCGTCGGGCAACCGCCCGGGCATCCTCCGCGTGCGCGGCGGCACGCTGGAATACGGCCAGGCGCTCTCGTTTCTGCCCGGTGTGCTCAAGGGCCTCAACGCTTCCGCCAGCTACACGCGCACGTATGCCAGCGCGCTGCGCGCCTCGATGGTCCCGCACATGATCAGCGGCACGCTCAGCTACCGGCACCGCGGCGTCACGTTCGGCGTCGCCGGCAAGTGGACCGACCACACGCCGTTCTCCACCACGGGCAACATAACCTACCGCAAGGCCCGCACGATGATCGATCTCAACGGCGGCTGGCAGCTCACCGCGCGCACGGGCGTGTTCTTCCAGGTGAGAAATCTCTTCAACCTCCCCGAATTCCGCTACCAGTTCGAACCGAACTACCCGACGATGCACACGCGCGTCGGCACGTTCTACACGTTTGGGGTCAAGGGCGTGTTCTGATCCTGGCCGTGTCGGCTGCGGCGTCCGATGGGTTGGACGTTGCCCCCCGGCCGCTCCCGCCCTCGGCTGATCGAGTTCATTTCCCGGCACTCCACCGCCCATCGATGCCTGCCGGTTCGCTGGGACTTCTCCAGACCATGGCCCACGTCTTCTCCTCCCCTGCCCGCGCGCTCGCAGCCTTCACGCTGCTCGTCTGCTTTTGCAAAGCCCCGGTAGTTGCTCAAACGGCGACTGCGCTTCCGCCGAAGGACAAGTTCTATCTCGTCCTGCTGGTCGGGCAGTCGAACATGGCGGGACGCGGCACGGTCGAGGAACAGGATCGCACGCCGCATCCGCGCGCGCTGATGCTGAACAAGGCTGGTGAGTGGGTGCCTGCGACGGACCCGATGCATTTCGACGGTTCTTCAAACGATAATGCACCAGCTTGGGCTTTGATCTCGGCAACACTCATGCCGCCAAGCTCTGCCCGCGGGAAACCTGCGGCAAGCGCGATTGCGAAAAGCCTTTCGCCGGAGCGTTGTCCGACGACGGGGAGTCCCTCGATTGAAAATTGAGCATTGAGAATCTGGAATCGGTAATTGGGGCTGTCGACCGAAGGCTCGTCGCGAAGTGGGTCATGGCGGCCCGCGTCCCACGCGCGGGGGCAAATTCCCGATCTCCGATTGCCAATTCTCAATTTTCAATTTCCCCGGAGTTGCGGGGAAAACGGTACCAGGTCGCCCGCCGCGATTCCCTTCTGCCGAAGCGCTCCAGCCCGCCGGCAGCCGCCACTGCGGCCGGCGCTCCCGGCAACACCGCCGGATCGTAGGTCGGGACGTACGCACCGCGAGGTCACAAAATCATGGGGACAAAACGATGGATTCCTGCGCCGGCATGATTTTGGGCCGGGGCTGGAGCGGAGGCGATTTCCGGCGGGTCTGGGCCGGAGGGTTGACGCCGGCATGATGTCAGTCATAGATTGTCAGTCATGAACGCCGTCGCCACGTTTACGCTTCGTGATCTCAATCGCCGCCCGGCCAAGGTGCTGGAGGCGGTGAGAAAGTTCGGCCGCGCTGAGGTCTGCGCCCGGAGCGGAGAGGTCTTCACTCTGGCTCCGAAGGCGACGCCCCGGACAACCGCCCGCAAGAAGGATTTTCCCGACTTTTCCGCCCGGTGGCAGCGCCTGCGGGAACTCGGCCAGGTCGTGCCGCCGCCGGCGGAAAACGCACGCATCGACCGCCTCATCGCGGGTGAGGAATGAAGACCTACGTCGATGCGAACCTGCTGGTGAGGCTCTATCTGAACTTGCCCGGCAGCGTAGCGATTGCCGCGAAGTTGAAAGATGCCGCCGGCAAACGCGGCTGGCCCTTCCCGGTGACCGACTTGTTGCGGTTTGAGGTCGTGAACGGGATTCATCGGATGGTTTTCGAGTGCCGGCACGGCGGTCAACGGCGCGTGACGCCGGAGATTGCCGCCTGTGCGCTCGGAGACTTTGACGACGATCTGACCAGCGATCTCTTTCTCCGGCGAACGCCGCTGACGCTCGCGGATATCGAGCCCGACGTTTTGCGACTTTCAGCCCGGCACACCGAGAGCATGGGCGTCAGGACCTACGATCTGATGCACGTCGGTTCGGCGCTCACGCTGCGCTGCAAGCGATTCTGGTCCGGCGATGCGAAGGCGAGCGCCCTTGCCCAACTGGAGGGATTGGAGACGATGTGAAGGGCCCGACGGCGAGTGCGCCTCGGTTGGCGTTCCCGGCAACACCTCCGGATCGTCGGGCAGGCCGTAACGCGCCGCGAGGTCACAAAATCATGGGGACAAAATGATGGTACCCTGCCTCGGCATGATTTTGTCCTCATCATTTTGTCCCAGGGCTGGAGGCTCGCGCCGCCACGGCCGATTGCCCCTCCCTACCGCTGGCTCGCCGAGAAACTGTGCATGGGCAAGCCGGGTTCCGTCAGTGCCTACGTGCACGCTGCGCGTCCGGCGGTGGCAGTCAGCGACTCGCAATTCATGGACTGACTCCATCGGGCGGCTGAAGGAGGCCGGACGGGAATTGAAGGAGAAGATCCCAGGGCATGCCGCCAACGAGCATGATTCGGCCCCCAGCGGATCCGGGTTGCGTCGCCGGAGAGCACACCCATGTTTGTCGCCATGATTCGCGAAGAGACCCGCCGTTTGCTGGAACCTGCTGTCGCCGAGTTGATCTCGGCCGGCGCGCGGGAGGTTTTTCTATTCGGGTCGGCAGCGCGCGGCGCTTCGGTCGAGGAGGGCGCGGATCTCGATCTCGCGGTGACAGGTCTGCCGCCGCGAGTGTTTTACCGCACGCTGGGGCGGGTGATGCGGCGCGTGAGCTGCCCGGTCGACCTGGTTGACCTCGACGCGGCCACTCCCTTTGCGCGGTTCCTGCGGGAGAAGGAGTCCCTCGTGCGGATTGGATGAAATGCGGGAGAAAATCGAGTTTGAGCTTGAACAACTGCGCCAATTGCTGGCCGCGCACCGTGAGTTGATTGCGGCGTGCCGGGAGCGCGTGCCTACGGCGATCGAGTTGTCGGCTCTCGCGATGCTGCTGCACTCCTTCTACACCGGCGTCGAGAATATCTTCAAACGGATCATGGTCGAAGGCGATCGCGAGCCGGTGCCCGGTGAAGCCTGGCATCGCGACCTGCTCGACCGGATGGCAGCCGCCAAGGGATCCCGACCGGCGGTCATCTCGATGGAATTGCGCGACCGACTCGATGACTACCTCGCCTTCCGACATGTGTTTCGACACGTGTATTCGTTCGAGCTTAGTTGGGAGAAACTGGGGCCACTGATCTTCGATTACCCGGGTATTCATGCCAAGGTGACGGCAGAAGTTACCGCTTTCGTGCGGCAACTAACGGCTGCGGGCCAATAGCCGTCTTGGGGTGCTGGGCGCGAAAAGCCCGACAGAGGGTGGCACTGGAAGTGGTGGTTTCGGCATAAGACCAAACTGACGGGATCAGGCCTAAACAATTGCGATCAGCTTCCGATAATCCGGGCTTTTCTGCGTTTGGCCGCGGCGGAACCGGCCGACGTGTACGCTGACGGCCTCCGGGCGTCCCATGTGCAGCCGCGCGCTCAGCCAGCGATTGCTGGCTTGGCTGATCTCCTTCATGCGCCAGGCCACCGCCGCCTTCCACGGGGCGCCCTTGCGGTCCGTCTGGGCCGCTGTTTCGCTCCGACCGATCGCCCGCAGACATCGCTC
>Ga0233425_10009395_pt1 | contig 12428 bp, 21 predicted proteins | sample Watercolumn_Towu_2_FD_181712 | JGI IMG/M metagenome (GOLD analysis project Ga0233425, IMG submission 181712) | Freshwater microbial communities from Lake Towuti, South Sulawesi, Indonesia - Watercolumn_Towuti2014_140_MG | ecosystem: Environmental > Aquatic > Freshwater > Lake | place...
GTTGTATCCTCTGTTTCCCCTGAACGATGGCTCATCACCGCTGTATATGAATTTCTGTATGCAAGCGTAACTGCCTCTATCGTTTCCGTAAGTGTCCCAATTTGGTTCACCTTTACCAGAATGGAATTGGCAATTCCTTTGTCGATACCCATCTGTAACCTCTCGGTATTAGTCACAAAGAGATCATCACCTACCAGTTGGATCTTCTTTCCCATCCTGTCTGTCATCAGTTTCCAGCCGTCCCAGTCATCCTCTGCCATGCCATCTTCTATGGAAATTATCGGGTATTTTTCTACCCAGTTGTTCCAGTAATCAACCATCTGAGCAGGAGTGAGCTTATCACCGGTTGATTTGTGCAAATGGTAGACCTTTTCTTCAGGGAGAAAATACTCGCTGGATGCAGGATCAAGCGAAATATATACGTCCTGTCCGGGTTTATAGCCTGCTTTCTCAATTGCCTGCAGGATAACGGTCACAGCTTCTTCATTGCTTTTCAGATTCGGGGCAAAGCCTCCCTCATCACCAACATTGGTAGAATAACCGGCTTTTTTCAGCACCGATTTCAGGCTATGGAATACTTCTGCTCCCATGCGAAGCGCTTCGGCAAATGTGGGAGCACCCACAGGCATGATCATAAACTCCTGGAAGTCGATGCTGTTATCGGCATGAGAACCTCCATTGATGATGTTCATCATGGGTATGGGAAGGGTATTGGCATTAACACCTCCCACATAACGGTAAAGGTACTGACTGGATTCCTGTGCCGCAGCATTGGCAACCGCCAGTGAAACTCCCAGTATGGCATTGGCGCCTAGATTGCTCTTGTTTTTAGTGCCATCGAGCTCGATCATGCGACGATCTATTTCGTTTTGTTCGGAAACAAATGCACCTTTCAATTCTTCGGCAATAACTTTATTCACATTCTGAACAGCTTTCAGGACACCTTTTCCGAGGTAGGTTCCTTTATCTCCATCGCGCAATTCACAGGCTTCATGAACACCTGTTGAAGCACCGGATGGAACAGCAGCACGGCCCATTATTCCGTTGGATGTAAAAACATCGACTTCAATGGTTGGATTTCCGCGTGAATCGAGGATCTGGCGGGCTGTAAGATTTACTATCTGACTCATATTGAATGGTTTAAATTGATTTCTTATTAAGTTAAAACAAAAAGGATAAAGCGATTTTTTCACTTTATCCTTTATATTTGGTTACATGATGATCGCTTTAAGCTTTTTCTTCCTTATCCTCTTCTTCCTGCTCTTCGGTATTTTCGGCCAGAGGTTCTTCAACCTTCTCTTCTGCTGTAACTACCTCAACAGGTTGATCTGTGATTTCTGCTGCTGCAGCTATTTCCACTGGTTCTTCCTTCACATCTTCAACAACAGGTTTTACTTCTTCAACAGCAATTTTTTCTTTAGCTTTAGCTTTGGGTGTGGCCTTGGGGGCTTCACTCTCACTTGCGCCTTCGGCTTTCTTCCCTGCACGACGACGACGGGTAGCTTTCTTGGGGGCAGCCTCCTTACCGGTGAGCATAGCCTGGTTGTAATCAACCAGTTCGATGATGCACATATCAGCATTGTCTCCAAGCCGGAAACCGGTCTTAAGGATACGTGTATATCCTCCAGGTCTGTTGGCTACCTTTACCGAGATCTCCCGGAACAGTTCCGTCACAGCGGTTTTATCCTGCAGGTAACTGAAAACCAGGCGGCGTGAAGGGGTTGAATCTTCTTTAGCCTTTGTAATGAGGGGTTCAATATAAGAACGTAGTACTTTAGCCTTAGCAAGAGTAGTGGTGATGCGCTTATGCATGATGAGTGAACTGGCCATATTGGCAAGCATGGCCTTGCGGTGAGCGCTGGTCCTACCCAGGTGGTTAACTGCTTTCTGATGTCTCATTTCGCTTACTCCTTATCTAATTTATACTTCGCGGTATTCATTCCGAATTCCAGGTTCTTTGATTTCACAAGCTCTTCAAGTTCGGTGAGTGATTTTTTTCCAAAATTCCTGAATTTCAGCAGGTCATTTTTATTAAAGGATACCAGGTCACCAAGGGTTTCCACGTCTGCCGCCTTAAGGCAATTGAGGGCGCGTACCGAAAGATCCATATCTACCAATTTGGTCTTGAGCAACTGTCGGATATGCAGCGTATTTTCATCAAATTCCTCAGCAACTGCCTTTTCTTCAGTGTCCAGGGTGATCTTTTCGTCGCTGAACAACATGAAATGGTGGATCAGGATTCGGGCGGCCTCCTTGAGTGCTTCCTTAGGGTGAATGGAACCGTCGGTCTTGATCTCAAGAATGAGCTTCTCATAGTCGGTCTTCTGCTCAACACGGAAATTTTCGATGGTGTACTTTACATTCTTTATGGGAGTATGTATTGAGTCGAGTGCTATTGTACCCAGCAATGCATTAGGAGCCTTGTTTTCTTCAGCAGGGACATATCCCCTGCCTTTATTGATATTTACTTCAATGTTCAGTTTTACTGAAGGTTCCATGTGGCAGAGGACCACGTCAGGATTCAAAACCTGGAAGATGGAAAGATGCTTGGCGATGTCGCCGGCCGTCACAACATCTTTTCCTGTGATCGAGATTGTAACTTTTTCACTTTCTTCCGATTCAATCTGCTTGCGGAAACGTATTTTCTTCAAGTTTAGAACGATATCGGTAACATCTTCCACAACACCCTTGATTGGGGAGAATTCATGATCTACCCCGTCGATGCGTATGCTGGTGATTGCATATCCCTCGAGTGATGAAAGAAGTATTCTGCGCAATGCATTACCGATTGTGATACCGAAACCGGGTTCGAGAGGTCGGAATTCGAAGATACCGTCGAACTCATCGGCTTGTATCATGATAACCTTGTCTGGCTTCTGGAATGCTAGAATTGCCATAAGATGTCCTTTGTTGATTAATTGGTAAAATAATCAATTATTTCGAATACAATTCAACGATGAGCTGCTCCCTGATATTTTCAGGAATTTCTTCACGCTCGGGATAGTTGATAAACTTTCCGCTCATGGTAGCATCATCCCATTCAAGCCATGAAAAGCGATGCGACCTTCCGGTTAGAGAATTCACGATAACTTCCAGTGATTTTGAACGTTCCCTTACGGCAATTACATCACCTTTATTCACTTCAAAGGAGGGAATACTTACCACTTTACCGTTAACGGTAATATGCCTGTGCGATACAAGCTGACGCGCGGCATCGCGGGTTGGTGCGATCCCGAGACGGAAAACGACGTTATCCAGCCTGGCTTCAATTAACTGCAAAAGCACAACACCCGTCATGCCGCTCTTGCTGGCAGCCTTGAGGAAGGTGTTCTTGAACTGCTTTTCAAGTATTCCATACGTATACTTCGCTTTCTGTTTCTCACTGAGCTGAGTACCGTATTCCGACGTTTTACGCCTGCGCTTGCTCTGTCCGTGTTGTCCGGGAGGATAATTCTTCTTCTCGAAAGAACGGTCGGGGCCATAGATAGCTTCCTTGAATTTTCTTGCTATCCTTGACTTGGGACCAATGTATCTTGCCATATAGCCTTATGTTATTTTGATTAATTGATTTTCAACTGAACCGAAGCTTCATGAACCGGTTTATACCCTCCTGCGCTTTGGAGGCCTGCATCCGTTATGAGGCAAGGGTGTGATATCGAATATCTCGGTCACCTCGATGCCTGATGAATGAAGGGTTCTTATCGCAGACTCACGGCCGGAACCGGGTCCTTTTACATAAACCTTTACCTTGCGCAATCCCAGGTCGTAGGCAACCTTGGCACAATCCGTAGCAGCCATCTGGGCAGCATAAGGGGTATTCTTCTTTGAACCCCTGAATCCCATCTTGCCCGCTGATGCCCAGGAGATCACCTGCCCGGCACTGTTTGTGAGAGAAATGATGATGTTGTTGAAGGAAGCAAAAATATATGCCCGTCCAAAAGCATCAACTTTAACGACTTTCTTCTTCGAAACTTTGGTGGTCTTTGCCATAGTGATTTTATTTCAACTTTTCTTACTTTTTAGCCTTTCGTCGCCTTCTTCTTGTTGGCAACAGTTTTCTTCCTTCCCTTACGGGTGCGGGCATTGTTCTTGGTGCTCTGTCCACGGACCGGAAGCCCGAGACGATGGCGGATACCCCTGTAACAGCCAATATCCATCAATCGCTTTATGTTCAATTGATACTCAGAACGCAAAGCTCCTTCAACCTTGAATTGATCATTGATGATAGCCCTGATCTTGTTCTGTTCATCGTCATTCCAGTCCTGAACCTTCTTATTATAATCAACTCCTGCTTCAGAAAGGATTTTTTGGGCCGAAGGACGACCTATTCCGTAGATGTAGGTTAAACCAACCTCTCCACGCTTGTTTTTTGGTAAATCAATACCAGCAATACGTGCCATAGTTATTTATTGCTTAAAGATTTCACAATGATTATCCTTGTCTTTGCTTGTATTTGGGATTCTTCTTATTGATAATATAGATTCTCCCTTTCCTCCGCACGATCTTGCACTCGGGGGTTCTTTTCTTTACAGATGCTCTGACTTTCATTGCCTTGTTATTGTTATTTGTTTCTTTTGTGTACTGCTTACTTGTATCGGAAGATGATCCTTCCCTTGCTCAGGTCGTATGGCGACATCTCAATTTTTACTTTGTCGCCGGGCAATATCTTTATGTAATGCATTCGCATTTTACCGGATATGTGTGCAGTGATCATGTGCCCGTTCTCGAGTTCAACCCTGAACATGGCATTGCCCAGTGATTCCTTGACTACACCATCCTGCTCAATTACCAATTGTTTGGCCATTCTCTACCTGGTTATGTATATGTTGCCGTTGTTTACCTGCTCAATTTCAATGAAACTTGAAAGAATATCTGCTTCCTGTTTCCTTATCGCGATAGCATGTTCAAAGTGGGCTGATGGTTTCATGTCTGCAGTCCGTATCGTCCATCCATCACGTTCCTGGATCACGACCCGCGTCCCCAGGTTAATCATCGGTTCAATGCAGATCACCATCCCTTCCTCTAGCTTTACCCCGCTTCCCCGCTTTCCAAAATTCGGCACCTCGGGTTTCTCGTGGAGTTTGGTTCCGAGTCCGTGTCCAACCAGGTCGCGGACAACAGAGTATCCATAACTCTCAACGTACAACTGCACCTCGAAGCCGATGTCTCCTGTACGCCTTCCCGCTGTTGCTGCAGCTATTCCCAGGTATAAGGATTCCTTCGTACGCTTCATCAACCCTTTCACCTCTTCAGAAATCTCACCGATCCCAAAGGAAAAGGCAGAATCTCCGTAATATCCGTCGATGATGGTCCCGCAATCCACTGAAACCAGGTCACCGTCTTTCAGCTCATGATTGCCCGGTATTCCATGTACAACCACTTCGTTGATGGAGATACACAGCGTCCCCGGAAAGCCGTTATATCCTTTGAACGCAGGCAAGGCGCCATGATCGCGGATATACTCCTCTGCAATCCTGTCCAACTCGCCAGTGGTGATTCCCGGCCTCATACGGTGGGCTACCTCAGCTATCGTTTTTCCAACAAGTAAAGAACTCTTTCGTATTTTTTCAATCTCAATCTCCGATCTGACCTGGGCCATTCGCTTTCTCTGCTCCCTCTATTAATAGGTTGCTACTCCTGCGGAACGTCCCTTGATCCTTCCCGATTTGGTCAGCCCTTCATAATGACGCATCAGCAAGTGGCTTTCAATTTGCTGCAAGGTATCCAAAACAACCCCAACCAAAATCAACAGGGAGGTCCCTCCGTAAAACTGGGCAAACTGAGAGCTTACACCAGTTAACCGGACAAGGGCTGGCATAATTGCAACCAAAGCCAGGAACAATGATCCCGGGAAGGTGATTTTTGACATCACCGAATCGATGAAATCTGCAGTCTTTTTCCCAGGCTTGACACCCGGAATAAATCCATTGTTCTTCTTCATATCCTCCGCCATCTGGTTGGGATTTACCGTGATCGCTGTGTAGAAGTATGTGAATACAACGATCAGGATGGCGTAGGTCAGATTGTACCATAATCCGTTTATGTCGGTAAAGGCAGCAGCAAACCCGCGCAGGCTTTCACTGTCTGCAAATCCTGCCAGGGTAAGCGGCAGGAACATGATGGCCTGGGCAAAAATGATGGGCATTACTCCTGCGGCATTCACCTTGAGTGGAATATACTGCCTGACTCCGCCGTACTGCTTGTTGCCCACAATGCGTTTTGCGTACTGTACCGGGATCTTCCGTGTACCCTGCACCAGCAGTATGCAAAGCAGGATAACAAGAATAAGGATTATAAGCTCAACGATGAAGAATACCAGACCACCGCCTTTCATTTCCATCCTGGAAAGGAATTCACTGAAAAGGGCAAAAGGCAGACGAGCCATAATCCCCACCATGATAATGAGGGAAATACCGTTGCCCAATCCCTTATCGGTGATCTTTTCGCCCAGCCACATGACAAACATGGTGCCCGATACAAGGATCACAACGGATGAGAACCAGAAAAATCCCGTTGGTGAGGTGATATTCGGGTCGAAAGGAGAAATTGCCTGGGGAGGCAGTTGTGAGATCAGGTTTGCAATGTAGGCCGGGGCTTGTAGGGCAGTGATTACAACAGTAAGGTACCTGGTGATCTGGTTGATCTTTTTCCTGCCGCTCTCTCCCTCTTTCTGAAGTTTCTGGAAGTATGGTATAGCCATGCCCAACAATTGCACCACGATGGATGCAGAAATATATGGCATGATCCCGAGAGCAAATATTGAAGCATTGCTGAATGCTCCCCCCGAGAACATGTTGAGCAGGCCCAACAATCCACTGTCACCCTGGTTCTGAAGGGTTGCCAGTTGACCGGGATCCACACCCGGAAGAACTACATAAGATCCAAGTCGGTATAATGCAATGATACCAAGCGTATAAAGGATCCTTTTCCGGAGTTCTTCGATCTTGTAAATATTACGTAGTGTCTGGATGAAGCGCTTCATTAACGTTCAATTTTAGTTGCTGTTCCACCAACCGATTCTATAGCTTGTTTTGCTTTTGCCGAGAAGGCATGGGCTGAAACTTCGAGTTTCAGCTTGATCTCACCACGGCCCAGTATCTTCAGTAGCTCATCCTTGGCAAGAAGACCGTTTTCCCTGAGCACTACGGGGTCGATCACTGATATTCCCTTGCTTTCAGCAAGCTTCTGAATGACATCCACATTAATGCCGCTATACTCGATCCTGTTGATATTCTTGAATCCTGATTTCGGTACCCTGCGGTAGAGGGGCATCTGGCCTCCTTCATGTCCGATCTTACGGCTGTATCCCGAACGGGATTTTGCCCCTTTATGACCACGGGTGGATGTTCCACCACGCCCGGAACCCTGTCCACGACCAAGGCGTTTGGAAGTTTTGACAGAACCTTCAGCGGGTTTTAGATTGCTTAGATCCATTTGCAGTATTTTTCAGTAAGTGTTTACAATTAAATTTCTTCAACTTTCAGCAGGTGGCTGACTGCTTTGATCATCCCTTCAACCTGCGGGGTTGCTACAATATCGAGCGGGCGGCCCATGCGGGTAATTCCAAGTGCGCGCAATGTGCGCTTCTGGCGTTCCGGCTGCTTGATACCACTCCTGATCTGGGTTATTCTCACTGTTTTCATCGGTATTGTTTTATTTGATTATCCATTGAAAACCTTATCAAGGGAAACACCCCTCAGTTGTGCAATGGTATAAGGATCCTTCATCTGTACCAAAGCATCAATGGTAGCCTTAACTACAGAGTGAGGATTGGAAGAACCTTTTGACTTGGCCAGCACATCCTTTACTCCGACACTTTCGAGGACGGCACGCATAGCACCTCCTGCAATAACACCGGTTCCGGGAGCTGCCGGTTTAAGGAAAACAAGAGCTCCGCCATATTTGCCGTACTGCTCATGAGGGATGGTTGCCTTTAACACCGGAACCCTGATCAGGTTCTTCTTGGCATCCTCAATCCCTTTTGTGATTGCAGCCTGCACTTCCTTCGCTTTTCCCAGGCCATAACCTACCACTCCATTTTCGTTTCCAACCACAACGATGGCAGAAAAACTGAAAGTTCGTCCCCCTTTGGTAACCTTGGTTACACGTTGAATGGCTACGAGCCTGTCCTTGAACTCGATCTCGCTCGATTTTACTCTTTTGATATTTACGTTTGCCATGATCGTTGATTAGAATTTGATTCCACCTTCACGGGCTGAATCTGCCAAAGCCTTGATCCTGCCATGATATAAATAACCATTACGGTCGAAAACTACCGCTGAGAGACCTGCTTCGAGAGCCCGTTCGGCAACCAGCTTGCCGACCAGTTTGGCCTGCTCGGTTTTGGTCACCTTCTTATCGGCGACCCCCTTGTCGCGTGATGAGGCCGCAGCCAGGGTCTTGCCGGCCAGGTCGTCAATCAGTTGAACATAGATCTCCTTGTTACTGCGGAAAACAGTCATGCGCGGGCGATCTGAGGTCCCTGAGATGCGTTTCCGCACCCGCTGCTTGATCCTCGACCTTCTGTATTCTTTATCTATCTTAAAAGACATTGCTTGATGGTATTAACGTTTCTTCAATTGTTATTTATCAGATGCTGACTTACCTGCTTTACGCTTGAGAATTTCACCTGCAAACTTGATCCCCTTACCCTTGTAAGGCTCCGGTTTCCTGAACGAACGGATCTTCGCGGCAACCTGGCCGAGAAGCTGCTTGTCGTGCGATACCAGGGTGATGGTGGGATTCTTGCTCCTTTCTGTAACTGTGGTCACCTGGATCTCCTTCGGCATCTCAAAGACGATGTGGTGAGAATATCCGAGTGATAATTCAAGTACCTGCCCTGTGGCAGAAGCTTTATAACCTACACCCACAAGTTCCTGCACTACGGTGAATCCTTCGCTCACTCCTGCAACCATATTGGATAGCAGTGAACGGTATAGACCGTGTAAAGCGCGGTGGTGCTGCTGATCTGAGGGACGCTCAACCAACAGCTGACTGCCATCCAACCTGACAATAATATCGGGATCGACCTGCTGAGTGAGTTCACCTTTTTTACCCTTAACAGTTACAAGGTTATTTTCCGACACAGAGATCTGTACACCGGCCGGAATGGCTATTGGTTTCTTTCCTATTCTCGACATAATGATACCCTCCTCAATTAGCTGACATAACAAATAACTTCTCCGCCGATTCCGTTTGCACGGGCTTCCTTGTCGGTCATAAGCCCTTTGGAAGTTGACACAATGGCTATTCCCAATCCATTGAGGACACGGGGAAGCTCATCAACGGCAACATACCTGCGTAAGCCTGGCTTGCTTACCCTTTCAAGCAGCGTAATAGCTGATTGCTTTGTTACCGGGTGGTATTTTAAGGCAATCTTTATCGAACCGGGCTTACCCTCCTCTTCAAACTTAAAATTGAGGATATAGCCTTTTTCGAAAAGGATTTTGGTAATCTCCTTCTTGAGATTAGATGCAGGAATTTCAACAACCCTGTGGTTGGCCATCACGGCATTCCTTATTCTGGTCAGATAATCTGCAATCGGATCTGTGATCATTTTTTATTGTTGGTATTAATATTCTGTTTACTGGATTACCAGCTTGATTTTGTTACACCAGGGATCAATCCTTCAAGTGCCATGAAACGGAAATTGATGCGGGATACCCCGAATTGCCGCATATAGCCCTTGGGCCTTCCGGTTATCTTGCAACGATTATGAAGGCGCACCGGTGATGCATTCTTTGGTAGCTTCTGAAGTCCCGTGTAGTCACCTGCAGCTTTGAGGGCAGCCCTTTTGGCAGCATACTTGGTAACCATTTTTTGTCTTTTGACTTCGCGGGCCTTGATAGATTCTTTTGCCATGATTGAGATGATTATTTCTTAAACGGAATTCCAAATTCTTTGAGTAATGCCAGACACTCCTTGTCAGTACGGGCTGTTGTAACAAAAGTGATATCCATTCCATTGATCTTCATCACTTTATCGATCAGAATCTCCGGGAAGATGATCTGTTCGGTCACTCCCATGGTGAAGTTGCCGCGTCCGTCAAATCCCTTCTCATTGATGCCGCGGAAGTCGCGGACACGTGGGATAGCAACTGAGACCAGCCTGTCGAGGAATTCATACATCCTCTCACCGCGGAGCGTAACCCTCACTCCAACCGGCATTCCCTTGCGCAGCTTGAAGTTCGAGATGTCTTTCCTGGATTTGGTCGCTACAGCTTTCTGACCAGCTATGGCTGACATTTCAGTAATGCCAACTTCGATGAGTTTCTTGTCAGCGATGGCAGAACCCAGCCCCTGGTTTATATTGATCTTTACAAGCCTGGGGACCTGCATGGTGTTTTTGTACTGGAACTGTTCCTTCAGTGCAGGAACAACTTCCTTATAGTACTTTTCTTTGAGGCGAGCAGAATAGTTCATTATTTAATTACCTCCCCGGTTTTTTTTGAAACACGTAAGCTTTTATTTGTCTTGGTGTCGGTTTGCCTGCCAACACGTGTTGGTTTGCCATTGGCATCTACCAGCATCAGGTTCGAGATATGGATCGGCATTTCCTGTTTCACCAGACCACCCTTGGTATTTTTTGCACTTGGCTTGGTATGTTTGGTCGCCAGGTTTACGTTTTCGACGATAGCCCTGTATTTTGCGACATCAACTTCCAGCACTTTTCCGGTGCGGCCCTTGGAATCGCCGGCTATTACCATAACGTTATCGCCTTTTTTGATATGAATTTTCATCTCCGTATTCCTTATTGATTAAAGCACTTCGGGTGCAAGTGAAACAATTTTCATATACTGTTTTTCCCTCAGCTCCCTGGCAACCGGCCCGAAAATACGGGTGCCGATCATTTCCCCCGCATTGTTAAGGAGGACAACGGCATTGTCGTCGAAGCGGATATAGGAACCATCCATTCGACGGATCTCTTTCCTTGTGCGGACCACAACAGCCTTGGCGACTGTTCCTTTCTTAATATTGCCGGAAGGGAGGGCGTTCTTCACTGAAACAATGATCTTGTCGCCCACTGACGCATAATGCTTGCGGGTTCCGCCGAGCACCCTGATGCAAAGCACTTCCTTAGCACCACTGTTGTCGGCAACCGTAAGTCTTGATTCCTGCTGTATCATAATTATTTAGCTCTTTCAATGATTTCAACTAATCTCCAACATTTGGTCTTGCTCATTGGCCGGGTTTCGGCAATACGTACCGTATCTCCGATGCCGCAATCGTTCTTATCGTCATGAGCGGTAAACTTGGAAGTTTTCTTCACAAACTTTCCGTATTTCGGGTGCTTAACGCGTCTTTCCACCTGAACTACAATGGATTTCTCCATCTTATTGCTGACGACTACACCAACTTTTTCTTTTCTGAGGTTTCTTTCTTCCATTACTGAGCAGATTACTTGTTATTGGGCTTATTCATGCCGGCTGCTTCCCTCTGACGCCTTGTCACTTCAGTACTCAGGCGTGCTACAGTTCTGCGGTATGCTTTTATTTTATTGGGATTCTCCAAGGGAGAGATCGCATGGTTCATTTTGAGCTTGCTAAGCTGAATACGTTCTTCTTCAAGCCTTTCTATCAGCTCGGGAGTCGACAGCTCGCGGATAACTTCTTGTTTCATTTTGATGATATTGAACGTTTTCTAATTCGAATTTATAAGTCTCCTTAAGCAAGTTCTTCGAGATAATCCTTGCGTACGACAAACTTGGTAAGCACCGGGAGTTTCTGGGCGCCCAGGCGCATGGCTTCCTTTGCAACAGCTTCACTGATGCCCTCCACTTCAAACAAAAGACGGCCCGGGGTAATACGTGCCACGAAATACTCGGGAGCACCTTTTCCTTTTCCCATACGTACTTCGGCAGGCTTCTTGGTTACCGGCTTATCAGGAAACACCCGGATCCAGAGCTGACCTTCACGTTTCATATGACGGGTGATAGCCTGACGGGCAGCTTCTATCTGCCGTCCTGTCAGCCAGGTTTCCTCAAGGGTTTTAATCCCGAAGGATCCAAATGCCAGTTGCGATCCACGCTTGGCATTTCCTTTCATTTTTCCCTTTTGCTGCTTCCTGTATTTGGTTCTTTTAGGCTGTAACATCGCTATGATGGTATATGATGATTATACTTTGGTTCAATTATCGGTTTACTTCTTTCCTCTCGGACGGTTTCCACCTCGGCCACCATCCTGACGGCCTGGCTTGCCCATTCTGCCACCCTGGCTTGCAGGAGCTTTTTCTTTCACGACATTCTCTGTTCCCGGCACAAGGTCAACCTTCCCATAGATCTCCCCTTTGCAGATCCAGGTCTTCACACCGATCCGTCCATAGGTGGTATGCGCCTCAGCAATGGCATAATCAATGTCGGCACGCAAGGTATGCAAAGGAATCCGGCCTTCCTTGAATTGTTCGCGACGGGCCATTTCAGCACCGCCCAAA
>Ga0233425_10009396_pt1 | contig 12422 bp, 11 predicted proteins | sample Watercolumn_Towu_2_FD_181712 | JGI IMG/M metagenome (GOLD analysis project Ga0233425, IMG submission 181712) | Freshwater microbial communities from Lake Towuti, South Sulawesi, Indonesia - Watercolumn_Towuti2014_140_MG | ecosystem: Environmental > Aquatic > Freshwater > Lake | place...
CGTCCGAGCGGCAGCGAGAGAACGAAGTCGACGTCGTTGGTGGCACGCGGCTCGCCCTGGAACGAGCTCGCGATGCTGCCGCCCACGAAGTACTCTCCGCCCACGCTCTCGATTGCCGAGGCGACCTGCAGCGCCACGTCGACGGCGTCCGCCGCTGCTCCTTCGGCCATCGTCATGCTCCCGGAAACAGCCGTTCCGCGACGGCTCGCCCGTAGAGTCGGTCGGCCAACATCTTCCTCGAGGTGCGCTCGGGAACGTCCGGCGAATCAGCGCGGATGGCCGCCTCGGCCAGCGTGCGCACCATGCGGCTCAGCCTGACCGCCATGGCCAGGCGCTCGACCGGCGACTTCCGAGCCAGAAGCTCGTAGTACCGGCGCCGACCTGCAGGCGAGGTGTCATCCACGACGCGAGCAGCATATGGCTCGGACCACCGACCTGCAACGCGCCGGCGCCTCAGTCGTCGGGTCGCTTCCGCCGCGCGCGCTTTCGCTCGGGCGCGGGCTCCTCTTCGGGCTCTTCCTCGGCGTCTGCCTCGGCCTCGGTCTGCTCCTGGTCCACCCGCACCTTCTTCGCCGCGCCGATGCTCGCGCGCGCGGCGGTCGCGATCTCGTCGACGGCGGCGCGCAGCTCGCGCTCGCGCCCTGCCGCCACGCGCGAGAACGCGAAGCGCACGATGCCGTAGACCATGGTGAGCCACGCCACCATGGCGAACGGGATCAGCTCCGGGCTCTTCGTCGTGATGGCCAAGGGAACCACCAGACCGAGGCCGCCCCCACCCACGCCGCCGACGATGCCGCCGTAGAGCCCGCCGGCGAGGTTGCCGAGCCGCTCGACGCCGCGGATCGTCGTCTTCCCGTTCCGCGCGGTGATGCTGATCTCGACCGCGCGCGTGCTCTGCGGCACCGCGTTGGACCAGCCCAGGCTCTTGCCGACGCTGCTCGCCTGCCCGAGCACGTTGTAGCGGCGCCGCAGGATCTCGACGATCTCCTCGTGGGCCTCGGCCGGGAGCTCGCCCGGGAGCACGAGCTCCCGCACGACGCGGAGCTTGGCGCCCGCCAGCTTCTCGCCCAGCGACTTCTCGGTGACGGAGCCCGGGTCCTCCAGCTCGTGGATGCGCTGCTGCGCTCCCGCGAGCTCGTCCTCCAGCTCCGCGACGCGCGCGCGCAGGTGCTCGGTCTCGTCGCGGTACGCCATCCCGGCTCAGGATAGCGTCACGCGCGCTACTCCGCGGTCAGCCGGCGGATTTCTTCCTTGATGATCGTCTCGGCCAGGGTGGGCACGACCTCCCACACCACCTGCTCGACGATCTCGCGCGAGAGCGAGAGCACGCCGTCCACCTGCTCCTTGGTGAGGCCCATGCCGGCGAGGCGCTCGGCGAACTGACCGTTGCCGGCAGCGGCCGTGGCGACGGCGACCGCGACGGCGGGTGCGGCCGGAGGCGGAGCGGGCGCAGGCGCCGGAGCGGGCGCAGGGGTCTGCACCGCGGGACCGCCGACCAAGGTCTGTACGTGCGGCCGCGCGGGTGCCGGGCCGATCGCGGGCGCGGCGGGACGTGGCTGCACGACCGGCGGGCGCGGCGAGGCCGCAGGGGCTGCCGGAGCGGGGGCGGCAGGAGCCGGCGCCGGCGCAGCAGCGGGGCGCGCCGCGACGGGCGGCGCCTCGGCGAGGCGGCGCAGCAGCGCGCTCGTCTTGTCGAGGAGCTGCTGCGTGTCGAAGGGCTTGTCCATGAACTCGTCGGCGCCGACCGCGGCGCCGCGGGCCTTGTCGTACGGCTGCTGCTTGCTCGAGAGGACGAGCACGCCGACGCTCGGGGCTTCGCGCTTGATCTGCTGGCAGAGCTCGTAGCCCCCGCCGGCGGAGCCGAGGTTCGCGTCGACCAGCGCCAGCGCGGGGCGCTCCGAGCGGAGCTTCTCCAGCGCTTGCTGCGCGTTCTCCGCGAGAAGCACCTTGTAGGTGTCGCCCGAGAAGGTGATCTCGAGCACCTTGCGCATCGTCTTGCTGTCGTCGATGGCCAGGAGCGTGGTCGTCAAAGGTGTCCTCCCACGGCCGAGGGCTCGGCCGGTGCAGGATCAAACCGCACCGGCCCGAAAAGTGTCAAGGATTTCGCTGTCACAGGGCCCCGTGGGGCGAACAGCTCATGGAAGCGCCGCGGAATTGCCGCCAAACTCGTGCTCTGGTGACCCCGCCGCTCCCCAAACGCGCCCGCTCGATCCTGTACTCCGTGGTGACCGAGTTCATCGCCACCGGCGAGCCCGTCGGCAGTCGCACGCTGGTCAAGAAGTACGGGTTCGATCTCTCGGCGGCCACCATCCGCAACGTGCTGGCGGACCTCGAGGACGCCGGTTACCTGGCGCAGCCCCACACCTCTGCCGGGCGCGTGCCGACCGAGAAGGCGTTCCGGCTGTTCATCGATGCGCTGATGCGGGTGCGCCAGCTGTCCGACGAAGAGGCTCACCGCATCGAGGAGCTGCTCGCCGATCCGCATTCGGGGCCCGAGCTGATGCGGCAGACCGGACGCCTGCTGTCGGACCTGACCGGCGCCGCTGCCATCATGGTGCGCCCGCGCATCGAGACCCGTGCGGTCTTGAAGGTCCGCTTCATCCCCACGCGCGCCACCGAAATCCTGAGCGTCATCGTGTTCGCGGACGGTAGCGTCGAGAATCGCTTCATCAGCATCGAAGCGCCCATCTCCGAGCCGGAGCTCCTGCGTCTGCACAACGCGCTCGAAGAGGGCATCAGCGGGCGCAGCCTGGCAGAGGTCCGCGACCACTTCGCGCGTGCTCTCTCCGATGCGCGCGACGAGCTCGCGACCCTGCGCGAGCTGGGGTTGTCCCTGGTGAACGCCGCCATCGCGGGCGCGGGGCGGAGCGTCGACGTCGTCATCGAGGGTCAGGCGCGCCTGCTCGAGCGACCCGGGTTCGCCAGCACCGAGGAGCTGCGCGAGCTGATGCGCGTGCTCGAGGATCGCGAGCGGCTGGTCATGCTGCTCGACCGCGCGCTCTCCTCGGACCGCGTGCAGGTCTTCTTGTGCGAAGAGACGAGCGAGGCCGTCGGCTACCCGATGAGCGTGGTCGCCGCACCCATCCACGAGGACGGACGACCCGGCGGCGCAGTGGGAGTCATCGGTCCGACGCGCATGGACTACCCGAGCGTGGTGCCGCTGGTGGGCGCAACCGCCGACGCGGTGAGCGCCGCGCTGTCCCGAAACCGAGAGGGCACGAGCGAGGAGGACTGAACGGGCGTGCCATTCACGGCTGCACAGTCGTGGTAGGCTCGCCTCCGATGACCGCGCCGCCACGCCTGCCGGGGACTCCGCAGGGAGATAGCCCTGCAGATCGCGCGCTGGCGCTCTCGCTCGCGGACGAGCTCGACCCTGCCCTGCGCTGGGGCGCGGCCCTCGTGAAGAGCGAGCCCGCCGGCCCCCTCGGCCTCCTGCTCACCGCGCGGCTGCTCTCGGCGGGCGGGCGCCGAGAGGTCGCGGTGGAGGGGCTCGAGGTCGCGATCGCGCGCGCCATCGACATCGGAAACCTGCCCCTCGCCGTGGCCGCCAGCTGCGACCTGAAGACGCTCGGCCAGAACCCCGCCGCGCATTTCGACACCATCGCGAAGACGTTCTGCAAGGGCTCGCCGCGCCTGCTCTCGAAAGGGGCCGCGCCGCCCGAGCTTCCGCGCTCCGCGGAGGCGTTTCAGCCACTGCCCGCCGCGCTCTCCGGCAAGGCGCTGGTGGGCAAGGCGCAGGAGCTCGTGCACGAGGCGCGGCAGCTCCTGCAGCGCGAGGTCGCCGCCGAGCCGACCCGGCCGAAGGTCGCGCCGCAGCCGCTGTTCGGCGCGCTCGGGCAGGCGGACCTTCGGGCCATGCTCGACGTCTTCGAGGTGAAGACCGTGGGCGCGGGTGCCGTGCTGATCGAGGAAGGCACCCCTGGCGCGGAGGCGTACATCCTGGCGCGCGGTGAGCTCGAGGTGCGGCGCAGCGCGGACAAGGGCGAGTCGCTCCTGCTCGCGCGGCTCGGCGCCGGCTCGCTCTTCGGCGAGATGGCGCTCCTGTCCCGCGCGCCGCGCGCGGCCAGCGTGGTCGCGGCGCGCCCCAGCATCATCCTGATCGCTCGCAAGGACGCCCTCGACGCCATCGCCGCGAAGCAGCCCGCCGTCGCTCAGGTCTTCGCCGATCACTGCCGGCGCCGAATGGTCGAGAACTTGGTCCGCACCAGCAGCATCCTGAGCGCGGTGAAGCCCAACGAGCGCCCGGCCTTGGTCGAGCGCTTCGTCACGCGGACCTACGAGGACGGCGACGTCCTGATCAACCAAGGCCACACCTCGGAAGGCCTGCACCTCATCGCCTCCGGCGAGGTCGCGGTGATGCACCACGACGGGGAGGACACCACGCTGCTCGCGAAGCTCGGAGTGGGTGAGGTCGTGGGCGAGGTGGCCCTGGTGTTGCGCCGTCCGTCGACCGCCGACGTGATCGCGGCCTGCCCTACCGTCACCTTGCACCTGCCGCGCGAGCGCTTCCTCGAGCTGATCAAGGAGCACCCGGCGATCCTGGGAGAGCTCTACGAGCTCGCCATCAAGCGGGACGAGGAGACCAGCAGCATCGTCGCGCAGGAAGCGGCCGAAGCCGACGATTTCGTGCTGCTTTGAGCGAAGTTGCTCCGGTCGACGAGCCCACGCGCTTCTTGACCCGGGAGCGGGCGTCTCGTATGCCCCCCGCATGCTTCGTCACCCGATTCGGTTCGCCCTGAGCGTCTCGCTGTTCGTGGCCGCCCTGGGGGCCTCCGCCAGCGCGGACGCGCAGGCCAAGATCGCCGTCATCGACACGCAGCGCGCCATCATGGAGACGGAGGACGGCCTCCGCGCGCAGGCGACCTTGAAGAAGCTCTTCGACAAGCGTCAGCACGAGCTCGACAAGAAGCAGACGGATCTCCAGAAGGAGCGCGAGGACATCGAGAAGCAGCAGAACGTCCTCAGCAAGGCCGCGCTGCAGAAGCGCGTCGAGAAGTGGCAGCGCGAGATGATGCAGCTGCAGACCGTCTTCGTGGAGTACAACAAGGAGCTCCAGAAGAAGCAGAACGAGCTGACGCAGCCCATCTTCCAGAAGACGATGGGGCTCATCCGCCGCATGGCCTCGAACGACGGCTACGACCTCGTCGTCGACAAGCAGGCCGTGCCGTACGTGCGCAGCGACCTCGACCTCACGGATCGCGTCATCCAGCAGTACAACCAAGGTGGCGGCGGCGACACCAAGGGCGACAAGGACAAGGGCGGGGCCAAGGCCCCGGCGGCCCCGGCGGCCCCCGCGCCCGCACCGGCGCCCGCGCCCGCGGCTCCCGCGCCCAAGCCGTGAGCTCGGGCATCGCGCTCGGCCGCGAGGAGCGCCTCGCGGAGCTGTGCGCGCGGCTCGGGGGTGAGCTCGACGCCGTCGCGCGCGAGCGCGTCGTCGCGCGCATCGTCCTACCCGAGCACGCGACGCGAGCCACGGATCTCGTGGTGGTCACGTCAGCGCGCTTCGTGGCGCGCGCGAGCGCGCATCCGGGCGTGACGCTGTGCTCGCCCGAGCAGGCCTCGCGACTTCCGGCGGGCAATCGCTGGATCCACGCCCACGCGGACTGGGCTCTCGCGGAGCTGCTCGACGGCGCCGCACCGCCGGCGGTGCCGCGCGGCCCGGCCCACGTCGACCCGGGCGCGGAGGTGGCCGGCGACGCGCTGCTCGGGCCTGGCGCCGTGGTGCTGGCAGGGGCGCGCATCGGGCCGGGGTCGAGCCTCGGGCCGAACGCGGTGGTGTACGGCAACGTCGTCATCGGCGCGCGGGTCAGCGTCGGCGCCGGCGCCGTGATCGGGCGCCCGGGGTTTGGCTGGGTCACGGGGCCGTCGGGTCGCGTGCGCCGCATGCCGCAGCTCGGCGGCGTGGTGGTCGAGGACGAAGCGGAGATCGGCGCGCTCGCGAGCGTCGACTCGGGCACACTCGCTCCCACGCGCATCGGCGCGGGGGCGAAGCTCGACGCGCACGTGCACGTCGGGCACAACGCGGAGATCGGCGCGGGTTGCCTCGTCGCCGCGCAGTCGGGCTTCGCCGGCTCGGTCGTGCTCGAGCCGGGCGTGCAGGTCGGGGGTCAGGTGGGCGTGAAGGACCACGTTCGCGTGGGGGCGCGCGCGCGGCTCGCCGCGAAGAGCGGCGTCATCGGCGACGTGCCCAGCGGCGCCACCGTCGCGGGCTTCCCCGCCGTCCCGCGCGTGCGCTGGCTGCGCGCCATGGCACGGCTGCTCTCGCGCTAGGCGCGAGCGCCGCGCCGTGGCACGCTCCCCTGCGATGGCCGCGCGGAGCACTCGTCTGGACATCCAGAAGATCCTGGAGATCCTCCCGCACCGCTACCCGTTCGTGCTGGTCGACCGCGTCACCTCGATCGAGCCCGGCAAGCGCATCAAGGGCCACAAGAACGTGAGCTACAACGAGCCCTGGGTGAGCGGGCACTTCCCCGGGCGCCCCATCATGCCCGGCGTGCTGATCATCGAGGCGCTGGCGCAGATCGGGGGCATCCTCGCCTACGCCTCCGAGCCCTTCGACTCGTCGAGCAGCCTGATGTACTTCCTGGGCATCGACAAGGCGAAGTTCCGCCACACCGTGACCCCGGGGGATCGCCTCGACCTCGAGGTCGAGGTGATGCAGCACCGCACCAACGTGTGGAAGCTGCGCGGCGAGGCCACGGTCGAGGGGACGCTCTGCGCTCAGGGTGAGCTCCTGGCGTCCATCGTGGATCGGTCGGGGTAGTCGCGTGGCCCGCGTTCACCCCTCCGCCGTCGTCGAGCCCGGAGCGGAGCTCGGGGAGGGCGCGGTGGTCGGCCCGCTCTGCCACGTCGCCGCGGGCGTGCGCGTGGGCGACGGCTGCGAGCTCTTGGGCAGCGTCACTCTGCTCGGCCCCGGCACGCGCCTGGGCCGAAGGAACCGGGTTTTCCCCGGGGCGGTGCTGGGCGCGCCGCCTCAGGACAGGTCGCACCGCGGCGAGCCCACCGTGCTCGAGATCGGCGACGACAACGAGGTCCGCGAGCAGGTCACGATTCATCGTGGCACCGCCAAGGGCGGCGGCGCGACACGGGTCGGCTCGCGCTGCTTGTTCATGGTCGGCGCGCACGTCGCGCACGACGCGCAGGTGGGCGACGACGTCATCCTGACCAACCTCGCGACGCTCGGGGGCCACGTCGTCGTCGAGCCCCACGTGGTGTGCGGCGGCCACGTCGCGGTCCAGCCCTTCGTGCGCCTGGGCCGCGGCTGCTTCCTGGCCGGCGGCGCGCGGGTCGAACGCGACGTGCCGCCCTTCGTGATCGCGGCCGGCGACCGGGCCCGCGTGCGCGCGCTGAACGCGGTCGGTCTCGAGCGCATGGGCGTCCCCAGCGCGTCGCGCGCGGCGCTCGAGCGCGCGTTCCGCATCCTCTGGCACAAGGGCCGCCCACTCTCGGAGGGCGTGCGCCTGGCGCGCGCGGAGCTCGCGGGCGATGCGTACGTCGAGGAGCTGCTCGGCGCGCTGGGCTAGCCCTTCGACTCGAACAGGTCGTCGAACACGCGGTCGAAGTCCTCTTCCTCGTTCACCGCGCGGGTGCCGGAGGGCGGGCGGGCGCCGGGCTGCAGGGCCGCGATGCGATCGGACACGCCGCGGTAGCGCGGGTCCTTCCGCGCTACCTTCTCGAAGTAGTAGAGCGCGTCCTTGGCGGAGCCTTTCATCTCGTAGACGTTGCCGAGGTCGTAGTAGAGCGCCATCTCCTGGTCGACGGTCTTCTGCGCCGCTTCGAGCCCGCGGATGTACGCCTTCGCCGCCTGGTCGAGCTCACCGCGCTCGAGGCGGATCATGCCGATCATCGCGAAGCACATGCACTCGCGGCTCGGGTCCCGGGCTGCGAGCCCGAACTCGTTCATGGCGTCGGGTAGGAGGCCCATCTCCTTGTAGGCGACGCCCAGGTCGTAGTGCGTGGCGGCGTCGTTCTCGCTGACCTGCGCGCGGATGCCGGCCTTGAACTTCTCGAAGACCAGGTCGACGTCTTGGTCCGACAGCGAGCTCGGAGCCGGGGCGGACGGCACCGCGGGCCCGAGGCTGTCGAGCGCCTCGAGCGAGGCCGCGATGTCGAAGGAGCGGTCCTCGTGGCCGGGCTCTTCCTGCTCCTCGCGCACCGCCACGGTGGCGGCGAGGGCCGAGCGGTCGATGGTGACGCTCTCGCGCGAGGCCGCGATCATGTGCTCGATCTCGCCCATGCGCTCGACCAAGAGCGGGTGACCCGGGGCGCGCGCCAGCTGGTCGACGATGATCGCCTTGGCGTCGTCGAACAGGCCGCGGGAGGTGAAGAACTCTGCCTCCTCCAGCGCCTCTTCGATGGCCTCGTGGCTGACGGTGGGCTCGCCCACGGTCGTGGGCAGACCCTCGTCGAAGCCGCCTGCGACCCCGGCTTCATCCGGCTCCGGCTCCGCCTCGATGTACTCGTCGTCGGCGGCTACGTACTGGTCCGGCTGGTCGAGGTCCTCGAGCAAGGCGTCGTCTTCCGAGCCCAACGGGAAGCTGGGCAAGGGGCCCGCTGCGGCCGGGTCGCTCTGCACCGCGAAGGGATCGTCCATCTGATCCATCGCGAAGCCCTCGTCCGGCTCCGCCACCGGGTGCGGGCTCGCCATCACGCTCGAGGCGCTGACCTCCTCGAGGTCGTAAGAGGGCAGCGGCCCGCGCGAGCGGTACTCGTCCCACACCGGCCCGGACGAGTGGGGCACCTCCACCCGGCGCTGCTCTTCGCCGAAGTCCGTCGGCACCATTTCCGTCGCGGTGTCGGCGCTCCACTGCTGTCCCGGCGCCACGCCGCTCTGGATCTGCGCCAGCATCTCCAGCGCCACCGGGTGCTGAGGCTCGGAGTCGAGCACGTCGTAGAGCAGCATTTCCGCGCGCTCGGGGTCGCTGCGCTCCAGGTAGATGGCGGCGAGCGTGACGGACTCGCCGATGGCCGCGTCGCGGTCGCCCGACTCGAGCAGCAGCTCCCGGAGCTTCTCCCGCACGTCGAGGCTACCCGGGCTGACCTCGAGGGCGATCTGCAGGGTCTCGAGGGCCTTGCTGTAGAGGCGCAGCTTGCGGAACGCCTCCGAGTCGACGAGGGCCTTCTTGACGTGCGCCTCGGCGTCGAAGTCGTCGACGCCGGCGTAGCCGCCGGAGACCTCGACGTCGTGCGCCACCACGACGTCGGGCGCGCTGCCCAGGAACGGCCGCGGCGGGCGGCTCTGCCGCTGGAGCGCGAAGGGGGCGGGGGCCTCCTCTTCTTCTTCGGGCTCCACCTCCTCCACGTGGGAGATGTGGTCCGTTTCGTCGTCGACGATCTCCACGTCGTCGTCGCCGACGTGGACCGACGAAGGCTCGCGGCTCTCCGCGGGCGGCAACGACGGCGCCATCGACATCAGCGCACGCACGGCCTCGTCACCGGGCGCTACTTGCTCCAGGTGCGAGACCAACTGCTCGAAGAGGTCCTGACGGCCCGCCTCCTTGGCGATGCGCGCCATCTCCTTGTAGACCTCGACGGCCTTGTCCGCCTGACCGATGACGGTGAAGGCCTGGGCCAAGAGACCGAGCGTGTCGAGATCGCGCGGGTCCGCCTGGAACGCCGTCTGGAGCTTGGCCAGCGCTTGCAGGCCGTCCTCGCGCCGGCCCTTCTGCAGGTAGAGCTGCGCGGCCATGCGCGCGTATTTCGGCTCGGGCTTGAAATGCAGGATGCGCTCGATGACCTTGAGCGCGTCCTCACGCCGGTCGAGCTTGAGCAGGAGCTCCGCCGCGGTCCAGAAGGCCTCGATGGCCTCGTCCAGGTCCTGGACGCGGCAGCAGGCCTCGGCGAGCCGCAGGTAGGGCAGCGGGTTGGTCGAGTCCAGCGAGACCATCTTCTGGAACACCTCGATGGCGTCCCGGTCGAGGTTGTTGCGCTGGTAGCGGGCGGCGACCTCGTCCCACGCGGCGAGCGCGTCGCTGGTCAGGCCGAGCTGGGTGTAGATCTCGGCGAGCTTCGGGACGATGTACGCGTAGCGGTCCGTGAGCTGCGGGGCGTGCTTGCGGATGACCTCGCGGATCTGCTTGTAGACCGCGATGGCCTTGAGGGCGAAGCCCTGCTCCGCGTAGAACTGACCCACGCGATCGTAGGTCGCGATGGCTTGGTCGTAGGCCTGGATGCGGGTCTGCAGGTCGCCGACCTTGAGCAGCGTCCGCATGTCCTTCGGGTCGAGCTGGACGACCTTCAGGTAGTCCTCGACGGCCCGGTCGTACCGCTTCTTGTCGACCCACTTCTGGGCGCTCTGAAGGAGTTTCTCGCGATCCGACACAGTGGCCTTCCGCCGGAGCGTGGGCAGCGCTCGGGCAGGGTGTAGAGCGCCAAATCGTACGCGATGGCGCCGGTCACCGTCAAATAGGCTTGAGATTTCGGGCGAGTGGCCCCCGCTCTTCGGGTGGAAGGCGCGTTCTCGCCCCGGTTGCGGCTCCGCCCGAGCCGGCTCAATGTCAGCGCTCGCATGACCGCCAGCAGCACCTACCGCGCCCCGTTCGCCGCAGGCGGGCCCCTCGCCATCGACGCCGACATCTGCCGGAAGCTCCTCGCCATCGCCCTCGCGCGCGGGGGCGACTATGCGGACCTGTTCTTCGAGTACCGGGCCGGCGGCGGTCTGGTCTTCGAGGAAGGGATCACCAAGAGCGCTTCGCGGGGGGTGAGCATGGGCCTGGGCGTGAGGGTTCAGCGCGGCGACGCGACGGGCTACGCACACACCGAGGACCTGACCTTCGACGCGATGAAGCGCGCGGCCGAGACCGCCTCGCGCATCGCCAGCGAGGGCGGGAAGGCTCCGCCGGTGCGCCTCGAGCCCCTCTCGCTCGCGAGTCGCTACGACCTCGACGTGCCCAGCATCGACGTGGCCGGTATCGACAAGCGCCGGCTGCTCGAGCGCGCGAGCAAGGCGGCGCACGCCTTCGACTCGCGTATCCTCAAGGTGGAGGCCACCTTCGCCGAAGAGATCCGGGAGATCCTGATCGCGACCAGCGACGGACGTCTGGCGCGCGACGTGCAGCCGCTCCTGCGCTTTGGCGTGCGCGCCATCGCCGAGGAGGGTGACAAGCGCGAGTCTGGCTCGAGCGGCGGAGGCGGTCGCATGACCCTCGGGTACTTCGAGGACAAGAGCCCCGAGTGGCACGCCGAGCGCGCCGCGCAACAGGCAGTGACCATGCTCGGGGCGCGAAAGGCGCCGGCGGGTCAGATGGAGGTGGTGCTCGCGCCCGGGGACAGCGGCATCCTGCTCCACGAGGCCGTGGGGCACGGGCTCGAGGCGGATTTCAACCGCAAGGGCACGAGCAACTACACCGGCATGATCGGCCAGCCGGTGGCGAGCGAGCTCTGCACGGTGGTGGACGACCCGACGTTCGTGCAGAGCCGCGGCTCCATCAACGTGGACGACGAGGGCGTCGAGCCGGAGAAGAGCGTGCTGATCGAGAACGGCGTCCTCCGGGGGTACATGCAGGACCGGCTGTCCGCGCGGCATTTCAAGGTCTCGCCGCGGGGCAACGGCCGGCGCGAGAGCTTCGCCTGCGTCCCCCTGCCGCGCATGACCAACACGGTGCTCCTGGCCGGGCCCCACGACGCCGAGGAGATCGTGAAGAGCGTGAAGCGGGGCATCTTCGCCAAGACCTTCGGCGGCGGTCAGGTCGACATCGCCAACGGCGACTTCGTGTTCTCGCTGACCGAGAGCTACTTGATCGAGGACGGCAAGCTCACCGCCCCGCTCAAGGGGGTGAACCTGATCGGCAATGGCCCCGAGACCTTGCGCGAGGTCAGCATGCTGGGCAACGACGTCGGCATCTCGGACGGTATCTGGACCTGCGGCAAGGATGGCCAGAGCGTTCCGGTCGGCGTGGGCTGCCCCACGATCAAGATCCAGAAGATCACGGTAGGTGGCACCGAGGTCGGATGAGGCAATCGGCGGGCGCTCCCGCTCCTTCGTGGGGGTGATCGGCCATGGCCCGCTGCTCGAGCGGGAGGACGGAGCCGCGGCCACCCTGCGCCAGCTCGGCGCGACGGTCCGCACGCTCGACCTGTGGGACGAGCCGCTGAACCTGGTCCACGACGACGACGACGAGCGCGGCGTGCGGGCCCGTGCCTTCGTCTTCGAGGCGCTCGACCGCCCAGACCTCGCGGTCACTGCCCTGCGCGCGGTGCGCAAGGAGAGCACCTTCGACGGCGTCGGCGCGCTGATAGCGCTGACGGTGGGGCAGCTCGCGCGCGTCGAGCCTTCGAGCGGCTTCGACGACTTCGTGCTCCACCCCTACGTGCCGGAGGAGCTCTACTCGCGCATCCGCGCCATCGAGTGGCGGCGCAGCGAGTTCTCCACCGACGAACGCCTGAAGGTCGGCGCGCTGATCGTCGACAAGGCAGCGCACAAC
>Ga0233425_10009397_pt1 | contig 12420 bp, 12 predicted proteins | sample Watercolumn_Towu_2_FD_181712 | JGI IMG/M metagenome (GOLD analysis project Ga0233425, IMG submission 181712) | Freshwater microbial communities from Lake Towuti, South Sulawesi, Indonesia - Watercolumn_Towuti2014_140_MG | ecosystem: Environmental > Aquatic > Freshwater > Lake | place...
TGGATCCTCGGTCTCCAGATCAGTACTACGTAATGCATTTGCATCGCTCATCAGCAAAGGCAAATCGACCTTTCCCAGCACCAATTGAAGGTTCAGAGCGACCCGCAAAGAGCCACGGTCAGTATCAGCGTAGAGAACCGGCGGAGGTAATCCATCAATGCGATCCGAAAGTTCCTTAAATTCACTTAGCATATCCGTGCCAGAATACTCGATCAAATTGGGAAGTCAAACGGTATTGACAATAAACAATTTTATACCATACTGCTCTTATGAGTACGCAATCTCTGGAAAGTGATGTGATATCCTTTCTCAAAGAAGAGCTTTTGCTTAATGATGGCGAGGCAAAGCCGGAGTCTACACTGCAGCAACTTGGGGTGGAAGGCACCTTGGAAGTACGCAGCCTGGCTTTCAGATTGGCTAACGCGAAAGGCATCAGCTTCGCAGACGGTGAAGTCAACCTTTCCACGACTGTTACGGCACTTGAGACAATGGTCCGCCAGAGACTACTCGAAAAGTTTATGAAAAGAACAGAATTCATGGGTTGAATGTATCCTAATGTGTGAAAATACTTGCGCGAAGGTCTATGCAGTGGTTTAATCGCAACATGGAAGCAAACTCCAAAGTAGGCCTCGGTCCAAACGTAGACCTCGATCCAGTTGAAGCTGCCTTCACTGAGGCCATATCCGAGACGAGTGCCATAGAGCTGGAAAAGGATGATCTTGTTAAGAGTTGGGGTGAGCTTGGAATCAATTCTCTCGATGTGCTCGGAATTGTCATACGTCTCGAGGAGAGCTTGGGTGTGGATCTCCAGCGGCTGCTAATAGAATCCGCGAAAAATGTGGGTGCTGCAATGGATCAGGTCAGGTCGATATTGCACAAGACCACGAAGACCAGTCAGTCGATGTCGTCAGAAACCCACCTCGGCGCCGGGATTTGAGTGAGGAGTACCGAGATGTCCTCCAGCAAAGTCAGCTAGAGCCTAGCAAGGCCGTCTACTAGAGTAGGGCGGTGTTCGACGTACTTGATCGCTATGGGGAATTCACTGATCTGAAAATGCTGAAAGAATTTTCGGCAAGGCCTCTTCGAAAATCGCTTCGCGTGAATCTGCTGAAGTCGTCTGTGGAGAAATTCAAGGAATGGGCAAAAAGGAAGGGGTGGCAGATTGAACAAGTGTCCTGGTGTAAGGAAGGGTTCTTTGTGGAAAGGTTTCCTGTGGGTACCCCTCACCCTAACCCTCTCCCGCAAGGGGAGAGGGGAAACAGTATGGAGGCGCTTGGAAAGGACTTGCTCCACATCGTCGGACACACCTACATGCAGGAAGCGGCGAGCATGCTGCCAGTGGCGCTCCTCGATCCGAAACCCGGCGATGCAGTCCTCGATATGTGCGCGGCACCGGGGAGCAAGACGACGCAGATTGCCGCGAGGATGGGGGGTGGGGGTGTGATCGTCGCAAATGAAGTCCAGGAGAAGAGGCTGTGGACGCTCAAGGCTGGGTTGCATCGGAGTGGCGTTCCAAATGTGCTTGTGACAAAAAAAGTCGGGCAGTGGTTTGGACGTCACATGACGGAACGCTTCGACAAAGTTCTCTGCGACGCGCCCTGCACCGCACAGGGAACGGTGCGCAAAGACAGTGATGCGCTCAATTTTTGCGGTCCGGAAAATATCGGGAAGATGGCGAGGCTCCAGAAAGAGCTCCTAGAGTCAGCCGTGCACGCGGCAAAAGTCGGGGGCACGATTGTCTATTCAACTTGTACACTCACACCCGAGGAAAATGAGATGGTGGTGCTGCAAACTCTGAACAAATTTAGTGATCAGTTGGAGGTGGTGGATCCTTTGGTGCGATTAGCGATTAGCGATCAGCGATCAGTGTTTGAAAGAACAGTGAATGACTCGTTACAAGTGCAAGAATGGATTTCCAGTGCTTACCGCTTACCGCTTACCGCTTACCCCTGCATGCGGCTGTGGCCGCATGTATATGACACCGAAGGTTTTTTCGCCGCGGTCCTCAGGAAAAAATCCCCGACGCGTGACAAGGAATTCATGGAGTGGATTGATTTAAAGGAAGAGCCCCTGCCGCGCGTGCGGTCGGAGGAGATGCGGCTCACACTTCGGTCCCACTACGGCATGGATGTTCTGAAGGAAGGAGAATGTCTGTGGCAATCGGGTCGAGATCAGCTTGTGCTCACTACCGATGAGACCGTTCGCTTCCGGTTGCCGGTGGCTGACTACGCACTTGGGCTGCCATTCGGAAAGCGACTCAGCGACAACCGAGTGATGCTCGGACATGAGATGGCCACACTCCGTGGGCATGAGGCGACGAAGAATTTCCATGAGCTCGATGAGGCGTCACTTGAGGAAATCCTTCGAGGCAAAGATATCATCTGTTCTTCTGATCTCCATGGTCACGTCATCCTGCGCTTCGGTGATGTTGCTATCGGATACGGACTCGCAAAGGAGGGGAAAATCAAAAACAACCTGCCGCGGTGGATCGTGGGACTGCGGAATTGAGAATGGAGAATTGAGAATGGAGAATGGAGAATTCAAAATTGAGGATGCAGCGCGATGGTGCTGAAGATTAACGTATGAGAGGCGTTGGCAGAGGGCGACCCTAGGACACACTCCGGGTAGGTTATAATAGCTCTCCTATGGACTCCGTCGCAGAGATCAAAATGCGGCTTTCGATCGAGCAGGTTGTTGGCTGGTACTGCCAGCTCACGAAAAAAGGACGGACGTTTGTGACGCTCTGCCCTTTTCACAATGACACGCACCCGAGCCTGCAAGTCTCGCCCGATAAAGGCATCGCGTACTGCTTTGCCTGCAGAAAGGGCGGCGATATCTTCAGCTTTTATCAGGAGATCGAGGGCGTGGATTTTTCGCAAGCGATCAAAGACCTTGCAGAAAAAGCAGGAGTGACACTGCCAACGCGCATGGCAACTCCCACACAGAAAGGAGAGAAGCAACGCGCGAGGGAATGCGTTGAGGCTGCGCATAGATTTTTCCAGAAGAATCTTCCTCCCAGCGAGACCGCGTGCCTCTACCTCAAGAATCGCGCGATCCCTGGGGAGCTTGTGCTAGATTTTGAGCTTGGCTACGCGCCGGATTCTTTTTCCGAAACGTACGAACACCTCTTAAAGGAGGGCTTCAGTCGCCGCGAGATCATTGCGGCCGGGCTCGCTATCCAGCGCGATCTTGGCGATGGCAGCGCGTATGACAGGTTCCGTCACCGGTTGATGTTCCCGATTCACGATCATCAGGGAAATCTCGTTGCCTTCGGAGGCCGCACCCTCAAAGACGACGATGCGAAGTACATCAACTCGTCGGAAGGGATTCTCTACAGAAAATCGGCGGTACTCTTCAATCTCCATCGTGCGAAACAGGCGATCCGCGAAGCGGGGAGTGTTGTGATCGTCGAGGGGTACTTCGATGTTCTCGGGTGCAGGATTGCGGGTGTTGCAAACGTCGTCGCGCAGTGCGGGACGGCACTCACCGAAGAGCATGTGCAGATTCTTTCGCGCTATACCGAGCGCGTCATTCTGAGTCTTGATTCTGACAGAGCGGGGAGGGACGCGGCGGAGCGTAACTTCATGATGCTTTCCAGGAAAAATCTGGAGGTGCTCACAGTGGAACTTGGAACCAAAGACCCTGCCGATGCGGCGTTCAGCGACGCCGCGGCGCTCGCGGCGCTCTTCAAAACCGGCGCGCGCCCGTACATGGAGGCTGTGCTCTTCGACATTTCCAAAGAGAATCTCTCCGACCCCGTACAGCAGCGGAAATCCCTGCAGCGATTGCTCCCCTTACTTGGAAGCATCGAGAGCACCGTAGAGCGTGAGCGATGGGTGGAGGCAGCTGCGGTCACGCTTCGTACGACAAAGACGGCCCTCGCCGATGATCTTGCCCGCGAAATAAAAAAGCCTTCGACGATCCCGGTGGAGGCACCGCTTCCCGAGGGCAAAGATCTCTTCTCCAAAACGGAATTGGTACTTGGTCTCTTCCTGCTCCACCCGCGTTGCAGGGTGCTTCTCTCCGAACTTATCATTCCCGAAGAAGGATTCACGCTCGCACTCTACGAATCACTCCGATCCGATGCACCGCTTGCGACGGAGTATAAAGAGCGCGCGGCGATCCTCGAACTCTTCTGCGAGCAGCATGGTTTCCGGGAATGGGGCGACACCCTCGCGCAGCGTGAGATCCGCAGAAACTGTTTGTATGCCAACCGCGATATTCTCAAGCATCGCAAGCGGCAGATCGCCGAAAAGCTGCTTTCGGCTAGGACCGAGGGCAAAACCGCCGACGAGGCGCTGCTCACAACGCAATATCAGCAAGTATTGGCTTTGGCCAAAAGGGCTGGCTGAAGAGAAAATTCAGCTTGTTTCCTCAAACTCTTCACTTTCCTCGGGCTCCTCTTTGTATGGATGCCCTTTCGCAAACGTCGTCACTTCTTTACTCTATCCCCCGCACAATGGCATCCCATCCACGGAAGTTCATCGTACAGCCGACCGAGGAGGAACTCACAAAGTTCCCGGAAAAGGTCCGCCACCTCATTAAGAAGGGCCGCGAACAGCGCTACGTGACTCATCAAGAGATCATATCCGCGGTTCCGAATGCTGAGGAGAACGTCGACATGCTCGATGACATTTACACGTTGCTCGTCGACCTTGGTATTCAGGTTATCGACGTGAAGGACGCGCTCATCTGGGAGAAGCGCGGCAAAGCAGCTCCTCCTGGCGTCGTGATCCAAGACGGTCAAGAAGATCTGGCGGAAATGGTGACGACGGCGCCAGCAGATGAAGAGGGAGAGAACCTCGACGATGACGCTGAGGAGGGGGAGAAAGTCACCAAGATCGATTCGGACATGGATGACGAGGTGAAGCGTCTGATCGCGATGGCCGGTATCGACGTCGAGACCGACAAGGATGGAGCGACGGAAGAGGAACGCAAGCGCAAAAAGAAGGAGCGCGAGATCGACTTGCTGGAGATCAGCAACGACTCGGTGCGCATGTATCTTTCGGAGATCGGGCGCGTCCCGCTCATCGATGCAAGAAAAGAAGTCGAGCTCGCGCGACGCATCCGCAAAGGCGATGCGTCGGCAAAGCAGCAGCTTGCGGAGGCTAACTTGCGTCTCGTCGTTTCGATTGCCAAGAAGTACATCGGGCGCGGGCTCTCGTTCCTCGATCTCATTCAGGAAGGTAATATCGGACTCTTCCGGGCGGTCGAGAAGTTCGACCCCGAGCGCGGTTTTAAGTTCTCGACCTACGCGACGTGGTGGATCCGCCAGGCGATCACGCGCGCGATCGCCGATCAAGCACGCACGATCCGTATCCCCGTCCACATGGTCGAGACGATCAATAAGCTCACCCACACGCAGCGAAGATTGGTGCAAGAACTCGGGCGAGAGCCGACGCTCGAGGAGCTCGCAGTCGAAATGGAAATGGATGTGAAGAAGGTCGCACACATTCAAAAGATCAGTCAGGACATCATCTCGCTCGAATCTCCGGTCGGTTCCGAAGAGGACAGTAAGCTCGGCGACTTCATCGAGGATGAAGAGGCGGTGAACCCGTTTGAGGCGACCAACAGGCAGCTTCGCAAAGAAAACGTTCACGCGATGCTCGAATTTTTGACCCCGCGCGAGCGCAAAATTATCGAGATGCGTTTCGGGCTTAGGGATGGCATCGGACACACGCTCGAAGAAGTTGGCAAGGAATTTGGTGTCACGCGCGAGCGCATCCGTCAGATCGAAGCAAAAGTGCTCCAGAAAATGCGAGACCATCCCAGATCGCTCACGATCCGCGAGCTTGGTGCCGCCCAAAAGCGCGTCGGCTTCTCGCCTGCACCGGCTTCGTTCAGCGCGTTCCAGGGAACGACGTGTCCAAAATGCATGAACGGTCAGCTTGTTGAAATCACCAAGGACGGCAATTTGATCCGCAAGTGTGATAGCTGCGCGAAGGAGTTTCCGATGTAGCGTGAGGAGGGAAAAACCTACGGTTTTCCCCCTCACGAGCTCCCCCTTTCCCTTGAAGGAGCAGCTCTGCAGCGGGCTACCCCTTCACCCCCGCGTGGCGGCGCACCCCTCCACGAAAATATTTCCCCTCTCCCCTTGTGGGAGAGGGTTAGGGTGAGGGGGTATTTATGGCAAAATAGATTCATGGCCAGGACGAAAAAATCCGCGGGCAAGGAGGAGCTTATTCAAAAAGGCAAAGCAGCAGCCCTTCAACGTGCCGCGAAAACCTCTCCTTTCGATTCAGCCTATGCTGCTCTCAATCCCGCGCAGCGTGAAGCAGTCGACACAATCGAAGGACCGCTGCTTGTCGTCGCAGGTCCCGGTAGCGGCAAAACGCAGGTGGTATCTCTTCGCGTCGCAAACATTTTGCGCCGGACCCAAAGCAGGCCAAGCAATATTCTGTGCCTTACCTATTCCACGAGCGGCGCGACCGCGATGCGCACCCGTCTTCGCGAACTTATTGGTCCCGATGCGTATGGCGTCACTGTCACGACGATCCATGGATTTTGCAATGATCTCCTTTTGCAGCATCCGGAAGTATTCTCGGAATTCGGCACGTCGGAGCAGTCAACGGATGTCGAGCGATTGAGAATGATGAACAGTATTATTGATGATTTGCCAGCGGGATCCGTGCTCGTTTCGCCTAAAGATCGCTACGCGAGGACGGCGGATATCCTCCAGCGCGTGAGTCAAATGAAACGGGAAGGACTTACACTCGAAGATCTTCGAGAGGCTTCTGCTCTGCACCGGACCGCAATGGAGACCAAAAGCAAACCTGGTACAAAAGTGCATGCACGGAATCTGCGCTCCGCGGAGCAATTCGAGGCATTCATCGAGGTATTTGCCAAGTACGAGGAGCGGCTTAAAGAGCGCGAACTCTACGATTATGAAGACATGATCAGGCGTGTGCTCGTCGAGGTGCCGCGAGAGGAATGGCTGCTTTCTTCTCTACACGAACGCTACCAGTACATCCTCGTCGACGAGGCACAGGATCTCAACGGTTCGCAGATGAAGGTGGTGGAGATGCTCTCGACATACCTCTCGGGGGTTTCACAAGCACCGAATGTTTGCGTTGTGGGTGATGACGATCAGGCGATTTACCGTTTTCAGGGGGCAAACGTCCGAAACATGCTCCAATTTCGGGAACGTTTCCCGGATTGTCCGATAGTCACGCTTGCCGTCAGTTACCGATCAACACAGGAGATTCTTGATACAGCTTCAAAACTGATCGTGAATAATGCCGAGAGACTCGTGGGGAGCATTCCGGGACTTACAAAAAATCTTCGATCAGGAATTGTTGCCAAGAATGGTCCAGAGCCAGTGCTCCTTCGTCCGGCCTCGGACGCCGTTGAGCCTTTTGTGATTGCTGAAAAAATCGAGGAGTTGATTTCCGCTGGTGTTCGGACAAACGAGATCGCCGTGTTCACGCGCACGAACCGCGAATTGTTCCCCATCCACGATGCTCTTCGTATCGCTGAAATCCCCGTGCAGCTCACCGGAAAACTTGATCTCCTTCATCATCCCAAAGTTCGGGAACTGATCACGATACTGAAGGCTGTCAGCGATATCGGAAGCGACTCGTCGCTCACATCCGCATTGGCATGTCAGACATTTCAGTGTCATCCCGCAGATCTTGGGACGATCAATCTCATTCGGAGAGCAGAAAAGACAGTCCGGCTTGTTGATGTCCTTTCACAGCTTGACGTTTTTGTTGCAAAACATGGATACGCCCTTGCCGCTGCGGAAAAGATGAAGGATGCATTTGGGCTTCTCATTGACCTCCATGGGAAATTGGAGAGCCGTACGCTTCCAGACACTCTCGAGCAACTCCTTGTGCGTTCCGGGATGCTGCCCCGTGATGCGGAGGTTCTTCATCCTCTCGATGTGACCGCTCTCGGAGAATTTTTTGATCATGTCAAAAGCAGATGCCATGAATCACCGACCTATTCCCTTCGAGAGTTACTTGCGGATCTTGCATACCGCGATGCATATGATCTCAGACTTACGTATGCGGTCCCGCACATCATTGATGATGGAGTGGAGCTGATGACTGCGCACAGCGCGAAGGGTCTGGAATTTGAAGCAGTCATCATCGCGAACTTTCGCGAAAAGCATTGGGATCATAAGAGACCCGTGCGCGGACTCGCGCTTCCGGAGGATCTCCTCTTTGGAACCGATGAAGACACATCGAATCTCGAAGATGAGCGCAGGCTCACCTACGTCGCTTTCACACGAGCAAAACGTCATCTGCTCCTTAGCTGCCCCCATCGGATCACAAGAGGGGATAGAGAACAAGATGTTTCCCCGTCGCAATTTGCAGTCGAGTCGGGACCGCTTCCCGAGATTTCCGCAGAACTCAAAAATCAGAAGCGCATGGGAATTCTGTTTGCAAAGCCTATGATCATTGATGATGCTTTCGCAACGTTTCTCAAGAAACGTCTTGAGACATTCGAGCTTTCGGTTACAGCGCTCAACACATTCCTCGAGGATCCGCAGATGTTCCTCATGAGCGATCTTTTAGCCCTTCCGCAAGCTAAAACTGCGAGTCTTTCCTATGGAACTGCTGTGCATGATGCGCTTCGAGAGTGGGGTACTTGGCATAAAGAGGGAAGAAGAATGTCTTCTGTAGATTTCATCGCGGCTTTTGAAGAGGCAATCACGAAGCGCGAGATTCTTACGAAACGCGACCGCGAAGAATTGATTTATGCGGGTAGAAAAAGCTTGGATAGATATTTCACCCAACGCCTTGTCGGAAATCCCATGATCTATGCTCTCGAGAAGAAAATTTCCGCGAGAGTGAATGACGTACCAATCAAGGGACTCATTGATCGGATTGATCTTGAACATGCCGCCGGGTCGCACATTCATGTAATTGATTACAAGACCGGGAAGCCGAAGACCGACAAGCAGGTACGTGAAGAGTATAACGGCAATCTCTACAGACAACTCCAGTTCTATAGGCTCCTCATCACAAAGAGTCCCTCGATGGCCGGCTACGATCCAGTGAGTTTTAGATTAGAATTCATCAGCGACGGCGATGATGAACCTGCAACACTTTCATTTACGATTTCAGATAGTGAAGCCGCAGAGCTCCAGAAACTTATTGAAAGAGTTTGGGCGAAGATTGTTGTGCTTGATTTCACGCCTTTGGAAAGCACGTGACATCTGTTGAATCGTTTGATACGCTGCCTGGCCTTTATGGACGAAGAGGCCAACCAGCCAACCCCGGAGACAAGGGAGGTGATTGCTCATCACCTCGAGCAGTCGGTGTTATGGTCGAGGACGCAGGGTCTTCGATCGATGATTGGAAAGATCTTTCTGGGAGTGGTTTTTTTTGCGGCAGGGTGGGAGACGAAGGAATTGCAGCAGAAGGAAGCTCAATTCCCTGTGAAATCCACTATCACCGGTTTTCTGTATTTCTTAGCGCGTCTGTATGGGAGGAAAGTAGATGCTTCGCTGCGCAACGCACTTTTCTATCTGCGAAGAAATTTTCCTGGTCAATTTGATCAAGAGCTGGAGAAGTACAGGCAGCAACTTCGTCAGGGTGTTGAAGCGGGAGACCCAATAGCCGCTCAGGAACTTTTTCTACTGGAACAAATAATTTCCGTGCTTTCCATCGATGATGATTTGAACTCTAGCGCAGAAGATTGAGTCCCGTTTCAGAATCGCCTTCGCGTCCGAGTCGCTTTTCAAATACATGCAGCGTTAGTTCACATGTTGCACTGACAATGCATGATTTGACGTGACCGCCGACGCAAGAGAGGTGTTCGTCACTGAAGATCCCGTGCGCATGTATGAACACGCGACCAGAAAGTGTCGAGACATTCCCCGTACAATTTGCGATCTCCCATATACCTTCGTAATTTTTGTCCTTGTAGATCTTTTTTGAGATGTCGTAAAAAGAAAGAACCAAGCTTGATGCTGCTCCGATGCAAGAGAAACTGCCAGAATGAATTGCCGCTTGGGCGCAGTATTCGCGCAAGCCCGATATGAGCTCATCTCCTTGATCAAAGCGGATCACCCGGATGTTTTTCTCTTTTAAGACGGTGTGCATAGATTCAAGATACCGCATTTCTCTTTTTGATTTCTCTCTTTACCGCATACATTTGTGCCAGTATGAGACGAGTCCTATCCGCGTGCTTAAGGTCGTCTTTTGGCTCGTTCTCTGAAAATAGTGAAAGCAGTCTTGCTGCTTTTTTTATGATGTGATCAATAATTCCGGCAATGCTGGCTGTCCAAAGGCAGTCTGCAATGGCACTGACATCGGCACGTCTGCAATTCAAACTCCATAGTGTGTCCAGAACATCGTGGACTGCTATGAGCTCAGAAATAGGCAGGGAGGCAAGATGCGCCGTTGAAAATTGTCTATTCGGCGTTTCATCCATAGGTACTCATTGTAATACTCTTGCATTCGGCAGGCCTTTGGATTTGAATGCCTGCCTCTTATGTCTACGACCGAAGAAATATTTGGCGAAAGACTCCGGGAATACAATGCTCCCGAGGTGGATGTTGATTATCATGTGGAGCGAATTCTTAATGAGACGAGGGGCACGTTTTTGCAGTATGTGATCTGGGTTGGTACATCCAGCACGGCAGTCATTGGATTTCTTGCAAGCTGCGATGAAGCACTCGTGGCTTCCTGCACAGTGGGGTTTGTATCTGCAATCAGTAATCTTATAAGGAAGCTTCTTGTCGAAAAAAGCAGAAGAGTTTTACAGAGTGCTGCAAGGACGAATCTCTTGGGACTCGTTACAGCGGCAGGCAGGTGTATGAGAACTGCGGTTTGGTCCGAAGACGAGCGAGAAATCCCTGACATTATTCTTCAGGCCTACGCTTCACGCTCTGAGGAGACTTGATGCAAGAAATTCTTTGAGTTACAGCGCAGCACGCCCTCTGTGACTTGTACTATTTTTTTGTTCAATATTCATTGCTGAAAATACGGCTGAATGCGAATTGGGACGAAAATCATCGCGTTGGATTTCACTACATTTCAGTGTCAGAAATATGAGGCTTTTTCCAGAAATTGCCGCCCCTACCCTTCTCAGGCGGGGCTTCAGGGTTGCCAGTATTGACCCTATTTGCTCTATCAAAGATATCAAAGATTTTTTCTCGTACATTCAACTTTGCCTGAGCCTCATCTCCAGCGTCTTCAGCAACGGAAATTAAGCGTCCCTCGTAATTCTGAGCGATACTTACCACAAGCGCTCGGAGAGGACCTTGTTCTTCATCGTTCTTAATCTCTTCTACTACTTCTTGGATGATCTGTTCTAGCGTTTTTTTCATAGAAATATTGTACCACTTTTTTAAAGTAAATGCTATAGCCGAGCGAGGAAATTTCTGAGCTGAAGCACGGCGCGGCCCCTGTGACTTGTACTATTTTTTTGCTCAATATTCAGGGCTGAAAATACGGCTGAATGAGAATTGGGACGAAAGCATGAAGATATAGGTAAACCGGGCAAATACTCTGCCTCTAGATTTTCTGTAATGACGCCCCGGCATTCTCCCTCAAATGTGCGGAGTACTCCTTCGGCGTCCATGTATGCGATGACGCAGACGAATCGTGCGCGTTTGTTTTTCTCCTTCTTCATCCGATCGAGGAAGTATGAAATCCATTCCTCGTCACTTGCTTGCGGTCCTGCGCCCCAGCGTCGGGTGTGAATGCCTAATTCGCCCCTGAGTGCCTCGACTTCTATGCCGGAGTCATCAGCTATGACCGGGAGTTTTGAGTGAAATTGATAGTGACGTGCCTTGAGAACTGCATTGTCGAGAAATGTCTTTGCTGTTTCCTCAACTTTTGGAATTGGATGAGGGAGGTCTGAGAGAGGCATCAGAGTCAGTGGCAGATCACTGAGTGCTTGTCGGATCTCGATTGCTTTGCCGCGATTGGTTGTTGCGAGAAGAATTTTCATTACGCAGCCATACGATGATCCGCTCCGCTTTCCGCTTGCATGTAGATTTTGCGCGCCTTGGCTCCATCGGCAGGCCCGATCAGGCCCTTCTTTTCCATAATATCGAGAAGTCTTGCGGCGCGTGCGTATCCTACTTTCAGCTGGCGCTGAAGAAGGCTCGCCGAAGCCTTTCCCGATTCTTGCACGATCTGCACGGCATCGAAGAAGAGGTTATCGCCGCCGTCATCGTCGGCATCAAGGTTGATCTGGACCGGAGCATTCTGATCCGACTCATTGTTCTGTTGTTCATCTGTCCCTGACTCCGCTCCTAGTCCTATCTCTTCTGTCAATTTTCCTCCCCCCGCAAGTTTGATGTTGTTGATCACGCGTTCGACCTCCTTTGTAGAGACGTAAATGCCCTGTATGCGGATGGGTTTGGGGGTCGTCGCTGTGGAGTAGAGCATGTCGCCCTGTCCCAGCAGATCTTCGGATCCTATCGAATCGAGAATTGTGCGAGAGTCGATCGAGCTTACC
>Ga0233425_10009398_pt1 | contig 12419 bp, 12 predicted proteins | sample Watercolumn_Towu_2_FD_181712 | JGI IMG/M metagenome (GOLD analysis project Ga0233425, IMG submission 181712) | Freshwater microbial communities from Lake Towuti, South Sulawesi, Indonesia - Watercolumn_Towuti2014_140_MG | ecosystem: Environmental > Aquatic > Freshwater > Lake | place...
GTCGAGGTCGCTGACATCGATGCGCTTGGCCATGGTGAGGATCGTCCTGCTTCGGGGTCTCGTCGGTCTACTTCTTGACGCCCGTGTAGCGGGCGATGATCTTGGCGGTCAGGTAGAGCAGCATCACCAGGGTGATGAGGACCAGCGCACCGGCCCAGGCGCGGTCCTGCGACGCCGTCGTGCCGCTGTTGAACTGGTCCCAGATGAACAGCGGCAGCGCCGCCTGCGGGCCCTGGAACGGGTTGAAGTTGATCGACTGCGACATGAACGTCGTGAGCAGCAGCGGCGCGGTCTCGCCGGCCACGCGCGCGATGGCCAGCATCGCGCCTGTGATGATGCCGCTGAGCGCGGTGGGCAGCACGACCTTGAGGATCGTGCGCCACTTCGGGATGCCGAGCGCGTACGACGCCTCTCGGAGGTCGCGCGGCACGATCCGCAGCATCTCCTCGGTGGATCGCACGACCACGGGGATCATCAGGATCGTCAGGGCGAGGGAGGCGGCGAAGCCGCTGCGCTCCATGCCCAGGGTGAGGATCACCGAGGTGTAGATGAACAGGCCGACGACCACCGACGGGACGCCGGTCATGACGTCGACGAAGAAGCTCACCGCGCGCGCGAGCCGCCGGCTGCGCGCCTGGGCGGCGTACTCGACCAGATAGATCGCGGTCATGATGCCGAGCGGCACGCCGATGAGCGCCGCGATGCCCACCTGCTCGATGGTGCCGACGAGCGCGTGGTAGACGCCGCCGCCCTCCTCGCGGGGCGAGACGCCGCGCATCGAGGTGAGCAGGAAGTCCATGCTCAGCGCCTTCATGCCGCGGATGATCACCGTGGCCAGGACGGCGACGAGCGGGGCCAGCGCGACGAGGAACGTCGTGTAGATGAGGGTGGTCGCGAGCCGGTCGACCGCGTGGCGGCGGCCCTCGACGGCGAAGCTCCACGTCGACTGGATGACGGCGAAGAGCAGCGCGGCGACCACGAGCGTGCCCGCGACGCCGTCGATGAACGTGACGGCGTTGAGCACGACGGCCAGGACGAGCGCAGCGGCGCCCGCGCCCCACGGCGCCCATCGGGGGAGCTTGCCGCCGGCGAGGGCGTCGTGCAGGAGCCGGTCGCTCTCCGCGCGCTCCTCGGCGGGGGAGACGGGGGTCTGCTCGCTCATCCGTTCGCCCCGGAGAACTCGGCGCGGCGGGCGATGATCAGGCGGGCCGCCATGTTGACCGCGAGGGTGATGACGAAGAGCACCAGGCCGCTCGCGACGAGGGCGGAGAGGCCGATCGGCCCAGCCTCGTTCCAGCGCAGCGCGATGTTCGCGGCGAAGGTGTTGCCGCCCGGCTCGGTGATCTGCCAGTTGATGACGTAGTTGGCCGACAGGATCAGCGCGACGGCGATGGTCTCGCCGAGCGCGCGGCCGAGGCCGAGCATCGACGCGGAGATCATGCCGGGCTTGGCGAAGGGGAAGATCGCCATCCGCACCATCTCCCAGCGGGTGGCGCCCAGCGCCAGCGCGGCCTCGATGTGCTCGCGCGGCACCTGGACGAACACCTCGCGGCTGATGGCCGAGATGGTCGGCAGCACCATGATCGCGAGCACCGTCCCGGCGATCATGATCGAGCGGGTCCAGATGCCGAGGTCGTTCTGGAACAGCGGGATCCAGCCGAAGTACTGCGTCAGCCACTGCAGGAAGCCCTGCATCTGCGGCATGAGGAACTCCAGGCCCCACATGCCGAAGATGATCGACGGGACAGCGGCGAGCAGGTCGGTGATGAAGCCGAGCGCCGAGCCGAGCCGCCTGTTCGCGTAGTGGGCGATGAACAGCGCGATGCCGATGCCGACGGGCACTGCCAGCACGAGGGCGATGAGCGCCGTCATGAGCGTGCCGAACGCGAGGGCCGCGATGCCGAAGTACGCCGGGTCGGCGTCGGGTGTCCACTCGCTCGTGGTGAAGAAGTTGGCGGTGTTGGCCTGCAGGCTCGGCACCGCCTTCCAGACGAGGAAGGCGGCGATGGCGGCCATGATCACGAGGATCAGGACGCCTGCGCCGCGCGACAGGCCGAGGAAGACGCGGTCGCCGCGCCGGACTGAGGCGCCCTTGATCGCGGCCGCCGCGTCCGGGGCCGCAGCGCCAGAGGGCTCGAGCGTGGTGCTCATGGAGTCATCCGCCAGGGTGGTGAGGTGCGCTCGTGGGGGCGGCCGGTGGCCGCCCCCACGAGACTAGGTGTGCTAGCTGATCGCCGCGACAGCCGTCTGGACCTTGGTCAGCAGGTCGCCGGTGATCGGCACGTAGCCGATGTCGGTCAGCACGGCCTGGCCCTCAGCGCTCGCCGTGTAGGTCAGGAACGACTTGGTCAGCTCGAGGTCGGAGCCGGTCAGGCCCTTCTCGCAGGTGATCTCGTAGGTCACGAGCACGATCGGGTAGCCGGTCGTGCCGGCCCGGTCGATCTTGAGCGGCAGGTTGTTGCCGGTCCCCTCGACGGTGGCGCCAGCGATCGTGGTCGCCGCGTTGGCCGAGGTCGGCTCGATCGGGCCGTTGCCGTTGTCGATCCAGGCCGACGACAGGCCGGCGTCCTCCGCGAAGGAGAGCTCGACGTAGCCGATGGAGTTCGGCGTGCTCTTCACGGCGTTGGCCACGCCGTCCGAGCCCTTGGCGCCCTGGCCGCCGGGGGCCTCCCAGGCCTTGCCGCCCTCGAGGTCGCCCCAGGCGTCCTTGGCGATGAGGTACTTCGTGAAGTTGTCGGTGGTGCCCGACTCGTCGCTGCGGTGGAACTGCGCGATCGAGGCGTCGGGCAGCGTCACGCCCGGGTTGATCGCGGCGATCTTCGGGTCGTTCCACTTGGTGATGCTGCTGTTGAAGATTCCGGCCAGCGTCGGGGCGTCGAGGATGAGCTTGTCGAGACCCTCGACGTTGTAGACCACGTTGATCGAGCCGCCGACCATCGGGATGTTGATCGCCGGACCGCTCGCGCAGCGGGCGTCGGCCTTGGGCTGCTCGTCCTCCTTGAGGGCGGAGTCGGAGCCGGCGAACGCGGTCTGCTTGTTGACGAAGTCGGTGACCCCGGCCCCCGAGCCGTTGGCCTGGTAGTCGATCGTCGCGTCGGCGCAAGCCGCCTGGTAGGCGTTGACCCACTCGGCGATGGCGTTCTTCTGAGCGCTCGAGCCCGACGCCTTGAGGCTGCCGGTGGCGCAGGAGATGTTCGAGCTGGCCGAGCTCGTGTCCGAGCCGGAGCCGCCGTCGGAGCCGCAAGCGGCGAGGGCGAGCGTCCCGGTGAGAGCGACGGCCACCAGGCCGCCCGTGCGCGTGAGCTTCACGCTGTCCTCCGTAGTCGGTGTCGTATGACGCTCCGGACGGTAGGGAGGCCGGTTGACCGGTTCGGTGGACGCGGGTGAACGGCAGGTGAACGACGTCGGTACACCCGGTTCGCCCCCGCAGCGGCCCGCAGGGCTCAGGTGGTGAAGCGGTCGATGGCCTGCACGCGGCCGTCGGCGGAGCGGTGCAGGACGATGCCCGACCCCGGGGTCATGCGGGGGTTGAGCCGGTTGGGGAGGCTGCCGTTCTCGCGGCGCAGCCCCAGCTCGTCGGCGATCGTGCCGAGCACGATCGGCATGACCGGCCGGTGGCAGCACCACACGGCGGACCCGGTGGCGGCGAGCAGCCCGCGCACGACCTGGCCGGTGAGGTCGGCGTCCTCGCGCGCTCCCTCCTCGGACAGCTCGTGGAGCAGCCGGGTCGGCAGGCCCCGGGAGGCGGCGTACGGCGCCACGGTGTCGCGGCAGCGGCGGGCCGACGACGACACCACGAGGTCGGGCCGGTAGGCGTCGAGGACTGGCACGAGCCGCTGCGCCTGCTCCACGCCGTAGGGGTTGAGCGTGCGCTCCGAGTCCACCCCCGCCAGCGGGTCGCCGGACTCCTTCCACTTGAGGCGCTTGGTGGCGCGGGCATGGCGGAGCACGATCGTCGGCTGCGTGTCCGGCAGCGCGAGGGCCTGGTCGACGAGCAGCTTGTCGTCGTCGTAGGTCAGCAGCGCATGCGCGTCGTCGCGGGCGAGCCAGCGGATCTCGTCGACCTCGCGGTCGGGCTCGCGGTAGGTCGCGTCGACGACCGTGGCGCGCCAGTAGCGGACCCGCTTGGGGAGCCCGAGCGCCACGTACTTGCGGCTGCCCAGAGACGGGCCGAGCGCGCAGCGGACGCCGGTCTCCTCGAGCGTCTCGCGGATGGCCGCGACGTCGTGGCGCTCGCCGGCCTCGAGCTTGCCCTTCGGCAGCGACCAGTCCAGGCGCTTGGCGCGGTGCACCACCGCGACCTCGGGCCCCTGGTCCCCCTGCCGCACGAGCACGACGCCCGCGGCCTCGATCCGCTTCCCCTGAGCAGCCACGCCCTCAGGCTCCCAGCGCCTTGCGCAGCGCCCGGTGGCGGGCCCGCGACGCGTGCCATCCGTCACGGGCGCTGTCGCGCGCGGCGACCTCGCGGTCGTGGGTTGCGGCGACGAACAGCCCGCAGGTGAACGCCTCGCCGGCGCTGAGCGGCGCCGCAGGGTCGGCGACCCGGTCGAGGACGAGGGCCCGCTGCACCACGGCGTCCTGGGCATCGCCGAGCGGCTCGGTGACGTCGGTCCACAGCCGGGCCAGGTCGGCGCTGGGGCGGCCGAGCGGCGGTGCGCCGACCTCGGCGGCGTAGCGGGCCCGCTTGGCTGCGATCCGGGCGAGGTGCCAGGCGTCCGGAGGGGACGCCGCCGTCAGGGCCTCGAAGCGGTGCGCGGCCCGGCGGTCGGCCTTGAGGACGCGGGGCGCCAGCACCTTGCCGGCTGGCCGGGCTGCGTCCCTCTCGAACATCGGCTCGGTGGCCCAGCGCACGAGGTCGCGCCGCAGCAGGTCGGCCCGCTCGGAGCGCAGGTCGACGAGCGCGTCGGAGTGCGAGCGGCGACGTCGGTCACGGATCCAGGGCAGCACGGTCGCGGCCAGCGCCTCGGCGTCGAGCGACTCGTCGAACACGTCGGCGCGGCGCCCGGAGGCAGCGGACTCGAGATGCGCGGCGAAGACCTCGAGGTCGCGCGACGGCGACAGCCGCGAGGCGTACCACGACAGCTCCGAGCGGAGCCGGTCTGCCGCACCGTCGCGCAGCAGGTCGCCGTAGACCTTGAGGCCCGAGCGCAGCCGCCGGGCCGACACGCGGGCCTGGTGGACGGCATCGTCGGCGTCGTCGTCGAGCCCGGTGTCCGCGGCCAGCAGCGCGCCCACCTGGCGCCGCAGGTGCGCCATCACAGCGACGCCCGCCGTGGAGTGGGACGACACGGGCACGGGAGGGGGCAGCGCGTCGGCGCCGGCCAGCGGTGCGCTCATGCCTGCCCCTTCCCCGTCCCGCGTCCTCGATGCGCCCGGGTCAGGTGCCCGAGCTCGCGGCCCGGCGCTGGCGGCGGCCGATCAGCGTGCCCTGCACGTCGGCGAGCGGCGTGCCATCCTCGGCCCGCGACACCCGCAGCCACTGGCCGTCCTCGCCGAGGTGCCACGTGACAGTGCCGTCGTCGAAGCCGAGATCGAGCAGCTTGCCGAGGCCGTCGATGTGCTTCTGGCTCGCCAGCCGCACGAGCACCTCGATGCGGCGGTCGAGGTTGCGGTGCATGAGGTCGGCGGAGCCGATCCACACCTCGGGCTCGCCGCCGTTGGCGAACTCGTAGATGCGCGAGTGCTCCAGGAAGCGGCCGAGCACGCTGCGCACGCGGATGTTCTCCGACAGGCCGGGCACGCCGGGGCGCAGGGCGCAGATGCCGCGGACCCAGACATCGACCGGCACGCCCGCCTGCGACGCGCGGTAGAGCGAGTCGATCGTGGCCTCGTCGACGATCGAGTTGCACTTGAACCGGATGCGCGCGGGACGGCCCTCGCGGTGGTGCTCGATCTCGCGGTCGACCCGCTCGACGAGGCCGGCGCGCACCGAGTGCGGCGCGACCAGCAGACGGCGGTACTCCGTCTCCATCGAGTAGCCGGAGAGCACGTTGAACAGCCGCGCGACGTCCTCGCCGACCTCGGGGTCGGTGGTCAGCAGGCCGACGTCCTCGTAGAGGCGCGCGGTCTTGGGGTGATAGTTGCCTGTGCCGATGTGGACGTAGCGGCGCAGCCGGTCGCCGTCGTCGCGCACCACCATCGACAGCTTGCAGTGGGTCTTCAGCCCGACGAGGCCGTAGACGACGTGGCAGCCGGCCTGCTCCAGCTTGCGGGCCCAGTCGATGTTGGCCTGCTCGTCGAACCGCGCCTTGATCTCGACGATCGCCAGCACCTGCTTGCCGGCCTCGGCGGCCGCGACGAGCGCGTCGACGATCGGGGAGTCGCCGGAGGTGCGGTACAGCGTCTGCTTGATCGCCAGCACCTTCGGGTCGGTCGCGGCCTGCTCGAGGAACCGCTGCACGCTCGTGGAGAACGAGTCGTACGGGTGATGCAGGAGGATGTCGTGGTCGCGCATCGCCTCGAGGACGTCGGGCGCGGACGACGACTCGTGGTCGCTCAGCTCGTGGCTGGTGCGCGGGAGGAACGCGGGCAGCTTGAGGTCGTCGCGGGGGAGCCGGTCGACGGCCCACAGCGCGGTGAGGTCGAGCAGGCCGGGGATGCGGACGACCTCGTCGTTGCCCACGCCGAGCTCGCGCACGAGCAGGTCGAGCACGTGCGGGTCGATGGACTGCTCCACCTCGAGGCGCACGGGCGGGCCGAACCGGCGGCGCATGAGCTCGCGCTCGAGCGCCTGCAGCAGGTTCTCGGCGTCGTCCTCCTCGACCTCGAGGTCCTCGTTGCGGGTGACGCGGAAGGTGTGGTGCTGCAGCACCTCCATGCCCGGGAAGAGCTCGCCGAGGTGGGCGGCGATGACGTCCTCGAGCGGGACGAAGCGCTGGGGGCCGACGATGCAGAACCGGTCGAGGATGGGCGGCACCTTCACGCGGGCGAACAGCTCGGTGCCCGTGGCGGGGTTGCGCACGACGACGGCGAGGTTGAGCGACAGGCCTGAGATGTAGGGGAACGGGTGGGCCGGGTCGACCGCGAGCGGGGTGAGGACCGGGAACACCTTGTCGCGGAAGAACGAGCTCAGCTGGTCGCGCTCGGCCTCGGAGGTCTCGTCCCAGCGCAGGACCGCGATGCCCTCGGCCTCGAGAGCCGGCTCGATGACGCCGTGGAACAGCGCCGCGTGCTTCTGCATGAGCTCCTGGCTGCGGGCGTAGATCCCCTGGAGGACCTCGCGCGGCATCAGGCCGCTGGCGGCGCGGACGGCGATGCCGGTGGCGATGCGGCGCTTGAGTCCGGCCACCCGGACCATGAAGAACTCGTCGAGGTTGCTGGCGAAGATCGCCAGGAACTTGGCGCGCTCCAGCAGGGGCAGGGTCTCGTCCTCGGCCAGCTCGAGGACGCGCTCGTTGAACGCCAGCCACGAGAGCTCGCGGTCGAGGAACCGGTCGTCGGGCAGCGGAGCGGGCTCGTCCTGCGGGGAGGCGTCTGCCTCGATGGGAGCCGTCATGGTCCAACCCTGCCAGATGCGCGCCCGCGCCACGCGGGCGGCGAGCCTCAGCGGGCCGGGGCGCTGTACTCCACGTCGACGTCGTAGCGGGTGAACCCGAGCGACTCGTAGAGCGCGATGGCCGCCGTGTTGCGGGCGTCGACGTAGAGCATGGCGTCCGGCAGGCCCTCGGCCCGCAGGTGCGCGAGGCCGGCCAGGGTCAGGGCCCGGCCCAGACCCCGGCCCCGCTGCGACGGGTCGACGCCGACGACGTAGACCTCGCCGATCGGGTCGTGCGCGTGGCCGTGGCCGACCACGGACCGCCCGGCGTGAGCCGCGTCGTGCACGTGCTCGGGGCCGTCGTCGTGGCTGTGGTCGTGGCTGTGCTCGTGGTCGTGCGAGTGGCCGCCGTGCCCGTCGACGGCTCCCTCGTGCGAGTGCTCGTGGGAATGCTCGTGCTCGTGAGCGCCGTGGACCTTGGTCCAGTGGAAGCCGACCATGGTCTCCACGCCGTCGACGTCCTCGACAGCCACGAGGAAGCCCGAGGGGTCGAACCACGGCTCGCGCATCCGGACGTGGAGGTCGTGCAGCGTCCAGCCGCCCTGGTCGGGCAGGTCGACGAAGGCGCGGGCGTTGAGCCCGACCCACTCCTCGTCGTCGAGCCCGGGGAGGAAGGAACGCAGCCGCACGCCGTCGGGCAGCTCGGTGGCGGGCAGGTCGCCGGTGAGGGACCGGCGCATCTGGTACAGCGTGCGCGAGAGCTCGAAGCCCAGCGACGCCGTGAGCGCGGCAGCGCCGGTCTGGTCGCCGTGCGACCACAGCCGGAGCCGGCCGTCGGGCGACTCGGCCATGAGCAGCTCCACCGTGCGGTGGGCGACGCCGCGGCGCCGGGCCTGGGGCGCGACGGCGATCTCGGCGCTGGACCCCTGGACGACGTCGGTGGTGTCGATGTGGCCGTAGCCGACGAGGACGCCGTCCTCGCGGGCCAGCACGTGGCGGGCCTGCGAGTCGCCGCCGTAGCGCAGGTGGAGCATCACGTGCTCGGACAGCGGGCGCACGCCGTCGGCCTCGGTGACCTGCTCGACCAGGACGCCGACGTCGTGGACGTCGGCGTCGTCGAGGCGCGCGAGCACCTCCCAGTCGATGGCCATGCGCCGACCCTACGGGCCGGACGTGCGCTGCACGCGGTGCGTCCCCGGAATGCGCGGGGACGGCGGATCAGCCGACGGGGGCGGGCTCCGGCACCACGGCGTCGTCCTGGCGCGGCGGCGCGACGACGAAGCGGTAGCCGACATTGCGGACGGTGCCGATGAGGGCCTCGTGCTCGGGGCCGAGCTTGGCGCGCAGACGGCGGACGTGGACGTCGACCGTGCGCGTGCCGCCGAAGTAGTCGTAGCCCCAGACCTCCTGCAGCAGCTGGGCGCGGCTGAACACGCGGCCCGGGTGCTGGGCGAGGAACTTGAGGAGCTCGAACTCCTTGTAGGTGAGGTCGAGGATGCGGCCGCGGACGCGGGCCGTGTAGGTCGCCTCGTCGATGCTCACGTCGCCGGAGCGGATCTCGTCGGGCACGTCGTCGTCGACCTGGCGGGCGAGGCGGCCGATCGCCAGGCGCAGCCGGGCGTCGACCTCGGCGGGCCCGGCGCTCTCGAGGACGACGTCGTCGACGCCCCACTCGGCGGTCACCCCGACGAGGCCGCCCTCGGTGGTCACGAGGATGACGGGGACGTCGACGCCGGTGGTGCGGAGCAGCCGGGTGAACGAGCGGACCTGCGGGAGGTCGCGCCGGCCGTCGACCAGGATCGCGTCGCACTGGGGCGCATCGAGCAGGGCCGTGCCCTCGGCGGGGAGCACGCGCACGTGGTGCGAGAGCAGCCCGAGCGCGGGGAGCACCTCGGACGAGGGCAGCAGGGCGTTCGTGAGCAGCAGCAGCGTGGGCATGCGGCGTCCCTCCCGGTCGTGCTCCGGCGGGCGGATCTCGCCCTTGAAGCGCGAAAGGACCCGGTGGGCGTCATCGCCCTGGGTCCTGGGGAGAAGATACAGGACGTGGATCTCCGACCGTCGTCGCGGCCCCCGCTGCGGCCCCCGAGCCGCACCGCGACGCTGCTCTCCGACGACGGCGTGCGCATCTCGGCGGCGTACGACGAGGCGCTGCCGGGCGCCGCGCCGGGCCTCGCCCTCGTGGTGGCGCACGGGTTCACCGGCGGCTGGCGGCGCCCGGACAACCGCGTCATCGCCGAGGCGTTCGCGGCCCACGGCGCCGTGGTCTCGTTCGACCACCGCGGCCACGGCCGCAGCTCCGGCGAGACCACCGTCGGCGACGACGAGGTGCTCGACCTCGACGCCGCCGTGCGCTGGGCCCGGCTGCTCGGAGCCCGCCACGTCGTCACGGTCGGCTTCTCGATGGGCGGCTCGGTGGTGCTGAGGCAGGGCGCGCTCGTGCGCTCCGGCCCGGCGGCCGCCGACGCCGTCGTGTCGGTGAGCGCGGCCGGCTTCTGGTTCTACCGGGGCACCGCGCCGATGCGGCTGCTGCACCAGGCGGTGATGACCCGCACGGGGCGCACGGTGCTGCGCCACGCCTTCGGCACGCGGGTGCGCTCGTTCGAGTGGGAGGAGCCGTACCCGCTCAACCCGTCCGAGTCGGCCGCGCTCATCGCCCCCACCCCGCTGCTCGTCGTCCACGGCGACAGCGACACCTACTTCCCCGTGGAGCACCAGGAGTCGCTCGTGCGCCACGCGCGCGAGGGGGCGGCCGAGCGCGGGGCCCTCGACCGCACCGAGGAGTGGACCGTGACCGGCTTCGCCCACGCCGAGTCCGGGGCCGACGCCGCGCTGCTCGACCGGATCGGGATGTGGGCCCGTCGCGCCGTGGGGGAGGATGCCGCAGCGGGGCCGTCCGGCTCCGGCGAGCACAGCGACGACGAGGGCACGAGGAGGCCGCCATGAGCGTGCGCGTCCGCTACTGGGCCGCCGCGAAGGCCGCCGCCGGCGTGCCCGAGGAGGACGTCGACGCCGCGGGCACCCTCGCCGGGCTGCTCGACGCCGTCCGCGAGGCCCACGGCCAGCCGCTGGCCGGCGTCCTCGCCCGCTGCTCGTTCCTCGTCGACGAGGTGACCGCAGGCACCGCTCCCCACGACCAGGTCGCGGTGCCCGACGGCGCCGTCGTCGACGTCCTGCCGCCCTTCGCCGGGGGCTCGCGCTAGTGGCGCTCAATCCGCACGGAACAGATGCGCGAACGCCGTCGTTGGAGCCCTCGTGACCGGGATCGTCGTGCTGATCGTCGTGCTGCTGGCGGCGACCGCCTTCGGGCTGTACCGGCGCAGGACCGACGGGGCGATGCGCGAGATCGAGATCCCGGCCGACACCCACGATGCGGCCCACGTCCCGGGCCAGCCCCGCGGGGCCGGCCACGCGCACGAGGGCGACCGGCTCGACGCCGCCGACCTCGGCACCGAGCTCGGCCCGCGGGCCACGCTCGTCCAGTTCTCGAGCGCCTTCTGCGCCCCCTGCCGCGCCACGCGGGTCGTGCTCGACGAGGTCGCGGGCCAGGTCGACGGCGTCGTCCACGTCGAGGTCGACGCCGAGGCGCACCTCGACCTCGTGCGGCGCCTCGACGTCCGTCGCACGCCCACGGTGCTCGTGCTCGACAGCGCCGGTGCCGTCCGCGTGCGCGCGGCCGGGGCGCCCCGCAAGGCCGACGTCGTCGCCGCTCTCGGCACGTTCCTGTAGGCCGCGGCCGTGCTGCGAACTGTTCGCAACTTCCCCGGGCGTCACGCAGACGTCTCAGGATCCGGCTCCGGCTGTCCGCCTGCTGGACGGGCGCCTATCCTCCTCGACATGCAGACGGTGGCTCTCACCAAGCGGCGCGCAGTGGACTTCTGCCGCGTCGGCTCCTGCATGTGTCGCGCCTCCTGACCGGACGCCCGCGCCCCGCGCGCACTGCCGTCCCGGTGAACGCACCGTCCGTGCCGCTTCCCCAGGAGATGCCATGACCACGCTCGACTCCCGCCCCGTCGCCCCGGCCGCAGGCCTGATCGACGCCCGCGGGCCGCGCTTCGGCGCCGCCGTCACCGCCGTCGTCTACGCGGTCGTGCTGCTGACGATCCCGTCGACCCTGGCGGCCGTCCTGCTCGGCGTGCAGCTCGTCGCCCACGGCCTCGGCGCCGTGCTCGGCGTGAAGTCGCAGCCCTACGGCGTGCTGTTCCGCACGGCCATCGCGCCGCGGCTCGGCCGCCCGACGCAGTTCGAGGACCCTGCGCCCCCGCGCTTCGCGCAGGCCGTCGGCCTCGTGTTCGCGGCCGTGGGCCTCCTGGCCCTGCTCCTCGGCGCGACCACGGTCGCCTACGTCGCGGTCGCCTTCGCGTTCGCGGCCGCCTTCCTCAACGCCGCCTTCGACTTCTGCCTCGGCTGCGAGATGTACCTGCTCGGCAAGCGCCTGTTCGGGGCCCGCACCGCCTGAGCCTCCGCCGGGGCCAGCCCCGGCCGGTCGATCCCTCGGCCCGTCGCGCCGCCATGACCTGACGACGTCCCCGGGCCGGTCCCCACCCTCACCGCAGTACCCATCACAAGGAGAACCGCATGTCGATCCGTCTGGGCGACGTCGCCCCGGACTTCACCGCCGACACCACCGCCGGCGAGATCTCGTTCCACCAGTGGAAGGACGGCTCCTGGGCCGTCCTGTTCAGCCACCCGGCCGACTTCACGCCCGTCTGCACCACCGAGCTCGGCCGCACGGCCGGTCTCAAGGAGGAGTTCGACAAGCGCAACGTCAAGGCCATCGCGGTCTCGGTCGACCCGGTCGAGAGCCACAACGCGTGGGCCGGCGACATCAAGGACGTCAGCGGCAACGAGCTGAACTTCCCGATCATCGCCGACCCCGACAAGTCGGTCTCCGAGGCCTACGACATGATCCACCCGGGCGAGGGCGACACCTCGACCGTGCGCTCGG
>Ga0233425_10009399_pt1 | contig 12419 bp, 13 predicted proteins | sample Watercolumn_Towu_2_FD_181712 | JGI IMG/M metagenome (GOLD analysis project Ga0233425, IMG submission 181712) | Freshwater microbial communities from Lake Towuti, South Sulawesi, Indonesia - Watercolumn_Towuti2014_140_MG | ecosystem: Environmental > Aquatic > Freshwater > Lake | place...
GCTGGTGTTCCTGTTGTCTCGCCAGAGGCATAGCAGGGTAGCTACGTTCGGAAGGGATAACCGCTGAAAGCATCTAAGCGGGAAGCCCACCCTAAGATAAGATATCCCGTGGTGTAAGCCACCTGAAGGCTCGTCGAAGACTACGACGTCGATAGGCCAGGTGTGGAAGTGCAGTAATGCATGGAGCTAACTGGTACTAATCAGCCGTGAGGCTTGGCCATAACTTTTTTTATATATCAGCCTAAGTACAACAAGACTAAAGAAATGCTATTCAGTTATCGGAATTTATAGAGTCCGAAACCCGTGAAAGCGATTGAGGAATGCAACAGACCTCATGGAATGTAACGGTAGAGTTCCATGGATACCATTAACTCAGTGGAACTATAGATATATTTACAGTTTTCGGTGGTCTTAGCGAAGAGGACACACCCGTTCCCATTCCGAACACGGAAGTTAAGCTCTTCAGCGCCGATGGTACTGCCAGGGTGACTTGGTGGGAGAGTAGGTCGCCGCCGAATTTATTTTTTAAGGTTCCTTGCCAATCAGGCAGGGAACCTTTTTTTTTGGTTCATCCGACTAGATGGGGGGTGTCCTGGCGCACTGTGAATTGGGCTCTTAGCCCGGTTGTGATAACCACCACCGTTATCCGCCCCTGTCAATTTATGTTTGTATTTTACCCCCTCATGACGATACTATGATTGTATCATGATGTGCCAATCAGGGCGCCACGTTGACACAGTGAAATTGGGGGATTTATGTCTAACTATCTGCGTGCTCCTCGATTTTTTTGTCTTGTCGTCTGCACTTGCGTGATTTGCGCATCGTTCTTTGATTCAGCAAGCACTGCTGGCCAGGAAGAGGCGGACAAGCGGATCAGAGTTGGAATTTATAATAATTACCCCGTTGTGTACGAAAAGGGCGGCCAACCGACTGGGTTTCAACTCGAGATCCTGAAAGAGGCGGCGAGGAGAGAAGGATGGATTATTTCGTACTTCTTTTATAGTTCGCTCAAGAATGTGATAGAAAGTTTGGAGACTGGAACTATCGATTTAGGCCTAGGCATTGAGCCAACGGAGGAGCGTCGGCAATTCCTTGATTTTACCACTGAGAAAAACGCGTTGCAGACGGGGCAAATTTTTGTGGGGGCAGGGGGCAAGAATATCCAAAATATGAGCGACCTTGGCGGGAAAAGAGTGGCTATTTTATCACAGAGCATTGCCGGGGAGTATATGGCTGATACATGCGAGAGGCTGAAAACTGGTACGTTGCTGAGGCGTGTCAATTCCTATGAGGAAATAGCGGAGGCTGTAGCCACCGGAGTGGTGGACGCCGGACTCCTGAATGAATATCATCGCCAGATTTTTACCAACCTGTACCAGCTCCGTCCGACCCCTGTTGTCTTCAAATCCACGGAAGTTCAATATGCCGTGCCCAAGAATCAAAATCGTTTCTTGATTGATAGGCTGGATCGGTATATGCGCGCCGGGAAAATCACGACTAGATCTCCCTATCAACAAATCGAGCAGAAATTTTTTCCAAATCTACCTATTGCATCGGAGGGATTGGGCAGGCGTCAGATTATTATCGCCGTGGCAATTTGCCTACTATTAGTGATCGCCACCAGTATGGTTGGGGCGGTGTTGCCAAATTTCTCAAAGGAGTCGACTCTTGCTAGTTTTGCACGAGAAGACATTCGCTATGTCTTCAAGTTGGTCAGTACAACAACAGTCTCATTTTGGTTTCTGGACTCATTTGTGGCCTGGATAGTGTTTAATGATGTTCAAAAGTTGACATTATTAGAATGGCTGTTGACCGACGTTCCTGCGGAGAATTTGTATATCCGTGCCGGATTGTTCTTGGTGTCTGCAGTATTCGGACTTTTTTTGCTCAAGCATGTTCATAAGTATCAGCGGGTGATTGATGTCCTGATCATCAGTCTCAACCGTTTTGAGCAGTTGACCGACAATGCTCGGGACATGATCTTCAGGATGTCGCTGCCGACAGGGGAGTACGAATTCGTCAGCAAGGCTTCACTCGACATTTTTGGTTACTCGCCAACAGAGTTTTATCAACGCCCCCTACTTATCCGAGAGATGGTGCATCAAGACTGGAAAACGTATTTTTCTGAACAGTGGGAAGATCTCTTGTCGGGTAAGGCGCCCCTGTGCTACGAGTTCCAGGTAATAACTAAGGGGGGGCAGACGCGATGGATTAACCAGCGAAATACGGTTTATTGCAACGAGTCAGGCAAACCCTACGCGCTTGAGGGGATTGTGACAGACGTTACCGCCCAACGGTGTTCGGCAACCGGCGCAACGGATGTCCATCTAGCCGCTAGGGCTTAATAACCTTAACGTTAACGGCTCAGATCCTCAAGGGCATCCATGACCATTCCCGTTCCTTCCGCAATCATCAGAATATCTCGTGCCACCCGAACGTAACGATGACCAACTGGCGGCGGTCCAAGTTTGATCACTACTGCAGGGGGCAAGTCATATACCGCCAAGTCTCGGGGTAGCGCCCGGCCAATGACCCATTGTTTGTCTAATCCCGGTGGCATACAGCCGTTATGCTTTTTTTCAAGTCCTGGCGGGCAGTGTCCAGATGTGAAGGATTCGTTGTAGTACTCAAACATGACCGTTCGCTCACGGTCGCCAAAGTGCTTTTTTTTCTTCTCATCCCTGTCAGCATCTTTTTTTCCGCGTTGGTGGTCCTCCTTGTCATGACCGTGGGCGCCTTTCTGACCATGTTTTTCCGTATTCTTGCCATCTGCCCACGACGGTTGGGCAACGAGTAGCGGTGAAACGGTGACGAGAAGTCCGGCAAGGCAAAGAGGGGTGGCGTATTTTCGTAACATTGGGTGAGTCATAGATGGCCTCTTTATTTGGTGGGATCAATGTATTTGGGACGCTGACTCTTTCTTTGTATCGGGACCGGAGCGTTGTGGCAAGAGGTAATCTATACGCCGGAAGGAAAGTTTATTTCCGCCTCAGATGGCCTTATATAGTCGGGAGTGGCGTTTGCTGGGTCGAGAAATTGCCCTTGTCGCCAACGATTCATTGCGCAATGACCAAGGGCGGCCGCCCTGACAAAGAATAGTTCCGGACAGGCAAAATGGGCCCGTTTGCCGAGGACTTCTGTGAAAACTTCTTGGTAAAGAGTGCTGCCATCCCCGACAAAGATCACATCGTCACGGATCATCAGCGCCAGAGATTCCGGGGCGATGGCGACATACGCACTTTCCCGCTTTGGGTATCCACTGTGGTCACAACGGTAGAATGCTGTATAGACCTCATGCTTGCGGGCGTCGATGACTGGGCAGATCGTTTGCGCTGTCCAGGGGAGCTGGCAGGCCAGGGTGTCTAGTGAGCTCACTCCGATGAGAGGTTTGCCGGTGGCCATGGCCAGTCCCTTGGCAGTCGCCAGACCGATACGCAGGCCCGTGAAGCTGCCAGGGCCAGTACTTATGGCGATGGCGTCAAGGCGTTCCCAGGAGACACCGCCTTCTGCCATCAAGTGATGGATCGAGGCGAGGAGTCGTTGGGAGTGGGTAGTGCTCGTAGTGAGTGAATTTTCGGCGAGACAGAGCCCTTCGGCAACCAAGGCGATGCTGCCGCACATGGTGGAGTTTTCAAGGGCCAAGATGAGCGGGCCGGTGAGTTGTGCCGATCCGTGGCGGGCCATGGTAGGTTAGCCTCTGCCAAAGAGCCGGCTAAGGTCGTTATAGAAGACGAAAAGCATCAGTGAACCCAGCAGGACGATACCTATCTGTTGCAGGACCGCCTGGGCGTGAATAGTCAACGGCTTGCGGCGAATGGCCTCGATGGAGAAGAAGAAGAGATGACCTCCGTCGAGGATGGGAACAGGGAAGAGGTTGATGATCCCTAAATTTACGCTCAACACAGCCATAAAGGAAAAAAGGCTGAGCCAGCCGCTTTCCATCTGCTGGCCTGCCAGCTGGGCGATCATAATTGGACCGCCGATCTGCGAGGCAGGTATGACCCGTTGAATGATCTTCCACAGACTCATAACCGTCAACTCAGTATAAAACCAGGTCTGCTCGAGTCCGGCCAGGGTGGCGCTGGCCAGTGTGGCCGGTTCATAACGCAAGGATTCTTTTTGGGTGATGCCAAGCAGATAGCGAACATCGACCACTTCGCCGAAGATGTTTTTTACCTCTGATTTGGTGGGGGTGCCGGTTATGCTGAGGGTTTCATTCCCCCGCTTGACAGAGAGTAGGAGCGCCTGCCCTCCGCTATTTTTGACAAAGTCCGAGACCTCATGCCATGATGCCACCACGTTGCCGTTGATGGTGAGGATGGTGTCGCCAGGTCTGAGCCCGGCGTTTTCGGCAGGGGAACTTGGGGATATCTGCCCGATTTCGGTGGTTGGTAAGGGATGAGGAATGCCGGTCACCAGCATCACCAGAGTGAAAATGATGATGGCTGAGATCAAATTAGACAACGGACCGGCCAGGACCACCAGAAATCGTTTCCATACAGCCTTGGCCGCAAAAGAACGTCCCACCATGTTGGATGCCACTTCCTCGGTGGGTTGTTCTCCCAGCATCTTGACGTAGCCGCCAAGAGGCAGGGCGCTGAGTAGATACTCTGTCTCGCCAACTTGCTTGGCAATGATTTTTGGACCGAAGCCCAAGGAGAATTTCAGCACCCTGATTCCGAAGAGTTTGGCGGTGATGAAGTGGCCGAACTCATGGACAAAGATCAAGACGCCCAGGACAATAATGAATGAGACGATGGAGTTCATTGCCGGGGTGGGGTGAGGGGAGGGTGACCAGGAGGAAGTTCCGGACAGGAGACGACTGCGCCGAGCTTCTGCCGTTTCGATATGGCCATTGCCTCGACAATGGATTCTGCTTGGACCCTGGCCGCCAGATCCGCCTCCAGGATGGCGGTCAAGTCTTGGGCCGGACCTCCTGCGGTGCGAGTCATGGTCTGCGCCACGCAGAGGGCAATTTCAGGGAAACGGATACGGTGGGCGAGGAAGGCCGAGACCGCCACCTCGTTGGCCGCATTGAGGATGGCAGGCATCAATCCTCCTTGTTTGCAGGCCTGATACGCCAGTTTGAGACTGGGGAATCGTGCGAAGTCAGGGGCATGGAAGGTGATGCTCTGTTTGATCAGGTTCAGTGGCGACAGGTTGAGCTTGATCCGTTCCGGGTAGGTCAGGGCATAGGCGATGGGGATCTGCATGTCCGGCACTCCCATTTGTGAGATAATCGAGCCGTCGATATACTCCACCATGGAGTGAATCACGCTTTGGGGGTGGATGAGGACCTCAATCTTTTCTAGCGGTATGTCGAAGAGGAATTTGGCCTCGATTACTTCCAGGCCTTTGTTCATCAGGGTGGCGGAGTCGATGGAGATCTTGTTGCCCATGCTCCAGTTCGGGTGTTTCAGTGCCTGTTCAGGCGTTACTTCCCAGAGGTCAGCGGCCGCCATGTTACGGAAAGGCCCGCCGGATGCCGTCAGGATGATCCGGTTGATGTCTTCTTTGCGCCCGGCGGAAAGTGCCTGAAAGATGGCGTTATGTTCACTGTCCACCGGCAGCAAGGTGATCTTGAGCCGCGATACGGCTTCCATGATCAGCGGACCTGCCATGACTAAGGTCTCTTTATTGGCGAGGGCGATATCTTTGCCTGCCAACACAGCGGCAACCGTTGGAGGGAGACCTGCGGCCCCGACAATGGCGGAGACCACCATGTCTGCGCCCGGTAGGGTGGCAATCTGCTCGGCGCCCTGCCTTCCCCATCGCAACTTGTCATGCCACTCACTGCTCAGACTCTGGCGCAGCTGAATCATGTCGCATTCAGATTCCACCGAGATCATGGAGGGGCGGAAGGCCTCGATCTGTTCCTTTAGCAGGGCAATGTTGCGCCCTGCTGCCAGACCTATGACCCGGAAGCGGCCTGGATACTGACGCACGACTTCCAGGACATTGCGACCTATGGAGCCAGTAGATCCGAGAAGAGCGAGGTGTTTCACAAGATACGGCCGCTTGTCAGATGAGGTTGAGGTGGATGAGGTAGTAGAGGGACGGGGCAGCGGTCAGGAGCGAATCAATTCTGTCGAACACGCCACCGTGACCAGGGAGTAGGGTGCCAGAGTCTTTGACGCGGCAGGAGCGCTTGATGATCGATTCGATCAGGTCTCCCCCTACGCCGATCAGGGTCACCACGATAGTAGCTGCCGCCATTTTGATCAGTGGGACTTCTGGCAAAACGATGTTTCTTGCCAGAAGTCCCAGAAGCAGGCTGGCCACCATGCCGCCAACAAGGCCTTCCAGGGTTTTCCCCGGGCTGATGGCCGGGCAGAGTTTCGTTTTGCCGAATTTGGACCCGGCGTAGTAGGCGCCAGTGTCCGAGGCGATGGTGATGATGGTCAATATAACGAGCCACGCCACGCCATGGGGCAAGGCGGCAAGTAGGGTCAAGTGGGCAGCGCCGAAGCTGATAAAGGCCAGGCCAAAGCTCAACTTGGCAAGAAGCATAAAGCCGTTGGCCAGGCTTGCGTAGTTGACAAAGAGCAGCATGGCCGAAGCAAATAGCGAAATATAAAAACTGGCAAAGACTAAGTTGGGGCTTGCGCCAACGGCGGCTATACAGGGGATGAGGACAATAACAATGGCCAAAGGTCTGACTCGTAACTCAGTGTCGGTCAGGCTCATGGTAAAGTATTCGTACAGGGCCATCCCGCTGATTGCCGTAAATGTAAGCCAGAGGAGCGAGAAGGAGCGGGCGGAGAGCAGGGCCGCCCAGAGAAGGCCGATGATCAGTCCTGTGGCGAATCGCTTCATTTACGGGGCCTTATCCTGCAGGGATACCGAGACCTGCTCTCCTGTCTTGCCAAAACGCCGTTGCCGCCTTTGGTAATCGGCAATGGCGAGTTTGAGCTGCGGTTCTCTGAAGTCAGGCCAATGGGTGTCGGTAATGTAAATTTCGGAGTATGACGCTTGCCAAAGCAGAAAATTGCTGAGCCTGGATTCGCCACCCGTGCGAATGATGAGATCCGGGTCGGGAAGGTCGCTGGTGTAGAGATGATCGTTGATGTTTTGGGCGGTGATGGATTCCGGATCCAGATTTTCTTCCTGGCATTGGCGGGCAATGAGACGCACGGCGCGGACGATTTCATCCCGGCTACCATAACTCAAGGCCAGGTTTAACACCATGCCTGTGTTGGCTGCAGATTGGCGGATGGAGTTCTCCAGGACCTCGCGGACCTCAGCCGGGAGCCGCTCGGTTTGTCCGATGGCGCGGAGTTGGATGTTATTTTCGAGAAGGTTAGTTAACTCCCTGGCCAGGAAGGTCTTGAGCAAAGACATCAATGTTGAGACTTCTTGGGCCGGGCGTTGCCAGTTCTCCGAGGAGAAGGCATAGAGGGTAAGGACCTTGACCCCCAGCAGGCGGCTGGCCTTGATGATGTTCAACACCGAGTCGACCCCGACCTTGTGGCCCATGGTGCGGAGAAGTTTATGGCTCTGAGCCCAGCGGCCATTGCCATCCATGATGATGGCAATATGGGTCGGGATATTATCGGGATCGAGAGTCAGTGGTGGCATTGTTGGCAGGTACGGGCACGATGTTGTTTGGAGGGGGCCCGTAAGGTTGGGTCGGCAATGATCAAACTTCCATGACCTCTTTTTCTTTTTCCGCCATGGAGTCATCGATCTGCTTGATGAAGGCGTCGGTCTCTTTCTGGGCGCTATCCTGGATGGTAAAGAGGTCATCCTCGGATATCTCCTTGTCCTTCTTCATCTTTTTGGCAATATCAATGGCGTCGCGGCGATTGTTGCGGATCGCCACCTTGAATTCCTCGCCAATCTTCCTGACCTGCTTGACCAGATCCTTGCGCCGTTCTTCGGTCAGTTGCGGGATGCTCAGGCGAATGACCTTGCCGTCGCTCACCGGATTCAGGCCGATATTGGCCTTCAGGATCGCTTTGTCGATAATGTTGATCAGCTGGGTGTCCCAGGGTTGAATCACGATCATCCGGTTTTCCGGAATGGTGATCGAGGCAACCTGGTTTAAGGGCATCTGGGTGCCGTATGACTCCACCTTGATACCGTCGAAGATGGATAACGAGGCCCGTCCGGTGCGGATCTTGGTCAACTCGCGGCGGTAGGCTTCGATGCTTTTTGCCATCTTGTCACGCATGTCGCTGATAATCTGATGCATATTCGCCCCTTCTATCCTTTGATGATGGTGCCCACCGGCTTGCCGCAAACGGCGTCGGCGATATTGCCGGGAATATTCATGTTAAAGACCATGAGCTGGATATCATTGTCCATGGCCAGGGAGATTGCCGTGGTGTCCATGACCTTCAGGCGACGGGACAGGACCTCGGCGTAGGTCAGGGTGGCGAACTTGACGGCGTCAGGGTTCTTGAGGGGATCGCTGTCGTAGACGCCGTCAACTCGAGTGGCCTTGCAGATGACCTCGGCGCCGATCTCAAGGCCACGGAGCACTGCAGCGGTGTCGGTGGTGAAGAAGGGGTTGCTGCTGCCGGCGGCAAAGATGACCACCCGGCCTTTCTCCAGATGGTGGATTGCCTGCTGCCGGGAGTAGGACTCGCAGACCAGGGGCATGGGGATGCTGGAAAGCACCCGGGTGCTGATTCCGGTTTGGGAAAAGACGTTTTCAAGGGCCAGGGCATTCATCACCGTGGCCAGCATACCCATATTGTCAGCGGAGACCCGGTTCATTCCTTTCGAAGCGCCTGAAACACCGCGAAAGATATTGCCCGCCCCCACTACCAAGCCGATCTGGACGCCAGTGTGCACTAGCTTTTGGACTTCACCTGCCACAAAGCCCAATGTCTCGTTGCAGATGCCGTAGGAGGCCTTGCCCATCAACGCTTCGCCGCTTAACTTTAACAATACTCGTTTGTATTGAGATTGCATAGGGTTACCTTTGGGTGGGATCCGTAAGAGCCAGGAAGTGCTAATGGCCGTATGCCGTTGCCTGATAAGCCAGAAACTAAACTACGCAGTTTACGCCGTTATTTCGGTGTTGGTGGCGGATATTACACGTACGAGGCCTCGCCCCGGAGAGGGAGAGAAGCCTCGTGCTATGGTGGTTTAAGCTCCGACCTGCATCCGAACGTAGCGCTTGACTGAGATGTTCTCTCCCATCTTGGCGATCAGTTCGTTGAGTTTGTCCTGGATGGTGAGGTCTGGATCTTTGATGAACTTTTGCTCGAGGAGGCAGACTTCGGCGTAGTATTTATCGATCTTGCCGGCCACGATCTTCTCGGCGATATTGGCTGGCTTGCCGGAGTCAATCGCCTGCTGGGTATAGATGTCTTTTTCCCGTTGCAGCACATCAGGCGGCACGTCGTCGCGGCAGATCGAAACAGGGTTTGTGGCGGCAATCTGCATGGCCAGGTCCTTGGCAAAGGCGATGAAGGCATCGGTCTTGGCGACAAAGTCAGTCTCGCAGCCGAGCTCGATCATAACCCCAAGCTTGCTGCCGCTGTGGATATAGGTTTCAATGGTCCCTTCGCTGGTGGAGCGGTCGGCGCGTTTTGCAGCCACGGCCAAGCCCTTCTGGCGCAGGAAATCGATGGCCTTTTCCATGTCACCATTGGTTTCTGCCAAGGCTTTCTTGCAATCCATCATGCCGGCGTTGGTCTTGTCTCTTAAGTCTTTTACCATCTGGCTTGTAATGTTCACGTCTGACACCTTTTTTCTATCAAATATTAAAATGCTAGTTTGCCTGTGCCCAGGCTGGCATGTCCTGCCTTGGGACGGCCAGCCTGGAAATGGGTCCGGAGATCAATCGTCGAGGTCGTCGTCGCTTTTGGCAATGGTCTCGGCAAGGGCTTCTTCTTGGACGTCTTCTTTGTCTTCGGTAACAACCCGGTTGCTGGAGCCTTCGATAACGGCATCGGCGATACGGGAGACGATCAGTTTGATGGCCCGGATGGCATCGTCATTCCCGGGGATCAGGTAGTCGATGCCGGTCGGATCGCAGTTGGTGTCGGTAATGGCAACTACCGGGATGCCCAGCTTGTTGGCCTCGTCGATGGCGATGTCTTCACGCTTGGGGTCGACCACGAACAGGATGTCCGGGATATTCTTCATGGTCTTGATGCCGCCCAGGGTCTTTTCCAGCTTGCCCAGGTCCTTTTCCATTCCCAAGGCTTCTTTTTTCTTGTACTGGTGGATGGTGCCATCGGCGATCATGCCTTCGATCTGCTTCATCCGCTCCACACTTTTCTTGATGGTCTGGAAATTGGTCAGCATGCCGCCCGGCCAGCGGTGGTTGACAAAATGCATGCCGCAGCGGGTGGCTTCCTCTCGGATGATGTCTTGGCTCTGCTGCTTGGTGCCCACGAAGAGGACATTGCTGCCCTTGGCAACCCGGCTGGCGATGAAGTCGTAGGCCGCGTTGAACATAGGCAGGGTTTTGTCAAGGTTGATGATGTAGATCTTGTTGCGGGCCCCGAAGATATACGGCTTCATCTTGGGGTTCCAGCGCCGGGTTTGGTGGCCAAAATGCAGACCGGCAATCAGCATCTCTTTCATGGTAATGTGGGACATGGTGGTTCTCCTTACGATTTTGGTTAGTCCGCCATCCTTGCTGCCGACCCGCGACGCGGGCACCATTGGCATTCATTTAAGGATGTGTGAATTTTGAAACAGTCACATTTACCATTTGTGGGGTTGTATTTCAAGTGCCTAGGCGGCGGTGCGAAAAAAATAATAACGATTCATGGTGCGGAGCCCTTTGGGGCGATCGTTAATATAGCTTGGCAACGATGCTGCATGGATTTTGACTCTGAGCGGCGCCGTTACCGCTACCTCCGCCGGCCAGTGATGTACGGTGCGTTGACTTGGAGCGGTTTTTGTTCTGACGGAGGATTTGTTCTACTGTTTTGGTAAAATTATTTGGTAGTTGGCTGAAGGCGCGATTATAAGGTATGTAAGGCGTGGTTAGTAGGCGCACTTCTTTTTTTATCCTTGGCTTGTTGAGCAGAGCATGAATAGACCAGCAGTATTTCTTGACCGGGATGGAACTATCAATGAGCAGATGGGTTACATCAATCATCTTACTCGCTTTCAACTGCTGCCCGACGTGGGGAAGGCGATTCGCCTCCTGAATGACCGGGAGATTCCGGTGTTCGTGACCACCAATCAGTCCGGGCTGGCCCGTGGTTATTTCCCGGACTCCTTGCTTGAGGAGGTTCATGATCTCATGATCCAACAACTACTGAGGGATGGAGCCCGCATCGATGAAATCTATATTTGCCCCCACCACCCCGAAGCCAAGGAGGAACGGTATCGTCTCAATTGCCAGTGCCGTAAGCCAAAGACTGGCCTGTTCCTGCAGGCGGCGTCCGAGCATAGCCTTGATCTTGGAAAGTCCTTTGTCGTGGGAGATCGCTGGTCGGACCTGAAGGCTGCGGCAGCCTGCGGGGCTCAGGGGGTGCTGGTGTTGACAGGGTATGGTCGAGGCGACTTGCAATATATCGGCCCGACTCAGAAGGTGCAGCCATCCTATGTGGCTGAGGATCTCATGGCAGCCGTTTGCTGGATATTGCAGAAGTTGGATGTCAAGGATGACTAGCGTGTCGAAGGAGAGAATTGACGTGCGTATACGTCGCGTGGGGTGTTTCTTCTGTCTGGCCATGCTTGTGTGGTCTTTTATCCCTGGGCGAACATTGGCTGCTGATGCCGGGATGGACCGCGAGCTTGGGGAAAGTGGCAACAAGGGTGAGGGTCTTTTTTCCTCGGCGGTGGTGACGGTGCTCTCCAGCGATGATAGGGGGGAACGTCTCAAGATGCCCTCAGGGCTTTTTTTCGACTCCCGGACCGATGAATTATACCTGTTGAACGGTGGCGACAACCGTATTGTCGTGTATGGGGCTGACTATTTTCCCGAGGACTCGTTGGGCAAGGGGCGAGGTGTTGAGGCCCCGGTGGCCGGTGCCTTGGACAAGGCTGGGAATATCTTGATTCCCCAGAGTGGCGGTCCTGGCCAAGCCCCGCGGGTGACCGTGCTCAATTCGGCCTTTTTGCCGGTTAGGGAGTTGAGCTTGACCGGGGTGCCTGAGCTGAACGGTTTTACTCCCCAACATATTGCCCTCGGCAAGGATGGGGGCATCTATCTCTCAGGTTTGGAGTCGTCCAGGGTGTTGGTGTTGTCCGCGGATGGTGGCTTCTTGCGTTGGCTGACTGTCCCCATCGGCGCTGACGGTGAGTATCAGGCCCTTGCCGCCAATCAACATGGGAAGTTTGCCACGATTCGTAATGTGGCTACCGATTCCGAGGGAAATGTCTTCCTCTTGAGCGAGGAAACCTCAAAGGTCTATATCTTTGATGCTGGAGGCGCATACCTCTTTGCCTTAGGCACCAAGGGGGGGCGTCGGGGAAGCTGAGCCGGCCGCGGGCCATGGCCA
>Ga0233425_10009400_pt1 | contig 12419 bp, 12 predicted proteins | sample Watercolumn_Towu_2_FD_181712 | JGI IMG/M metagenome (GOLD analysis project Ga0233425, IMG submission 181712) | Freshwater microbial communities from Lake Towuti, South Sulawesi, Indonesia - Watercolumn_Towuti2014_140_MG | ecosystem: Environmental > Aquatic > Freshwater > Lake | place...
GCTCGTACGCGAATAATCGGTGCTTCATCGACATCGAATGGCCCCAGAATTCACGTAGAAACGCCGATATGGAGCAAGATGTGCTCATCCCTGCACTTTTTTCGGAAAGTCCGACAGACTCCTAGCCACCGGATGGCTTCATAGGGCTTTTCATTCTGCATCTTCTGCCGCCCACGCGACCTGAATGACTCGCCAGCCTCGCCATCGCTCACGCGCTGTCGCTGCACATCCACGACCAGTTCATACAGGCTGTCGAACTCCGGGGTATCGAAGAGTTCACTCATCTCGTGAACCATCCCGAACAGCGAGCTAAAGGGGAACTGGCCCAACTGCTTTGAAGCCTCGGCGATTTCCTTCATATCCGCCCATGTTGCCAAAAGCGCTTGGGAGTCACGGTCGTACACCGCGTCGGTCAGGTTGACGAACGTCCTCAACATGCGCGCGAAAAGGGCGTTGTTCGGTCGTGCCTCATCCGCCTCCAGCGCCTTCAGTTGGGCGACCAGCACCCCGCGCCGTTCGGTGGCGCGGCTTCGATCCGCTGGCACCAGGTTTCGACGTTCAAGGGTGATCAGCAGCTGGTTCAAGTTGAGCAGCCGCTCCTGGTCATCCGCCTCGGTAGAACCTGCCGCGTGGCGCTCTACCTCGTCGTAGTGGGTCAGGAACTCGTTGAAGTCCTCGAACCACCAGTGGGCTGTCCAGGCGCGCTGATAAGCGACGCGCAGCAGTTGGCTGGGAATCGCCAGCTCGTGCGCAATGCGGTCGGCCATCGCGAAGCGGCCGTCGATCTCGACACGGGGCCTGCCCAGCCCGCGCGCGAGATTGGCCGCACGGACGCAGTCTTCGACCAGTTGGTACCGCGCGCCATCGTAGCGACCCGGGTCGGATATCTGCGCATCAAGCTCCTCCAGGTCTGCCTTGCGCCTAGTGTCTTCGGGTCCGAGCCGCACGCTGCCCTCGTGTGTCGCGTCCCCGATCTGAAGCGCCGAGATGGCAAGCCCCAGGTGGCCGTGCCTGTAGACGCGATCAGCGAGCCAGTTCCTGTCCATAATGTGGACCGGAATGCCTGCGGTCTTGGTCAGCGCGTCCTCGGTGCTGGCCCGCAGCTTGTCGGCGACCAACTGATTCGTGAAGAAGTAGATCCGCTTGTAGTCACGTTTCGTCGAAAGCACGCTTTCGACGTCCGCCTTAAGCTTGGGCTTCCACTTCTTCTTGGCGCTGAAGGCGAACGCCCAGCGCTCCGATCCGCCCGCCGGTTCCCCGACCCACCAGCGTTCGGAGATTTCTATCGCGACCGGATAGTTTTCCGAGTCGACCTTGCTATCGCCGCCGCCTGTGGGTCCGGTTTGGATCCGCAGGTTCGGGCAGATCTCCTTTTCGGCGATCAGCCGGCAGAAGTGCTCGAACTGATATTCCTCCTTGCGCGCGGTCAGCGTGTCAAGGTGGTGATCGAACACTGGACGCGCCAGAACGGGACGCGATTCGACAACCGAGTCTGAAAACAGGTCCGGGTGCCTAGCCCGCATAAGTTCGCGAGGGCTGGGCGGCTGCTCCGGGGTCTTGAAAGCGGCCCTGTCCGCACTAACGTCCTGAGATTTCATGTCGTTGCCTGACTCTTCTGCTGCGTGAAAAGGAAAACGGAAATACGCTCCACGTCATCGTTCGTGAGGATGTCCGGATGCGCGTGCGGCTTTGGCCTTGATCTCGGCCAGGTGATCGGCGACCGTCAGCCACTGCATCTTCGCCGGCTCGTCCGCAGCCGGCAACTCCGATCGTCAAGGTCTAGCGATCACGGCTGCGAAGTAGGTGATTGAGGTCCGCACACCCGCCACAGTGGGTGAAGTGCTCAAGTCGGGGGGCGACGACGCGAAGACGCCGTCAACCGCGTTTTGCTGAAGGCCTCGGGTCGGAATAGGACGTGAACTCCTCGGGAGGCATCGGTTGGAGGAGAGCTCCGGCTTCCATCGGTGTTGCGTTCAGCCAGCGCTCCCGGCATTCGGGCGGAATGATGACCAGGGAACGCTTTTCATCGCCCGGCGCGTGAAATCGTCCCATGACTGGGTGCCCGTCGGAATTGATGGTGAGCAAGGAAAAGCTGGTCAGGCCGGAACCATCGGGATTTCGCCAGTAGTCCCAAATGGCAGCGACCGTGAAGATGTCCTGGTCCTGACGCTCAATTCTCCACCGAATAGGCTTGCCGGTTTCATAGTCCGGCTCGTAGAAGCCGGCCATGGGTACCAAGCAATATCGGCGCTTTTTCCACGGTTCACGATAACTGGGCTTGACGGCAACGGTCTCGGAGCGAGCGTTGTACGTATGCCGGGAAATTTTGGTGTCCTTCGACCAGAATGGCACCAAGCCGAACATGGCTTCTCTCAGTTCCGGTACACCACTATCCGGCGCCAAAATTTGGATCGGTGCCCGATAGGTCACATAAACCTCCTTGGGGTAGTCAAAGGTCAGTTCTGGCCAATTCAGGCGGGCCCGGAGCTCTGACTTGGGCGACGGTACGTAATTGGTGCACATGAGCTGTTGGCTAGTCCCGGTCAGAAATGATTCATGGGAATTCATTTTCGCATGACTTCTGGCCACGCCTCCCTTCCGCAGTGGCCTAGTGCAGGACGCAAGGGAGGTCAGTACCGACCTGACCCTGAACGTTGCTGCAACTGGGCCTGCCTGCTTGCGCACCCTCGAATAGATCGCGAATCTCGTCATCTATTCCGGCCTCCGACTCCGCGGCTTCCCCGAGAATGGCTTCGTCATTTGGAGGCAACCGATGGAGCCCGTCACCATCCCCAAACACATCGATGAGCCGATCACGCTGCTGATCTGGAGCGCGGACGAGTTCGTGCCGTTCGCAGTGGTCATGATCTTCGGCATGATGATCGGCCAGCTGACGATCTCGCTGATTTTGTCGGTGGTGGTCATCAAGGCCTACCGGCGTTTTCGCGACAACCGTCCGGATGGCTATTCCTTGCACGCGGTCTACTGGGCAGGGCTTCTGCCCAGTCGGGCCGTGACGGCTCCCAATCCCTTCATTCGCCAGTATTTCCCGTGAAGTTGACCCAGTTCCTGGAATCCTGGCGCATCGTGCAGGCCGAGAACCGGCTACATCGGGTGCTCCTAATCGGGCTGGTCGTCAGCAATGCCATCAGCGCATTGGCAGCGCTGCGGACTGAGCGTGCCGTGGTGTTGGTACCGCCGAATCTGTCCCGGGAAGTGGAGATCACCCGGAACGAGGCCTCCGGCGAATTGAAGGAATCCTGGGGACTCTATCTCGCCGAATTGCTGGGCAACGTCACGCCCGCCACCGCCGAGTTCATCCGCAACGCCATCGGCCCCTTGCTGTCGGCCGACATCTACCGGTCGGTGATGGACGCCATGGCCGAGCAGATCAATGCGTTGAAGATGGACCGCATCGCCATCAGCTTTAAGCCTCGGCAGGTCTTCTATGAGAAGGAATCCGACAAGGTCTTCGTCAGCGGCGAGTTGTCCAGCCAGGGCCCCAACTCCAAACCGGACGTACGCAACCGCACCTACGAGTTCGTGCTGTCCATTCGCAACTACCGGCCGCGACTGGATGCCATCGACGTCTACGCCGACGAACCGCGGACCCGGGAACGGTTGGAAGCCATGAAGCAGTCCGATTCATCCTCTTCGCGGAGGGTCCCATGAAAACCCGCTCGATTCTAACGCTCACGCTCGGTTTATGGGTCGGCATGGCCTCGGCCGACGAAGTTCCATCGCCGACCGTGGTGGAAACTCCATCCGTCCCGGCCCGCCTGCTGTCCGAGGCGAAACGGGAGGCGGAAGCCGCCGCTGCGCCTCAGCAAACCCTGCGCGTCTCACCCGGCGTCAACGAGATCATACCGGTGGCGCAGGGCCACTTGAACCGCATCATCACCCCCTTCGACAGCCCCAAGGTTCGCACCGTCAGTGTCGCCACCACTCAGATCGAGGGGAACGTGGTGTACGTCGCCCCGGCCGATGAGAATCCGGTCACCCTGTATGTCACGCCGGGCGACAATGAGGAACTGGCGCTGTCGCTGACCTTGGCGCCGCGGCGCATTCCACCGCGCGAGATCCGCCTGACCCTGGATGCCGAGCAGTACCGCAAACTCGGAAGCTTGCAGAGCGGTCAAGAACGGCCGTCGGCCGCATCGGGCCGTCTCTCCCAAGACTATGTGGCCGAACTCAAACAGACCTTCCGCGCTTTGGCGCTGATGCGCACGCCCCGCGGGTATTCCCTGCGTGCGCCCCTGGCAGGCGAGGTCCTGCGGTGTACCCAGCCCGGTCTGGTCACCACCATCGGCCAGACCCTGGAAGGCCGTGATCTGCTGGTCATGGTGGGCACGGCAAAGAACTCGGGGCTCGTCCCCCTGGAACTCGACGAACGCTCCTGCGCCTTTGAATCGCAGGAGACCGTCGCCGTGGCGGCCTGGCCCAAGGTATGGCTGGAACCGGGCGAGATGTCCGAGTTGTACATCGCCGTCCGTCGTACGCCGGACGCTGAAACCACGGCACGACCCTCGCTCCTGAAGGCGAGCCGCCCATGACCGGCCCGCGCGACCATTGGGACGCCCTGAGCCCCAACGCCAAGCGCGGACTCGCGGTCGTCGGTATCGGCGCCGGCGCACTGGGCCTGTTCGGCGTCATCGCCGGCCTGGTGCCCGAAGCCCCCAAGCCGACCGACAAGCAATCGGTGGTGAAGCACATCCTCACGGACAGCGATCCCCGTTCCTTGGGGATAGACGGACTCGCCACCCAATTGAAACAGGTTTCCCAGAAGAACGAAGACTTGTTGCGACGTCTGGAGAGCATCGAGGAGCAACAGAAACGGGCGCGGCTCTCGGACGAGGAACGCTTTCGCAAGATGGGGGAGGAACAGGGCAGTGCCTACCAGGGTCACATCGATGCACTCAAGGGCGAGATCGAGACCCTGAAGCGGGACCAATCGTCCAGTGGAAGCAAAGAGCCCGGATCGGCGTCCGAGTCACCGGACACCCAGGCCGTCCTGCCGCCCGTCACGCGTGAAAAGCTGCCACGTCCGCCGAGCGATCGGCCCGGTCCTTCAAATCAAGACCTCGATCATCTATTCGAACAACCGACCCTAACTCCGCTCTACGGCAGCAATTCGGGGAATGTCCATCCCACCGGGCCAACGGCATCGAGCAGTACCAAAACCCGCCTGGAGATCCGCGTCATCAAACCAGAGTCCGGGAAAACCGGCAGCACGCCCGAGGATCATCGAGAGCATCCGGATACCGCCTCGTCGGAGGTCTTCATCCCCGCCGGTAGCATCCTCTCCGGGCATCTCCTGAACGGCCTGGATGCGCCCACCGGCAAGGGTGCCCGCAAGGAGCCGTTTCCGGTATTGGCCCGCTTGAAGGATGAGGCCATCCTGCCCAACCGTTACAGGGCCGACGTGCGCGAATGCTTCGTGGTGTCCGCCGGTTACGGTGATCTGAGTTCGGAACGTGCCTACATCCGCGGCGAATCCATCTCCTGCGTCCGGGACGACGGTGGGGTGATCGAGGTGCCCATCGATGCCTATGCCGTCGGCGAGGACGGCAAGGTCGGCATCCGCGGACGGGTCGTCAGCAAGCAGGGACAGCTGCTGGCCAATGCCTTGTTGGCCGGTTTCCTGCGCGGCTTCTCCGATGCCTTCGGCCGCAATCAGACCCAGGTGCTGGCCCTCACCGGCCCGGCCGGCGTGGCGACCACCCCGTTCCAGCGTTCCTTCAGCGAACCGGCCATGGAAGGGGGAACCCTCAAGGGCGCGGGTTACGCCATGGACCGGCTAGCCCATTACTACATGGATCTGGCCGAGAATCTGTTTCCGGTCATCGAGGTGGATGCCACCCGCAAGATCGAATTCGTGGTCCAGCATGGTACCGCCCTGAAGCTGGCCTCCGGGAAAGATGCCCGAAATCGTCATCTTGCCAGACTCGATCGGCGCTGAGCCTCGGTATCGTGAGCCCATCGTCAACATTCTCGGGACCCGCATGAAACCGCATCGATTCTTCGCGATTTTGCTCGGCCTTCTCAGCGTCGGCGTTCACGCCGAACCCGCGCCGCCTGTCACCTCCGTTCAGCCCGACGCCCTGATCAACGCCAAGATCGAGGGGATGAAGGCCTTGCCGATCACCGGGCTGCAGATGGTCAAGGCGGGCGGCAAGACCTTCTTCATGTCCAACAATGGTCGCTTCGTCCTGAATGGAACCCTGCTGGATGTCTGGAACCGGGTTGCCGTGAGCGAACTGGAGGACGTGGACAAGATCGCCAACCGGATCGATCTGGCCAAGATGAAGCTGAAGATCGACGACTTGGGGCCGGTCACCTTCGGTACCGGCAAGGCTCAAGCAGTGGTCTTCGTCGATCCGCGCTGCCCCTACTGCGGCAAGGTGCAGAAGCAGATGGAGGCGCTCAAGGATCGCTTCACCTTCAAGCTGGTGTCGGTGCCGGTATTGGGCCCCGAATCGCAGAACCTGGTGATGAAGCTGGGCTGTATGCTGCAGATGACTGCGAAAGACAAAGCCCGTGATGCCTTGATGCATCAGGCTTACGACAGCCTGCCGGCGGAGATCGACGCCCATTGCGATCGCGAGCCCATGCAGCGGGCGCTGGTCACCGCCCATCTGTTTGGCATCGAGGCCGTACCTTTTCTGATCGCCCCGGATGGACGAACCTTCAAGGGTGCGCCGGAGAATCTGGCCGACTGGCTGGACGACAAGCCGGCTCTGACCGGTTCGGCAACGGTTCTGCCGAAAGCTGAGATCAAACCATGAACACCAAAGGTTGGATGTTGCTCGTCCCCCTGGTCGGTCTGACCGGCTGTTCCGCCAAATACGGCTGCAAGGGCATGCCGGACGATCCGACCTGTATGTCGGCAGTCGAGGCCTACCACGCGACGGAGACCCGAATTGCCACCGTCGGCGCGACTGAAGCGGAAAAAGCCGTATCCACGGAACCTTCTCCGTCCGATTCGGCGCCAGTCTCCGAGTCATCCCCGGTACCCAGGATCGAAGACCCGACGCCGATCCGTACGCCCTCCCAAGTGATGCGCATCTGGATCGCGCCCTGGGAGGATGCCGAAGGCGATCTCAACGTGTCCGGCTATGTGTACACGGAGCTGGAGCCGCGGCGCTGGATGATCGGCAAGCCCGGATCGGCGAGCCATCCCACGCTGTCGCCGTTACAGGTCCAGCATCGGGAACGGTTGGAGGAGCGTAGGTCCTCGGCAGGCGAAGACAAGTCCCGGGATACGACGATCGCGCCGCTCTACGGAGGCCGCGAAGAGTCGCTGCCCTGACCACACCAGCCTTGCCTGCCACGGTTCGAGCCATCGGTGGGCGGCCGCCATCGACCGACCGGAAGCCATCCTTCCGAGACCCGGCAGGCAACTGCCTTTCCCGATTGTGAGGTTCTCCATGAAAAAGATTTCGATGGCACGGCGCCCGCGACGGCTGTTGGCCCTGTTCGGTCTGTTCGCACTGGCGGTGATGATGCTGGCGCCGGAAGCGTTTGCCGGCACCGGCGGTTCCACCGAGTTCGGTTCCATCTACACCATGCTGACCGGCTGGCTACAGGGCATCCTTGGTCGCATCCTGGCGGTCACCTTCGTCGCCGTCGGCCTGGTCGGAGGCGTCATGCGCGGCAGCATGATGGGCCTGGTACTCGGCATCGCCTGCGGCCTTGGCGTCTATACCGCGCCGACGGTGATCGACAATATCGTCACGGCGACGCTGCTCTGAAAAGAAGTATCCGGAAGTCCAGCTTCCGAGATCCGGTGGGCAACCACCGACCACTGGTTACGGCTCGATCGCGTATGTCCTCCGTCCTCGTCTTCGGCCCCCGGGGCGAACCGCTGAATCCCTGTCATCCCGCCCGTGCCCGTCAATTGCTGCGCAAGCAGCGGGCGCAAATCGCGTCGACACGACCCTACGCCATCCGGTTGGTGGAGCCTGTTTCGACGACGTCGCCCGCTCGGTTGCCAGCTCCGGTCGAACCGCTCCATTTGGAATCCCACGATGAAGCTTGAGCGCTTACCCCGCGCGAACCGGTTGTTTCCGGTGTTGGCCTACGACACCGACGACAGTTTGTTTCTGCTGGAGGATCGCAGCCTCGGCTTCGGCTTTCTCTGCCAGCCGCTGCCTGGCGCCGATCCCGCCGTGGCCGATCGGGTCAATGTCCTGCTGAACCAGGAATGGCCAGTCGACACACTTTTGCAGGTGAGCCTGTGGACATCGCCCGACATCGATGCTGCTCTGGCCCTCATGCAAGCGCGGCGGCTGGATCGGCAACAGCCGGTCTATCGCTCCCTGGTCAAGGCCGGCATTGAATTTCTCCGTCTTGGAAGCCGCGAACCTTTGGAATCGGTCTCGGGGGTTCGCATCCGCCGTCATCAGGTGCTGGTGACGGTGAAGCTGCCCATGGCCGGCTTCAAACCTTCCGAGTCGGATATCCGGCGGGCCGCGGAATTGCGGCTGTCCACGCAGCAGTCGCTGGCCACCATCGGCCTGCGGCCGGACACACTGAGCGCCGACTATTACGTCCGCTTGATGACCACCTTGCTGAACTGGTCACCCGAGGCGGGCTGGCACGACCAGATCGTGCCCGAGTGCGATGAAACCCGGCTGATCCGGGACCAGCTGTTCGATTACGACAATGACCTTCGGGTCGATGCCCGCGGTCTCTGGCTGGGAGACAAGCGCGTGAAGACCCTGTCGGTAAAGCGCTTTCCGGACCGCATCTACTTCGGTTCGGCCATGAGTTATCTCGGCGACGTCCTGTCTGGTACGCGGGGGATCCGGCAGAACGCGCTGTTATCACTGACGCTGCATTATCCCGACGCCGAAGCCACCCGCACCCGGCTGGACACGGTCCGGCAATGGGTGACCAACCAGGCTTATGGCCCCATCCTCAAGTTCGTGCCGCACCTGGCCACCCGCAAACAGCATTTCGACGTGTTGTTCGATGCCTTTCAGGACGGCGACCGGCCGATCCGTGCCTACTTTGGCTTGATCCTGTTCTGCGACAGCCAGGAAGAAACTCAAGCGGTCTCCAACGCCCGCGTGTATTTCCGCGAGCTGGGCTTCCAGCTGATGGAGGACCGCTACTTCTGTCTGCCGTTCTTTCTCAACTGCCTGCCGTTCGGCGCCGACCGGGAAATCATCCGCGACAGCAATCGGTATCGCACGATGGGCACCCGCCATGCCATCCCGATGCTGCCCCTGTTCGCCGATTGGCCGGGAACCGGCACGCCCACGCTGAACCTGGTCTCGCGCAACGGCCAACTGGTCAACGTCTCGCTGTTCGATTCGGGTTCCAATTACAACGCCTGCATCGCTGCTCAATCGGGGTCCGGTAAGTCTTTCCTCACCAACGAACTGATCGTCAGTCATCTCAGCGAGGGCGCTCGGGTCTGGGTGATCGACGTGGGCCGCTCCTACCAGAACCTGGCGGAGATGCTGGATGGCGAGTTCATGGAATTCAGCGCCGAGAAGCGGATTTGCCTCAATCCCTTCGAGCTGATCCGCAGCTGGGCGGAGGAAGCCGACGTGGTGGCGGGGCTGGTCACTGCCATGGCCGCGCCGACCGAAAAGCTGAGCGATTTCCAGACCGCAAGCCTGAAGCGTGTGCTCAAGGCGGTGTGGGACGAAAAGGGACAAGCCATGACCGTAGACGATATTGCCGAGCGGCTGTGCGCAGAGACCGATCGTCGCATCGTCGACGTCGGCGAACAGCTATTCCCGTTCACGACCCGCGGCGAGTACGGCCGCTTCTTCAACGGCCAGAACAACGTCGGCTTTGCCGGTGATTTCACCGTGCTGGAGCTGGAGGAACTCAAGGGCCGAAAACACCTGCAGCAGGTGGTCCTGCTCCAGCTGATCTACCAGATCCAGCAGGCCATGTACCTCGGCGAACGGGATCGTCCGAAGATCGTCATCATCGACGAGTCCTGGGACCTGCTCACCATGGGCGACGCCGCCACCTTCATGGAACATGGCTACCGGCGCTTCCGCAAGTATGGCGGGGCGGCGGTCACCATCACCCAGTCCGTCAACGACCTCTACCGCTCACCGACCGGCCGGGCCATCGTGGAGAACTCGGCCAACATGTATCTGCTGGGCCAGAAGGCGGAGGGCATCGAGGGACTCAAGGCGGACAAGCGGCTGCCGTTGTCGGACGGCGGTTACGCCCTGCTGAAGACCGTGCACACGCTGCCCGGCGTCTATTCGGAGATCTTCTTCCTCACCGAGCGAGGTTCCGGCATCGGGCGGTTGATTGTCGATCCGTTCAAGCGGCTGCTGTTCTCGACCCGGGCCGACGAGGTCAATGCACTCCGGCAACTGCGGCGGCAGGGATTGAGCCTGGCCGAGGCCATCCAAGGCCTGTTGGCCGAGAGGACCAAGATCCATGTCCACTAGATCGACGTTTTGGGCCATCGGGCTTCTGGCTTCGTGGATCGTCGGCAGTTTGGCCGGATTCTGGCTGACGACTCATTCCCTGCACGCCAGGCTCGAGAAGCTCGATCTCACGACGCCAGTCTTCGTACTGGATCGTTCGGCCGTCATCAAAAGCCTGCCGCCCGATGCCAGTCCCGACACCATCGCCCGGGCCATGGCGGCCTTGCGCGATAAGGCGGCTCGGCTGGCGGCATCCGGTTATCTGGTCATCGATTCCGGCCTGGTGGTGGCGGCACCGGAGGATGTCTATGTCCGTGATGCGCGTTGAGAAGACCTCCGGGCGTTCGATTATCCAGGAGCGCGCCTATTTCCTGCTGAGATCGCTGCCTCTGCTGGCCATGGTATTGGCTATCGGCACCTACCTGGGGAACCGTTTCCATCTCGGCATCGACGATCAGAAGGAGCTGTGTCTGCCCGACGATCATCGCTGGTTCCTCATCGACCGGCACGATCAGAACATCTGGCGTGGTGATCTGGTGGCCTTTGAGGCCGATGAGCGCATGGTGCCCTGGTTTCCCCACGGACGAGTGGTAGTCAAAATCGCCACCGGCGTCACGGGAGATCGCGTTCAGGTCGATGCGGACCACACCGTCATCAATGGGGCGACCGTCTCGAATGGCTTGGTGCTGAGTGAAAAGCTGGGAAAGCCTCTCTTGGGTTTCAGCCGACGCGAGACGGTACCTGCCGGTGCCTATTGGGTGACCGGTACTCATGTGAGGAGCTTCGACTCCCGCTACTGGGGTTTCGTGTACGAGCGGCAGATCATCGGGAAGGCGTATGCGCTGCCGTTCTGACAGGGTTGTTTGCCTGGCGATGGTAGTCCTTGGTGGACTGTGGGCGACCGTGCCTGTACAAGCCGAAGACGATTGGCTGGCACGCTCCCGCGCGATCCTGGATGCCGCGGCACATCAGTCGCGGCCGGCCTGGCTGGAGGGCAATCCGGCGACTAGCGATGCACGTCGGCAAGCCAGGGAAGCTTTGCAGCAAGCGCAGACGATCCGTTTGTCGGAAGGCTCTTCGCCATTGCCGGTCGACACCAATACCGACAAGAAGACCTTCGTCATCTACGCCTCCACCTCCATGGGCGAAGCCGGCTTGCTGGACATTCTAGAAGAGGCGTCCGGCCGAGACGACGTGCTGGTGGTGTTCCGCGGCATGAAGCCGGGACAGAAGGTGCAGGCCTTCATTCGGGAGGTGCATGCCCTGACCAGGCGGTTCGATGAGAACAAACAACCCCACATCGTCATCGATCCGAATCGCTTTCGGGCCGCCGGTGTTTCAGTGGCACCAACCCTAACGCTGGAGGGAAACGGCCGGGTATTGGCCAAGGTTCAGGGTGTGACCGGTACCGCCTGGTTGCATTCCAAGATGGGCAATAAGCCCGGTGATGCCACGACAACGCTAGATTTCGGAACCCACGGGCCTACCCGTGAGATCGCCGAGGTGGATCTCATCGAGGAGATGCAGCACCGGGTGGCGCAGATCGATTGGGCGGGTAAGAAGCGCGAGGCCCTGGCGCATTTCTGGGAGCGAACGACCTTCCACGAACTTCCCGAAGCCACCGAGACCCGAGAGCACTTCGTCGATTTAACCGTGACGGCACCCCGCGATGTCATAGCACCCGATGGCACCGTGATCGTCCGCGCCGGACAGCGGGCGAACCCACTGGATTCCTTGCCGTTCACTCAACGCCTGGTGATCTTCGATGCCGCCCGGCCGGCCCAGGTCGAACTCGCCAAGCGCTTGGGAGCCGAAGCGGCGACACGGCGGGTGACCTACATCACTACCCGCCTGGACAGAGATACCGGCTGGGCGGGACTGGACAAGGTCGAATCGGCCTTAGGTGCGCCGGTCTATCTGCTGCCGCCGGACCTGCGCGACCGTTTTCGCCTGGAACGGGTGCCGGCGGTGGTCGAGGCGAAGGATGGGGTGTTTTCGGTTCGGGAATTCAAG
>Ga0233425_10009401_pt1 | contig 12418 bp, 14 predicted proteins | sample Watercolumn_Towu_2_FD_181712 | JGI IMG/M metagenome (GOLD analysis project Ga0233425, IMG submission 181712) | Freshwater microbial communities from Lake Towuti, South Sulawesi, Indonesia - Watercolumn_Towuti2014_140_MG | ecosystem: Environmental > Aquatic > Freshwater > Lake | place...
GGGGCTCGCCAGGGGGCTCTCCGGGGGGCTCATCCCCGGGCTATGTACCGGGCTATGGGGGGTCCAAGGCGAATTGTGCACCACCCAGTGTTTCCCCCAGTTCATCCCCCAGCGGTTCACCCAGTTGCCGGGTGAGTTCTCTGATTCTCCTCATCCTGCCACCCAGCTCTCGGAGCGGAATGACTGGACTACGCACCGGGCCGCGCCGTCACGATAGGAGATAGGTAATGTGCCCCCTGAATCCCCTTTCGGTTTGGTGCAGGTGCACCTCAGTCTCTCACGAGAATTGCTTTCCTGCTCAGCGAACCCATTGGCGTCTCCAGCATGACGAAGTAGACGCCTGAACCCGCAACCTTACTCCCGAGCACTAGTCCATCCCAGAGAACAAGGTGCTCCCCCGCCGCTTCGCGGCCACGCTCAAGTTGAGCCACTCGCCTGCCCGTTTCGTCCAGAATCGCCAGGCAGACCAATCCGGAATTCGGCAATGCGTATTGAATCGGCACAGGACCTGCGCCACGCAGACAGCCTACTCGCAATGCTAGCCCCGAGGTCGACATAGATCTCGATTCTTCGATGGCTGAGAGAATGCCGGTCGCACAATAGATGTCGCAGTGCAATAACCCGCCGGGGTCGTTCCGGTTGTCCGCCCAAGCGATGAAGGCCTTGCCCTGAGCGTTTGCCGTGACCGTGCTCGGTCCCTCAAAGGTGCTCTCGGGTGCATCAACAGGACGCACAGGAGGGGCGAATGTGACGCCGCCGTTGGTACTGAACGTGAACTCGACATCGGCGTCCCCGCCGTCGAGGCCAAACCAAGAAACGTAAAGCTGTCCGCCCACCCCCACGAAAAGCGATGGGTCGTGCGAGCCGCCGGGCACGACTCCGCGAAACAGGAAAGATCCTCCAGTGTCAGTGGAGACGGCCAGCCCAAGACCTCCGTCGCCACCGGTCCAGACCACTGACACGCGTCCAAGGCTGTCCGCCCCGATGCTGGGGTAGCCTTGATTGACTGTATTGCCGGTCGTGTCGTTCAGCAGACTGCTCGAGTCAAAAGACGCTCCGCCATTCACGCTCCGGGTAAAGTAGATGTCAGCGCCGCTCGGCCCGTCACCTCCGCCCTCCGCAGCGATGAGTACAATCGTATCCTGGTACACGGCAATGGTCTGGCGCCATATCCCGGTCGCTGACTCTGGAAACACCCTCGTATCCGGGACAAGAAACGTCGCGCCGCCGTCGGTTGAGCGACTGAGAAGGACTCGATATGCGGAGTCCGGATAACCGCTGTTTTCGCTTCTGGCGATATAGACGTACCGCCCTGACCTGCTCACGGCCAACGACGAGTACGCATACTGCGTCTGCGCGAGACTGTCGCATGCTCTCACCGGTGTCAGGAAACTCTGCCCGCCGTCTGTGGACCTGGCGTAATACGCGAAGGCGCGATTATGGGGGTTGTAGTTGACCCAACTAACGTGTATTCTGCCCGAGTCGTCAACTGCCAGACCGGACATCATGCCCTCGCAACCCGGCGGAGTGTTGTCAACGCGAACGTTGGGCAAGAAGCTCTGCCCGGCGTCATTTGACCGGGCAAACTGGATGTGCGACTCCCCGCCCCGGTCATCCCACCAGACGATGTAAACCGTGTCACCGCGCGCTGCGATGGAATGCTGACCCGGCGAATAGACCGAATGGAAGCTCCTCCCCGGCGGGTCGTCATTCACCCGCACATTCGGCCCGAATACGTAGTTCTGCGCCGTCAGTAGAATCGGCAACAGCAGGCCAATGGCCGCAAGCTCCGCCCTGCGGTTAATCCTGGAAACCGAACCCCAGACAATCATCTTGCAGTCCTTACTTGAATCATGATAGCACGGTCCATCTCCCTGTCAACACGAAATCGCGGCTGTACTGACGTCAGCGTGGCGCGAATTCGCAGCCCTCGAGTGGTCACGGCGTCTACTACCTCCTTCGCCTCTGGACACCCGCCCCAATCTTGCTATGATTCTGGTCATGAATCGGTTTCGCATTTTGTTCTTGCTGCCGCTGGTCCTGCTGCTCACCGGCTGTGCGCTGTTTACCGGCTCAGAGCGGCATAGCTGGTTTCCGCTCCGGGTCGGGAATGAGTGGGATTATGCGCTGGTCTCGACCGTGGAACAGGACGGCCGGCTGGATACAACCACTACCGCAGTCTATCGCCACGCGATTACCGGCGCGGGCCGGCTCGCGGATGGCCAGTCCGCTTTCATCCGGGTCTGGGATTCCGAAGTGACCCTGCGCGATTCCGGACTGGCCGACAGCAGTTTCAGCCAGACCGAAACCACGTACTTCCGGCGCACGAAACGCTGGGTCTACCGGTATCTCACGCCCGCGAGCCCGCCGGATTCGATTCTTCAGCTTCCCCCGGAGCTGGACCAGAAATGGCGCAGCGAGGGCGTCTACTACTGGGTCGCGGCGCGGGATGATATTCGCGTCGGGGAGCGGCTCTATCCCCGATGCTGGCGATTGACCACGACCGAAGGCAAGGACCCGAGTTCGTCAAATGCCTGGTTCGCGCCCGGTCTCGGACTGGTCAGGATGGCCTCCGAACGAACGTTCGGCACGAAGAAGCTGCGGACCGACTACTTCCTCATCCGCTCAGAAATCAAGTAGCGTTCGAGGTGTTTCCTCATCGCTTCGGTGAGGCGACTCCTCGAACGCAATGACGACTTACGAATGTAGAATGACGAATTCTCAATCGCAATTCGTCATTCGTACTTCGTAGTTCTTCAGAAGATTTTCCAGAACCGCTCGTGTTCCAGGTCTTTTTCCATCATCAGGCTGCCATCGGTCATGAACGCGCGCAGTTCCTGAGCGTAGTACAACCGCCGGGCATTGGCGTCTTTGCGATACCAGGTCCGTCCCTGCTTGATGATACGCTTGATTGACTGCAGGTTGCCGCCTTCGCCGTGGACCTTGAATCCCAGGTCGGCGAGCGTCACCAGCATCGAAACGTGGCGCGGATTGGCCACCAGCAGGTCCGCGACGTTCACCCGCGCGAGTTCCAGCGCCAGTTGCGCATAGAGCCGATTGATGCCGCGGCCCCGGTATTTGGTGTGGGCATAGGCGTGGGTGATTTCCCAGACCTTGCGGTTCCGGCCGGTATCGTCGTAGAAATACGGGTTCAGTCTCAAGTAGCCCCAGAAGCCGTTTCCGGTCCCGACCCAGAACTCCATGTAGTTCTGCTTCAGGCTCTGCTCCTCGTACTTGCGCAAGCAGAAAAACCAGTCCGCGACCTTGTAGCAGCCTTTGGCGATGTCGGAGGCGTCCGGCACACCGGCGGAAATCGGGCGCAGCGCATTGATGAACTGGCGCAGGCTGACGTCCGACTTGGCCGGGACGAGGCGCAGCGCCTCTTTCACGAATGCCTCGATGAGATGCTTGGTGACCATCACTCTCCCCCGAACTCAAAGGTCAAAATGCAAAACTCAAAACCGAGTCCGGACTTTTGACTTTTGACTTCTGAGTTCTGAGTTATCATCATCGCCCTCCGCTCTCGGCCCCGCCCGTTGCCCCGGGATACTTCGCGCCGAACCAGGCCTGGCCGGCCAGCAGATTGTTCATCTCCTCTTCAGACTCGACCAGCACCTTGCGCGATTTCGAGCCCTGGTACGGCCCGACGATGCCCGCCTGCTGCAACTGGTCAATAATCCGGCCTGCGCGCGCCCAGCCGATGTCCAGCCGGCGCTGGAGCATCGAGACCGACGCCTCCTTGTGCCGGATGACGATTTTCGCCGCCTCGACGAAGAATTCGTCAATTTCGCGTTCCTGGTCCCCGGCCTCGGCCTCGGGCGTGCCGGGCAGCGGCACCTTCTCTTCCAGACACTGGTAATAGCCGTTGGCAATCAGCGCATCAATGGCGCTCTCGGGCAACAGGTTGCTCAGCTTGCGCTTCTTCTCCTCAAAGGCCACGCCGTGCGGCTCGACGAGTATGCTGTTCAGGTCCTTTTCCACAACCTCGTCCACCGCCGGTTCAATACGCTCCGGCTCAATCAGACCCGAGAGCAGGTGCGCGAGATAGCGCTTGGCCAGCAGCCGGACAATCTTCTGGGTTTCGTCGGCCGAGATGAAAGCCCCGTGCAGCCGGAGCGGCTCGCCCTTGCCCGGCGGCAGGAAGAGCATGTCGCCGCGCCCGAGCAGCGATTCCGCGCCGTTCATGTCCAGTATCGTCCGCGAGTCGGTCTTGGACGCGACCTGGAACGCAATCCGGCACGGGAAGTTCGCCTTAATCAGTCCGGTGATAACGTCCACCGACGGGCGCTGAGTCGCAAGCACGAGGTGGATGCCGACCGCGCGCGACATCTGGGCCAGCCGGGTGATTTTCTCCTCAATCTCGCTCGGGGCGGTAATCATCAGGTCGGCCAGCTCGTCAATAATCACGACGATATAGGGTTTCTTCAGGAACCCGTCGCGCGCCGCTTTCTCATTGTAGCCCGCGATATCCCGCGCGTTCTTGCGGGCGAAGTCCCGATAGCGCATCTCCATGATGTCAATCACGTAGTCCAGCTTCTGCACCGCCTCTTTGGAATTCACCGTAGTCGGGAAGAGCAGGTGAGGAATCGGGTCGTAAATCGGCAATTCCAGGCGCTTGGGGTCAATCGTCAGAAACCGGACGTCCTGGTACGATGACCGGAAAATGATGCTCGACACCATCGTGTTGATGCAGACCGATTTCCCGGAGCCGGTGGTCCCGGCAATCAGCACGTGCGGCATCGTGCTCAAATCCGCGCAATACGGCTCGCCGGTAATCGTCTCGCCCAGCGCGAAACCCAGCGGCGACATCGGGCCCTGAAACGCTCCAGAGGTCAGCACCTCGCGCAGGTAGACCATCTTGCGGTCCCGGTTCGGGACTTCAATCCCGACCGCGGACTTGCCCGGAATCGGCGCCAGAATCCGGATGCGCTCAGCTTTGAGCGACAGCGCGAGGTCGTCGGAGAGGTTTTCCACGCGCTGGATTTTCACTCCGGGTGCGGGTGTGAACTCAAACCGGGTAATCATCGGCCCGGAATAGATGTTGCCCATCGTCCCGTCCACGCCGAACTCGCGCAGCTTGCCCAGCACGGTCGCGGCTTCCTGCTGGGCCTCGGCTTCGTCCTTCACCGGAATGTCCTTCTCGGTCGGCTGATAGAGCAGGTTCAGGAAATCGTTCTGGTCGAAACTGTAGGCGGCCGACATCGGCAAAGGCGCTATCCCGCGGGGTTCCGGGGTTCCGGGGTTCCGGGGTTCGGGTTCGCCTGAACCCCTGGCCCCCCGGCCCCCTGACCCCTCTTCATCGGCCAGTTCCAGTTCGGTCTGCGCCGGTTCGGGCTTCAGGGTCAGCGGCTCGGCTTTGCGCAGCCTGGCCGGCGTTATCAGCTTCGGTTTCTCGGGCGTAATCGGTCGGGTGAACAACTTCCGGATGGCGGCGAGCAGGCCGCGCAGCCAGTCGCCGAGGTGATTGCGGACCGGCGTGAACACGACCAGCAGCACCAGTCCGTAGGCAATGAGGAAGATGATGGTCCCGGCATGGCCGATGACACCGACCAGCGCGGACTTCAGTCCGGCGCCGGCGGAACCGGCTGCGGTGGTGTGCAGCAGCGCGGTCGAACCGAGCAGGTAGCCCGAGCCGATGACCAGCCAGATGCCGAACACGAGGATAGTGAGTAGCGCCATCAGGTGCGCCCGGCCCGGGGCCAGCCGAATCAGGTTGACCCCGACCACAATCAGCAGCAGGGGCAGGATGTAGCCCAGCAGACCTAGGACCTCGAAGAAACTGAAACTGATGCCGCTGCCCAGCACACCGCCGATGTTCCGGCCCGCCTCAGTCGCGCCGAGGTTGTAAGAGACCATTGCCGCTACCAGAAAAATCCCGGCCAGAACCAGCAGCACGCCGGTCAGCTCGGACCAGATCTTGTCCGAGAGTGAGAGCGGCTTGGTTACCGCGTTGTTTTTCTTACTCGCCATTATGCTTCCGCAAAGTCAGAAGTCAAAACGCAGAACTCAAAACCGAGTCCGGATTCCTGACTTTTCGACTTTTGACTCTTGAGTTCTGAGTTGTCATTCCGTAGTGCCGTCTGCTCTTTGATTTTTGCTTTTTGCTCTTTGATTTCTGCTCTTTGTTCTTTGCTCTCATGCAGTATCATACCTGAAATCCCGGCCCGGCGAACAGCCCGCCGAACACCCGGACGATGAGCCACAGCCAGGAACCGATGATGTTCGTTCGGGAATCGAGCAGCAGCAGTCCGAGGATAATCCACATCCCGAACGGCTCCAGACGGATGTACTCCGCGGCCAGATTCCTGGGCAAAAGATAATAGACAACTCGCGAGCCGTCAAGAGGCGGTATCGGTATCAGATTGAACGCGGCCAGTGCGAGGTTGATGTACACCCCGAGTGTGGCAATCAGCAGCAGGAACCCGCCGACGTGCGCCAGGTCGAGCAGGCGAAAGATGATGCCGAACCCGAGTGCGGCGACGATGTTGGCCGCCGGGCCGGCGACCGCGGTGAGCGCGAAATCGCGGGCCTGGCCCTTGAGAAAGTACGGATTGATGGGCACCGGCTTGGCCCAGCCGAACCCGAACAGGAATATCGCAATGGTGCCAATCGGGTCGAGATGGCGCAGCGGGTTCAGCGAAACCCGGCCTTCGCGGGCCGCAGTCGGGTCGCCCAGCTTCAGGGCAATCCAGGCATGGGCGAACTCGTGGAACGTCAGCGAGAACAAGAGCACCGGCGCGAGCAGGAGCATTCGGGGCAGGTCGAATCCGTGCGTCAGCATTGGTTATCCACCGATTACACCGATTTCACCGATTCGCCGTCCGAAGTTCGTCCTGTACGCCGCATTTTGAAATGGCCGCCTTCACCAGCGTTTCCTCGTCCTGCTTCGTCTTCACTTCTCCGTCCAGCCGTGCCGCCCGGAGCCGGTCGAGCAACGTGGTATACACCGGCCCGGGCCGAATGCCCATGCGCTGAAGGTCCTGTCCGCTCAGCGCCGGTTTGACGAGCGAATAGCGGTTCAGGAATGCGGTAATCTTGTTGGCAATCACTTTCGGTTCAAGCGCGGCTTTGATGCGCAGGGCGTCACGGGAATGCCCTGCCAGCAGCGAATACACTCGACTCGGGACCCGGGCGCGCATGAGCCGACTGCGAATCCCGAGGTACGCAATCAGACTCTGCCGCACCGCCTGCTGCTCCCGAGTCAGCGGCCATTCACTGACCGCCAGACCCCAGTTCCGGGCGCCGAGACATGAAATCAGGTAGAGCAGCCGCAGATGCGGTTCCGGCAACCGGGCAACGTCCTTCTGGCAATCGGAGCTCAGCCTCGCGCCGGACAATGACACGAATACGCCCATCCGGTTCAAAGCGCCGAGCACCTTGCGCGGATGTTTCTCCTGCATGACCAGCGCCAGTTCGGTCATCAAGCGCTTGCCGGAGAGCGCCTTCAGCCTCTTCTCGCGGATGGCGCGCTGCAACAAGGCCCGCGTGCCGCGTTCAATCCGAAACCCGAACCGAACGGCAAAGCGCACCGCCCGGATTATCCGGGTCGGGTCGTCGTCAAAGCTCTTCTCATGCAGCACTCGAATCAGCCCGCGCCGCAAGTCGTCAAGACCGTGGAACGGGTCGAGAAGTCGGGGCGAGTTACGATTGACGATTGACGATTGACGATTGACCGACTTTGGTGCGCACTTCGTCATTCGACATTCGTCATTCGTCACTACAGCCCACGCCATCGCATTGATTGTGAAATCCCGGCGAGACAGGTCCGCGCGAATGTCCGCCGCCCGCACGAGCGGGAGCGCACCGGAGCAGGCGTATGTCTCGGTCCTCGTCCGCGCGACATCAATCCTTCCCCCCGAACCCCTGAACCCCCGAACCACTGAACCCCTTAGTATCACGGTCCCGGTCCCGAACTGCTCGAAGCTCTTGAATTCCCCACCCAGTTCCCGGCTCAGCGCCTTGCCGAACCGGTTCGGGTCGCCTTCCACTGCAATGTCAATGTCGGTCACGGCCCGACCCAGCAGGATGTCACGCAAAGGACCGCCGACCAGATACACCGCGCTGCCGGTCCTCTGCGCCACGCGCCGGATTGCATGATGGATTGCGGTCGGTACTGCGGCCTTCACGGCGCGCGCCGTGCCCGGGCTTCGGGTCTCAGTCATGCTTCCGCAAAGCCAGAAGTCAAAACGCAGAACTCAAAACCGAGTCCGGTTTTTTGACTTTTCGACTTTTGACTCTTGAATTCTGAGTTGTCATCTCCAGTGCTCAGGGTCTTCTCGCTCGAGTCGGAACGCAGGGAATCGTGAATCAGAATCCTACCGGCCGTCCGTCTTCCTTGCCCTGGACCTTGATTTTGCCGAATCGGTCCTCGAACTTCTTGATATTCTCCTCCAGCGCGCTGTACAGCAGCCGGGCATGCTGAGGGGTCATCACAATCCGGGCAAAGACCTTGGCTTTGGGCAGGCCGGGCAGCATGCGGGCAAAATCAAGGATAAACTCGGACGGCGAGTGGGCAATCAGCACAAAGTTGGAGTAAATCCCCTCTGATTCCTTCTCGCCGATTTCGATGTTCACTTGTTGCGGTCTAGGTTCATCTTGCATGTATCATTCTATGACCAAGCATGGCAAAGTCAAGGCAGGTGGGGCGGCCCGGAATCCGAAGTAGAAACACCAAGGATACCAAGCACACCAGGTTCCAGCCTGATTCAATCGGCTCCTGGAGGCCCGTTTCCCCTCTCATGTCCGTCACCGACTGGGAGATTCCGTTCTCAATCGGCATGTCGTCTCCGACACGTTGTTCTCCGGGCTTGGTGTTCTTTGTGTTCTTGGTGGTGAATCTCTATATCGGAATTCGGGGGGCGGGAAGGAGGCGGCGATTTCAGAATGCAGATATCAGATTGCAGAACGCAGAATGAACAGCGCGGTGCTTCAGCGACGACCGGACATCGCTCCGCGCATCAAGCGCGGACTGTCAAATGGTCTGCGTTACGCGTCAGGCGTCAGGCGCTGTGCTCTATGCCGGTGACGTCAAGCATCACGCGCCGACCGCGGCCCGCGGTGCGCCGGAACCGGTCGCCGGTGGCGGGGTGAAGACCCGGGTCGCCAGTTCCCGGTCGAGCATGAACAGGCCGGAGCTGTCATTCCCGATGAGCTTCAGCTTCTGCGCGATTGCCAGCGCCGAGCCCTCTTCCTCCACCTGTTCGGTTACGAACCACTGCAGGAATGCCTCCGACGCATAGTCCTTCTCGGCCCGGGCAAGATTCACCAGTTCGTTGATCATCCCGGTCACCTTGATTTCGTGCTGGTAGGCGGCCTCGAAGACGGCCCTGGGTGAATCCCAGGTCGGCGGCGGCGCGTCAATCGCGCCCAGCTTCACGTCGGCCCCGCGCTCGACCATGTGGTCAAAGAACTTCATGCCGTGCACCTGCTCTTCCAGGCGCTGGACCCGCATCCAGTTGGCGAAACCTTTCAGGTTCAGGGACTCAAAGTAGGCAGCCATTTGCAGATACAGGTAGGCCGAGTACAGTTCGGCCGTCGCCTGCTTGTTCATCGTCTCAGTCATCTTCGGACTTATCACGCTATCCTCCTTCCTACGCCGATTTCACAGACTCCGAGTTCATCGGTGCAATCGGTGAACTGACTACTCCAGAAACACCACTGCCACCGGCTTCGGTCCCTTGACCGAGAGAAACGCCGCCGGCTCATCGCCGATATTGGCGAATGAGTGCGGAACGTCCATCCGGCCTTTGACCACATCGCCCGTGGTTGCTACGAACTCCCGGCTGCCGACCCGGAACTTCAGCTTGCCCTTGAGCACCATGAACAGCTCATCGCTGGTCGGATGCTTGTGCAGCTTCACCCGCGCGCCGACCGGCAGGTTATAGATGAACGGGGCGAGCGAACCGAAGTCGCCGAAGAACGGATTGACCTCGACCTCGGACCCGTAGGACAGCTTCTGAGCATAGGGCAACTGGACCTGGTCGAAATCCGGCGCGACCTCGGCAAACTTCTCTTTTGGTGCGCCACAGTTAGGGCACTTGTCCGGCGGCTGGTTGCCGGTGTGGATATAGCCGCAGACGCTACAACGCCAGTGTTTCAAATCTACCTCCAATCATGGCTTGTTTGACTACGGAGGTGTCTTTCAGGATACGCGGAATCGCTCCGCTCCCTGAAACGCCGGGGTAACGCGCGACAGGGCGGGTTCTGCGGCCGCGCTTGACAACGGTCAGAAGCGGGGTCAAGTCCTTAGGGCGTGTTGCCCGAATGACCCTCGCGCGAGAGAAGTGACCTGAGACTCATGCGGAGGTGACTCCGAGCCGAATCCGCGCCGGACTTGCCCGGAATGCGCCAAACAAGACCCCGATTGAGCAGCAGATTGCCGAAATCGGCTCCCTGACCTTCGCCACCAGGGCCTGCGCACCCGTCCCGACCAGCTTCAGTCGCCCTCTGACCATTATCCGAATGTTCTGAACCGCCGCAATCAGGTAATCCTGAATCGCCATCCGCGGCAACCCGCGCCAGCGTGCTCGCTTTAATCCATGATTGTTGGCCCCATCGGCAAATGATCCTTCCATGATGCTCTTCCGCCGCTTCAGGTCCTGCCGTGCCCGCCCGCCGGTTGCTTCCCGGCGCATCTGCTCAAGCTCAGTCTGCCGCTCGTGCCGCTTGATGCTCCGCCCCTTCCTGGCCGTCGTACACCGGGCACGCAAAGGACACGCGTCGCAAACCTCCCTCGCTCCGCAATAGTCATAAGACTGACGTGCCTTGTGATACCGCTTCCGGACCAAGCGCTGCCCGGCCGGACAATAGTACACGTCTTCTTCCGGACAATAGCGGAATTCCCGGTCCGAGAACATCCCGGCCTTGCGCCCGCTATGCGCCGTCGCCTGTTTCATGTCCGGCATATGCGCCGTGACATTGTGATCATGGCAATACAGGTAATTGTCAATCGTTCCGTACTTGGTATCGGCGGTAACCGTTCTTACCTTCTGCTCGGTAATCTGCTCATGTTGCTCAAGCAGGGCCGGTAACCGATGCGCCTCATTGACGTCGCCGGCCGTAACCTCGGTCGCCGTGATAATTCCCTGGCGATCATCAACCAGGCGGTGGGTCTTGAATCGCGCCCGCGCCCCGCCCCGGCCCGAAACAACCGCCGCATCCGGATCGGTCGTGCTCACATACGGTCGCCGAGGCTTTGCGTCAGTCTCCGGTTTCGCTTGTTCCGCGTTCAACCGTTGCTCCAGCTGGCCACAGATCACCAGGGACGGATTCGTCTCCTTGATTGAGTCGTTGGCGGCATTGGCATCGACTAACGATGAATCGCCGTACACTTTCCGGCCATCCACCAGCTTCAACGCCACGCACTGTTCTACGATGCGCGTAAACAGACACCGGAATACCTCCACACCCCAGCGCTCCCGCGCCTTGGAGAGCACCGAATGGTCCGGTATCCGCGTATCCAGATCGTAACCCAGAAACCATAGCCAATCCAACCGCTCCGGTAAAGTGTTCATCAGCTCGCGTTCCGAGGCGACATCGTAGTAGAACAAGAGAAACATCAGCTTCAGGATTACCGGCGGCGGCAGGGATACGTTGCCATTGCAGCCGTAACAATCCTCAACTTCCCGGTAAGCAAAGTCAAAATCCACCAACTTACGAATCGTCCGTAACGGATGATCCGACCGAATCCGCTCGACCAACCGAATGTTGTCGTAAAACAACTTGCCTGGGGTCGGCTGCGCTTTGCCCATCACTGGTTACCTCCCGCCTTGCGCGGCGGCCGTAGTTTCGGCGCCGCCATCTGCCATAGTAATTCAACCGTCTCCCGCTGAATGACGTTAAGTCGCGCCATTTGACGCTGATAGCCCTGATACCGCTTAAGCAGGGGCACGTCCTTCGCCTCGCCCTTGCCAACATACTCCAGGCGGGGGCCTTCCGGCTTCAGAACCGACCGGTAGTAGTAAGGACCGTGGCGTTCACCGGTCTGACAACGACAGCCGGCCCGACCACAAACAACCCAGCGCTCGACCAGACCACCTGAGACCATTGGTCCCGGCACGAGCAACGAACGCAAGAGCGACCGGCGCTCACGCTCCAGCGCCCGAATCCGCTGACGAAGATGGTTGACTCTCACGGCTTGGCATATTATACTAGACTAGTATAAGTTGTCAAGCAAAGAGACCGATTTGGGCAACACGCCCTAAAGACTTGAACCCCGTTTCTGCCCCATCGTCGTCATCATCGTGCTTGCCATCCCGCTCCGGGTTTCCAGAGTTGGCCAAGCACTCTGCCTTGAGCAAGGGCAGACAGCACGGGCATCAGAAAGTCGCCAAGCGCAGCAATCACGAGACCGAGATCTTCAGGCGCACCGGTCAACCTGGTCTTCGTGAGATAGGTCCGCCACTGCCGCTGCTTGTCG
>Ga0233425_10009402_pt1 | contig 12417 bp, 13 predicted proteins | sample Watercolumn_Towu_2_FD_181712 | JGI IMG/M metagenome (GOLD analysis project Ga0233425, IMG submission 181712) | Freshwater microbial communities from Lake Towuti, South Sulawesi, Indonesia - Watercolumn_Towuti2014_140_MG | ecosystem: Environmental > Aquatic > Freshwater > Lake | place...
AGGTTGCCCACGCCATACTGCGCCATGAGCGAGTTGGGCATGGTTTCCGAACCGTCGTTGGCCAGCATGAGCCCCATCTGCGAGTTCCACTGCATGACTTCCATTCGCACTTCCGGGCCCTGGTTGAGCGGAGCGACGGCGCGCGGAGCCTGAGTGACTTCGACGGCCTTGGCGGCGATGGCCGCGGGCGCGGCCTGAGCCACGGGGGCGACCGGCGTGTTGTCGAGCTTCGGGAGCTCGGCGACCGTACCGGTCACCGCGGGCTGGACCGCCTTGCCGATGACACCCATCTCCTTGAGCTTCGGGGGAACGTAAATGAAACCAGCGATGACGGCGACGAACAGCAGCGACCAGAGGATCATACCAGACTTCTTCGACTTGACCTGAGTAGCCATAATGTAGTTCTCCTTGTTTGGGTAAGATGGTTAAAGAGAAGACACTACGAACGCGACTGGCCGTCGGGAGGACGGCGCAGAGAGGCATAGGCGGTGTCGGCGAACGGCTTGGTCGCCTGCATGACCGTGTGCTTAACATCAATCACTTCATTGCCCTCGTAACTCAGCTGAGCTGGGCCAGAGGTGGCCCCTTCGATGCGAGCCAGGGCTTCTTTCAGGTTGGCACCGCTCTCGATGTCGATATCGGTGAAGATTTTCTGCGTTTCACGGAAGAGCGACTCGTATTCACCGAACTCAGTGGCGTACCGCTCGTCGATGATTCCAGCTGCCATGCGCAGGATTTCTTCTTCGTCCGCGTCGGTCGAGAACAGTTCGCGCAGGCTCTTCGAGGCCACGCCAACCGCTTCACCTGTAGCGATCTTGTTTCGGAGGTTCCGGATGAACCCCTTCATCTTGTTGATTTCAATCTCGGAAGCGTCCAGTGCTCGTTGCAGGTGGGAGATGATGGCCGTGATGGTGTCTTCCGTCTCTTGGAAGGTTTTGCAGTCCACTTCGGCAGACATCATGCTGTCACTGTGGAGCCGCAGGCTCTTCGCGACTTGATCTCGGGTATGGTTGCTGTCAAAGCGGTTTTCTCTCAGAAGAGAGTTGGCTTCGCCAACCATGGATTTTTCTTTGTTATACAGAGCTTTGGCCTCAACCTTCTTGGAAATATTGTCGACCTTCACGGCTTCGAGACGGTTGATGGCTGCCTCGGATTGGTCTCTCTTTTCTTCCATTTCGGTCAGCTTGTTCTCGAAGGGCAGAACCGGATCCTTGCCGACGATCCACTTGGTCAACTTGGTCATAACGATCTTGAAGGCCAGTCGACCCTTGCGGGTGAGGGTCAAGTAAGCCACGGAACCGATGATAGCGAATGCTCCGAGACCATAGGCCACTGCCACGAACATGTTCTCGGCAATGCGGGCCAGCCACGCGGAAATCGCTTCGAGGTTGAAGATGATCCCGCCAGCGGTGGCGAGAATCAGACCCCAGATCAGAAAGAAACTGATCTTGCCTTCCTTTCGTTCCCAGAACTTGCTCATGTTTTCGTGACTGCCGGGCAGAACGAGATTTCCCATGTGATCCTCCTTCTCTGAGCTAGAGACGCTCGGTTTATGACAGTGACAGTGTTATTTAGCCGAGTACCTTGCTGAGATCAGCTCGCAACTGCGTGTTTTTGGCTTTCACGGCCGCGATAGTCGCGGTGAAGCGACTTTCGAGATCAGCCTTTTCTCGCTGGAAGCCATCGATCTTGTCAATGCCGGTCTTCCGGTCATTGGTCAGCTTCTCGATCTCCGCTTGGAGTTTCGCGATAGTCTGCTGGTGTTCGGCGACCTGCGCGTCGATATCCAACACTCGTTTCGTTTCGGTTTCGATGTCGTTCTTGGTTTGGTCGCTGATGTATTTGGAAATGTTGATACCCTCGGCATCGACGGCCCGATCAATCTGATCGAGTTCACCGCCAACGACGGCGGCAGTGACTCCCTCTCCCTTCAGGACTCCGAGAGCTCCGGCCATACGCATGTTTTCCGGAATACCGGCAGCCCCCAGACCATCGAGTGTCACCTGCAATCGCTTGTAGCCGGGAGTCGGCACCTTGTCGACAGCGGCTTGGAACAGTTTGAGCATTTCCGGATCAGGCTGAGCGGCGTTCGATGCTGTTGGCAGCGTGGACGGCCGAGCCGCGGGGGCGGTCGGTCGGGGAGTATCGATCGGGGGAATTCTCGAAGTGGTCGGTGTGGTCGGAGCAGTCGCTCCCGGTTCATCCGGGACTTCGACGATTTCGGCCAGGCCGAGCTTGAGTTTCACTCGATCGCCCCAACTGAGCTGCGGTCCTGTTTCTGCCTGGACCACTTTACTAATACCATTTTCTACCTGGACCACTTTACTAATACCATTAGCGTCTGCGGATTGAAGACCATTCTTTTCGCTCATGGAAACCTCCTCCCCTTGCGGGATGTTATGGTTGCACGCAAACGAAAACTATATGTTTAGATAGGTTCAATTGTAAGGTTCTTTCTTAACTAGTTTTAATTAAATTAAGAACTCGAAACATTAACATATAAAAAAACGCTTGTCAATAGTACTTTAGATTTTAAGTAGTTTATGCTGTGAATTTGACTTGCTGACTACGAATGACATATTTGCTACGAAAAGACGAAAAAGGTGTTAGCGATGAGCTGTGAGGTATGAGGTGTGAGCGCTGAGCGATTAGTGAACATAGGGAACTTGGTGTAAGGTCTTAGGAACGAGTAAAAGAAACAAAGAGAAAATAAAAGAAAGTTAGAAATTTTACAAATCATATTACTGGCTCCCATCTTACAGCTGATTGCTGTTACTTTTCATTCTTACAAATATAATCTAAAATCTCTAATCTTCAATCTGATCACTGATTACAGATTGCTGATTATTCCAATATAAAACGAAAAACCGAGACATTGTCTCGGTGTAGTTGATCACCTACGCCGCATCGGGCGGCTGGGGCTTGGTGTCGGAATTGTCGTCCTCGAGGTGCTTGCGCACGTTGGCGACGAATTCGTCGAACTCGTTCGCTGACCAGCGACCGGCCTTGATTGACGTGGCTACGACCTTGGCGAAGAAATCGCGGAAGCCGCGCACATCCTTGTCCCACAGATCGGCGAAGAGCTTCTGGAATTCGCTCTTGCTGCCGAACGCTTTCTTGAACTGGGCTTCGTGCTTGTTGTACAGGACGACCAAGAATCCGCCGAGCAGCAATTCGAGCATGATGTTCTCCTTCCGTGTCGGTTGAGGTTGAGTTGGAGGTTAGGCCTCGGGAGGCTCTTCACCCCGCTTGATATCTTCCTTGTTTTTCGATACCAGCCACTTGCCAAAGAAGTAGATGATGATGAAGGCTCCGGCCAATGGGAAGACCCAGTTGACGATGAAGCTGTACAGCCAGAAACCCAGCATGATCACGAATGCCCAACCAAATCCCTTGACCAGAAAGTAATTGACCTTCAGGATACGGAAAAACGCGGAGATCGCGACGGTCAGAATGACCAAGCACAGGAACATGTACATGGGACTGAGCATGTGACCGAAAATGTTGAACATGTAACCACCGAAGAACCCTCCGAACATGGCCGCCTCCTTTCGTTTCATGAAACATGGAACATGAAGCATGTAACAATATCACTTTTCGTAGTTATGTAGCGTTTCGTATTTCGTAGTATTTTGTAATTTCGTAGCGTTTTATTGTTTCGTAGTTGAAAATGAACTGATAGACAACGTTACCACAATTATTATTTATGTCAATACCTTCAAAGTTTAACCATTGACAATTATCTGCCAGAATGCTACTATATTGTGTCGCGTTAACTGCAGTCCCATCAGATCCCATGTCGGGGTTACCGGGACGGAAGGAGTCAGTCATGAAGCGTTTCGCGATCGCGGTGCTGTTCGTTCTCGTGTCCCTCACGTCGGTGTCGACTCAGGCGAAGGAGTTCAGTTGGACCGGCATGCAACTCTACTCGGTGATGTCCGGCGAGACCGAGATGGGGGACAATCTGTTCCTGTCCGCCAACATCATCGACCTGTATCTGCCCGAGGTTGGCTTCAACAACCTTTACCTCTACGCCGGTGTGCGTTGGCAGCCTGCGAGCTGGCTCTCGGTCGCTCCCTACGTCGGTTTCGTGACCAAGTTCGCGCCCAGTGGCAATGACCTGGTTATCGGTTCGCTTTGGGTGACTTTGACTCCGGTCGATTGGCTGAATGTCGGTCTCCAGTCCGACTTTTACTACAACAACGACCAGGCCGAAAACTGGTACTACTACGGCTTCTACACGGCGAATTATGTGCCGAACAAGGTGTTTAATCTGGGTGTCCAGTGCGAGCAAACCGACAAGAATTTCCAGGTTGGCCCGCACGTTGGTTTCAATAAAGGCCTGTGGCACCTCGAGCTGCAGTACTTCGTGACCACGCCGGGCAGCGACTTCTTCTATGGCAAGGAAGGCCACGCGCTGCGCGTCGTGAACTGGATCACGTTCTAATAGAACAACGAAAACCTCGGAAATCCGAGGCTTTTAATTTTATTAATGATCAATAAGATTATTTCCGTTCTTCCATTTTATTCGCCCGTCGTTAATACCACGTACTATTGACAAATTGATTCCTTTGATGTAGTGTTATAAGTTATTTGGTCGTTGAAAATTTAACTTAACGCTGAGGAGGAGATGATGACCAAGAAGCTTGAAGATTTGGCTGTGCCGGTCTATTTCATGACACCGGGAAAGCGCTTGCCAAAACGCGGTCCATACTATGTGATCGCGCATGATGGTGTGTACTTTCGCAAGGACACTGATCTGATCAACGCCCTCGTAAAGGTGGACGGCGTGGATTTCTTGCGTCGAGTGAAGACGTTCGCGACGTTTGATCTGCCGAAAATTTCTTTGGAAATGATTTTGCAGACCGTGGTTTTCTTCCGTCTGGTGTACAGCCTGCAGAAGACCGAAGTGACTCTCATGCTGTTCTACAATCCGGAAACCAAACATCTGGTCATTGATTGTCCGCAGCAGATCGTCGGTTGGCCGTACGTGAAATGGTACGACTCGCAGATGATCTATCAGGACGATCATGATTATCTGTGTGTGGGGACGATTCACAGTCACGGCTCGCTATTTCCTGAACATTCTGATATCGATATGTTAGATACGAAAAATTCTGATGGTCTGCACATCGTGATCGGTGATCTCGACAAGCCGTTCGTGACCTTTGATTGCAATGTCGTGGTTAATGGGAATTATTTCCATCGTGATCCGACCGAGGTGATTGACGGTTTGCGACCGACCGAGTGGAAGCCGCGTTTTGTGAAAAAGGTTGGTGGCAAGTTGATCCGCGTGGTCAGTCGTACTAATCGCATTTATTACGCGCTTGATGCCAAGCCGGATTTGATCAAGTCGGTCGAGATGCCCGGCGACTGGTTTTCTCGCGTTCGAAAAGACAAGAAGCGTCTCCGGCAGTTGCCGACATTACCTCAGGTGGCCGGTCAGGTTGAAAACTCCGATTTAAAAGGAGATTAATTATGGAATATCGCGTGATCGTGGTTGGGCTCGGTGGCGTCGGAATCCCTCTGGCTACCAATGTGGCTCGCTTTCTGAATGCCGATTATCCTGGTGGTCGGATGATTCTGGTTGACGGTGATCGATTCGAAGAACACAATCGGCAGCGTCAGGATTTTACTCGTTTGGGGCCAAAGGCTCAGGTCAAGGCCGAAGAGTTTCGGCGGATGTTTCCACGGGTGATTTTCAGCTACTGGAATGAGTATCTTTCCCCTGATAATGTGCAAATTTTAGTGGGAGAGGGTGACATTGTTTTGATGGCCATCGACAAGTATGTTGGTCGGAAGGTAGTGTCCGATCGTGTCAGTCATCTTGATCGCGGCGCCGTCATTTGCGGCGCCAATGATTTGACTACCGGCGATGTCATGGTTTACCTGCGCCAGAACGGACAAGACCTTACTTTTCCTCTGGCCAATGAAATGCACCCGGAAATTTTGAACCCTGAACCTGAAGACCTGGAAGTCCATGACGGTTGCGCGGTTCAGGTGGTACATTCGCCCCAGCAGCTCGCCACGAACGTGGCCACCGCCTCTCATATGTTCAACACTTTCTGGTTGCTGGTCACCGGACAGCTGCATTACGAGGAGCTGTTCTTTGACATCGTAGCCGGTGAAATGAGGGTGGAGAACTATCATGGCGCGGAATAAGCGACCGGTGAAGCCTATTGACGGCGAGATCACGATTCGACCTGATGGTCAGGTCGTGGCGCGACGCGATGAAGAAAGTAAAACAGTCACCTTTAGTCGCTTTGTCCAGGCTCTCAATGGCCAGTGGCGAGCGCGTTTGCGAGCGAAATTAGAAAAGGTCAATCTGGATCCATCGGAACGTATTGTGAATGATATTTTGACAAATGTTCAGTCTAACTTGTTGAGGTACTGGAGACACAAGGATGAGGTTTTGACCAGTGTTGATGATTCTGTTCTGGCCTTGGACCTGAAAATGCAGGTGGCGCGCGTAGTGTCCGGTATTACCGAGCAGTTGCAAGCAAAGTATCTAAAACAGGCTAAAGGTTTGGTTTCCGCCACCATTAATGAAAATACGTTAAAAGATCGTCTCGCTGAACAGGTGTTTAGTAAGATTTTTAATAACCTTGATTTTGATTATGATCGTTCGACTGAGGAGTATGAGGTATGGACCTGTGACGCTGGTCTTGGTTATCAGCTGGTGGTGATTCAGGACAATCCAGCCTCTCATACGGTGGGGTTTTCTCGGGAATTTGCCCGTCGATATGGTGGTCGAGGACATCGAAGTAAGCTTACGTATTTCTTAGGCTTTCCATATGTTATTTTTGTGGCCTTGATTCAGAATGATGCCCTCATCAGTGAGCTCTATTGTTTTGGCTCTCCAAATAAAATTGAGCCGGATAGTGATTATATGGAGCCTCTGTATTATATCGGGTTACCAAACACGTTTGGGGATCACTCAGTCTGTATGGGGAACACAGAGGCTTTTGCTGACAAAAGTCAGGGAATCATCCCGATGATTCGTTCCATGTATTGGAATGGAGAATTCAATACAGCGGTGGTAGACTATGCTGTTCAATGGATGAACCGGGTGCCAGGCTGTGAAACTTTGCTGGCATGGGAGCAGAATTCCAGGGCCGGACAACTTGATCTTTCAGAAGAGGCTCTGGAAGGCATGAAGTCTGATCGTTCATTGGAGCATGTAATCAGAAAATTGGTGAATGACGATGTCATGACAACGGTCATGACATTGATGAATGTTCTCAATCAGGTGGAAGAGTCTTTGTGCCAGCGCATGCGACAACAGTTTTCTCAGAATGAAAGGGCAGCGCCGATCAATATTGATGAAGTGGTTTCGCAAATGTTTCACCAGAACATGTCTCTGATGTATGGACACCTGGCTCAGGCGATCAAGGAACGAGTCACGAAAAATCTTAAGCCAGTATTGATTGCGGCTATTCGCGAGATCGTCACTCGTCCGCTTCAGGCGGTTTTGAAAAGCCTTGATCATCAGGACTTTGGATTGCGTGTTGATGCTCGTGGCGTCTTGCAAAGACTTTTACGGGTGAGAAGTTCTCGGTCATTGACAAGGCAATTTGAATCTGATATGATCCATCATTCGAACAGATATGGGACGAACGTTTATAGCAATAGAAGTTCTTACGGGTGGTAATCCCGTTCCTAAACCGGTTTCGCTGAGACAAAATGTCTCGAAAGGAGGAGATCATGCGCGCGAAGAAGGCTGCGGAGAAGACGGGTGACGTGGGCAAGACTGAGGGAGAGAAGACCGAGAAGCAGTCGACGGTGACCAAGGTCGTGTGCGGCGGCAGCTCCAAGACCGTGGAGTGGACCGAGGGGCTGACGGTCGGCGCTCTGGCCGAGCGGTACCGGGCGACGCTGAACATCCCGCTCAAGGCGCCGGTCTTCGTGAACGGCAAGAAGTCGAACTACAAGACCGTCGTTCAGCAGGGCGACAAGGTCGACTTCCGGAAGCCGGCCGGCAAGCACGCCTAGTCGTGAACCAAGCAGACAGAAAATGTCTGCTTTTTAAATTGATTTTTTCACGAATCCTGGATATAATTCGAACATATGAAATCATTAATCAAAAAGTTAATTCCCAAATTTTTACTTCAATATTACCACAAAGCCATGGCTTTGCTGGGCGCATCTATTTATGGCAATCCGGCGGAGAAGATGATAGTTGTTGGCGTGACCGGTACTAATGGTAAATCAACTACTGTCGCGCTGATCGCTAAAGTTTTGGAATCAAATGGGACGAAAGTCGGCGCGTTATCGACCGTGTATTTCAAGGTGGCGGATGAAGAAGTATTAAACAACAAGAAGATGACCATGCTCGGTCGTTTTCTCTTGCAAAAATATTTGCGTCGCATGGTGGATGCGGGTTGTCGATATGCGGTGGTGGAAACCTCATCGCAGGGAATAGAACAGTTTCGGCATTTGGGCATCAATTATGACTACGCGGTGTTTACAAATTTGACGCCGGAACATATTGAGGCTCATGGAGGTTTTGAAAATTACAAAAAAGCCAAAGGTAAACTTTTTGCGTTTTTAACATCAAAACCAAGAAAAACCATTGACGAAAAAGAAATCAAAAAGATCTCTGTGATTAATGTTGATGATGAACACGCGTCATATTTCTCCGGTTTCGCGGCCGATAAGAAGATTACTTTTGCTTGTAAAAATAGTGACGCGGATTTTGTGGCGAGTGACGTGAAAGTTTCGACTCAAGGCACGGAGTTCATGGTTGGCAATGAAGAAATTAAAATGAAATTGATCGGGGCTTTTAATGCTTACAATTCATTGGCCGCTATCGCGATTGCCCGAGAGGAAGGTTATGATTGGTCGTTGATAAAAAAAGGTTTGGAGTCAGTGGCGGTGGTGCCGGGCAGAACGGAAATTATAAATGAAGGCCAGAATTTTCATGTAATGGTTGATTACGCGCCAGATCCGTATTCGTTAATTAAACTTTATGAAACAATTGATATTATTGAAAAAAACAAATTGATTCACGTTTTGGGCTCCTGCGGTGGCGGACGGGACAAAGCGCGCCGGCCGATTCTCGGTCAGATGGCGGGCGAGAAAGCCGACCTCGTGATTGTCACCAACGAAGATCCCTATGATGATGACCCGATGGAGATCATCGACGCGGTGACGGCCGGCGCCCTGGAGAAGGGTAAAGTCTTAGATCAAAATTTATTTAAAATATTGGATCGCCGTGAGGCGATCGCCAAGGCTCTGAGTTTGGCTCAGCCTGGTGATTTGGTTTTGATTACCGGCAAGGGCGCTGAGCAGGCCATGGCCGTGGCCGATGGTAAATATGTTCCTTGGGATGATCGAGCGGTTGTTCGTGAAGAGTTGAAAAGGTGTCAGCTGTGAGGTATGAGCGATGAGCATATTATGATCTTCCAGCTTACAGCCGTGCTGTGAGGTGGAAGTGTGTCGAATATTACCAATCAGCAAATAGTAATTAGGAAAAGTCCTAAACCATACTGCGTATTCTGAACTCGCCTGCCTGCCGTTAGGCAGGTTTCATAATCTGCAGTATGAGTGTGTTTGTCATTTGCTACATGCTGCGGTTTCATGCTTCATGAATTGAAAGGAGAAAGCCATGCTTCGTCCAGCGTCACTGTTCCAAGGGAAAATCGATGCAGACACTCAGTCGAAACTCTTTGCGTACAAAGACAGGCTTGAGAACTGGATACAGGAAAAATTTGATGGTACCTCGGAGTTGAATGGCCCGCTGTCCGAGGTAGAGAATCGTCTGCAGGCGAACTTCCTGGCAACATTGTTCAATGATGATGGTTGGTTCTGCTGGGTGACTTCGCAATGGTATGGACGCGGAGTCAATCAACGGGAAGTATTTTCCATTCATCTCAGCCCGGTGCCGGTCATTATCCCATACGAAGGTCACGATCGCTACGAATAACTGCAATCCAAACTACAAGCTCAAATGGGCTTGTTTTTTAATAGGGGCTAGGTACCAGGGGCAAAGGACTAGGAATAGGTGTGAGGAATGGGTGACAAATAGAAGAATACTGTAGTCGCGAATCCCATATTACTTATTACATATTACAAAAAGTACCGGTTACCAGTTACAAGTTACTCATCCCTAGATTGTCTTGACTTTTCCTCTCATTTATCCTAAAATCACTTTTCACTGATCTTTAATAATAAGCTAATTTGGAATTTGGATTTTGGTAATTGGTGCTTGGTGCTTGAACCTTGTAATATGTTTCATGTTGCGTGTTCCATGTTCCATGACCCGAAAGGAGGTGCCTCATGCCCAGGTGCTTGTGCGGGTGCGGCGACATGTTCGACAGTCAATACGATCTGGAAAAACATCAGCAGACCTGTCTCTCGATCATCGGCAATCTGAAGAAAACCGACCCTCGAAATATTTCCGGTACTTTACGTCAGATTCGAGCGCTGGTTATCGGTCTTCTGAACGGTAAGCATGTCTTGGTGCACAGATACGTGTTTGATGATGACGATGTTTTCAGCGCGTGTTTGTATCGGACCGATGACGAATATGCGTTGTGCTTTGTTGAATCAGTGGAAATTGGTATTACGGTCGAGGTTTCCGATGACTTTGATGCTGGTTCGGTTGAGTTGACTCTTCGTGTCAAAGTCTGTCCCATTGATGTGAATGGAGATCAAGGAGAAGAATTCGATATCACGGTTTATGAAGTGGATGACATGCTGGATCAGCTGCTGGCAGAGTTGCAATCCGGTGTGACGCGTCAGAGTGTCGCAGCCAGTCGATCGAACTTCTATCAGCGGTTGTGCTTGTTTGGTGACGAGGAAAAGGCGGCTTTCCGTCAGGCTATGGCGGCTCGGAAGGCGGAGTGGCAATCAGTCGTTGACCTCCTCGAAGGAAAGGGGGTGTAATCATGCCTAGCAGCACCTATGTGTGTGTCTTCTGTCATCGGTTTGATGGCGAATTCATGGCCGTGGCCGATCATGAGAAGACCTGTGAGCAGAATCCGAACAGGACTCATCCGGATACTGATTCCCAGTCGCCTCACTCTAGTTACGCGGCTGAAGACGCGTCAACTTCGAAGACTCGTCGACCGCGAGTGTTGACAAAGAAGAAGCCGGATGTCGAGGCCTTGAAACGTGAAATCGAAGCAGCGTTCAAGGTCGGAACCATTGTCTTGACAGAATATGATAATGACGATATCGATAAATCAGATCTGGTGTACGCCAATGAAGACAACGAGTGTCTTTGTAAGATCACCGCATTCACCGTAGAGGTTGAAGATCGGACGGTGTATGATGATGATCACGGGGACGAGGATGATTTCGATATGCATATTTTGGTGCAATTGAATGTCGAAGCCTTGACTCTCCCCGGTCGAGAAATCAGGATCGTCATGATTACGGTAACGACTGACGATCAGTACTCCGGAGTTGATCTGGATGGTGTCGATATTCTCGATTTTGTGAGGAAGAAGCAGAATTGGATCAATGACGATGATAGCTGCTCTTTGTACTGGGCTCAGGGAGATACCGATATTATCAGCGAGCTGAAGGAATCCATCGATAGGATCGATGGGCTAGTTCAATCGATCACTGGTGAATAATCGTATAGAGCGATAAAGGTCGCTCTTTTTTATATTACGAAATACGAATAGGTACGCCTGCCTGCTCCTCGAGTCTGAGCCTCGGAGTAGAAGACCGCAGGCAGGAATTTACGAATTATTAACTACGAAAAAGGAGTTGGCGATTAGCTGTGAGGAATAAATTAGCTATTAGCGATGAGCGATTAGGTGTGAGGGATAAAATAGAGAGAAAGAGAGTAAGAGAAATGAGTGAAAGAGAGAATCCATAAAGTTATTTGATTACAGCTCATACCTGACAGCTTACACCTATGCTTCATGTTGCATGTTGCGTGTTTCATGCTTCATGCTGCATGTTTCATGAAAAGACCGCTTGTGGATAACAATTCGACTTTACGCCATATTCTCCAGAATTGGCCAAAATGTTGTAGGGCTTGACAAAATTCTGCTATACTATTGACAGGTACATCAAAATTTGATAGTATTTATACATAAATTACATCATAATTTAGCTTCCCCTTTTAGGGACTTGAGCTTTTGATTATATAATCGGAGTATCAGGTTCACCATTGAAAACATGATTTTCGGGAAGACCGACAATGGTAATTAAGTCAAAAAACTCGTTCCTAATGGGGAGGAGGATATTTTTATGTCTATGAAGAAAACTACACGCAAGTTTTTCACCGCACCGTACAAGCTCGATCCACCAGACTTGATCGAGATTCAAAAGAACTCTTATCACTGGTTTATCAAGGAAGGCTTGAAAGAGCTCTTCGAAGAAGTGTCGCCAATCGTAGATCTTTCTGAAAAAGGTCTGGAATTGCATTTTGATGATTTTTATTTGGATGAACCGAAGTTC
>Ga0233425_10009406_pt1 | contig 12415 bp, 10 predicted proteins | sample Watercolumn_Towu_2_FD_181712 | JGI IMG/M metagenome (GOLD analysis project Ga0233425, IMG submission 181712) | Freshwater microbial communities from Lake Towuti, South Sulawesi, Indonesia - Watercolumn_Towuti2014_140_MG | ecosystem: Environmental > Aquatic > Freshwater > Lake | place...
ATCTGGCTCACCAGCAACTCTTGCGCGAGGTCGTCGCGCGGGCGCGTGCAAGAAACGGCCGAAGCGTTGTTCTGACGTTCGAGCCGCACCCGAAAGAGGTTCTTACAGGGCAGCCGATGCAGCTCCTGACCTCGCTCGAAGAGCGTCTTCAGATATGCGAACAGCTGGGAATCGATCTCTTTTTCAGGATCGAGTTTACGTACGACTTTTCCCGGCAGACATCTCGTGACTTCTATCTTCGATATGTCGTGCAGGGATGCGGAGTATCAGAAGTCGTCGAGGGCTATGATCATCATTTCGGCAGGGACAGAGAGGGGAGCGTTGAGGCGTTGCTGGGTCTCGGGAGGGAGTTCGAGTTCTCCGTGGCTGCCCTGAAACCTGTCTATGTTGACGAAGAAGTCGTCAGCAGCAGCCAGATCCGACAGCACCTCCTTCATGGTCGAGTCGATCGGGCGCAGCGTTTGCTTGGCAGGGCGTACGGGATCAGCGGAACAGTCATCCGCGGTGACGGCCGGGGAAGGCAGCTTGGATACCCGACCGCGAACCTGCATCTGTCGACAAGCCGTAAGTTGATTCCGTCAAATGGAATCTACTTTGCCCAGGTTGATATCGGCGGCCCGATGTATTTCGGGATGGTGAGCGTCGGTGTGCGCCCAACGTTCTATGAGCAGGGCAAGCGGATGGTCGAGGTTTACCTTCTTGATTTTGACGGGGACTTGTACGGGCGGACCATCAGCGTGCAGTTCCTGAAAAGGTTGCGCGATGAGCGCAAGTTCGAAAGCGCTCAGCAGCTCATCGAACAGATGGACAAGGACAAGGGCGAGAGTCGGATCCTGGAGGCTGAGGTTCGCACGCACATGAAGTAGTAAAAAAGACAAGAGTTGATGTACCGTTTCTGAATTCACAAGTCTATTCAAAAGGAGTCGCAATGCCAATCACCAAGGAACAAAAGGCCGCAATTGTGAAGAAATACGGCAAGACGGCAACAGACACCGGAACCCCGGAAGTCCAGATTGCCATCCTGACCACGCATATCAACATGCTTTCCCCGCATCTCGAGTCACACACGAAAGACCACCACGGCCGGGTGGGATTGTTGAAGCTCGTTGGAAAACGTCGCCGTCTTCTCGAGTATCTCATGAAGAAGGACATCAGCCGGTATCGGAAAATCATTCAGGAACTCGAGATCCGGAAATAAAGGGACAAGATCCCGATCATTCATCCGCCTGAAGTCAGGCGTGACAGTATAGAAAGAACCGTATCTATGGTCGTTACAAAAGAAGTCGAAATCGGCGGTAAAACATTTTCATTCGAAACCGGCCGATTCGCCAAGCAGGCAGATGGCGCTGTGATGGTACGATATGCCGACACAATGGTGTTGGCGACAGTCGTCAGCACAAAAGAATCAAAAGAGGGGCAAGACTATTTCCCTCTCCAGGTGGAGTACAGGGAGAAGACCTCCGCCGCTGGAAAGATCCCGGGTGGATTCTTCAAGCGTGAAGGACGTCCGACAGAAAAAGAAATTCTGTCATCGCGTCTCATCGACAGGCCGATCAGGCCGATGTTTCCGGAGGGATACTTCAACGAGACTCAGGTTCTCGTGACAGTTTACTCCTCCGATTCCCAGCACGATGGAGATATCCTCGGAGCGTGTGCAGCCTCTGCAGCTCTGATGGTTTCGGATGCCCCGTTTGATGGACCGATCGCCGAAGTGCGCGTCGGGAGGATTAACGGGCAGTTCGTGATCAATCCGACGCACGACGAACTGGCGCATAGTGACATTGATGCTACCGTTGCCGGTACGGAGACATCAATCGTCATGGTCGAGGGTGAGTCAAGGGAAATCTCCGAAGCGGATATGCTGGAAGCACTTCGCGTGGGCCATGAGACAATCAAGATTCTCTGCAGAGCCCAGAAGGAGCTTGCCGCGGAAATTGCCAGAGCAAAGAGACCAGTCGTTGCCCCCCAATACCCCGAGGGTCTGGTCGGAGACGTGAAGCAGCTTGGCGAAGCCAAACTGAAGGAACTCAGCCAGACGGTGTTGTCGAAGGAACAACGGTCCGAATCGACTTCCAAAGTCTACGAGGAAGTGCACAAGGCCCTGGATGAGAAGTATCCCGAACAAGCAGCTCAGATCGATGCCGTTCTCCACGACATTGAGTACCATGCAATGCGGTCAACAATTCTCGATCAGGGGAAGCGGCTGGACGGGAGAGGACTGACGGATATCAGGCCCATTACCTGCGAAGTTGGATTGCTGCCACGGACGCACGGATCATCGCTATTCACGCGAGGTGAGACTCAAAGTCTGACCACGGCCACGCTCGGCACGAAGCTCGACGAGCAGATCCTGGAAGGCCTGATGGCGGAAACCACCAAGCGTTTCATGCTCCACTACAATTTCCCGCCCTTCAGCGTCGGCGAAGTTGGACGTGTGAGCGGCCCCGGGCGGCGTGAAATCGGCCACGGAAATCTCGCGGAGAGGGCGTTGAAGAACCTTATCCCGCTTGAATCGGAATTTCCGTACACGATTCGCGTTGTGTCGGACATTCTGGAATCGAACGGCTCTTCGTCCATGGCGACGGTCTGCGCCGGTTCACTCGCTCTCTTTGATGCCGGTGTCCCGATCAAGCGGCCGATTGCCGGTATTGCAATGGGACTAGTGAAAGAAGGTGAGCGGGTAGCCATTCTGAGCGATATCCTTGGCAATGAGGATCATCTCGGCGATATGGACTTCAAGGTCGCCGGTACGCAACAGGGTATTACGGCGTTTCAGATGGACATCAAGATTCAGGGTATCACGCTGGCGATTATGGAAAAGGCCCTTGCCCAGGCGAAAGACGGGCGGCTCCACATACTCGGTGTGATGAACCGGTACCTTGGTGAGCCTCGTGCCGAACTTTCACAGTTCGCTCCACGGTTGCAGACGGTGAAAATCCCCGTCGACATGATCGGCACGCTCATCGGTCCCGGCGGAAAGAACATCAGACAGCTCGTCAAGGACAGCGGCGCTGAAATCAATGTTGAGGACGATGGCACCGTCACGATTGCAGCCGTCCAGAAGGAATCGGCAGACATTGCGATGGATTTCATTCGAAAGTTGGCCGAAGTCCCCGAGGTCGGGAAGACGTACACTGCCACGGTCCGCAAGATCATGGAGTTCGGTGCGTTTGTTGAAATCCTCCCCGGCAAGGAGGGTCTCGTCCATATCTCGCAACTTGATACAAAGCGAGTCGAGAAAGTGGAAGACCTCTTCAAGGTGGGGGACACGATGGAAGTGAAGCTGATGCAAATCGATCCCGAGGGCAAGCTCAGCCTCAGCCGTAAGGCTACCATGCCCGGCGGCGAGAATGCCAAGGAGGAGATGGATCGTGCGAGGGAGCGTCGGAAATCTGCACCTCACCGGCCCCGCTCTGACCACGGAAGACGTTAGCACTCACGAAAGGCAGAACACAAAAAATCCTCACTCGCATGAAGCGGTCATAAAAGCTGCTCAGAGGGTGAGGATTTTTCATTTACATCCTGATGAACATCAGAATTTCGCAATCGAAAAGTCTTCATGGATCGGTCAAGCTCCCGGGAGATAAATCTATTTCCCACAGAGCGTTAATGATTGCTTCTCTAGGAGAAGGCGAGTCCGAAATCCGCGGTTTCCTTGATGCTGCCGATCCCCGAAGCACACTCTCCTGCCTTCAGGGACTTGGTGTCGACATCAGCAGGGGGCCTGAATCCGTTCGCGTGCACGGGAGGGGTTTGCATGCTTTGAGGGCACCGACGTCCAGCCTGGACGCAGGCAACTCAGGTACCACGATGCGCCTCCTCAGCGGAATCCTTGCCGGCCAGCCCTTTCGATCGACGATTACCGGCGACGAATCGCTTCGGCAGCGCCCGATGAAGCGAATAATCGATCCTCTGAGCCGAATGGGGGCACGGATCAACTCTGCATCGGCACAAACAGCTCCGCTGGAAATCATTGGTGCCTTCCCGCTGCGCTCGTTAAGATATTCCATGGAAAAGCCGAGCGCTCAGGTGAAATCGTCGGTTCTCCTGGCAGGGTTATTCGCGGAAGGGATCACGGAGGTCATCGAAAAGACCCTCACTCGCGATCACACAGAGCGGATGTTGGGATTAAGCGTCAATCGTTCAAATGCGGGTTTCATAGCCTCGGTGAACGGGGGTAGACGGATTGAAGCTCAGGCGTATGAGATTCCCGGGGACATCTCTTCGGCTGCCTTTCTCATCGCAGCGGCGACGCTCGTCCCGGGATCCGCGGTGCGAATGGAAGGCGTGGGGCTCAATCCGACCCGGACGAAAATCCTCGACCTCTTTCGCTCGCTCGGGGCATCGATCGAGACCGATCGCTTACGCACGATCGCCGGTGAACCGATCGGAGATCTCGTTGTCACGAGCTCCCAGCTTCGGGGGAACGTTGTTTTGAATGCTCAAGACGTTGCTGAACTGATCGATGAGATTCCTATCATTGCCACAACGTTAGCCCTCAACTCCGTACCATTAACAGTAAGAGGTGGGGCGGATCTTCGAAACAAGGAATCTGATCGCATACACGCCGTCGTAGCGAATTTGCGGAAGCTCGGAGTCGAGGTCGAAGAGTATGATGATGGATTTGCTTTTGAAACCAAAAACAGCTTAATTCCCGCGGAATGCAACAGCTTCAATGACCACCGAATTGCAATGGCATTCGGCGTTGCGGGTCTTGCTCTGAAAGGCGAGACAATCGTTCGCGATGCGGATTGTGTGGATATTTCCTTTCCCTCGTTCTGGAGCCTCCTTGAGGGACTCCAACATCACTAAAGCACAGGAGTAACGTTCTTGGCCAGCGTACAACTTGAAGGGATAAAGAAGGTCTACGATGGCGGCGTTGTCGCCGTGCATGAGATGGATCTCGAAGTCAATGACAAAGAGTTCGTCGTCCTTGTCGGGCCGTCCGGATGTGGCAAGTCGACAACACTCAGGATGATAGCGGGTCTCGAGGACATTACGAGCGGAACGCTCTACATCGATGGCCAACGTGTGAATGACGTGGCGCCGAAAGACCGGGACATTGCGATGGTCTTCCAGAACTACGCTCTCTATCCACACATGACCGTGTATGAAAATCTCGCGTTCGGCCTGAAGCTCAGGAAGTATCCCAAGGCAGAGATCGATCAACGAGTGCGGGAAGCTGCGGGAATACTTGGGATTGAGGAGTATCTTGAGCGAAAGCCCAAGGCATTGTCAGGCGGGCAACGCCAACGCGTGGCTGTCGGGAGGGCCATTGTCCGAAAGCCCAAGGTGTTTTTGTTCGACGAGCCTCTCAGCAATCTGGACGCCAAACTCCGTGTCCAAATGAGAACAGAGATCTCGAAGCTCCACCAGCGTCTCGGAGCCACAATGATATACGTGACGCACGATCAGACCGAGGCCATGACGATGGGGGACAGGATCGTGCTGATGAAGGACGGATTCGTTCAACAGATCGCGTCCCCATTAGAGATCTATGCCAGGCCGGTCAATCGTTTTGTGGCCGGCTTCATAGGAAGTCCTGCGATGAATTTCCTTACCGGGAAGGTTGCCAAAAAGGGAGCTGCAACGATCTTCGCAGAGGATCGGGAGGGGATCACCTTGCCCGTGCAGAAGAAAGATGAACCCAGGTTGAAAAAACACCTGGGGAAAGAGATTGTCCTGGGAATCCGGCCAGAGCATGTGTCCTTTGCTACCAGATCGTCTTCGCAGCCATCCAAGGCAAAAGCAAAAGTCACTGTCGAGGTGGTCGAACCGATGGGGAATGAGACCTACGTCTATTTCACGACGAGGCGGGAAGGACAACAGTACGTCGCCAGAATACCTTCAGCCGAGCAGCCCGCAGTCGGAAAATCGATTGAGCTTTTGTTCGACATGAGCCAGGCCCGGTTCTTTGATGTGGCTACAGAACAGGTTATCTAGCAGGAGATAAGCTCTATATTTTAAGAAAATAGCTACAGCCGTATGATCTGATGTTTGAATAGATCGATTTTCACTTCTCCGTACAGCCAGCGCAGGAATTCCATCCCATACTTGTTCAAGAAGTAGATTACGTTGATCTCCCGCTCCTGGAGGTTGGAGTTGGGAAACACAACGCTTGATACCCTGTCGATTTGCCGCAATGAGACTTCATGCTGCCGCATTTGAGCGGCAACTGCACGTTCCTTCAGCCCTTCCACGCCGCCAACTGCTTTCTTCTGAACATTCTCCAGGGCTCCGATGAGCGTTGGATCAACCTTTTGAAGGACACCGTTCAGGGCTTCAAGTGCCTCCTGAACCGATACGATGGTTCCTCCGAACGCTTCATCCAGGTTTAGCTCGGCGACCTGGTTCGCAACCTTTTCTTTAACAAGTTCCAGATCTCTGAAGATTTCAATGAGAGATATGGCGAATCGTTCCATTACCTTATCGGCCCTCTCTTCGAGAATTGTGACGCTCGCTCGAGGGTATATAATCGGCTCCGGTATTTCCAGCTCTTCGTAGAGCGGTTTGAGTTGAGCAAAGTAGGCAACTTCGGCTGGGCCTGCAACATACGCAACAGTGGGGAGGAGCCAGTCCTGACAAATCGGCCGAAGTACTACGTTCGGGCTGAAGAGCTCCGGCGTGCTTTCGACCGCCTGGGTCACGTATTCCTTCGTAACATGCTGTCTCGTTCCTTTGAGCGAGTACCCGTCAGAGCGTGGCTCGAGCAGATAGCGGCCCCCTCTGTGAAAGATGAAGAGATTCAATGACTTTGGTTTCACCTGGGCGTGATACTGCTTTTCCAGTTCTGCGCTTTGGTCGACAACCAATTGACAGAACCGCGGCGTCTGAGCCAGTTCCTTTTGAAAAAGCGGCGCCAACAACCGCTTTAGCTGTTTGTCGTTCGGATCCAAGAACACCAATCCCGAATTTTCCAGCAGCACGTTCATCAAATGTGCAAAGGCCCGATTGAAGCTCATTCCCTTCTGATATGCGGTGCGAATGAGCTCCAGAACTTTCGGCCTAAATTCTGTCTGCGAAAGATCTTGCTCCAGCCTGCTGAATATGGCTTCTATGGTCTCATCGAACTCTATTTTCCCAACGGCACCCAGATTTTCTTCGTCTGAGGGACGCTTGATCTCGTAGCGGTACTCTCCGAGCTCGTTCGTCCCCGTGACGATTTTCACCGAACTGACCTCGTCGATGTCATGGTCTTCACCCTCGAGCCAGAATACAGGAACGAAATTGTACTCTGGATACCGTTCAGCGAGCGATTCTACGAGTTTCAGCGTCGTGAGGGTCTTCAAAATCGTGTAGAGCGGTCCCGTGAACAGACCTACCTGCTGGCCGGTGACGACAGCCACGGTGTTGTCATTCAGCAGGGCATCGATGTTTGCGAGGGTTCTGACGCCGCAATGAAAATTCCGGTTCTGCTCGCCGAGCACATGGACCAAAGTCGACCGGTCCATCGAGCGGGAACTAACTTTGGCGAGTGTGGTTTTCCAGTGAACATCATTCCTGAAACTCCCACCATAGAATTGCGCGATTTTTTCAAATTCCTGCACATAATCGACAAAGAGAGACGAAAACGAGCTCCCGGCCGATTTCAAGTCCCGATACTCGATTCCTATGACATCATCGTGCGCCATGGTTGTTTGCCTTCAGTTCTTCACACTGAGAATAACTTCATTGAGCAGGGCAATAAATGTTTGTTTAACACGTGAAGCCGTTTCGGAGACTTCGGCATGTGAGAGCGGCTCAGAACTCAAGCCTGCGGCCAGGTTGGAAATGAGCGAAATTCCGGCCGTGCGTAATCCCAATTCCGCCGCTGTAATGATCTCGGGAACAGTCGACATACCCACGGCGTCAGCTCCGAGTCGGTGAAGCATCTCAATCTCTGCCTTCGTCTCGTAGGATGGTCCTTTGAGCCAGCAGTACGTCCCCTCATGAAGCGGAGTGCTGAGCTTCCTGGCGGCAGCAACAATGAGCCCCGAAAGTTCTTGATCGAGATACGGCCTCGTGTTTACGCGGAAGGGACTTACGAAATCGGCTTCATCTGATTTGTGAGAATTCAAAAACGCCAGGTTGATGAAGTCTGTGATCAACATGAGATCTCCGACTGCGTACTTCCGGTTGATCCCACCGGCAGCATTGGTCACAAGGAGTGCCTCCGCCCCCAAAGCGTGTGCAACCTGGATCGGAAACACAGGCGTTCGAAGATTGCCCGATTCATAGTAATGGACCCGTCCCTTGAACACCATCAGCGCGACAGAGTGGCCACTGCGACCGTGAATTCTCCCGAAGACAAGCTTACCATCATGTCCTGGGACGCTCGAGGTAGGGTAGGAGGGCACATCGTGGGAATCAATGACGATAGGTTCGTTGATCTGGTCGGCGAAATTGCCCAACCCGGATCCCAGGACCACTGCCAACACCGGCTTTTCCCGTATCCTCGAGGCAAGAAAATCTACCGCGTCATGAAGTCGTGAACTATCGTGCAAGGGATACGTTTCCTCGTTCATTCATTCATGGCCTGCGTCAGCCGGCTTCGGCTGCGAAGACCGCACGGAGAAGTTCGCGTTGGCTGCACGCTCACTCGGCCGGAGGCTCGAAACAATGCCGGCATCGTGCCTCATAGATGTCTTTCGCCCCAACCACAACCCGGTCGGCCTGGTGGGTCTTGCGTTGGGTGCGGTCGGCGGGATTTCCGCACACCATGCATATCGCGAGTGTCTTCGTGATGTATTCCGCCACGGCCAATAGCTGCGGCATAGGTTCAAATGGTTTTCCGCGGTAGTCCTGATCGAGGCCGGCAACGATGACTCTCTTTCCCGCGTTGGCGAGCTGCTCACAGACATCGACCAGATTCGCTTTGAAAAATTGCCCCTCGTCAACCCCGACGACCTGGGCTTCTTTGCTCAGTTCGAGGATTTCCATCGCGTCGTCCACGACTGTGGAAGTAAGCGACTGCTCGCTATGAGAGACAATGTGCTGGGCGCTATACCGGTTGTCGATCCTCGGCTTGAAAATCGCCACCTTTTGCTTCGCGATTTCCGCGCGCCTGGCCCGTCGGATAAGTTCTTCTGTCTTTCCGCTGAACATACAGCCGCATACTACTTCAATCCAGCCTGTCTGCCGCGGTACGCTGTGGAGTTCTGAAGTGTCCATACGTTAGTGGCGTTTCTTTTTCGTTCGTTCAAGATTCTTCTGGCCGAAGGCGTGCGGAAGCAGTGCGTTCAATTTCAGAACTTTGAGCGAGCCGCGACCATTCACCATGATGAAATCGATATTGCCCGCCAGATCCATAAGTACTTGACGGCATGCACCGCAGGGAGGGGTGTAAGCAGGATCGTCCGACACGACAGCGATCGCTTTAAATGTCGTTCTTCCCTCAGAGAGAGCCTTAAAAATGGCTGTTCGCTCCGCGCAGATGGTGAGGGCATACGTACTGATTTCGATATTGCACCCTGTGAAAACTTCCCCGTCAGACGTCAACAGGGCAGCCCCAACTTTGAATCGGGAATAGGGAGCGTGAGCTCTTTTCTTTGCGTTGACTGCTAACTGAGCAAGCTGTTTATAAACAGGTCGCACACCCACTGAATGCTCCTCTTGTCGACGTTCTCCGACACGCGTGTTCTCATGGTTCGGAATTGTGCCAAATATATGCAAGATCGGAGTGAAATGCAACGAAGCAGCCGTAATGCGGGACTCACTTCGGGGAATTCCAGACTTCGCTGCTTGTGTGTCCGGTTTTCTCCAACTGGAAGACCGTGAGCCGTTCAAACAACCGACGCGTCTCACACAGAGTAGTTCGACGAAAGAACCGGGAAGCGAACGGCTGCAGGACCGTTGCTTCATCAACATCCGACGAGAGAATCAATATAATTGATCCATCAGGGGCGAGTATTCGTGAGGAAGCCTCGGCCAACATCTCCACAAATTCGTTCGACGCTCCTCCCTTGAAAGCCCTATCGGCGAGAGTGCGTGGAGCATCCTGGTAGTAGGGCGGGTTCACAACGATCATGTCCACAGACCCGATGGCATCAGGAACTCCTGAGTTGATGTCGACCACGATGGCCTGTATTCGATCACCGAAGCCGTTCCGGCGCGCATTCAGATTTGTGGCGGCGGCCGCGGCGGGATTGATGTCCAGGGCGGTGACACGAGCTCCCGACGACGCCGCTGCCAGCGCCAGAATGCCGGAGCCGCATCCTGCGTCGAGGACATGCTTTCCCGACAGATCGATGCGGCGGAGGCGCTCCGCGAGAATCTTGCTCGTGAAGTAGAATCCGGGATGAAAGACAGTTGGCGGAACTGAAAGCTGATAGCCGAGCATTCGGGTTTCTACCGTGCGATCCAGCGTTCGCTTCACGACACCTTCAAAATACAGGTGTGAAAAAATGCACCGGGCTGTGTGAGCCAATCTCTTTCGTGCCGTTGAAAAATGCATTGTGACCTAGAATCCTTCCGTTTCAGGTTGTCGATAGCGAAGTAGCCGCTGAACAACGGCAATCTCGTACGGAAACGAATAGAGGCGAAGGAAGTACCGCCAGGAGCCCATAACTCTGAGCAACAACCGCCGAAGCGGTGTCTGCTTCAAATCTGATCGCGTTGGTGAAAAGGCATTCAAAACACGCTCGAAATCTCTTATCTTTTTTCTCAGGTCAGTGGTCAACCAGGGGCTGACAGGATTTTTCCGGAGGTCGTGCCCCTGCCATTCAGGAAGGAGCCACTCATCAAGCGAACGCGGGAACTGAAATCCACGCTCCTTTGAGGCACCCAGCATCTCCGACTCCTGATACTGAACGGGGGAGTATGTATAAATAACGATTTCAGCGTAAGGATTGGCCTTTTTGATACGCCGGATAAACCGGAAATCGGACGCCAAATCCTGTTCTGCCTGTTGAGATGGACTTCCGAGAACGAACGAGTACTCTGGAATGATGTCGAACTGCCGCATCTTCTCTGTCAGCGCTAGCACGGTGTCCGCAGTCTGAGTCCCGCCTTTGTTCATCAGCTTCAGAACCTGATCCGAGCTCGACTCTGCTCCAAAGAAGATCATGCGGCAACCTGATTTCTTCATCAACCGCAGTGTCGAGTCATCGTATTGAAGCAGCGTATCGGGCCTGGCCTCGCCCCACCAATTAATGTCGCGACCGGCGACTCGTTCTGAGAATTCGTGCACCCGCTGCTCGGATGTGAAGAAATTGTTGTCATGAAACTCGACGGCGTTGACAGCATGCTGCGTCTTGAACCACGCAAGATCATCGGCAATCCGCTTCGCGTCGAGCCCCTTCCAGCGGGCCTTATACGACACGGCAACTGCACAAAAGCCGCAGAGGAACGGACACCCGACGCTCGAATGATAGTTGACAGTCCTTGAGCCAAGAACCGTTCTGCCGATGTAGCGGTTGACGTCCACCCGATGATAAGGAAGAGGAGGCATTTCGTTCGGGTCGATCAGCTCCTGCTTCCGGTTATGGCAGACAATACCATCGTTGAATGAAAGGCCATGGATACCATGTAGATCACCGCCTGTCTCCAGGGTGCCCACCAATTGAGGAAAAGCACGATCACCCTGATCCCTGATGACGTAATCCACATAGCCTGATCTCAGAACAATGTCGGGATGAAGTGTGGGGAAGTATCCACCCCAGACGATGATGACGCGCGGGAATTTCTGACGGATGAGTTTTGAAAGCCGTATAGATTGCAGCAGCTGTGGGCCGGGCATTACAGTTATTGCTACAATCCGAACTGCCCTGGCCGAGAGAAACGAAACGAGATTCTCAGCAAGCCGGCGGTCGGTATTTCCGTCGAAGACCTCGTACGGGTAGCGCCCTTCGAGACTCGATGCGATTGAGAGAATCGAAAGCGGAATGCGGGCTCTCCATTCAGTAGCTCTTGGATTTACAAAGACGATCATCGGCTCCTCCTCACACGACCTCCGGGGCCGCAGTCAGGATCCGGGTGCTTGACAACCACACCAGGACAGCGAAGACCATCGCCAAGAGAATTAGCCTCGGATATGCGAAGACAATCCAGACGCCCTGGAAGTGAATCTGATTCACTGTGGCAATCGGAATCAGTCCGACAAGAAAAAACGATCCCGCCAGAATCCACCGCGCTCGCCGATCGGAGCGTCCGCGAAGCTCCGCCCAAATCATCGCGGCGGGCAGAGCAAGGACTAACATGTGATACGACGCCGAGGCCGGAGACATGAGGAGTGTGAATGTGAACAGGAGCGCAAGCCGAAAGCCGATGGCGCGATTCGCCGACATGGTATTTCGGAGCCCCACCGCGAGCGACCACAGCAATGCGAGAGCGACCACCAACCTCATGATAGGAAAGCCCATCGGCCAATCAATCAAGGGGGAAGGATTGAACGCTGGATCTTTCAGGAACAGGTTGCGCAACAGACTGTTCCATGATT
>Ga0233425_10009407_pt1 | contig 12415 bp, 7 predicted proteins | sample Watercolumn_Towu_2_FD_181712 | JGI IMG/M metagenome (GOLD analysis project Ga0233425, IMG submission 181712) | Freshwater microbial communities from Lake Towuti, South Sulawesi, Indonesia - Watercolumn_Towuti2014_140_MG | ecosystem: Environmental > Aquatic > Freshwater > Lake | place: Indonesia...
GCGCCGGCAAGGAAGGCGGAAAATTCCTGTTCGGCACCGGCGTGATGCCCTTCGGCATCCCGGAAGCCAACATCCGCGCCCTGCTCGAAACCGCCTTCCGCCTCGGCTAGTGGTAGCGCCCATGGCCCCAGCGCACGGCGAACTCCTGGTCGGCTGTGGCATTTTCCGGCGCGAGGTGGAGTTCCTGATCCGGAAGAACCGTTGGACATTGCGTACCGAGTTTCTCGACTCCTCCCTCCACATCGACCTGAGAGCACTGCAACAACAGCTAACCGGAGCACTGGACCGACATCGGGAGGAACGTCCCATCGTTTTTTATGGCTGCTGCCATCCGCTGATGGAGCGCTTCCTGGCGAAAGCCTCCTGCCTGCGCACGGAAGGGCAAAACTGCGTGGAAATGCTGCTGGGACGGGAACGCTTCATGGCGGAACTGGAGCATGGCGCGTTCTTCCTGCTGGAGGACTGGGCACACCGCTGGCACCAGATCATGGGCCAGACTTTCAGCGGCAACTGGCCGGTGGCGCGCGAGATCTTTCAGCAGTGTCACCGCTATCTGCTGGCGATCCGCACCCCGTTGTCGGAGGACTTCCGCAGCGCCGCCGAACAGGCGGCGGCCAGCGTCGAGCTGCCGTTGCGATGGACCGACAGCGGCCTGGAGCATCTCGAACGGGTCTTGCAGAACGCCGTCGAACGCCGCCATCAAATGCCCATCGCGCCATGACCGAAGCCGGCCCCGCCAACGACAGCGAGCGCAAGCGCCTGGAACAGCGCATGCGCCGGCTGGCAGAAGAAAAGGCCAATCTGGAATTGGTCAACCAGCTCATGGTCCGGCTCAGCGCCCTGCCGGGGCTCGACAACATGGTCCACAGCATGCTGCAAGCCCTGCTGGACACCATCGGCGGCACCAATCTCTATCTCTATTACTGGATCGACGACCAGATCCACTGCGCGGATGTCTACGGCGAGCGGCGTGTCCTCGACGACATCGACGACCCCCGCATCCTGCAGGCCATGGAATCACAGCAGCCGGAGGAATACGTCCACGGCGTGGAAGACAGCCAGCTGCTCAACGTCGCCCTGGCCAATTCCTGGACCTGGGTGTTGCCCCTGCTAGTGGGACAGGATTTGGTGGGCGTATTGCGGATCGACAACCTGAATGTCGGGACCCGCGATCTGCGCCGCCATCTGCAGACCTTTCTGACCTATGCCGCGGCGGTGCTGAAGAACGAGATCCTCGGCTACACCCGACTGTTGCGCATCAATCAGGAGTTGCGGGTGGCCAACGGCTGCCTGGCGGAGGCGCGCGACGCGGCAGAGGCGGCTTCCCGCGCCAAGACCACCTTTCTCGCCAACATGAGCCACGAGTTGCGCACCCCCCTCAACTCGGTCCTCGGCTTTGCCCAACTCCTCGGCCGGGACGCGACCCTTCCGGAAACCCACCGGCAGTATCTCGGCGCCATCGAGCACAGCGGCCAACACCTGCTCGAACTGATCAACGACATTCTGGAACTGAGCCGCATCGAAGCCGGCCGCCTGACCCTCCGCACCACCGCCTTCAACCTGCGGGAACTACCCGTCAGCCTGGTGGAGATGCTGCAGGTGAGAGCCCAGAACAAGCAGCTCGAGCTGCGGCTCGATTGCCCGGAGAGCCTGCCGGGGCAGGTCGAGGGCGATGTGTATCACCTGCGCCAGGTGCTGATCAACCTGCTCGGCAACGCCATCAAATATACCGACCAGGGTACGGTGACCCTGCGGGTGCAATGGCACGACCGCCGCGCCTACTTCGAAGTCGCCGACACCGGCGCGGGGGTCGCGGAAGAGGACCTGGAACGGCTGTTCGACCCGTTCTTCCAGGCCGGCTCCGCGGTGAACCGGCCGGACAGCACCGGGCTGGGCCTCACCATCAGCCGCGACTACGTGCGGCTGATGGGCGGCGACATCGGTGTCGAGAGCCTCGTGGGCATGGGGAGCCGCTTTTTCTTCACGATCCCGCTGCAACGGCTGGCCGAGCCGGAGGCTCCGCCGCAAGCGGCGCCGGACATCGTCGGCCTGGCCCCCGACCAGCCCGAATGGCGGATACTGATCGCCGACGACGACGGGGACAACCGGCGGCTGCTGTCCGACCTGCTGGCGGGAGTCGGCTTCGAGGTGCAGCAGGCGGACAACGGCGCCCGCGCGGTGGAGCTGTTTCAGTACTGGCGCCCGCACCTGATCTGGATGGACATCCACATGCCGGTCCTGGACGGCTTCGAGGCGACGCGGCAGATCCGCTCGCTGCCCGGCGGCAGTCCGGTGCAAATCGTCATCCTCTCCGCCACCGGCTTCGACAGCGATCGGGAGGCCGCCACCCGGGCCGGCGCCGACGGCTTCCTGGGAAAGCCGGTGCGGGTCGGAGAGATTTTCGAAACCCTGCGCCAGCGGCTGGGCGTCCGCTACATCGTGGCGGCAACGCCGCCGCCTCCGCACCCGGCGCGACCCGCACGGGAGCTAGAGGCCACGGCATTCCGCCAGATTCCGCCAGAGCTATTGACCCAACTGAAGGAGGCCTCCGCCACCCTGGACGCGGAACGGGCCCGCGCGGCGGTGCGCGCCATTGCCGCGAGCCAGCCGGAACTGGCCCAGGCCCTGAGCCGCTGCGTAGAGGACTACCGCTTCGACGAATTGCTGCGGTTGCTGGAAGACAGGGGCGAAGGAGACCGCTGACCGCGGTCTACTCGAAAAACCGCAGGCACAGGACGATGGCGGCCACCACGCCGGCCAGATCCGCCAGTAGACCACAGCCGACCGCATGGCGCACGTTGCGGATGCCCACCGCGCCGAAATACACCGCCAGCACATAGAAGGTCGTCTCGGTGCTGCCCTGGATGACCGCCGCCAGCCGGGCCGGAAAGGAATCGACGCCGAAGTGGTCCATGGTCTCCAGCATCATCGCGCGCGCGCCGCTGCCGCTGAAGGGCTTGACCAGCGCCGTGGGCAGGGCGTCGACGAAACGGCTGTCGAGCCCGGCCCAGTCCGCCGCGTCGCGCAGCGCGTCCGCCACCGCCTCCAGCAGTCCGCTGGCGCGCAGCACCGCGATCGCCACCAGCATGGCGACCAGGTAGGGAACGATGGCGACGGCGGTGTGAAATCCCTCCTTGGCGCCTTCGATGAAGGCATCGTAGGCGTTGACGCGGCGGTACAGCGCAGTCCCCAGGAAGGCGGCTACCAGGCCCAGCAGGGCGATGCTGCTGAGGTTGGCGGAGCGTTGCTGCATGGTCTCCAGATCCGCCTGCAGCACGAAGGCGGCCAGCCCGGCGGCCAGGGCGATGCCGCCAGCCAGGTAGGCCAGGGTGACGCGGTCCAGCAAGTGCAACCGCTGGAAATAGGCGACGCTCAGCAACCCCGCCAGGGTGGAGCAGAAGGTCGCAAGCAGGATGGGGACGAAGACATCCGCGGGATAGGCCGCCCCCATTTGCGCCCGGAAGGTCAGGATGGTGAGGGGAAACAGGGTGACCGACGAGGCGTTGATCACGTAGAACAGGATTTGCGCGTCGCTGGCGGTGTCGGCTCTGGGATTGAGGCTTTGCAGCTCCTGCATGGCCTTGATCCCCAGCGGCGTCGCCGCGTTGTCGAGCCCCAGCACGTTGGCGGAGAGATTCATGACGATGGCGCCCAGCGCCGGGTGATCCGCCGGCACCTCCGGCATCAGACGGCGGAACAAGGGGGTCAGGAAGCGCGTCAGCAGCTGGACGAAGCCACTGCGCTCGCCGATCTTGAGGATGCCCAGCCAGAATGCCAGGGTACCGACCAGTCCCAGGGTGATCTCGAAGGCAGTGCGGCTCCCCGAGAACAGAGCTACCAGCATGGCATCGAATACCTGGGCATCGCCGCTCAGCACGGCGATGATGACCCCGTACGCCAGCGCGACCAGGAAAAAGGCGATCCACAGATAGTTGAGAAGCAAGGCCGGGCTGATGCGGGTCTGGCTAGTTCCTGCAGCGCACGGTAACCGATTCCGGCGGCATCAGGCAACTCTCCTCCGCGGCGCGCGCCGGGTCATCACCGCAGCCGGCCGGTTTCAGCGGAAATCGCGGCGGCGTGCCACCAGGCCGTCCAGCCAGGAACTGAGATCGGTCAGCCTGCCGGCGACGATGTGGGTGACTCCGGACTCGTGCTGGACCACGCCGGAAACCGCCAGCAGGGTAGACTGCAGCAGCGCCTTGCGCTGGACCTCGGCCAGCTTGGCCCAGACCACGAGATTGGTCTGGCCGGTCTCGTCCTCCAGGGTGACGAAGGTGACCCCCGATGCCGTCCCCGGCCGCTGCCGGCACACCACCAGGCCGGCGGTGCGGGCGATGGCGCCATCGCGCAGCGCCAGGATCTGTTCCGCCGACCTGATGCCGCTCCGGGTGAGCCGCTCCCGCAGCAGGGCCAGGGGATGGCGGCGCAGGCTCAAGCCGGAACTGGCGTAATCGGCGACCACGTTGTCCCCTTCGCTGGGCACCGGCAGCATGGCGAGGGCGTCCTCCGCGGGCGGAGCCGGCAGCCAGGGATGGCCGGTCTCCAGCCCGCTCACCGCCCAGAAGGCCCGATGGCGGTGGCCGGCCAGCCCGGCCAGGGCGTCCGCGGCGGCCAGCGCCTCCAGGTCGCATCGGTCCAGACCGGAGCGATCGGCGACATCCTGCAGGTCGCGGAAGGGCCGCTCGCAGCGCGCCGCCACCAACACTTCGGCGGCACCCTGCGAGAGACCCTTCACCAGGCGCAGCCCCAGCCGGAGCGCCGGCTGGATCGGATCGGCAGGCTCCAGTGTGCAGTGGTAATCGCTGTAGCGCACGTCGATGGGCCGCACCTCCACCCCATGCCGGCGCAGGTCCTGCACCAGTTGGGAGGGGCCATAGAAACCCATGGGCTGGCTGTTGAGCAGGGCGCAGGTGAAGGCCGCCGGATGGTGGCACTTGAGCCAGGCAGAGGCGTAGGCTAGAAGCGCAAAGGAGGCGGAATGGGACTCCGGGAAACCGTATTCGCCGAATCCCCGGATCTGCTGGTAGATCTGACGGGCGAACGCCTCGTCGTAGCCACGCTCCCGCATGCCGTTCAGCAGCTTGGTCTCGAACGGCTCCAGCCCGCCCTTGCGGTGCCACGCTGCCATGGCGCGGCGCAGCTGGTCGGCCTCGCCGGCGCTGAAGCCGGCCGCCACCATGGCCAGTTGCATCACCTGCTCCTGGAAGATGGGAACTCCCAGGGTCCGCTCCAGCACCCGCCTGACCTCCGGGCTGGGGTAGGTGACCGGCTCCCGGCCCTGGCGCCGGGCCAGGTAGGGGTGGACCATGTCACCCTGGATGGGCCCCGGCCGGACGATGGCGATCTCGATCACCAGGTCGTAGTAGCTGGCCGGCCGCAGCCGCGGCAGCATGCTCATCTGGGCGCGGGACTCCACCTGGAACACCCCGACGCTGTCGGCCCGCTGCAGCATCGCGTAGACCTCCGGATCCTCCGGAGGAATGTCGGCCAGGCTCAAGGCCGATTCCATCGCAGGATGGACCAGACCGTAATCCCTGAGGTACCCCAAAGCCTTACGGATGGCGGTGAGCATCCCCAAGGCCAGCACATCCACCTTCAACAGCCCCAGCGCCTCCAGATCGTCCTTGTCCCACTGGATCACGGTGCGCTCTGCCATGGCGGCGTTTTCCACCGGAACCAGTTCGGCCAGATCCCCTGCGGCGATAACGAAGCCGCCCACATGCTGGGACAGATGGCGCGGAAAGCCCTGGAGCTGCTCCACCAACTCCAGCAGGCGGCGAATGAGCGGACTGTCCGGATCGACGCCGGCGGCTCTCAGGCGATCCTCGCTCAGCTGGTAGCCGCCGAAGCGGTCGATCTCCCGCACCAGCCGCTCGATGCGGGGGCGGTCCAGCCCCAGCGCCTTGCCGACGTCGCGCACGGCGCTGCGGCTGCGATAGGTGATGACGCTGGCGGCCAGGGCGGCACGCTGGCGGCCGTACTTGCCGTAGATGTACTGGATCACCTCCTCGCGCCGCTCGTGTTCGAAGTCCACGTCGATGTCCGGCGGCTCGCCCCGCTCCTTGGACATGAATCGCTCGAACAGGAGGTCGAGCCGGGCCGGGTCCACCTCGGTGATGCCCAAGGCGTAGCAAACCGCCGAATTGGCCGCGGACCCGCGGCCCTGGCACAGGATGCCGCGGCGGCGGGCGAAATCCACCACGTCGTGAACGGTCAGAAGGAAGGGCTCGTAGGCCATCGCGGCGATCAGATCCAGCTCGTGCCCGACCTGCCGGCGCACCTTGTCCGGCGTGCCTTCCGGCCAGCGCCGCAGCAGCCCGCGTTCGGTCAGCTCGCGCAGCCAGGTTCCGGGGCTATGGCCCGGCGGCACCAGCTCCTGGGGATACTCGTAGCGCAGCTCGTCCAGGGAGAAGCGGCAGCGCTCGGCGATGCGGACCGTCTCCGCCAGCAACTCCGCGGGATACAGCTCGGCGAGGGTGGAAACCGGCCGCAGATGGCGTTCGGCGTTGGGAAACAGCCGGTAGCCCAGCTGGCCGGCCGGAACACCGTGGCGGATGGCGCTGAGGGTGTCCTGCAGCGGCTTGCGGCTGCGCCGGTGCATGTGGACGTCGTTGCAGGCCACCGCCGGAATGGCCAGCGTTCGCGCCAAGGCCTGCAGGGCCACCAGCCGAACCGGGTCGTTCCCCTCCAAAAACAGGCCGAAGCCCAGCCAGAGCCGCTCCGGGAACAGTTCGGCCAGCCAACTTCCATCGGCCTCGGCGGGTGGATCGCCGGGCAGCCAGATGGCGAGACAGTCCTGCGGCGGGCTGTCGGCCACATCCTGCCGGCTCAGACGATAGCGGCCCTTCTCCGCCTGGCGGCGGCCCTGGGTGATAAGCCGCGACAGCCGGCCGTAGGCCTGCCGGTCCGGGGCCAGGAGCAGGAATTTGAGGCCGTCGTCGAGCCGGAACTCGCTGCCGACGATCAGCCGGATGCCGTGCTGGCTGGCTGCCTGATGGGCGCGGACGACACCCGCCAGGGAGCATTCGTCGGTCAGGGCCAGCGCCCGGTAGCCCAGTTCCGCGGCCCGCTCCATCAACTCCTCCGGGTGCGAGGCGCCACGCAGGAAGCTGAAGTTGCTCACGCAGTGGAGCTCGGCAAAAGGAATCGGCTCGCCGTTGTTCTCGCTCAGGCTGGTATGATTGGTAGTCAGGCAGATCGTGGAGATGTCGCGAGGCGGCGGACGTGTGTTGCGTCCCTGGACCATCATGCCCAAGGGTCAATACGGCGTGATCCCGTACCCACGCCCGTCAGGCTCAAGGGCCATCGCATCGGCACCGGAGAAAGTCTCGATGGCGCTCGCGATGGCTGCATCTATGACTTCCGTCCGCACGTCTAGGCACTGGTCCGTCCATGCGGATATCGGGTTCTTCGGCATGAACGGTTGACGGAAATTCAATGGGTGGTGAGCCCATTGAGACCGAAGGGTGCGCCTGTGACGGGGGCTTGTCAACGGGCCTGATCGGTCAGGGAAATGGCAGGAATGAGCTTTTCGGGCGCAGCTACTAGGAGTCTGCCGGACTTATGGAGTCGATACTAAAAAATTGGGATAACGTGTAAGCCGCATACTGAAAGGGCTGAGGATTGGCATAGGAAAGACCTGACCCCTAGCTCCCAGCCGCCGGGACGGGTCCGGAGCGAGCGGACATGTCGCCACTGTCCGACCCTATCCCGAAAAGTGGGCTAACAGGCCGGCGATGGAAACGCCGGCCGGTCGCGAAGGATGCGCGAACCGGCCCCTACGCAGCGGCAGGTCCGCAAGCCACTACACTCGTTCAAGGACGCGGCGGCCGCGAAGCCGCCGGCCCTTCTCCACCCCCAGGGGAGGGCGGTGACGGAATACCGGAAAGGGATTAGGAAACAGGGACGCTTCCCCGGGACGGAAACGATACACGCCCACAGCCAACGGTGGGCGTGTGCCCCCCTCGCAGCACATCCTTCCTTCACAAGTCCCAGGTATAGCTATGCACACACACTCCATGACGATGCTCGTGACGATGCTCGTGGCCTCGGAACCCCTACAACGGCGCGGTTCTTCGCGCCTCGCCCGCCGGACCTGGCGGTCATCGGCGGCTGCCGCCTGTCTCCTGGCTGGAGCACTGTGGGCTCCGCCGGTGACAGTGGCGCAGCCGGTCGTCACCCCCAACCCGATCCTCTTCGTGACCCAGGTTCCGGTCGGCGGCTTCGGGACCGTGACGAGCACCTTCGACAACCACGAGCCCGGCCCACGGCAGGCTCCCCGCGGCGGCGACCTCGTCCTGCGATATCCGAACGGGACGTTGCGGTTTCTCACCGCCGAAGCCGGCTACGGCAACGGCGGCCGCCAGGGCGAGAACGCGATCGCCGTTCGCGAGCCGTGCGTGCACTGGAGTGGTGAGAAGGCCCTCTTCTCGATGGTGGTCGGCGCGCCGTCGGCGCAGTTCGAGCTCGGCCCCTACCGCTGGCAGATCTACGAGGTCACCGGCTTCGGCGAGGGCGAGACGGCGAGCATTCGCCGCATCCAGAGCCAGCCGGCCGAGTTCAACAACGTCTCTCCGATCTACGGATCAGACGATCGCATCCTCTTCGTGTCGGACCGGCCGCCGAGCGGAGCCGCGCACCACTACCCGCCGCTCGACGAGTACGAGTCGTCGCCGACGGTGGATGGCATCTACGCGCTCGACGAGAGCGACGGCAGCCTCGCACTCCTCGAGCACGCGCCGAGCGGCATCTTCTCGCTGTCGCTCGATACGGCGGGGCGGGTGATGTTCACCAAGTGGGATCACCTGCAGCGCGATCAGCAGGGGGACACGCCGGACCTCGCGCAGACGCACCGCGCCTTCACCTGGGCGAGCGAAGCGATCAACGCCGCGACGACGCGGTCGTTGGCAGGGGTCGAGGTATTTCCCGAACCCCGCACGACCGAAGACCCGAGCTACTCCCGCAAGCTGAACCCGCACTCGTTCAACCACTTCTTCCCCTGGGAGATGAACGAGGACGGCACCGAGGAAGAGACCCTGAACCACATCGGTCGCCACGAGCTGAGCGGCACCTTCACCGAGCCCAGCTTCCGCGACGATCCAAACCTCACCTACAGCACGCCCGGCGAGTTCCACGCCAACACCTTCCCGCTGACCGGCACCGGTGGCACCTTCCATTTGCGCGAAGATCCGACGCGCCCGGGCGAGTTCCTCACGACCCACGCGCAGGAGTTCGGCTCGGCGTCCGGTGGCGTCATCCTGCGACTGCGCGGAGCGGCGGGGATGAACGCCGATGCGATGACGCTCATGCCGGTCACCACGCCGGGTGACGTGGCCACTGTGCCGAACGACACCGGTTACTTCCGCAACCCGCTCCCCCTGTCGGATGGGACGCTCGTTGCGGCGCACTCCCCGGCGACCGACCAGGTGATGAACCTCGGCACCGCCGAGGCGCCGGCGTGGTCGTATTACTACCGGCTGCGGCAGCTCACGCGCTCGGGGAATTACTACACGCCGGGCGCGCCGCTGACGACGGGGATCACCAAGAGCGTCACCTGGTGGACGCCGGACGTCCTGGCGGTCCACGACGGCCCGCTCTGGGAGCTCGATCCGGTCGAGGTGGCGCCCCGTACCCGTCCGACCCGTCGCGCGCCGGTGCTGCCGGCGATCGAGGCCAGCGTCTTCGCCGCAAGCGAGGTCGACGTGGCCAAGTTCCAGGCCTACCTCCGCGAGCGCAACCTGGCGCTCATCGTGAGTCGGAACGTGACCCAGCGCGACCGTGGCGACCTGCACCAGCCGTTCAACCTGCGGGTACCCGGCGGCGTGGAGTCGATCGGCGCGTCGGGGACGGTGTACGACGTGTCGCACCTCCAGGTGTTCCAGGCCGACGCAGTGCGCGGCTACGGTGATCCGGAGCAGCCGGAGCCCGGCCGGCGACCGCTGCCCCGGCCCATGCACGAAACCGGCGTGACGCGGACGGCGGGCGCCCCGAGTGGTGGCGTGACGATCGCCCCCGACGGCTCGTTCGCGGCTATCGTGCCCGCGCGCCGCGCGCTCACCTGGCAGCTGACCGATCCGGCCGGCGACGGCGTGGTGCGGGAGCGCAACTGGGTCAGCTTCCAGGCGGGAGAGATCCGGGTGTGCGCGAGCTGCCACGGCATCAACACAGCGAGCCAAACCGGTGCGCCGCCGCCCACCAACGCACCTGAGGCGCTCCGCCTCCTCCTCGAGGACTGGAAGAACGGTGAGCCACCGGTCGAAAAGGAGCCCTGCACGAGCGGCCTCACGATTCGCGCGGCGCGCCTCCAGGTAAAGGGCCGCAACGTCGTCCTCGACGGGACGGTCGCTGTGCCGGCGACGTGGACGAGCGGCGCCCCCGGTGCCAACGGCGTGCGGGTGGTGCTCGGCGACCTCGACGTCACGCTTCCCGGCGGCGATGCGTGGAAGGCGAACCGCAACGGTAGCCGCGCCCGCTACGCCGACCCGAGCGGCGCCGTCGGCGGTATCCGCCATATCGACCTCCTGACGCGCATCAAGCGCGGCCAGCGCACCATGCGCTTCGTGATTCGCCTCGTGCGAAGCATCGCCGCGCCTGCCGAGCCGCTGGTGCTCGCAGTGGCGTTCGGCTCTGCCGACGAGTGCGCCGCTGCCGCTTGGAACCCGCAGACTGGCCCCGCGCCGCGCTGCCGGACGAAGGGGCGTGGGCTGATCTGCCGCTGAGGCGAGTCAGCCGCGAAAGGATGGGGTCAGGTTTTGTCGTTTGCTATCGTTCGCGGTAGTGTTCTTCCATGGCTAGCCCCCTACGCATCGAGTTTGCCGGTGGTTTGTATCCCGTGACCTCCCGCGGAGATGGGCGGGAGGCTATTTTTCTGAGTGATGCGGATAGAGATGCTTTTCTGGGTGTGTCGTCGGAAGTCGTAGAGGATTTCAACTGGGCGGTTCACGCCTATTGTTTGATGGACAACCACTATCACCTCTTGGTCGAAAACCCGGACGGTAATCTCTGGATGGGTACCCAATAGTCAACTTTAGACATTCAGACATTCACGCCGCCGGCATCCCATGGAGCCGGCGGCTTTTTTGTACCCGGAATTCTCACATGACGCAAAATTGTGCTTGACAAGCCCCGGAGGTCGTGAGGCCGCGCCCCAGCTAACTTGGCTTTTCGAGTCAGCTGGGGCGCAGCCAATAGGGAGCGATTTTTTTTGCTCCCGGCCGACCTCCATGCCCCTGTCCAGCCTCGCTCGCACCCAACTCTCCCTGTGGATTTCCCAGCTCCTGCTCGCAGTCCCCATCCGCTCCCGCGGCACCTTCGTCGAACTGCTCTGCGCCTGCCTGGTCTCTCCCGAGGGCTGGGTCACTCGCGCCATCTCGTCGATTTGCCGCCACAAGCATTGGACCACCTGCTACAAGCTCATCGAACGCGGCAGCATCCGCATCGTGCCCTTGGCCCGCGCCACCTTCTCCCTGATGCTGGCGGTCCTGGCCCCCGATGCCATCATCCTGGTGATCGATGATACCCTGGTTCCCCGCGGCTCGCTGTCGGCTCCAGGCTGCGCGGTCCGCTTCGATCATGCCCGGAAGATCAACCGGCCCGAATACATGCGTACCCAGAATTGGGTCACCCTCGGCATCAGCATCTTCACCGCCGAAGGCCGCCGCTGGGTACTGCCCGTCCTCTCTCGCCTCGTGCCCGCAACTGGCAACCGCAACAAGCTCACCATTGCTCTGGCCCTGATCCGGGCGCTGGCTCCGCTGGCCGATATCCCCATCCGGGTGTCGTTCGATTCCTGGTTCATGCGCGCCCGCCTGGTGTTGCCCCTGCTGCACCGCGGGTTCCAAGTCGTGTTACGTCCTTCCGTAATTGAGCCCGCCGGGGCTCAGACATCCCAAGGTTCTTCAGGGCATCGGAACGAGAGGGCAAAAGTACCATCAGGAAAAAAAGCTTGTTCGAATGGACCGCGGAGGGACTGGGCTAAAACCCTTCCTTCAAGATTCCGGCAGTGTAAGCCAATCGGGTCAGCTCGGCCGAAGTGTTCGCGCGCAGCTTGTTCTTGATGGCAGTCAGGTGATTGGCGACCGTCTTGGAGCTCAGATGCAGGGAATCGGCGATCGCCCGCGTCGTATGGCCGGCAGCGGCGAGTCGAAACACATCGAACTCGCGCCCGGAAAGTGATTGCAACGGTGTTGTCGGGTTGACATTGCGCGACGCAACGACTGCCAGCTTTTGCGCCAACTTCGGTTCTATGAAGATTTCGCCGCGAGCCACTTGGCGGACGGCTTCGATAAGCGTCTCGGGTGGACAACTCTTGCTGATGTAGCCCCGCGCGCCGGCAGCCATCGTTCGACTGATGTAGACGGTTTCGTCATGCATGCTGAAAACGAGGATCTTGGCTTCCGGATCACGCAACCGGAGC
>Ga0233425_10009408_pt1 | contig 12413 bp, 9 predicted proteins | sample Watercolumn_Towu_2_FD_181712 | JGI IMG/M metagenome (GOLD analysis project Ga0233425, IMG submission 181712) | Freshwater microbial communities from Lake Towuti, South Sulawesi, Indonesia - Watercolumn_Towuti2014_140_MG | ecosystem: Environmental > Aquatic > Freshwater > Lake | place: Indonesia...
CACGTCGCGGTCTCGGCATCCGTCGGAAACGGATCGAGCACATAGCAGCCCGGCATGTCCACCTCCAGCCAGCTGGCCGTGTCGCTCTTCCCCGCGTACTTTGGCGTGACGTGGCTGCAGTCCGGCTTCCCGTCCACCCAGCGGCCCTCCTGGACCCGGCCATCCGGCCACGTGAGGACTCCCGCGCCGTGCCGGGCACCGCCCACGAACTCGCCGACGTACCGGCTGCCGTCCCCGGGGAGAAGCTCCCCCTTGCCCGAGTACTGCCCGCCCGACCAGGAGCCGATGTACCGCACGTTTCCCGGCAGCGCCAGCTCTCCGTCCCCCTCGTACTTCCCGGAACGGAAGCTTCCCACGTACCGGCCTCCCCCCGGAAGAATGAGCTCACCCTTGCCGTCGTAGGACCCGCTGGCAAAGCCGCCGCGGTAGCGGGTGCCGTCCGGCCGCGCCAGCGCTCCCTGGCCCTCGAACGACCAGCCGCCGAGGCCGCCTTTGTACTCCGTGCCGTCCTCCATCCCCCAGAGGCCTTCGCCGGACGGAGCTCCCTTGACCAGCGGTCCGTCGTAGCGACCGGCATCCTGTCCGTTCCTGCGCCAGGTCAGGATTCCCTGACCTTCTGCCGCGCACTCCTCGCACCCGCCGGACCACTGGATCGATCGGCCATCCTCGGGGCTGGGCGCGTATACCATGCAGGCGCCGTCCACCGTCTCCAGCCAGGCCGGGCCGGACTGCGACCCGTCGTACTTCGGCGTCAGCTGCCTGCAGTGCCACCAGTGCATCACCGGCTTCCAGCCAATGGCCGCAACCGCGACCATCGCGACGAACGCCCCCAGAGGCCACCGTCCCTTCATGTTCCTCACCCCCTAAAGCGCAAAGCGCCACGCACTCTCTCTCAAGGCAGGCCCCCCCCGGATAACCGGCCTAGGGTATGCCAGTCGCACCCGACGTTCAAGCGCAACGCTTCTCGCAGGGCTCACCACGCCCCTGCCCGAGGGCTGCAACACCCGCTCCGGCCGGTCCTCCGACCGGGACTGGAATATTAGGCTCGTTAGGATTGTTGACATCGGCATGAAAGGAGGGGTACCTTCATAGTCATGGGGGAGGCAAGCACATACTCGGTGGTCCTGACGGACCCCGTGCTGCTGGCCAGGGTCATCGACCAGTACCTGGTCCATGGCGTGTGCCCGGTGGATGGCGCACCGTCTCCCGGGCCGCTGAAGCCCGTCGTCCTGGACGTCCGCCTGCCGGCAGGGAAGAGGGCTTCCTGGCAGGGCCGCGTCATACGGGCTACGGGCCGGGATTCCTTCCTCGTCGAGCTCCAGTCCCTCGTGCGATTGGAGTCTCTCGACCCTCTTGCCCGCCGCGACCCGCCCGCGCCCCATGCAGAGCCTCAAGCCGCGCAGGTGCGGGAAACCATTGCGGGTGACGATTTCGCGATCATCCAGGGATCTGACTCTGGTGAGCACACCGCGCCGGAGAAGCCGCCAGACGCATGCGCCGGGATGCTGGCGGGCAACCCGCAGGGTATGGCGGAGACGGTGACTGACGCTCTCACGGGAAAAGAGTCCGAGTATTCGGACGTGTACTCCAGGATCAAGAATGCTTCCCTGCAGGAGAAGCAGAAGCTTGCAAGGTTCGGGGCCAAGACCGTCCGGCAGCTGCTCATCCGGGATCCCAACAAGAACCTCCACGTCCTCCTGGTGCAGAACCCGCACGTCACGCTGGACGAGATGCTCGAATACACCAAGGTGCCCACGCTGGCCGCAGACGCCATCCGGCTCATTCTCCAGAACCGCTCCTTCTGCACCAGCCGCCAGCTCCTGTTCAACCTGGTCCGCAACCCTGCCACGCCCCTGGACATCGCGCAGCGCCTCGTACCGCAGCTCGGAGTCCAGGAATGGCGGGCGCTGGCCAAGTCCACGAGCGTTCGCGCTCCCATTTCCGCGGCGGCCCGCAAGCTGCTCGCGCTCCCAGGCTAGACACGACCGCGCCTCAGACAATCGGTCGGAGAGAGACGTTTGACAGCCTGCGTGCATGTGAATAAGGTGAGTCTTGCGTTCTTTTCACGTTCCTGTCGGAGGTGTCTCTTCATGTTCTTGAACCCGCTTCCACTCGCCCGGTCCACGGAAGGCCCGACGTCGCGCTTCTCGGGCTGCTTTCTGCATCACGTCCACCGATGGAGCATGCCGCTGACGCCACGCTGGCTGGCCGCTGCCATCGTCCTCACCTCGGCAGCCGGCGGAAGCTGCTCTTCCGATGCAGGCAAGGCGTCCCTTCCGCTGCAGGACAACTCCGTCAATCCGGATGGCTCGTCGGACGCGGCAGACTCGGTGGCAACGGGGGACGTGGCCCGGCTTCAGGATGTTACTGCAGAGGACGCTCCGGCGCCGGACGCTCAGCCGGGAGAGACGCTGCCGTCGGACCGGGTTTCGCCCGATCTGCAACAGCCCGAGGACATCGGGCAGGAGGATTTCTGGCCTGACGTCCAGGACGACGTGCCCGCGGACGTGCCGGACGCCCTGGTTCCGGACCAGGTGCTGCCGGATCTGCCGGCCCCGGACACCGCGGTCGAGGTGGACTCGGGGTGCGTGCCGCTGTGTGCCGGCGACTGCGGTCCGGACGGCTGCGGCGGCGTCTGCGGCCTTTGCCCCGAAGGCTTCGCATGCGACAACGGGGTCTGCACGGGCCCCCTGCCGTGCGACTCGTCCAAGGACTGCCCCGACGGCGTCTGTGACAAGGTCCAGGGATTCTGCGTGGACTGCCTGGAGGACGCGGACTGCGACGAGGGCTGGGTGTGCAACGACGCCAATGTCTGCGAGTACCTCGTCCCCTGCGTGTCGGACAAGGAGTGCAAGGAGCTGGGCAAAGTCTGCGACAAGGATGCGGGGCACTGCGTGGAGTGCGTTGCGGACGAGGACTGCGCGGACGACCATTTCTGCATCAACACCGTGTGCGCTGCCGACACCTGCTCCGGGCCGGCAGACATCCTCTGCATCGGAAGCGAGGTCTGGCAGTGCACCGAGAACGGGAGCGGCTACGTGCTGCTGGCAGCGTGCGGGCCGCAGCAATACTGCCTGGCAGGCGAATGCCACGCAAAGGTCTGCACGCCGCTGGAGTCCTACTGCAAGGGCAACACGCTCCTGGCGTGCGACGCGCTCGGAAGCGGCCCGGTCGGTCCGGAGATCGTTTGCACCGACACCGGAGAGGTCTGCGTCGACGGCCAGTGCACCTGCATCCCGGTGACGTGCGAAGACCAGGCGGTCGACTGCGGCGGGTTGGACAACGGGTGCGGGGCGGTGGTCAACTGCGGTGCGTGCGCCCCCGGTCACATCTGTGCGGAAGGCACGTGCGTCTGCGTGCCAAGCTGCCAGGGGAAGCTGTGCGGTGCGGACGGCTGTGGAGGCAGCTGCGGGCAGTGCCAGGAGGGAGCGGACTGTGTCGCAGGCACGTGCCAGGTCATCTGCGGCGACGGCAAGTGCGGCGCGCTGGAGTCCATGTGCGCCTGCCCCGCGGACTGCGGCGACTGCCCCGGGTGCTGCGACAACATCGCGTGCCTGCCGGGCAACGACGACCTGGTATGCGGCAAGCACGGGGACGCCTGCGCTCCGTGCGCCGCGGGCCTCAAGTGCACGGACAACGCGTGCAGCGTCGTATGCGGCGACAAGGTCTGCGCTGCTGCACTCGGCGAGACCTGCGCCACCTGCCCCGCGGACTGCGGCGCCTGCTGTCCCAACGGCGTGTGCGCCATCGGCGAGACCTGTTCCACCTGCCCCGCGGACTGCGGCCCCTGCTGCCCCAACGGCACGTGCGACTTCGGCGAGACCTGCGTCACGTGCATCGCGGACTGCGGCAAGTGCCCCAACACGCCGGGCTTCGTCGTGATCCCCGCGGGCAGCTTCTGGATGGGCAGCCCTGCAGGAGGCCCGTGTCCAGCGGGCTATACGGGCGGCGGATGCTCCGGAGCAGGAGGCGGGAACATGGTGGCCGAGGCCAACCGCGAGGGCGACGAGACCCTGCACTCGGTGACCCTCTCGCACTCCTTCGAGATGATGGCAAGCCAGGTGACGCAGGCAGAGTGGAAGGCAGCGTTCGGAGGGTGGAATCCCAGCAACAACCCCGCTTGCGGCAACACCTGCCCGGCGGAGAACATGTCCTGGTACAGCACGCTGGCCTACGCGAACTGGCTCTCCACGCAGAAGGGGCTCACGCCCTGCTACCAGTTCGCGTCCACGACGTGCGTCAACGGGACCTACGTGGGCAGCTCCTACCTGAGCTGCATGAGCGCCTCGGCAGGAGGCATCTACACCGCGACGGTGTCGTTGCAGGCCGGAGCGGGGAAGCCCTACGACTGCACCGGCTTCCGGCTTCCCACCGAGGCGGAGTGGGAATACGCTGCCCGCGCAGGCAGCGTCGCGGCATACAGCGACAACCAGGGCGGCGACGCGGGCCACAGCAACTGCGAGGTCCCGTTCCACCTTGCGGACATCGCCTGGTACTGCGGCAACACCACGACGTCCAAGCCGTCAGGCGGCAAGACTGCCAACGCCTGGGGCCTCACGGACATGCACGGCAACGTGTGGGAGTGGTGCTGGGACTGGGAGGGCACGTACGCAGCCGGTCCCATCACGGACCCGGTCAACGGGGCCACGGGGGGGACCGCATCCTACCGCGTGCGCCGCGGGGGCGGATACTCCTCGTATTCTCGCTACTGCCGCTCGGCAAACCGCGGGGGCGGATACCCCGAAACCGGGGCCGCGACCGACGGCTTCCGCCTCGTCCGCTCGCTGTGAGCCGGGGACGACCTGTCCCGCTGCCACCTCCACCACCCACGACAGCGCACCCCACTTCGAATGTCGCACGGAGTTAATGGGTTCACCGCAGCCGTGTCCGGGTGTATGATTGGGACCGACACAGACGTAAGACACCTGCAGGAGGCAGCAGCCATGGACGCACTACAATTGAGAGGACTCGTGCTCGTCGCAGTAACGGCTTTCGTCATGGCCTGCGGCGCATCGGGCGAAACCGTCGTTGCCACGGACGCACCCGCTGACACGGGTGGGGCCGCGGACGGGAGTGCGTGGCAGGACTCGGGCGAGGAGACGGCCGTTCCCGAGCTGCCCGGTGCGGACGAGGGGGCCCCGGACTCTGCCGCCTGGGACGGCGGAAGCGACGGTCCGCCGGCTGACGTGCCGCTGGCCGATCTCGGCATCGAGCCGGGCGCTCCCGGCTTCCCGTGCGAGTCCGGGGACGACTGCGACAGCGGCTACTGCATCCAGACCACCGACGGCCTGCTGTGCACGCAGACCTGCACCTCCGAGTGCCCGTTCGGCTGGGAATGCTCCCTCCATACCCCCAGTCTGCCCGACGAGGTCTTCATGTGCGCGCCGCTGTTCACCAGCTTGTGCAGGCCCTGCATGACCAACACCGAGTGCTTCACCGGCGGCATCGACGCGGGCGAAGGGTGCGTGTCGTACGGCGCGGCCGGGTTCTTCTGCGGAGGCCCGTGCGGCCAGGGGCAGGAGTGCCCGCAGGGGTTCCAGTGCCAGACCGTGTCCGACCGAGCGGGCGCCCAGGTCCAGCAGTGCGTGCTCCTGGACGGCGAGTGCGAGTGCACGCAGTGGGCGTCGGACCAGGGCGCTGCCACCGACTGCTACCGCCAGAACGACTGGGGAACGTGCGCGGGCAGCCGCAAGTGCACGGCCGCGGGGCTCCAGCCGTGCTCGGCACCGGTCCCGGCCAAGGACGACTGCAACGGCAAGGACGACGACTGCGACGGCCAGGCCGATGGCACGTTCGAGCCGCAGGAGTGCCTGGTCATCAACCAGGCCGGTGCGTGTCCCGGCCAGACCGTCTGCGTTGCCGGCGAGGAATCGTGCGCGGGCAAGGAGCCCAAGGTCGAACTGTGCGACGGCGAGGACAACGACTGCGACGGCCAGGTGGACGAGAGCTTCCCCGACACGGACAAGGACGGCGCGGCCGACTGCCTCGAATCCGACAAGGACGGGGACGGCGTCCTGGACGGGCTGGACAACTGCGAGTCCGTCTTCAACCCTCCCCAGGCGGACTTCGACATGGACGGCCTGGGCGACGCCTGCGACCTGGACGACGACAACGACATGACGGCCGATGCCGACGACTGCGCGCCCCAGGACGCCTCGGTGCACCTGCAGGCCGCGGAGGAGTGCGACGGCAAGGACAACGACTGCAACTACATCGTTGACGAAGGGTACACGGACAGCGACGGGGACGGCTGGAAGGACTGCATCGACGACGACGACGACCAGGACGGGACGCCCGACTTCGTGGACTGCGCTCCGCTGGATCCGGCGCTGCACCCCGGGGCCAAGGAGCTGTGCGACACGGTGGACAACGACTGCGACGGGGAGACCGACGAGGGTTTCCCGGACACGGACAAGGACGGCGTGCCGGACTGCGCTGACGCGGACAAGGACGGCGACGGCACGCCCGATGCGACGGACTGTGCGCCCCTCGACGCCAGCGTGCACCCGGGCATGCCGGAGGCCTGCGACGGCCTGGACAACGACTGCGACCTCATGGTGGACGAGGGGTTCCTCGACACGGATGCGGACTCCTTGAAGGACTGCGTGGACGAGGACGACGACAACGACGGCGCCGCGGATCCTGCCGACTGCGCACCGCTGGACCCCGCCCGGTTCCCGGGGGCCTTGGAGCTCTGCAACGGGCTGGACGACGACTGCGATGCCGTGGTGGACGAGGAGCAGGGGCTGCTGGCCTGCGGCAAAGGGGCCTGCTTCCATACCCTGTCCGCGTGCGCAGGAGGCAAGAAGGCCACGTGCGACCCCTTCGAGGGCATCGCCACCGAGGTATGCGACGGGCTGGACAACGATTGCGACGGACTGACCGACGAGGACCAGGGAAGCCTCACGTGCGGCCTGGGCGCCTGCCTGCACGTCGCGGCAGCCTGCGTGCAGGGCAAGGTCCAATGGTGCGACCCGCTGGAAGGCGCGGTGGCAGAGACCTGCGACGGCCAGGACAACGACTGTGACGGGAAGGTGGACGAGGGGCTCGGTGCCACCACGTGCGGCCTGGGCCTGTGCCATCACACCGTGGCCAACTGCGTCGGCGGCGAGCCGCAGCAGTGCAACCCGCTGCAGGGTGCGATGCCCGAGACTTGCGACGGCCAGGACAACGACTGCGACGGGAAGAGCGACGAAGCCCTGGGATCGACCACCTGCGGCATGGGTGTCTGCCAGCACACCGTGGACAACTGCAAGGACGGCGCCTCGCAGGTCTGCAGCCCGATGGAGGGCGCATCTGCCGAGACCTGCGACGGGCTGGACAACAACTGTGACGGGATGGTCGACGAGATGCTGGGTTCGACGTCCTGCGGCCTGGGCGAGTGCCTGCACGAGGTTCCCAACTGCCAGGACGGCCAGCCCCAGCAGTGCGACCCCGTGGCAGGGTCCGAGGCCGAGACCTGCGACGGGCTGGACAACGACTGCGACGGGCTGGTGGACGAACAGGCGTGCCACTACAGGAGCTGTGCGGCCCTCCTCCAGGCCAAGCCCGGCACCGCGGACGGCGTGTACAGCATCGACCCGGACGCTGCCGGGCCCACTCCCCCGATGAACGTGACCTGCGACATGACCATGGACGGGGGCGGGTGGACCCTGGTCGCGGTCAACGGCGACAACCACGCGCTCATCATGACCTCCGCGGACATGGGGAACCCGGCGCTCATCGTGCGCAGCAACCCCGGAGCCAACGTCATCCACAAGCTCGCGGACACCACCATCAACGCGATCAAGGCCGACCCGAGCGACGCAGTCGGCATTCGGCTCATCTACGAATCCAGCCCCAACGTGCGGAAGTTCGGCAAGGCCGCCTGCACCTGGGAGAGCGACAGCCGCGACCCCGCGGACTCCGACTGCGACTTCATCACCGGGACCTACTCGACCAATCCTGCCTGGTCAGGCCCCCACACGAACTACTGGTTCTGTGGCGGCCTCCCGTGCTTCACCGGCGGCGGCTGCCCGAGCTGGGAGCGCATGGGCATCTACTCGTCGAAGTACAGCAACCTGCCGGAATCGTACTACCACAACGGCTCGTGCGGCATGAACAGCTGGGGCACGCTATGGGTGAAGTAGCCGCGGGTGCGACGACGCGTCGCCTTGCAGACCGTTTCCCGGGGCGCCCCTCCAGGCCCCCCCTGCGTGCTCCGGTTCTCTTGCCCCTGGCGACCCTGCTTGTCGGCTGCCGGGCAGCCCCGCTTCCCGAGCCCGACCCCGAGGCGCTCCTCCTGAGGCAGGCCGGTGGACCTGCGGCCGTAAGCGTGGAGCTGGAACGGGAGCACGCACTGGTAGAAGGAGCGGTCGCCGTGGTGCTCGAGTGCTTCGCAGACCAGCGGCCCTGCACGGGAAGCGAGCTTGCCCGGGCCCGCGGGCGGGGAGCACATGCTGTGCCCCATCCCAGAAGTCGCGTCTGTCAGATCTTGGGCTGGTCCTCCTCGCCATGGCCTGGCAGAGGCAGGAGGATGCGTACCCGGATGCCTGCTCGCTCCTGTCCGCGCCTTTGCGCGTGCGGCCATCTCCTGCGGCCGGCGAGCCCGGTGCGCAAGCGCTGTTCCCGCGCTTCGTAATGGTGCTCAAGGCGTGACACGAGGCGGCCACGCCTGGTGGCACGTTGTCCTGCACCGATGCTTCGGGTCGCAGGGAGGGATGGGCGCCCGCGCCCCCCTGCAGTCGAGCGTTTCCGATTCCCCCGCGGGCGAATCGTGGCATGATTCGCGCACAGAGAGGTGGGTCTATGAGAGAGTACTTCCTGCCTGCGTGCAAAGGTCTTCTCCTGCTGGCGGTGCTGGCATTGGTTGCCTTTCTGATCGTGCTGCGCATCGGATCGCGGCGCGGCACGCGGGCCTACCGGTGGCGCATGGCCCTGTGGCAGGTTGCGCTGCTCCTGGCAAGCGGCGCCCTGCTGCTGGGCCCCCTGGCGCTCGCGGGATGCAAGAAGGGGGACGACCCGGTCAAGGCAGGGTCCCCGACCCGTGACCGGGCCGAGGACAGCTGCTACAAGCCGGGCCCGCCCTCGGAGCGCGAGGAGGAAACGCAGCAGTCTCCCCCGGGTGCAGGCAAGGCAGCGGCCGTCGGCCCCGGGCCCGGGGGCTCCGTATCCCCCGCAAGACCGGCCCCGGGCGGAAGCCGCGTCGACGTGCCCGGTGAGAAGCGGAAATGACGCGGTGTTGTAGCTCCTGCGGAGACGGGGTACAATGGGTCCGGCAAACACGCTTCCGGAGGCACCATGAAACCCAGGGCGAAGCGCAGGAGACGGTGGATTGACCGCCCGGTCGACATCGGCCAGCCGGACCAGCAGCCCGAGATGATCGCCATTGCTCCGGTGCGGAGGTCAAGCGCATCTTCTCCGAGATTGCAGCGGACTTCGATCCCGCGGGCATCATGGTGGGGATAACGGGCGGAGAGGCGACGCTGCGTCCCGATCTCGTAGAGCTGGTGCGGTCCGGCATGGGAGGGGGCCTGCTGCGGGGGAACTTCCTCTACTGTCGTGCCGGGGTGACGGTGCTCGGCCTGGAGCACGACGGCCGCGTGGTCGGCTGCCCGGTCATCCACAGCTCCTTCAACACGCAGGGGGACGCCAGGACGCAGCGGGTGGTTGACATCTGGCGCTCCCGGTTCCAGCCGTTTCGCGACCGGGGGTGGCTGCGGCAGGGGGGCTGTGCTTCCTGCAACGAGTGGCCGCTGTGCCTCGGCGGCTCCATGCACAACCGGGACGATTCGGGAGCCCTCACGCGCTGCACTGCGAACGTCTTGAAACAGGGGGTCACCGGTTTCCCGAAATGAGAGCGCACATCACCAACTGCCTGCTAAGGCCCCGACCATGACTCGCATGCGCGCCATGATCGCCGCCATCGTATGGGTGCTGCTGCAGTCCGCGATGGTGCGGGGGCAGGAACCGGGAGAAGACCCTGACCAGGGGTTCTTCCGGGCGTTCCTGGTGTCAGGGGAGTACTCCAACTGGTACTTCCTGCCCTACTCGTCCAAGGAGCTGGAGGCGTCGAGCAAGGAGGGGGACGTCCACTGGACGCAGGTCGACACCTACGAGACCTACTCCATCACGCCCATCTCGCTGTACAAGCTGACCGCGGGGGTGAACACCGCGGCTGGGGAACTGCGGGCGACGTACGAGAGCAATGTCGGCTTCGACGTCGATTTCGGGGACAGCTTCGCGTGGTCCGCGTTGCTCAGCGACTTCCTGCCGGGCTGGCTCGAGCCGTTGTCGCTGGAGGTCCACCAGCTGCTGTTCAGCAGCGGGACCGCAACCATGCGGCGGTTCAGCACCGAGGAGACCCTGGACCGCACGGTGTTCACTGTGGACATGCTGCTGGTGCGGTCGCGGTACGAGTTCGAGATCGAGGGCGGAGCGTGGTACCTGTCCGCGGGGTACCGCTCGCTGGAGGTGCCCCGTGGAGTCTACCTCGAGTACGACCCGGACTCGGATGCGGACAGCGAGAACTACGCGTACTACAACCTCCCGCGTTTCCAGGACAGGTTGTGGTCGACCGCGATGCGGATGGGCTCCATCGGGGTCGGCTTCGTGAAGAGGCCGGGGCTCGTGCAGCACGAGGCCGATGCGTCGCCCCTGGTGGTGGACCTGGCGCTGAACCTCTACGCCGGGAAGTACGACCTGTCGCCAGCGGGAGAGGAGGTCCGATACGACGACGTCGTCATCGGAGCGGAGCTGGAAGCCGCATTCGGCTACAGCATGGAGGTGTTCCCGAGGGTGCGGCTTGGAATCGAGGACCGCATCTCGCTGTCGACATACATCGGGATGCTCCCCGACTCGCTGGAGGAGGAGGCGAAGGCGCAGTACCCTGGCTTCGACACGGAGAGCGGCAAGCTGTCGCTGGCGTTCGGCACGGTGGACGTTCTGAACAACCTGCTGGTCTACCTCGAGGCGACCTTCTAACCGCGCCGGCGCGGGGTCGGCCCCGGGCCACCGGCTTCCGACTCCGCCAGGCAGTTGCGCCGTGGGTTGACTCCCGGGACTGCCTGTGCTGCAATGGCTGGCCAGGGGAGGCACGCATGGGCGACCAGCCGCTGAGCACGACCGAAGGGCCGATGCCTCTGACGTTGGAGGACGAGCAGCGCCTGCAGCTCGAGGCGGACCGGCATCCTGGTGCGGGCTGGGCGCGCGTGGCCTTCACGCTGCCCGTGGGGCTTGCGACCATCGCTGCGTGCGTGTGGGTGGTCGTGGAGGTGCCGGTGCCCCTGGCGGTCATGGCGGTGGCCATCACGCTGCTGGTGAGTGCCGGGGCCTGGCTGGACCTCCGGTTCGCCCTCCGGCTGCGCAAAGACCTGGAGGAGCGCCGGAAACTGGTGGTGAGGTCGTTCGTGCAGGGCAAGGCCTCGGCCCGGCCGCCGAGGGGACGCCCCTTCTGGTCCGTGACCGTGGCCGGCAAGTCCTACGACGTGACCGAGGAGTGCTGGCAACTCCTCGACGAGTTCGACGAGGTGCGCGTGCACGCAACGCTGCACGCCGGGATCGTGTTGCGCATCGAGAAGGTTCAGAATCCCCAGAACAAGCCCAGTTCCAAGTAGATGGGACTGGCTGCGGCGACGTCGCCGCAGTCAACGCAGAGAATCCAGCAGCCGCTGCCAGGGGGGTCGCAGCGCCCGAGGTGGCGCGTACCCCAGACGTTGATCACCATGAGGAAGCGGTAGCCCCACACCCAGTCGAACGTATCGCCATAGTGCGTCGTGGCCTCGATGCCGACGGGGATGAAGAGACCCTCCAGTCTCTCCGTGCGTCGCATGCTCATGAGCTCGAAACTCTCGGTCGTCCCAAACCGCAGTCCGGTCGTGAAGAAGGTCCCGTCAACGTGCTCCACCCCCGAGTGCCCGCCAAAGCCGGCCGTGAAACCGAAGTACCTTACAAACTCGCCAGGCAGCGCCATTCCGCCGCCGATCTCGAGCGGAGTCACCCGAACGTTCTCCCAGTTGTATGTCAGAAGCCGTGCCCCGAGCCCCACGAAAGTGAAATCGAGGATGAAGCCATCCCACTTCGAGTACTTCTCGTTCAGGAAGTCGCGTCCGGCGTACCTGGCGGCTGGGCCTGGACGGTCCTGTCCCAGACCCCCGGGCGAAGGGCTGACCAGAGCCAGAGCAACAAGCGCGGCAGCAGCACGGCAGGACACAGAACTCATCCCGGCGAATCTCCATTTCCCGGGCCAGACCATACGCAGCGGACCGACGGCAGTCAATCCCGGTGCGGACTGAGGGCGCTCGGCCTCGAGCAGGTCGAGAACCGCAGGATGGTCTTCCCCATCCATCTGTTGAGCGCGCGCAAGGCCAGCGCGCAGTCTGCGTAGGGCACGCACATGGGCCGCAACAAGCGAGTCAGCGACGAAGCGGTGCTGG
>Ga0233425_10009409_pt1 | contig 12412 bp, 9 predicted proteins | sample Watercolumn_Towu_2_FD_181712 | JGI IMG/M metagenome (GOLD analysis project Ga0233425, IMG submission 181712) | Freshwater microbial communities from Lake Towuti, South Sulawesi, Indonesia - Watercolumn_Towuti2014_140_MG | ecosystem: Environmental > Aquatic > Freshwater > Lake | place: Indonesia...
CCGCAAGCCGTTCCACATGACCAACTTCATGAATGCTGTCAATCAGTCTCAAAGCAGTATGCCTGTGCAAAAGAAGGAAGCGGATTCTCCCATCTCCTGGTTGAACGACCAGAACAAAGCCGCCCAGCACCTCACCCGCATTACGCTGGAGTCCTCATCGCAGGCGGCGTTGATCACCCGCAAAAACGACCTGTGGGCATACGCGGGAAGCCTCGCGCAGAACGCCGCAAAGGAAGTGGCGCAGACCATCACCCGCAATTGGGACGGGCAAAAAGGGTCGGACCTCCTGCGGTTCATCCGCCTCGAAAGTACCAAAGCCGAGCACATGCTCTATGCCACGCGGCTGACTCAAGACGCCACCCTTGCGCTGGTCTTCGACTCGGAGACCCCGTTCAGCACCATCCGCAGCCAGGCAAGCCGCCTGACCGCCGACCTGGAGAACGAAGCCGACGAGCCCCAGTCACAGCCTGTCGCGGCAGAACCGCCCGCTGCGGATTTGGACATCCCCCGCATCAAAGACATTCTGAACGACATCCCTACACCGAACCCCGAGCCTGCCACCACCCACGAGTTCCGTCTGCCCCCGCGCAAAGAATCCTTCGACCCGAACGAAACGCGGATTGCCACATCGCTTTCCAACGCGTCCGTTTTCAAACGCGAAGCCTCCCCTTCAGCCCAGATTAAAAAGACAACCATCACGGTCAACATGCCCAAGGCGGCTCCGCAAACGGAGTCCCCGCTGCCGCAGACTGTGTTCGATCAGGCAGATATGACCATGCCCTCGCGCCCCAAAGCGAGACCCGAGACCCCGCTTGCCCGTCCTATGCCTGGCGACGACCAATCCGCGGCGACCCGTGAAAGCCCCACCACCGAAGCCGAGCGCAAACTCATCGTCGAGCCGACCACGGCAGGCTTGTATCACCTGACTTATGCCTGCCTGCTTGTGCCGCGCTTCGCGTCGCATTATCTCACCGGCGACATGGCAGACAAAGTCGGCGAATGGCTGCCCAACATTTGCATCGCCTTCGGCTGGCGGCTGGAATTCCTCGCCGTGCGTCCCGAATATTTGCAGTGGGTGGTCAACGTTCAGCCTAACACTTCACCGGGCTATCTTATGCGGATCATGCGCCAGCAGACCTCGGAGAAGATTTTCAGCGAGTTCCCGCGCATGAAGAAGGAAAATCCCTCCGGCGATTTTTGGGCGCCCGGTTACCTCATCATGGGCGGCACACAGCCCCACCCGCAGCAACTGGTGCGTGATTACATTCGCCAGACCCGCCAGCGTCAGGGACAGCAAACGCCTGCACCCCAGCCTGAACCACAGGGATTGCGGCTGCGCAATTAAAGCGAAAAAACAGAGAGCGCAGAGTATAATCACTCTGCGCTTTATTTTTTTAACCATCCATTTACCAGACAAAAACCATGCCCCCCACACTTTACCTCATTGACGGACACGCACTTGCCTACCGCATGTACTTTGCCCTGACCGCCGGGTCGGGCAGTCAACGCTGGCAGACTTCGACAGGCGAACCCACGGCTGGAATCTACGGCTTCGCCCGCGAACTGGTTCGCATTCTCGAAAAGGAAACGCCCGAATATCTCGCCGTCGCCTTCGACGTGGGCAAGACCTTCCGCGACAACATCTTCCCCGAATACAAAGGCACGCGCGAAAAAATGCCCGATGACCTGCGCTCGCAGATCGAACACATCCGCAGGATGGTCGATTTGTTCAACATCCCGCGCCTCGAAATGGAAGGCTACGAAGCCGACGACGTGCTCGGCACCGTAGCGCGCATCGCCGCCGAAAAAGGTTTGGGAGTCAAAATCATCACCGGCGACCGTGACCTGCTGCAACTGGTCAACGAGCGCACGGCGGTTTACCTTGCGGGCGACGACCAGACCTACATCACCGACGAGGACGTGATTCGTAAACTCGGTGTCCGCCCGAACCAGGTGGTCGATTACAAAGCCATCGTCGGCGACACCTCCGACAACATCCCCGGCGTGAAAGGCGTGGGCGAAAAGACCGCCATTGCCCTGCTCGAAAAATTTGGCACACTCGATGGTGTTTACAAAAACCTCGACCAGGTCGAAAAACGCTGGCAGGGCAAACTCGAAGCCAGCAAAGAATCCGCGTACATGAGCTACGACCTGGCGCGCATCCGCACCGATTTGAAAATGGACTTCGATTTTGAACACGCCAAAGTCCAGCCTTTTGATGGGACGGCGCTGGCGGAATTTTTCCAGGCGATGGAATTCCGCACCCTCTTGAGCAAAGTCCCCGCCCTGAGTCAGGGACAGCAACCCGCCAGCGGGTCAGTCGCTGCGCCTGTGCCTTCACCCAAGCCGACAAAGACCAAAGGCGGTCAACTGACGATGTTTGTCAACGAGCCGCAGGTAGTGACGCCCGCAAAAGAATCCAAAATCGAAGTCATCGTCGTGGATTCGCCTGACAAACTGGACGACCTCGCAAAGCAACTTTCCAAAGCAAAGGTGATTTCCTTCGACACCGAAACTACCTCCACTGAAGAAGTGCAGGCGGAGATTGTCGGCATCTCGCTCTCGGTCAAAGCGGGACAGGCGTTTTACATCCCCGTCGGACACACGTCTGGAAATAACCTGCCGCTGAAAAAAGTCATCGCCGCACTCATGCCCGCCATGACCGACCCGAAGATCGGCAAGGTGGCGCACAACGCCAAATATGACACCATCGTCCTCGCCCGTCACGGGCTGACCGTGTCGCCGCTGACCTTCGACACCATGCTGGCGGAATTCATCATTGACCCATCTTCGCGCAACCTTGGCTTGAAGAACCTCGTCCTCGAACGACTCGGCGAAGAGATGACCCACATCGAAGAGTTGATTGGCAAGGGCAAGAACCAAATCAGCATGGCAGATGTCTCCATCGAGTCTGTTGCACCCTACGCCGCCGCCGACGCGGAAACGGTCATACGCCTCATGCCGCTCTTACAAAAAGATTTGGAGCGGGTGAACGGTGCGAAACTGCTCGCCGAAATCGACCTGCCACTAACACCTGTGTTGGCGGATATGGAAATGGCTGGCATTATGATCGACCTGCCCTTCTTCCAAAAGATGTCTGACGAACTGGCACAGCGCATGGCAGAGATCGAAAAGCGGGTCTTTGAATCCGTTGGCAAGCCATTCAATCTCAATTCGACCCAGCAACTATCGGACGTTCTTTTTATCCACCTCGGACTGACCCCGCCCGACAAAGGCAAGAAAACTGCCAGCGGGCATTACTCCACTTCCGCCGATGTGCTGGAAATGTTGCGCGGCAAACATCCCGTGGTGGATATGATTCTCGAAAACCGCGAACTCTCGAAATTGAAATCCACCTATGTGGATGCCCTGCCCGCCGCCGTTGATCCGCAGACGGGGCGCGTTCACACCTCCTACAACCAGACCGGAGCCGTGACCGGGCGGCTGTCATCCACCAATCCCAACCTGCAAAACATCCCCATCCGCACCGAGGAAGGACGCCGTGTGCGAAACGGCTTCATCGCCGCGAAAGGCAACGTGCTGCTCTCGGTGGATTACTCGCAAATCGAACTTCGCATCGTGGCGCACATGGCGCAGGATGAATCCATGCTGGCGGCGTTCAAAGCGGGCGAAGACATCCACGCCACCACCGCCGCCGCCGTCTATGACGTGGATTTGGACGCGGTCACAAAGGACATGCGCCGCCACGCGAAGGCGATCAACTTCGGGCTGATCTACGGCATGTCGGCTTTTGGCCTCACCCGCTCCACCGACCTGACCCTCGCGGAATCCGAAAAATTCGTCAAGACCTACTTCCAAAAATTCCCGGGTGTCAAAAAATACCTGGACGGCATTCGCCAGCTTGCGGCGCAGCAGGGTTACGTCGAGACGCTGCTCGGACGCCGTCGCTACTTCCCCGCCTTGCAGGGCAAACTCAATCAGCAGTTGAAGAACCGCGAAGAGCGCGAAGCCATCAACGCCCCGATTCAAGGCACGGCGGCAGACATCATGAAAATCGCCATGCTCAAGATTCCATCCGCGCTCGAAGCCGCGGGGTTGAAAGCCAAAATGCTCTTGCAGGTGCATGACGAACTGGTGCTCGAATGCCCGGAGAAGGAGATGGAAAAGACGGCAAAGGTCGTACAGGAGACGATGAGCAATGCCTACCCGATGAGCATCCCGCTTTCCACCGAAGCGCGTTTCGGAAAAAGCTGGGGCGGGATGAAAGTACTGGAATAGAAAATTCACACGCAAGAGTCATGCGTAAAAAAAGGGCGCAGGGTTATAATTGCGCGCAACTCACCTCTAAGCCAAAGTTGGATTTATATGCCCGAACGAGAAGAAATCTTCCAAAAAGCGATGAACGACGGTCACTCCGCCGCCTGGGATCAGGAATGGGACAAGGCGGCCGCGTCGTATCGACAGGCGCTCCAGGAGTTCCCCGACCACCCCAAGGCGCTTAATAGCCTGGGACTGGCGCTCTACCAACTCGGCAGTTTCGAGGAAGCCTTGCAGACCTACATGCATGTGGCGAAACTTTCTCCCGACGACCCGGTGCCGATGGAAAAAGTCGCGCAGATTGCCGAGCGGTTGGGCGATTTGAAGATTGCGGTGGAGGCGGCAATTCGGGCGGGCGACCTGTTCCTCAAACAGCGTGACGCCGAAAAGGCGCTGGAGAACTGGGCGCGCGTCACCAATGTCAACCCTGAGAACGCCGTTGCGCATTCGCGCCTGGCGCAGGTGCATGAAAAACTCGGTCATATACAGCAGGCGGTGACGGAATATCTCGCCATCGCCAGCATCCTCCAACGGGCGGGCAATGCCGAAAAGACGAGGGAGATGGTGGACAAATCCCTTTCCCTGCTGCCGACCAGCATCGAAGCCCGGCAGGCTGATTCCCTGCTCAAAGCGGGGCAACTGCTCCCCAAGCCGCTGCGCCGCAAAGGCGGCACGGGACCTCTCCGCATGGCGCAGGTGAAGGAACTCGAAAAACCAAAATCCATCGGCTCCGGGCTCGATCCCGTTGCCGAGGCGCGTCAGAAGGCGTTGACCCAATTGGCGGAACTGCTCTTCGAGTTCTCCGACGATAACCCTTCGGCGCAGGAGAAAAAAGGTCTTTCGGCAATCATGAGGGGCACCGGAGGGCTTTCACTACAACAAGCCGAGCAGGCGAAGGTGGTCATGCGCCTCGGCATGGCAATCGACGCGCAGACCAAGGGCAACGAAGCGCAAGCTGCGGAGGAATTCGAGGGGGCGCTGGAGGCGGGTTTTAATCACGCCTCGCTGTATTTCATCCTCGGCTTCCTGCGTTTTAAAGGTGACCGCCACGAAAGCGCCCAACGTTTCCTGCAAAATTCCGTCAAGCACCACGATTACGCGCTCGGTACGCGCCTCCTGCTCGGCCAGATGCTGGCTGGTAAACTGCGTTTCGGCGAAGCCGCGCTGGAATATCTCGAAGCCTTGAAACTTGCCGATTCCTCCACCGTCTCCGCCGACAGGGCAGACGATTTGAGCCAGCAATACGAGCCGTTGATCGAATCGCACGAAAACCAGCAGGATGAAGTTGTGCTGCGCAAGGTATGCGAGAACATCCACAGCCTGTTGATCCGCCCCGATTGGCGCGACCAATTGCACAAGATGCGGGAACAACTGCCGAAACACGAAGGCGATGCGCCCATCCCGCTGGCGGCTGTCATCCTGGAGGCGCAGTCCAGTTCGGTGCTGGAAGCCATGAGCCACATCAACCAACTGGCGCGCGCGGGCAGCCTGCGTTCGGCAATGGACGAAGCCTATTACGCCATGCAATACGCCCCCACATACCTGCCGCTCCACATGCTGATGGGCGACCTGCTGGTGCAGGAAAACCACATCACAGACGCCATCATGAAATTCAACATCGTGGCGCATGCCTACGGCGTGCGCGGCGAAGCGACCCAGGCCATCAAAATCCTGCGGCGCATCATCCAACTCGCGCCCATGGACCTCGGCGCGCGCAACCGCCTGATCGAACAACTCATCGCGCGCGGTCACGTGGATGATGCCATCCGCGAATATCTCGAACTATCAGCCATCTACTACCGCCTTGCCGACCTCGATATGGCGCGCAAGACCTACACCACAGCCCTGCGCGTGGTGCAGCAGGGGAACGCCAGTCACGACTGGAACGCGCACATCCTCCAACGCATGGCAGATATCGACCTGCAGCGCCTCGACTGGAAGCAAGCCCTGCGCGTTTATGAGCAGCTCCGCACCATCGTCCCCGACGATTCCGCCACCCGCAAACAACTGGTGGAGATCAACCTGCGCATGGCGCAAACCGATAAAGCCATGAACGAACTGGACGGCTACATCACCCACCTGGCAAGCCAGAACAAGAACGATGTCGCCCTGCTATTCATCGAAGACCTGATCGAAGAACACGGCAACCAGCCCATGCTCAAACGGGCGTATGCCATGCAGTTGCATCGCGCCGGGCGTATGGACGAAGCCATCTCCCTGCTGGATGCGCTGGGTGAAAGCCTGATGCAAAACGGCAACAAGGAGAGCGCGCTGGAGGTCATCAACCAGATCGTGATGATGAACCCACCCAACGTCGAAGAGTACCGCAGGCTGCTCTTCCAAATGCAAAACAGTTGACCCCATGCCCGCCCGCATAACGGCGGGCAGTTTTATAAATGGAGAAATAACATGCCACAAACAAGAGACAAAGCCGTGATGACATGGCTTTTTGCGTTTACCTGCGTCGTTGCCCTGCTGGTGGTCTTTGGCGGATATGTGCGCCTCACCCGCTCGGGGCTGTCCATCGTGGAATGGAATCCGATCAGCGGTGTCATGCCGCCCGTCGGGCAGCAAGCCTGGGAGGAAGAGTTTGCCAAGTACCAGGAAACGCCCGAATACCAGAAAGTCAACACAGGCATGACCCTGCCCGAATACAAGTTCATTTTCTACATGGAATGGATTCACCGCATCATTGCGCGGCTTGCGGGCTTGTTCTACGCCATCCCCGTTTTCTGGTTCCTGCTCCGCAAGCGGATTCCAACCCGCGAGTTTGGCGCCTATTTTTGGATGGGGATGCTGTTCATTGCCCAGGCATTCATGGGCTGGTACATGGTTGCCAGCGGGCTGGTAGACCGCCCCTCGGTCAGTCACTTCCGCCTGACCATTCACCTGCTCTTCGCGCTGACCCTGCTTGCCCTTGCCCTATGGACGGCGCTGGGTCACAAATTCGGCTTTCATAGCGCGGAAGGGAAAGCCAAATGGTCGCTGCCCTCCAAACTGGCGGCATGGTCCATGGCGCTGCTCATCCTGCAAATTGCCTACGGCGGCATGACGGCAGGATTGAAGGCGGGGCACGTTTCTGATACCTGGCCCCTGATGTTCGGGAAGTGGATTCCGCCCGGCCTGTTCAGTTCGTGGATTAATCCCTTCGAGATGCCGCAGACCATCGTCTTCATCCATCGCTGGCTGGCGTGGTTCGGGCTGGTTGCCGTGCCTGCGGTCTTTTATTTCGTCCGAAGGCAAAACTACCCGAGCGACATTCAACGCGGATTATTATGGTTAAGCGGCGTCGTCGCCCTGCAAATCACGCTTGGCGTATTGACCGTCCTTTCGTACGTCAATATCGTCATTGCGCTTGTTCACCAGGCGAACGCGCTGTTGCTGTTTGCGCTGGGAATTTATTTCCTCCACCGCTTCCGCGCTTTGGATGAGACAAAGGGTTAAATAAAAAAAGGACACGGTCAACGCCGTGTCCTTTTTTATGTCAAAGGTTATTGCCCCATCTCTGCCAGTATGGCTTCGATCTCCTGCTTGAAGGTGGCGTACGGATGCGCCCCTTCGAGGAGTTTGGTCTTCGTCTCGCCGTTGACGGTGTAGGTGAGGACAAAGGAGGGGGTTGCCTTGACGCCTGCGGCGGTGGCATCCGATACATCCTGGTCGAGGGTCTCTTGATGCTTCTGCCCATTAAAACAGTCGTCGAACGTACCCATGTCAAGTTTGAGGTATTCGGCAAATTCTCCCATGCGGCGCTCCACGGTGGTGCCCTGCGCGGTTCCCTGGTTCGAGAAAATCACATCATGCATTTCCCAAAACTTTCCCTGGTCGCCGGCGCAATACACCGCGCTGCCCATCTGCTCTGAAGTGGCGCCCATGAAGTCACCGAAGGTATTGTAGACAAAATAGACCGTGCCGTCCGCGACAAAGGTATCCATCATTTCCTTTTCGGTGGTGCGGTAAAAATCGCCGCAATGCGAACACTGGAAATCGGAATATTCGTCAATGCGGATGGGGGCGTTGGGATCGCCTGCCGTGTTGAAATCGACTTGTGAACGTGTAATCTCGTGCGGCGCGGCGATTGCCTGCGCGGGCTTAAGGCTTGGGTAAATAATCAAAAAGGCGACAAAAAGCACGCCGATGCTGATAAGTCCAAGTCCTATCAGGCGGCTGCGTTGTTCGCGGCGGCGTATCTCTTCGCGGCGCGCCTGCCGCTTGCTGGGTTCTTTCGTGCTGGTCATTCTCGCTCCTCGAATTCAAGTATGTGGTCGCAAATTGTCCCATGCCGAAATGGATTTGTCCAGTAAAGCGTTAAAAGGCTCTTATTTTTACTCGCGCAGGCGGGCGTCCATCCACAAGGTCATTGTCGTGAAAAATTCATCTTTTTCCGCCTCATTGTGGACTTCGTGATAGGCGTCATCCCACAGGACAATGGTACACTTTTCTTTCAAGGCGGCGGCAACTTCTGTGCTGCTGGTGGGGAAGGCGATTTTGTCCTCTTTGCCATGCATGAGCAGCAGGGGCAGGGGGAATTCATGCGCATGAGCCAGCACCCAGGCGGTAACGCCGGTCATGACCCTGCCGAAGCCAAAGGTAATCGTGTCATGCACCAGCGGGTCTTCGCGATATGCCCGCACCACCGTCTCATCGTGCGAGAGGTCTTTTGCATCCAACCCGCTGGGGAGGGAGACTGTGGGGAATAAAGCGCCGAGCGCCTTTGCCGCAAACACTTTCAGGTGTTGTCTTTCGAGGGCGGTATGCAGCCCCGGGCTGGTGGCAATCACCCCTTTGAGGTTCGGTTTGCGGGTCAGCCCATAATACAGGACTTGAATCCCGCCGAGGCTGTGTCCATATAAAATGACAGGCAGTCCGGGGTAGCGCAAACGCGCCTGTCCCAGCGAGAGATCGATGTCTTTCATGAAATCTTCGATGGAGGCGAGATGCCCGCGAGCGCCGCCTGAACGTCCGTGCCCGCGCAAGTCTGCGCCGAAGAGCACGAAGCCCGCCTTGCCGAAGGCTTCGGCAACGTGCGCATACCGCGAGGTGTGTTCGCCCAGCCCATGCACCAGGCAGACGATACCCCGTGGCTGGGGCATGACCGGCTCCCACGCCTGGGCAAAAATGTCGATTTGGTCATGCGTTTTCCAGGTCATTTCGTAATGTTTCATTTCAACCTCCAATGTTGATTTTGAATTCGCACTGCGATGCGCCCATGGCGCGGCAGGAACGCTCTTCGATGTCGTGTTCCTGTCCGTCTGCCCAGAACAGGCATTCGCGAATCAACCCCAGGGTCACAACGCAGACCGGGGCAACATCGTTGGGGTCGTGGGTGACGGGGGAGGACCGATCCACCAGGAGCAGATCCAGGTCGAGGGTGTGGACGCTGATTCCGCCGCCGAGGATTCGCGCCAGCAGTTCCAGCGCGGGTTTGCGCCGCATAAACTGGGGGAGACTGCGTACCAGAGTCGCCTGCGCCTTGATGCCAAGAGACGAATCGTCCAACAGGCGGTTCCATAATCTCGATCCGATGCGCAGGAGGGCGCCGCGTGCGCCGCGGCCATAGTAGGTGCGCAGGGCAGATTGCAGCAGTGGGTACATTTGCGCGGCTCGTTCAGGATCCAGGTTGTTGTAATACGAAGGGACAGCCCATTCTTCGGGCAAGCCTTCATTCGACAGGACAGCCGCAAAAGTTCCCTGACCGATTTCTTCGGAGAGGGTGGTTACGAAATTGCGCAGGACATGCGCTGGGAATGAATGATTTTCCATCATCCTCCAATGGGATGGACGAATACGGGGAATTGCTCCCCGGTGCGCAGGAAGCCCAGTTTTTTATACAAGGCGAGCGAGGCGGTGTTATCTGCCTGCGTGTTCACCGAAAGCACGCTCAACTGTCCCACACCAAAGGAACGGATCAGGTGACTGACGAGCGCCGCGCCGGCTCCCCTGCCCTGGGCTGCGGGGATGACGGCAAGGCGGGCAAGGTGCGCTCCCAGCGAGTTTTTCATGCTGAGTTGGTAGCCAATGATGCCGGAATCATCCTCTGCGACGGTGGCGCTGGCGCACTGCAAACGCGCCTTGTTCAGTACGCGTTCGGTGTTGTGCCAGAAGGGTCCAAACGCCTTCAAGTCCACCCCGGCGACTGTGGGCATGTCGTCTGTCTCCATCGGACGGATGCGGATGCCTGCCGGAATGGAAAAGAGGCGGGCATGTTCGTATTTCAATTCGAGCATGACGATACGCTCACGCAGGTCAAAACCGCTGGACGATAGAAGGTTTTGAAACCAGGGCTTGACGACGATGGCGGCAACCATCATTGGCTGGTTCGCTTCGCCCATTTCACGCCGCGCCACGTCCCAAAGCGACGACCATGCTTCGGCGGCGGAAACGACCGGGTGATACCCGAAGAAACGAATCCACGCCACCTGGGGCGGGTCGTCGGGACAGGCAAGGGCGGCTGTGATTTGTCCTCCCTCCTCGCGCACCCAGTAATTGGGTGCATCCATCCATTCGAGCGGGGAGTACCAATCGAGGTGGCGGTGGATGTTCGCCCCGTAGTAGGTGAGGTTCGCAAGCCGGTCATAATCCAGCGGGGCGACGCGGCGGACGCGCAGACCGAAGCCGATCATTTGATGAAGCGCATGAAGAATTTGAGGATGCGCTCGAAGAGACTTGGGTGTTCCTTTGCCTCCAGCGCCCCCATCATCTTGAAGGCGGAGGCGGTTACCTTGCCGCTCTTGAGTTTGACTGCCGCCGAGGATTTCATCACCAGCGCGCGCAGGTCGCCTTCGCCCGCCTGCTCGAATAACTGCGCGGCAAGGTCGTACTTTTCGATGGCTTCGTCGTAGCGGTTGAGGGCTTCGAGGGCGGCTGCCTGGTTGCCCAGTGCCATGCCCTGGCGTTTGATGTCCTTCGCCGAGGCGAAGACCTGGTCGGTATCGAGGGCGGCATCGAGCGATTCTTTTGCCATTCCAGCCTGCAAAAGAGCCACGCTGGCATTGTTCCGCATTTCAGCCGCCATCAAGCCGTCTGCGGTGGAGCGATACCCGTCTGCCGCTTGTTCGAATAATGCGGCAGCTTCGGCAAAACTCCGCTTGTGGAAAGCCTGTTTACCCTGTTCTGAGAGTTGGTCTGGGGTGGGTGTCATGATGATTTTCCTTTACTATAAACCAGACCCTAAAGGTCTTCCGGCAAATTCGAGCGTGCCTTGTAAAGAAACCTTTAGGGTCTGTCAACCTGTGAAGTGTTTGAGTTAGAGGGTGATATCCAGCAAGCCTTCCGCCACAGCGCGCAGTTTTTCGCGCGAGAGGTCGCTGAGTTTCATTGCCAGTTCAAGGTAGGGACGGTTAACCGGCTGGCAGACGAAACTTTGCATGTCGGGGGGGAGTTCCAGGAATTTCTGCATGGCGCGCTGGCTGGTCATCCATTCGCCGACGGGTCCGTTCTGGTCGAAGAAGGTTTCGATGCGGCTGCCCATCACAACAAGGATGGTTTCCAATTCCGGTACAGGGATGGAGCGCTCGCCCAGTTCGTAGGACTTAAGACGCGCCTGTGAAATTCCCGTCTCGGTGGAGAGATGGCGCAGGGACATGTTGACATTGTTGCGTTCCTGCCGCAGGAGGGCGCCGATCATACGCTGGCGCAGGGTGATCAATTTCGCCATGTCCACCGTTTCGACGAACATCGAATCGGACTTTGTCTCCTTGCCCCAGAATTGGTTGATGGGCAGTTTGAGATAATACACCAGGGCTTCGAGCTCGGGCAGGGAGGGAGCCTTTCTCCCCTCTTCATAGGCGCGAAACTGCCCGGCCTGCACCCCGATGGCATCGGCGCATTCCTTGACGCTGCGTCGTTCCGCCATGCGCGCATCCCGAATTAGCAATCCAAGTTTCTTCTGACGAATGGTGATCTGGGCGTTGTTCATGGTTCCTCGTGTGGATGAATGGCTGGATTATAGCAGAGGTCAGCGCCGCGCGCCCTGGTTTGCGGCGGATGCCTTCGGGGCGAAGATCTCGGCGACGAGTTTGAATCCAGCCGCTTCGAGGCGCGGCGAGAAATTGGGACGGATGCCGGTGGCGGTGGTCTCGCCCAGCACCTGGCCATCCGGGGAGACACCTGTCTGGTTGAATTTGAACACATCGGT
>Ga0233425_10009410_pt1 | contig 12409 bp, 9 predicted proteins | sample Watercolumn_Towu_2_FD_181712 | JGI IMG/M metagenome (GOLD analysis project Ga0233425, IMG submission 181712) | Freshwater microbial communities from Lake Towuti, South Sulawesi, Indonesia - Watercolumn_Towuti2014_140_MG | ecosystem: Environmental > Aquatic > Freshwater > Lake | place: Indonesia...
CCCACCAGGCGGTGCAGCACCTTGAGCAGCATGTCGATGTCGTGGAAGTGCAGGCCGGTGGTGGGCTCGTCGAGGATGTAGAGGGTACGGCCGGTGTCGCGCTTGGATAGCTCCAGGGCCAGCTTGACCCGCTGGGCTTCGCCACCGGACAGGGTGGTGGCGGACTGGCCCAGGCGGATGTAGGTGAGGCCCACGTCCATGAGGGTCTGCAGCTTGCGCCGCACCACGGGCACGGCGTGGAAGAAGTCGAAGGCTTCCTCCACGGTCATCTGCAGGATCTCGTGGATGTTCCGGCCCTTGTACTGCACCTCCAGGGTTTCCCGGTTGTAGCGCTGGCCGTGGCAGACGTCGCAGGGCACGTAGATGTCGGGCAGGAAGTGCATCTCCACCTTGATCATGCCGTCGCCCTGGCAGGCCTCGCAGCGGCCGCCCTTGACGTTGAAGGAGAAGCGGCCCGGCTCGTAGCCACGCTCCCGGGCCTGGACGGTGCCGGCGAACAGTTCCCGGATGGGGGTGAACAGGCCGGTGTAGGTGGCCGGGTTGGAGCGGGGGGTGCGGCCGATGGGGGCCTGATCCACGTTCACCACCTTGTCGAAGAATTCGATGCCTTCGATGGTCTCGTGGGGTGCAGGCTCGTGGGCGGCGCCGTTCAACTGGTTGGCAGTGATGGCGTACAGGGTGTCGTTGATGAGGGTGGACTTGCCCGAGCCGGAGACGCCGGTGACGCAGACGAAGATGCCGGTGGGCAGGTTCAGGGTGACGTTCTTCAGGTTGTTGCCGTGGGCGTTGACGAGCTTCAGCACCCGGCCTTCCCGGGCCGAGCGCCGGTGTTCGGGCATGGGGATGCCCATCTTGCCGCTCAGGTAGCGGCCGGTGAGGGAAGCGTCGCTGGCCAGGATGTCCTTCAGCGTGCCCTGGGCGACGATCTCGCCGCCGTGCTCGCCGGCCCCGGGCCCCATGTCCAGGATGAAGTCGGCGTGGCGGATGGCGTCCTCGTCGTGCTCGACCACGAGTACCGAATTGCCCAGGTCGCGCAGGTGCTTGAGGGTGCCCAGCAGCCGGTCGTTGTCGCGCTGGTGCAGGCCGATGGAGGGCTCGTCGAGCACATACATGACGCCGGTGAGGCCGGAGCCGATCTGGCTCGCCAGGCGGATGCGCTGGGCCTCGCCGCCGGAGAGGGTGTCGGCGGAGCGCTCCAGGGAGAGGTAGTCCAGGCCCACCTCGTTGAGGAAGCTGAGGCGGGCGGCGATTTCCTTGACGATCTTGTCCGCCACCTGGGCCCGGTGGCCTTCCAGCTTCAGGGTTTCGAAGAAGGCCAGGGTCTGGCGGATGGGCAGGCGGGAGAGGTCGTGCAGGGTCCAGCCGCCCACCGTCACGTTGCGGGCCTCCAGACGCAGGCGGGCGCCGCCGCATTCCGGGCAGGGGCTGGTGGCGATGTAGCGGGCCAGCTCCTCGCGGATGAGCTGGGATTCGCTCTCCTTGTAGCGCCGCTCCAGGCTGGGGATGATGCCGTCGAAGCGGTGCCGGCGGATGACCTTGCGGCCGCCGTCGCCGAGATAGTGGAAGGGAATCTCCTCCCGGCCGCTGCCGTGCAGCAGGATGTGGTGGATGCCATCGGGCAGGTCTTCCCAGGGCGTGTCGATGTCGAAGCCGTAATGCAGGGCCAGGGATTCCAGCATGCGGTAGAAGAAGGCGTTGCGCTTGTCCCAGCCCTTGATGGCCCCGGCCGCCAGGGACAGGTGGGGGAAGGCCACCACCCGCCTGGGATCGAAGAAGGTGACGGTGCCCAGGCCATCGCACTTGGGGCAGGCGCCCATGGGGTTGTTGAAGGAGAAGATGCGCGGCTCCAGTTCCGGCAGGGCGTAGTTGCATACCGGGCAGGCAAACCTGGCGGAGAACAGCATCTCCCGGCCCGTGTCCATCTCCACGGCCAGGGCCTTGCCCTCGGAATGGCGCAGGGCGGTCTCGAAGCTTTCCGCCAGGCGCTGCTTCATGTCCGGACGGACTTTCAGACGGTCCACCACCGCCTCGATGGTGTGCTTCCTGTTCTTCTCCAGGGCCGGCAGGCTGTCGATGTCGAACACCTCGCCGTCCACGCGCAGGCGCACGAAGCCCTGGGCGCGCAGCTCGTCGAACAGGCCGGCCTGTTCCCCTTTGCGTCCCACCACCAGGGGGGCCAGGATCATGAGCTTGGTGTCCTCGGGCATCTGCAAGACGGTGTCCACCATCTGCGACACGGTCTGGGCCGCCAGCGAGAGGCCGTGGTGGGGGCAGCGGGGCGTGCCGGCCCGGGCGAACAGCAGGCGCAGGTAGTCGTGGATTTCCGTGACAGTGCCCACGGTGGAACGGGGGTTGTGGCTGGTGGCCTTCTGCTCGATGGAGATGGCGGGGGAGAGCCCCTCGATCAGGTCCACGTCCGGCTTTTCCATGAGCTGGAGGAATTGCCGGGCGTAGGCGGAAAGGGATTCCACATAGCGGCGCTGGCCCTCGGCGTAGAGGGTGTCGAAGGCCAGGGACGACTTGCCCGAGCCGGACAGGCCGGTGATGACCACCAGCTTGTGGGGGGGCAAGTCCACGTTGACGTTCTTGAGGTTGTGGGTGCGGGCGCCGCGGACGCGGATCATGTTGGCGGGATTGGGTGAGGCAAGGGCCAACTATACGCAAACAGGCAGTTCCGCCTCAAACGCATCCTCATGCTCCATGCCTCCCCCCGAGGGGGGAGGAAATTGTGGTCATCCAAATGTGACGATGCTTATAAGAGCGAGCCTTCGCCGCCTATTGCCCGACGATCTGCGCCTTCAGCGGCAGGATCAGGCCCAGCAGCTCAGCTTTCTCCTTGTCCGGCACCTTGAAGACGTTGAGCACCTTGACCAGGTTCTCCCCCACGGCGCCGAATTCGGCTTCCGTGATTTTCATGCCGGTATGGGCGGTCTTCATGTCGCGGCCGCCATAGACGCAGGGTCCGCCGGTGGCGGCGCAAAGCTGCTCCTTGAGCTTGCCGGCGCAGCCGCCGGACAGCCGGCCGGCGAGGCGCGGGTCAGCCTTGGACAGCTTGATGGTCTCCTCCACCGCGGCGTTGATGGCCTCAGGTCCGCCCAGTCGCCAGTACAGACTGGCGTCCTTCGGGTCGGCGGGCTTCTGGGCGGCATAGAACATGGCGAGATCCTGGGCATCCTGCTCGCTGAGGCCGACGGTGAGGATGTTCATTACCGGGTGGAAGCGCCTGCCGGACTTGAAGGCCATCAGCCCCTCCTGGAAGCGGGCGGTGGACTGGCCCGCCAGGCGGGCGCTGATGTAGGTCAGGTTGCCGTCCGTGCCGTGGCAGCCGGCACAGAACATGGACTTGGACCATCCGGCCTGGACCGATCCGGCGGCGCCGGCCGCGGTCGCGGCCAGCAGTGCAATGGTGCCGACAACCAGATGGGAGATGATTTTTTTCGCTTGCATGGCAAACCTCCTTGCGTGATGTATGGAATATCCCCCTCTCTTCGGCCTATTGTGTGTCGATGGCCGCAGTGTTTTTCTAAACATAGCTTCATCGACGGAAAACGTATTTTTACTTAGGAATATCCCTGTGGCCCGGCTGTAGGGCGGGTGTGCGGCGGCCGCCCGCCGCCCGATAATGGCCGCCATGCGTCCTTTCGCCCCCTATGCCGTCCCGGCCTGGCTGCCGGGTGGCCACGCGCAGACCCTGTACGCCCTGCTCCTGCCCCGCCCCCGGCCAGCCTACCGGCGCGAGCGCTGGGAACTGCCGGACGGGGATTTCCTCGATCTGGATTGGCTGGACGGCCCGGCCGATGCCCCTTTGTTGGCGCTCTTCCACGGACTGGAAGGGGGCTCGCGCGGGCATTACGCCAGCTTCCTCATGGCTGCCCTGCAACGCCGCGGCTGGCGCGGCGTGGTGCCGCATTTCCGCGGCTGCTCGGGGGAGCCCAACCGCCTGCCGCGCGCCTATCATTCGGGAGACAGCGCCGAGATCGGCTATGTACTGGAGCGGCTGCGGCCCGTCGCCGGTCAGGCGCCGCTGTTCGCGGCCGGCGTGTCCCTGGGGGGCAATGCCCTGCTCAAATGGCTGGGCGAGCGCGGCGAGACAGCGGCTCCCCTCATCGCCGCCGCGGCGGCGGTGTCCGCGCCCCTGGACCTGCCGGCGGCCGGCGCGGCGCTGGATCGCGGTGTCACCCGGCTCTATACCGCACATTTCCTGAAATCCCTCAAGCGCAAGGCCCTGGCCAAGCTGGAACGCCATCCCGGCCTGCACGATGACCGTGCCTTGCGGGCAGTGCGCACCATCCGCGGCTTCGACGACCTGGTGACCGCCCGCCTGCATGGCTTCCGGGACGCGGAGGATTACTGGCACCGCTGCGCCAGCAAGCCCTGGCTGCGTAGGATCAGGGTGCCGACCCTGGTGGTCAACGCCCGCAACGATCCTTTCATGCCTGGCGCGGCACTGCCCGGTGCGGACGAAGTGTCCGACAAGGTGTTGCTCGACTTTCCCGACTGCGGCGGCCACGTGGGCTTCGTCAGCGGCCCTTTCCCCGGACGCTTCGAGTGGTTGCCCGGTCGGGTGCTGGATTTTTTCGATGCCGCGCTCCCTATGCTCGGCGGCAAGGGTTGAAGCGCCCAACTCCGGTCAGCCGCGCTACCGCCGGGAATTCCCCGGACAGGGCGGCGGGCCGTTGATAAAATCCACCTTTTCCGCTTCGCTCCCTGACCCGTGGCACGCCTGGATCCTGTCTCCCAAAAAGAACGCCGTGCCGCAGTTTCCCTGGCCAGCATTTTCGGTTTGCGCATGCTGGGTATGTTCCTCATCCTGCCAGTGTTCGCCCTATACGCGAAAACGCTGCCCGGCGGCGAGGACCACGCCCTGGTGGGCCTGGCCCTGGGCATGTACGGCCTCACCCAGGCGGCGCTGATGATCCCTTTCGGCATGGCGTCCGACCGTATCGGCCGCAAGCCGGTGATCATCGCCGGCCTGGTCATTTTTGCCTTGGGCAGCTTCCTCGCCGCCTATGCCGATACCCTCGCCGGCGTCATTCTCGGCCGCGCTTTGCAGGGTGCGGGAGCCATTTCCGCCGCGGTTACCGCCCTGCTGGCCGACCTGACCCGGGAGGAGAAGCGCACCCAGGCCATGGCCATGATCGGCAGCACCATCGGCCTGGTCTTTGCCTTCTCCTTGGCGGCCGGACCGGCTTTCTACCGATGGATCGGCGTGCCGGGCATGTTCGCCATGACCGGCGTGCTGGCCCTGCTGGCCATCGTGGTGGTCCGCTTTGTCACCCCCGAACCGGGCAGGACGGCTTTCCACTCGGATGCCGAAGCCAGTCCGGCGCGCCTGAAGGACGTCCTGCGCAGCCCCGAACTGCTGCGTCTCGACTGGGGCATCTTCGCTCTGCACGCCGCCCAGATGGCCATGTTTGTGGTGGTTCCCTTCGCCCTGGTCAAGGCGGGCGGCCTGGATGGGGAGCATCATTGGCAGGTATATCTGCCCGTCGTGCTGCTGTCCTTCGGCTTGATGATCCCGGCCATCATCTACGGGGAAAAGCGCGGCGAATTGAAACGGGTTTTCGTGTCCGCTGTCGCGCTCATGTTCGTCGCCCAACTGGGACTGGCACTCAGCCTGGATCTGTTCTGGGGGGTGGTGGCTGCTTTGTTCGCCTACTTCGTGGCCTTCAACATCCTGGAGGCTACGCTGCCCTCGCTCATCTCCAAGATTGCGCCGCCCGAGGCGAAGGGAACAGCCATGGGTGTCTACAACACCGCACAGGCATTTGGGTTATTCTTCGGCGGCGCGGCAGGGGGCTGGTTGGCGCAGCATCATGGTTTCGGCGCGGTATTCGCCTTCTGCGCCGCTCTGATGCTGGTGTGGCTGGTTCTGGCGGCGGGTATGGCGCCGCCGCCGCGCGTGAAGACCCAGATGTTCCATGTGGGGACGCTGTCCGAGGAGGACACCCGGCGCCTCCTGTCCCGTCTGCCGGTGTTCGCCGGCGTCGAGGCGGTGACCGTGCTGCCCGGGGAGGGTGTCGTGCTGCTCAAGGTGGCCCAGACCGGCTGGGACGAGGAGGGGGTTCGGCATCTGTTATCGCACACTTCTGAAGGGGATTAGTCATGGCTTCGGTCAACAAGGTCATTCTCATCGGCAACCTGGGCCGTGATCCGGAAATCCGTTACATGCCCAGCGGCGATGCCGTCGCCAACCTGCGCATTGCCACCACGGACAAGTTCAAGGACCGCAGCGGCGAACAGCAGGAAGTCACCGAATGGCATTCGGTGGCTTTCTTCGGCAAGCAGGCGGAAATCTGCGGCCAGTACCTGAAGAAGGGCAGCCAGGTCTATGTGGAGGGCAGCCTGCGCACCCGCAAGTGGCAGGACAAGGACGGCAACGACCGCTACACCACTGAGATCCGCGGCGACCGCATGCAGATGCTGGGTAGCCGTGGCGGCGGGGGCGGGGGCATGACCGATTTCGAGGCGCCCGCCGAGAGCGCGCCGCGCGGTGGCAAGACTGCGGAATCCAGTGGCGGGTTCGACATGCCCGACGACGATATTCCCTTCTGAATCAAGCGGCGCGCCGATACCGCGGCGTGCACGACCCTTGGAACAACGACGGAGAAAGTGATGAAAGCACGTGATCTGATCGCCCTCATGGCACCCCTATGTCTTGCCGGCACTGCCCAGGGCGCCGGTTTCGCCCTGATCGAACAGAATGCCAGCGGCATGGGCAATGCCTATGCCGGCGCCGCCGCGGTGGCGGAGGATGCCAGCACCATCTTCTTCAATCCGGCGGGCCTGACCCGCGTCGAGGGCAGCCAACTGGTCATGGCGGCGCATGTGATCGCGCCCAGCGCCAAGTTCAGCGACGGTGGCAGCGTACTCGTGGCCAATGGCAATGGTGGCGATGCCGGGGTGACCGCCCTCGTGCCGAACTTTTACTACGCCATGCCCCTGACACCGGACGTCAAGTTCGGCGTCGGCGTCAACGCGCCCTTCGGCCTGACCACGGAATACGACGGCACCTGGGCGGGCCAGTTGCAGGCCATCAAGTCCGACATGAAGACGATCAACATCAATCCCACCCTGGCCTGGCGGGTGAACGACCGCCTCTCCCTGGGTTTCGGGCTGGACTGGCAATACATCGAGGCGGAACTGACCCAGGCCGCCGGCATTGGCGTCAATCCGCCCCAGGCCGTTATGAAGGGGGACGACAGCAGCTGGGGCTGGAACATTGGCCTGCTCTGGGACATCGACGCCGATACGCGTCTTGGCCTGGCCCACCGCTCGGGTGTCTCACACCACCTGACCGGCACGCTGGGTGTCTTGAGTATCTATGCGGATGTTGCTATGCCCAACGCCTCATCTCTCAGCCTGATGCGACGGCTGACGCCGCGCTGGGAATTGCTGGTGGACGTAACCAAGACTGGCTGGAGCCAGTTCCAGAAGCTGGAAGTGGTGAACCAGGCCACCAATTTGCCAGTGAGCACAGTTAATGAATCTTGGCGCAACTCTATGCGCTATTCCGTGGGTGTGAACTTCCGACCCGGTCGGGAATGGACCTGGCGTTTCGGCCTGGCCTACGACGAAACCCCGGTGCCTGACCTGACCCACCGCACGCCGCGCATTCCCGACGCCGACCGCATCTGGCTGGCTGTTGGCGGGCAGTACCGCTTCAGTCCCAAGTCGGCGCTGGACTTCGGCTATGCCCACCTCTTCGTAAACAATGCCAGTCTGGTCAACACCGCACCCGCACCTTTCACGCTGCGCGGCACATACAACAACAAGATCGACATCGTCAGCGTCCAGTACACCCACAGCTTCTGAGGCAGGCATGAGCGCCACCCTGTTCTCCGCCCTGGTCAAGGCCTGCGAGGAGCATGGCCGCGACAAGGCCGGCCAGTGGGAGGACATGAAGCCGGGCTGCTACAGCTATGGCGACCTCCTGAAGATGACCCTGGCCCTGGGCCGGCTGGCCGCCAAGGTGACGGAACCGGGGGAGCATGTCGGGGTGCTCATGCCCAACATGGTTTCCACCGTGGCCCTGCTCATCGGCGTGTCGGCCTTCGGGCGCGTGCCCTGCATGCTCAATTACACGGCGGGCACCGACGGCATGCAGGCAGCCTGCCACACGGCAGGCATCCGCAAGGTGTTCACCTCCCGCCTGTTCCTGCAGAAGGCCGGCCTGGAGCAGCAGGTTGCGCAGCTCACCGGCGAGGAATTGATCTACCTGGAGGATCTGCGAGAGCAGTTCGGCGTGCTCGACAAGGCCTGGCTGATGGGCTTCGCCCTGTGGTTCCCCGAGATGGCGGTGCCCGAGGGCGACGCCGAGGCCCCGGCAGTGGTGCTGTTCACCTCGGGCTCGGAAGGCAAGCCCAAGGGTGTGGTGCTCTCCCACCGCGCCCTGCTCGCCAACGTCGACCAGGTTATCGACGCCCTGCGCCTGTCGCCGCAGGACATCGTTTTCAATTGCCTGCCGGTGTTCCATTCCTTCGGCCTCACCGCCGGTACCCTGCTGCCCCTGGTGACCGGCTCGCGCGTGGTGGTCTATCCCAGCCCGCTGCACTTCAAGGAAATCCCCAAGCTGATCCGGGAGAAGAAGGCCACGGTGCTGTTCGGTACCGGCACCTTCTTCAACCACTATGCGCGCAATGCCGAACCGGACGACCTCGCTTCGCTGCGCTACGTGGTGGCCGGGGCCGAGAAGCTCTCCGCCCAGGTTCGCCAGACCTGGAAGGCGCGTTTCGGCATCGACATCCTGGAAGGCTACGGGGCCACCGAGACCGCGCCCGTGCTGTCCTGCAACCTGCCGCGCGACAACCGGCCGGGCACGGTGGGCCGGCTGATGAAGGGAATCGAGGCGCGGCTGGTGCCGGTGCGCGGCATCGAGTGCGGCGGTGAATTGCACGTGCGCGGACCCAACCTGATGTCCGGCTATTACCGCTACGACGCGCCACGCGAGCTGGAACCGCCCAAGTCCGAGATCGGCGAGGGCTGGTACGACACGGGGGATGTGGTGGAGATCGATGCCGAGGGCTTCCTCACCATCCAGGGGCGACTCAAGCGCTTCGCCAAGGTGGCCGGGGAAATGGTGTCCCTGGAACTCGCCGAAACCATCGCCCGGGCGGTGTCCACCGAGGACGTCCACGCCGCCACCTGCATCGCCGACGAGGGCCGGGGCGAGGTGATTGTGCTGTTCACCACCGATTCAGACCTTACCCGCGAGCAGATGGCCGCCGTCGCACGCGGCCTGGGCTACCCGGAGATCTGCCTGCCGAAGAAGATCAACGTGGTGGAGGATCTGCCGTTGCTGGGCTCGGGCAAGGTCGATTACTTCCACCTCAAGCAACTGGCCGCGCGCCTGCACTTGAAACATGGCGACGAAGCTAAATATAAGAAAACGTTGATATAATTTCACGACTTTAGATCAGGAGTCCGCCATGCCCATCTATGCCTACAAGTGTGCCGATTGCGGCTTCGAGCAGGATGTCATGCAGAAGATGAGCGATGCCCCGCTCAGCGAATGCCCGTCCTGCGGCAAGTCCGCCTTCGCCAAGCAGCTCACCGCCGCCGGATTCGCCCTGAAAGGCAACGGCTACTACGCCACCGATTTCAAGAACGGCGGCGCCAAGCCCGCCGAGGCGCCGTCGCCGGCCTGCGGCACCGGTGCCTGTCCCGCCTGCGCCGGCTGAGCTACACGACCCTGACGAATCGGGCAAACGCGGGCGCGTTTGCCCGATTCGTTTGACGAGCCCCCATGACTTCCCTCAAGCGCTACTTCCTTACCGGCCTGCTCATCCTGGTCCCCCTGGGCATCACCTTCTGGGTGCTCACGGCCCTGTTCGACTTCATGGACCGGAGCCTGCTGCTGCTGCCGGAAGCTTGGCGGCCGCATGCCTGGCTGGGCGTGCACATTCCCGGCCTGGGACTGATCCTCACCGCCGTGGTCATCGTGCTCACCGGGCTGCTGGCCACCAACCTGATCGGCCAGCGCCTGGTGGAATACTGGGAAGGCCTGGTCAAGCGCATCCCGGTGGTCAAATCCATCTACGGCAGCGTCAAGCAGGTGTCCGACAGCCTCCTGTCCGGTTCCGGCATGGCCTTCAAGAAGGTGTTGCTGGTGCGCTACCCCCATCCGGAGGCCTGGTCCCTGGCCTTCCAGACCAATGTGCCGGAGGAGGTGTCCGGGCAGTTGGATGGCGAATACGTGGCGGTGTTCATCCCCACCACGCCCAGCCCGGTCAACGGTTTCTATTTCTACGTACGGCGCGACGCGGTCATCGAACTCGACATGAGCGTGGACGCCGCCTTCAAGGCCATCGTCTCCATGGGCGTGGTGGCCACCCCCGTCAAGCCCGCCATCGCCAACTACCCCGGCGACTAGTTTCAACCTAGGAAATCAGCATGCGTACCCACTACTGCGGCGCCGTCAACGCCGAGCATATCGGCCAGATCGTCAACCTGTGCGGCTGGGCCCATCGCCGGCGCGACCACGGCGGCGTCATCTTCATCGACCTGCGCGACCGCGAGGGCACGGTGCAGGTGGTGATCGACCCGGATACCCCGGAAGCCTTCAAGGTGGCGGAAGAGACCCGTGGCGAATTCGTCCTGCGCGTGGTCGGCAAGGTGCGGCCGCGTCCTGCCGGCACCGAGAACCCCAACCTGCCCACCGGCATGATCGAGGTGCTCACCCAGCAACTGGAAATCCTCAACCCCAGCCTGACGCCGCCCTTCCAGCTCGACGACGACAACATCAACGAGAACATCCGCCTGCAGTACCGCTACCTGGACCTGCGCCGGGAACCCATGCAGAAGAATCTGCGCCTGCGCTACCGGGTCGCGAAGCTGATGCGCGACTACCTGGACCAGAACGGCTTCATGGAAGTGGAAACGCCCATGCTGACCCGTTCGACCCCGGAAGGCGCCCGTGACTACCTGGTGCCGTCCCGCGTGCACGACGGCATGTTCTACGCCCTGCCGCAGTCGCCCCAGCTGTTCAAGCAGCTGCTGATGGTGGCCGGCTACGACCGCTATTTCCAGATCACCAAGTGCTTCCGCGACGAGGACCTGCGCGCCGACCGCCAGCCCGAGTTCACCCAGGTGGACCTGGAGACCTCGTTCATGAACGAGGAGGAGATCATGGCCCTGGTGGAAGGCATGATCCGCGACATGTTCAAGAAGGCCCAGGACATCGACCTGCCCGACCCCTTCCCGCGCATGACCTTCGCCGAGGCCATGGGCCGCTACGGCTCCGACAAGCCGGACATGCGCGTGACCCTGGAGATCAGCGAGCTCACGGACGTGATGAAGGACGTGGACTTCAAGGTCTTCTCCGGCCCCGCCAACGCCGGCAACGGCCGGGTGGCCGCGATCCGCGTGCCCAAGGGCGGCGAGTTCAGCCGGGGCGAGATCGACGCCTGGACCGAGTTCGTCAAGATCTACGGTGCCAAGGGCCTGGCCTACATCAAGGTCAACGAGAAGGCCAAGGGTCGCGACGGCCTGCAATCCCCCATCGTCAAGAACCTGCATGACGCCGCCCTGACGGAAATCCTGGCCCGCACCGGCGCCGTGGACGGCGACATCCTGTTCTTCGGCGCCGACAAGGCCAAGATCGTCAACGATGCCCTCGGCGCCCTGCGCGCCAAGATCGGCCACGAGAAGGGCTACGTGGACGGCCGCGCCTGGGCGCCCCTGTGGGTGGTGGACTTCCCCATGTTCGAGTTCAACGAGGACGAGAACCGCTGGGACGCCCTGCACCATCCCTTCACCAGTCCCAAGGACGGCCACGAGCAGTTCCTCACCAGCGATCCGGGCAAGGCCCTGTCCAAGGCCTACGACATGGTCTTGAACGGCTGGGAAGTGGGCGGCGGCTCGGTGCGTATCCACAAGGAAGCCGTGCAGGAAGTGGTGTTCGGCGCCCTCAACATCGGCGAGGAGGAACGCCGCAACAAGTTCGGCTTCCTGCTCGACGCGCTGAAGTACGGCGCCCCGCCCCACGGCGGCCTGGCCTTCGGCCTGGACCGGCTGGTCACCCTCATGACCGGCGCTGAATCCATCCGCGACGTCATCGCCTTCCCCAAGACCCAGCGCGCTTCCTGCCTCATGACCGACGCGCCCAACGCGGTGGACGAGAAGCAGCTGCGCGAACTGCATATCCGCCTGCGCAACCCGGTGGGAACGGGCACCCAGGCAGCATAAGACCGTGCATCCATTTCCCCCCTTTCACAAAGGGGGGCGGCGGCGCCTGACCACTGCGATGGTGCCTCTTATCCCTATGTCATTCCGGCGCAGGCCCACTGCTGTCCGGAATAAAAGGCGAGGGGTAATTGGGAAGCGTTGCAGGGCAAGGTTGTACGGGATAAAACCCTGAGCGCCAACTCAACAACCGAGCCTGCAACATGTTCAGGATAAGCCGACTGCA
>Ga0233425_10009411_pt1 | contig 12409 bp, 7 predicted proteins | sample Watercolumn_Towu_2_FD_181712 | JGI IMG/M metagenome (GOLD analysis project Ga0233425, IMG submission 181712) | Freshwater microbial communities from Lake Towuti, South Sulawesi, Indonesia - Watercolumn_Towuti2014_140_MG | ecosystem: Environmental > Aquatic > Freshwater > Lake | place: Indonesia...
GCGGCACGTAGAGCGGCTCGTAGAGATCCATCACGAACGAGATGGGCCGGCCGCTCACGAGCGACATCCGCACGTCCTTCCAGTCGGCGTCGGTCGTGTTCTCCACGATCGCCCAGCCCTGGAGCATGGCCTGCGGCTTGTCCTTCCCGCCGGAGGTATCGATCACGAGCCGGTAGCTCGTCTTCCACATCGGCGTCTCCTGCACATAGCCCAGGCGAACGCCCCGCTCCCCCTTGCCGGCGAACCCGAGCGACACCGACTTCGTGCCGTTGTCGTGCGCGAGCGCCAGCACCGCCAGCGCCTTCTCGAGCTCCGACTGGAGCCGCGGATCGACCAGCCGCAGCCGCGTGATCGAATCGAGCGCCAACGTCCGCAGGCCGTCCTTGGCGAGGATCGTGAGAAACGCCTTCTCCACGGTCTTGCCCTCGCCCGCATCGATCGAGCGCTTCTCGACGCCCACGATCGCGCCGGTCGCCGGCGTGGCGGCGTCGATCTCGATTACCTGGCCACGGAGCCGGCCGATGAGGTCGGCGAGCGACGGGTTGTCGGTGAGGTTCACGGCGAACGTCTCGAGCGTCTTCGTGACCGGGTCGCGCGAGGCATAGGTGACGACGGGCGCCGCGCCGCCGTCGAGATCCTGCACCACGAGGCTCTTGAGCAGGTCGTTGACGTTCTCGGCCTTGAACTGCATCTCCACGCGGGCGTCGCCGTTCACCTTTCCGGCATGCTGGAAGTAGCCCACGCCCGATGTGAAGAGCACGACCTTCTCGAGCGGCAACGGGGGCGCGGCGGGAGCCTCCGCGCGTGCACGACCGGCGACGGCGAGCGTCGCCATCACCACCACGATCCACAGCCGCGATGACACCGCCATGACACACCTCCGGGATTCAGGGGAACGCTCTGCCCACACCCCTGCGACGCGCGGCCCCGGCAGAAAGTTCCCATGGTGGCGGTCGCGGGGCAAATCCGCGGCCAGGGCCGGCAACGTGACGGCTCAGCCGTCGGCGAGGAGGGCCGCGATCCGCCGCCCCGGGGCGGTCATCGCGAGCCCCGCCAGCCTGGCGACACTCACCCACTTCCGCCTTCCCGTGACGGCCTCACACGACCGCACTGTCCGCTCGACCACCGTGCAGCTCACGCGGTGATTCGTGACGGTGTAGGCGATGCGGCCGAGCCTGCGGTCGGAGGCCCGCGCGCTTCTCTCGCGTGGAAAATCCCAAAGCCCCTCCCACCACTCGCCGGGCCCACGCCGCTCCACGAGCACGCGTGCCCCATGCCGCCGCACGACGGCCGTCTCCCGGATCTGCTTCGACTTTGGCGGCGGAGCCATGCGGGGAATCGTCTCCACCAGGTCTCGCTCGAGCGCCGCACAGTGCGCAGCCACCGGACACGCCCCGCACCGCGGCCGCTCCGGCGTGCAGACGAGGGCTCCGATCTCCATCAACGCCTGGTTGAACGCGCCGGCCTTTCGCTGTGGCACGAGCGCCGCGGCGAGTCGCCAGATCGGCTCGTCGGCCGTGCCGCCGAGAGGACTCTCGTGACCCGAGAGCCGCGCGAGCACGCGACGCGAGTTGGCCTCCACGATCGGCGCCGGCACATCGAACGCGATCGACGCGATCGCCCCGGCCGTGTAGCGGCCCACGCCCGGCAGCGTCTCGAGGCCGGCCACCGTTCGCGGAAACGCACCGCCATGGTCCGTGACGACGGCCTTCGCCGCGGCGTGCAGCTGCCGCGCACGGCGGTAGTAGCCGAGGCCCTCCCAGTGCTTGAGCACGACCGCCTCGGCCGCACCGGCCACGTCGTGCACCGTGGGGAACCTCGCCATGAACCGCGTAAAGAAATCCTTCACGCGCTCCACCTGCGTCTGCTGGAGCATGATCTCGCTCACCCACACGCGATACGGATCGCGGGAGCGGCGCCAGGGGAGATCGCGGCGCGTGCGGGCATACCAGGCGAGCAGGCGGCGCCGCAGGCCCGCTGGATCGGCGACCGAAGGCTCGCACGCGGCCGGCCGACCGCGCTTCGCGCGCGTCGTGCCCGCGTCGCCGCGCATCCGTGCCCCTTGCATTCAGCCGCGTCCTCCGTTCAAACGGCAGCAGTGTAGCCAGCGACCCCCACGGTCCCGCCCTCGACCCATGAGCGACGATCCTTCACGCCGGAACCCGGGGCGGCGCGGACGCCCCGGCCGCGGCCGCGAGCGGATCGAGATCGCCCGCCGCGAGACGCCCGCCGGCGGCGCCTGGGAGATCGTCCAGCCGCGCTGCGCCCGCAAGCGCCGCGAGGACATCGAGGAGGTGGAGGCGATGGTCGAGGCGGGCGAAACCGAGATCGCGCACGACGAGCTCGTGTGGCTGCTCTCGGAGTGCCCTGACTTCCTCGACGCCCACGTGCAGCTCGGCCTGATTGCGCTCGAGGACGGCGACCCGAAGCTCGCCCGCGGGCACTTCGGCCGGGCCTTCGAGCTCGTGCTGAGGGCGCTCGACGCCGCCGGCGGCCCCGCGCCGCTCCCCTACGAACTCGACGGCAACAAGCCCTTCTTCCAGGCGGCGAAGGGGCTCGTGCACTGCCTCGTCGAGCTCGGTCGCCCGAAGTCGGCCAGGGAGGCGTGCGACCGCATCGCGCCGCTCGATCCGACCGATCCGCTCGCCATCCAGCGTGTCGGCCGCCGCTGACGCGGGCCGCGCGGCGCTGGCGTATCATGTGTCCCTTCGCACGCACGTCGTTCCGCTCGTCCTCGTTTTCGGGAGTGCTTCTCGTGACGCCGTTTCATCGCTCGCTCGTGTGGCTGACGGCCCTGGCCGTTCCGGTCACGGCCTCCGTCATCCGCGCCGCCGATCCGCCCCCCGCACCGCCGGCGATGATGATGGCGGCCGCGCCGGCCGAGACGATCCGCCTCTGGGAAGGCGACGCGCCGGGCGCCCGTGGCACGGCCGACCAGGACATCCCCGTGATCCACTGGTGGCCCGCCAAGAGCGGCACCTCGGCATCGTCGCCGACCGCGGCGCTCGTGATCTGCCCCGGCGGCGGCTACGGCGCGCTGGCCGACCACGAGGGCACCGACTACGCCCGCTGGCTCAACTCGCAGGGCATCTCGGCCTTCGTGCTCCGCTACCGGCTCGGCAGCAAGGGCTACCGGCATCCCGTGATGATCGGCGACGTTTCGCGGGCGATCCGCACCGTGCGGCACGGCGCGGAGAAGTTCGCGATCGACCCCAAGCGCGTGGGCGTGATGGGCTCGTCGGCCGGCGGCCATCTCGCGCTCACGGCCTGTATCCACGGCGCCGAAGGCGATGAGAAGGCGGCCGACCCGATCGACCGTCTGTCGGCGCGGCCCGATCTCGGCGTGCTCTGTTATCCGGTCGTGAGCATGATGCCCGAAAAGACCCACGGCGGCTCGCGAAAGAACCTCCTCGGCGACGCACCCGACGAGGCGCTGGCGAAGGAGCTCTCGGGCGAGCTGGCCGCCAACGAGAAGACGCCGCCGCTGTTCATCTGGCACACCTGGGAGGACAAGGGCGTGAAGGTGGAGCCGATCCTCGAGCTCTGCATCCGGCTCAAGTCGCTCGACCGCCGCTACGAGCTGCACGTGTTCGAAGCGGGCCCGCACGGCCTCGGCCTCGGCGTGCGGCCCTACGACGGCATGAAGACGCTCCATCCGTGGACGGTCGAGTGCCGCCGCTGGCTGGCCTCGCGCGGCTTCTGATGGCCGCGTCCCGCTCCCGCTTCATCGCGCTCGACGGCATCGACGGCGCGGGCAAGTCGGCGCAGATCGGCCGGCTCGCCGACTGGCTCCGCGAACGCGGGCGCGCCGTGACCACGTGCCGCGACCCCGGTTCCACGCCCGTGGGCGACGCGGTGCGGGCGATCCTCCTCGATCGCCACGATCTCCATCTCGCGCCGACGGCCGAGATGTTTCTCTACATGGCCGCGCGGGCGCAGCTCGTGGCCGACGTCGTCGCCCCCGCGCTCGGCCGCGGCGAGTGGGTGGTGTCGGACCGGTTCCTGCTTGCGAACATCGTCTACCAGGGCCACGCCGGCGGCCTCGATCCCGAAGACATCCGCACGGCCGGCGCCGTGGCCACGGGCGGTCTCATGCCCGATGTCGTGCTCCTGCTCGACGTCGATCTTGCAACGTCGGCCAAGCGGCTCGACCGGCCGCTCGACAAGCTCGAGAGCCGCGGCGACGAGTTTCGTGCGCGGCTCCGCGCCGGGTATCTGGCCGAGGCGGCGCGGGATCCGACGCGGATCGTCGTGATCGACGCCGCCGCCGACATCGACACGGTCGCCACGCGGATCCGCGCGGCGGTGACGGCGGCCTTTCCGGACCTCGCGACGACGGGGTGACGCCATGGCCTGGCAGGGCATCGACGGACACGACGCGATCGCCGCGCGGTTCGCGCAGGCCTTCGACCGTGGGCGGATCGCGGGGTCGTATCTGTTCGTGGGGCCCGAGGGCGTGGGCAAGGCCTCGTTCGCGCTGGCGCTGGCGCGGGCGCTTGTCTGCCGCGAGCCGCGGCCGGGTCTCGTGGCCTGCGGCTCGTGCTCGTCGTGCGTGCAGGCGGGGGCCGGATCGCACCCCGACATCGACGTCGTCCGCAAGCCCGAGGACAGGTCCACGATCCCGCTCGATCTCCTGATCGGCGACGACGAGCATCGCATGCGTGAGGGGCTCTGCTGGAGGCTGCTCCTGCGGCCGGTGGCGGGCCCGCGCAAGGTCGCCGTGATCCTGGATGCCGACCACTTCTCCGACGAGGCGGCCAACTGCCTGCTCAAGACGCTCGAGGAGCCGCCCGATGGCGCGGTCGTGATCCTCGTGGGCACGGCGGTCGAGCGGCAGCTGCCCACGATCCGCTCGCGCTGCCAGATCATCCGATTCGCCCCGTTGCCGCTCGACACGGTCGCGTGCATCCTCGAGCGCGAGGCGAGCGGTGGCGAGCGGCCGGTCGATCCCGCGACGATTCGGGCCTGCGCGAACGCCAGCGGCGGCAGTCTCGCCCGTGGACGGCTCCTGCTCGATCCCGACGTCTCCGCGTACCGCGCCCGCCTCGAGGCGGTGCTCGCGGCGCGGCCGCTCAACGGTGTCGAACTCGCCCGCGAGACGATGGCCTTCATCGAGGCCGCGGGCAAGGACGCGCCGCCGCGGCGGGCGCGGCTCCGCGCGGCCTTCGATACGGCGCTCGACGTGTTCAGCGGCGCCGCGCGCGTTGCCACGGGCGCCGGCACGGGGGTCGTGAGCCCCGCGATCGCGGCCTGGTCGCATGATCCGGATGTCGCGACCGCGGCGATCGAATGCACGCTCGACGCCCTCGCCGCCATCGACCGCAACGCGAACCTCGGCGTGCTCGTCGACGCCTGGACCGCGATCCTCGAAGAGCCGCGGCTCGCCCGCGAGGCTTGAAAGCGCCTGGATTGCCCAGCGTCCCTCGATGACCGCGTTCGCCACGTCGCGTGCCTTCCCGGGCCCGTGGCGCGGGACGCTGCGGCCGGCGTCCGCGTGAATCGAATTTTCCGGTCGTGCGTGTCGATCCATGCGGATGGGAGCTGGACGGGGCTCCCATCCCTTCGAGAGGCGGCCCGCGACCATGGCGGCGACGCAAGGCACCATCGACAGGCGCGCCGGGTTCATCGTCTTGTCGGCGTTCATCGCCGGCGTGGCGTGGACGGTGGTCATTTCAGGTCCGTCGCTCTGGGAGCCGGCGCCCGTCACGTCCTTCCGCATCGACGACGTGCCGGTGGAGGCCGAGCGGCCGCCGATCGTGGTGGACGACGCTCTCCCCGCCGCGGCCGCGGATCTGGTCGCATCGTCGCGCGATCGCAGGAACCTTCCGGAGCGGCTCGCCCTCGGCGATGCGCCGGCACCGATCGTCGCGGCCGTGCTGCCGCAGGCACTGCCGACGTCGGCCCGCGACACCGAGCCCGTCGCCACCAAGCCGTCGCCCACGCCGGCGGTCGATCCGGAGCCCGTGGCTCTCGAGCCCACACCGGCCGACGTACCCAAGACCGAGGCGCCGCTCCTCGCAGCGGCGGAGGAATCGCGCGCCGGTGACGAGCCGCCCGAGCCCGCGCTGAAGGCACTTGTCGATCGGATGCAGTCGCGGACGGGCGCGGTGAAGCCGCTTCCGCCGGCCGAGCCACATGACGATCGGCCGCCTCCCGCCGTCGCCGGCGCCGCACCGTCCGAGCCGCACGACGCGGCGGCGGCCCCGCCGCTTCCCGGCGAGGAATGGAACGACCCCGACGGCGTGAACTGGACCGAGGCTCCCACGGACGACCCGCGCGAGGCAGGCCCTCCGCGCGGCGGCCGCTTCCTCGGCCGCTTGGTCGAGCGTCGGCCGGCGTCGGCCGACGACTCGGCGCCGCGATCAGGACGGTTGCTCGATCGGCTGCGGCCCGAGCGGCGGGCGGGCCGCGTGGATCAGGGCGAGGAGGCGCACGCGCCCGCGACCGGGTGGCCGACGCCCGTGACACTCAAGGGCCAGCTCGACCGACTCACCACGGAGCGGCAGGCGCCGGCCGCGGCGGCCTGGGCCTCTGACACGCTCCACGCGGTCGATGCGACGCTCGCCACCGCCGGTCCGCGCGATCCGTCGTGCGAGGAGCCGCTGCTCGCGCTCTCGGAACGCGTGGCCGAGGGCATGAAGGTGGCAGACGGGGCGACCGATGCGGCGCTCGCGTCGCGCGTGCGTCGCGCGGCGCTGGCCGTCTCCCGACGCGTGGCCGTGTGGCGAGCGGCCGCGGCGTGCTGCGCCGAGATCGAGGCGGCCGACGTGCCCGAGCCGGCCGCCGAGGTCGCCCCGCGGCTCGCCGCCGCCTGCTCGACGGCCGAGGTGACGCGGCTGCTCGACGCCGTCGAACGCTACGAATCCTCGCGCACGTCGGCCGATGCCGCCGCAGTGCGGGGATCGCTCCGCGTCGTGGCCGGCAAGCCGCTCTCCGGCGGCCGCGCGGTGGACCGCGCGATCCAGGATCACTACCTCTGCCCCAACGTCCGCGTCGCGATCGCCGACCACTTCATCGAGCGGATGCTGCCGGAGAGCGAGGTCACCACCGGGCCGCTCCAGGACTACGTCCTCGGCCGCAAGGTCCGCGGCACCAAGACCGTCGCCCAGTCCACGGCCGTGCGCTTCAGCCCGCACCCGAGCGAGATTCGGCTCGACCTGCTCGTGAGCGGCGCGATCACGTCGCGCACGGTCACCGAGGCGGGCGCCGTCGAGATCCACTCGCGGGGCCAGTCCACGTTCACCGTCTTCAAGCCGATCCAGGTGTCGTCACGAGGCCTGGCCTTCGGGCCGGCGCGCGGCACCGCCTCGAACCAGTCGCGGCTGGCCGAGATCGAGACGAGCTTCGACGCCGTCCCGCTGATGGGACCGCTCGTCCGCGGCATCGCCCGCAGCCAGCACGACGGCAGCATCGAGGAGGCCAATCGCGAGGTGAACTCCAAGATCGTGAGCCGCGCCTGCCGCGAAGTGGACCAGCAGACCGAGCCCAAGCTCGCCGAGATGGCCGAGCGCATCCGCACGCGGTTCTGGACGCCGATGGACGAGCTCGGCCTCGAACCCACCGCCGTGGCCCTCGAGACGACACAGACCGCGGCCACCGCGCGGCTCCGACTCTCGGCCGACACGCAGCTCGCCGCCCACACGCCGCGGCCGCGTGCCCCCGACGAGGCGCTCTTCAGCATGCAGGTGCACGAGTCGAGCGTGAACAACGCCTGCGAGCGGTTCGAACTGGCCGGGCGGAAGCTCTCGCTCGAGGAGCTCCACGCACTCGTCCGCGGCCGTCTCGGCCTGCCGCCCCGCGCCCCCCAGGACCTGCCCGAGGGCGTGTGGGTGACGTTCGCGCCGGCCAACCCGCTGCGGGTCGAGTGCCGCGAGGGCCTCGTCCACCTCCACGTCGCGCTCGACGCGATCGAGAGCGGCCGTCGCAACAACTGGTACGACATCGAGGCCCACGTCGCCTACCGTCCCGCCATCGCGGGCCTGCAGGTGGTGCTCGAGCGCGAGGGCCCGGTGCAGCTCGGAGGCGCGGGGCACAAGGGCCGCATGGACTTCGCCCTGCGCACGATCTTCGGAAAGATGTTCCCGAAGGAGCGGCCGGTGAAGCTCGTGCCCGAGACGATGGCGTCGAACCCGCGGCTCGTCGGCGTGCAGGCGGTGCAGGCGGTGAGCACCGACGGCTGGCTGGCGATCGCGCTGGGCACGACGGCGCCCCCCGCGGCCCCCAAGGCGCCTGCCGCCCGCGCGGCCGATGCCGGCCAGCGAGCCCCGCGCCGCTGACGCTACAATCGCCGGCTTTCCCCTCGTGTCCGGGAGCCGAGCCGATGTCCGCCGCCGAGTCGTTCCGCACCGAATCCGACAGCATGGGCACGGTGCAGGTGCCCGCCGACCGCTACTGGGGCGCGCAGACCGAGCGCTCGCGCGACAACTTCAAGATCGGCGTGGACCGCTTCCAGTGGGGCCGCGCCGTGAAGAAGGCCCTCGGCACGCTCAAGAAGTGCGCGGCACTCGCCAACGGCGAGCTCGGCCAGCTCCCCGCCGCCACCGTGAAGCTGATCGTGCAGGCCGCCGACGAGGTGATCGCCGGCAAACTCGACGACCACTTCCCGCTCGTCGTCTTCCAGACCGGCAGCGGCACGCAATCGAACATGAACGCCAACGAGGTGATCTCGAACCGGGCGATCGAGATCGCCGGCGGCGTGATGGGCTCGAAGAAGCCGGTGCATCCCAATGACGACGTCAACCGCGGCCAGTCGTCGAACGACACGTTTCCGACTGCGATGCACATCGCCGCGGTCGAGGTGATCCACGACCGGCTGTTGCCGGCGGTGCGCCAGCTCCGCGACGTGTTCCTTTCGCTCGAGAAGAAGCACGCCGACCTCGTGAAGATCGGCCGCACGCACCTCCAGGACGCCACGCCGATCACGCTCGGCCAGGAGATCTCGAGCTGGCGGGCGCAGCTCGACGACCGGATCGCCGGGATCGAGCGTGCCCTGCCGGGCCTCCACGAGCTCGCGATCGGCGGCACGGCCGTGGGCACGGGGCTCAACGCCCACCCGCGGTTCGGTGACGTGGCCGCGGCCTTCATCGCCAAGGAGACGGGGCATCCCTTCGTGTCGGCGGCCAACAAGTTCGCGGCCCTCTCGGCCCACGATGCCCTCGTGGAGGTGAGCGCGGCGGAACGCGGCCTGGCGATGGCGCTGCTCAAGATCGCCAACGACATCCGCTGGCTGGCCAGCGGCCCGCGCTGCGGCATCGGGGAGATCTCGATCCCCGAGAACGAGCCGGGCAGTTCGATCATGCCGGGCAAGGTGAACCCCACGCAGTGCGAGGCGATGACGATGGTCTGCGCGCAGGTGTTCGGCAACGACGCCGCCGTGGCCTTCGCCGGCAGCCAGGGCAACTTCCAGCTCAACGTCTACAAGCCCGTGATGATCCACAACGTGCTCGAGAGCGCCGACCTCATCGCCGACGCCTGCGACTCGATGCGGATCCACTGTGCGTCGGGCATCGAGCCGAACCTCGCCCGCATCAAGCACCACCTCGACGACTCGCTGATGCTCGTGACGGCGCTCAACACGCACATCGGCTACGAGAAGGCGGCAAAGATCGCCAAGAAGGCCCACGTCGAGGGGACGAGCCTGAAGGAAGCGGCGGTGGCCCTCGGCTACGTGACGCCCGAGCAGTACGACCAGTGGGTCGTGCCGGTGGAGATGACGCGGCCCTTGGCCACGTGAGGCTTCGTCACGGCGCGGCCGGCTCGACCTGCGCGGCCGAGCGGAGGTAGGCCACGAGGTCCACGATCTCCTGCTCCGCGAGCGGCTGGAGCAGGCCGTCGGGCATGAGCGACGCCCGCGAGGGCTCGCGCGACTCGATGTCGCCACGGGGAATCGTCTGCCGGTCCTGCGCCGTCTGCACGGTGACGGCGGCCTCGTTCTCCGCGGCCACGATGCCCACGACCACGCGGCCATCGGCGAGCAGGAATCGGGTGACGAGAAAGTCCTTCGTGACGACGGCGCCGGGATCGACGACGTTCGAGAGCACGTAGTCGAGGTTCATGCGGTCGCCGCCGGTGAGGTCGGGGCCGACGACGCCCCCGGTGCCGAAGAGACGGTGGCAGGTGCCGCAGTGCTTCGCGAACACGCTGCGGCCGCGCGCAGGCGACGCCGTCGCGAGCCGCTCGGGCGCGAGCTGCCGGCGGAGCGATTCGATCGTCTCCTGTTTCTCGCGCGGCGAGTCGCGAAGCTCGCCCCACGACCGGGCGAGCCTCTCGGCGAGCGCCGCGTCGCCTGCGTCGCGGATCTGCCGGGCCTGGGCGGCGGTGACGTCGCCGCGGGCGATCGTGCCGGCTTCGAGCATGCCCACGAGCAGCACCGCGAACGACGGCCGCGACGCGAGCGCCGCGATGACGGCGGGGCGATCGACCGGGTCGAACCGCGCGTACGACTTCGCGATCGTGGCGCCGACCGCTGGATCATCGAACCGGGTGAGGCCGGCGAGCGCCGTGGTGGCGAGTCCCCGGGTGCCGAGCAGCCGCTCGCAGACGTCGCGGAGATCGTCGGGCCGGGCGTCGATCAGCGATTCGAGGGCCTGACGACGTACGGGCAGTTGTGCGCGGCCGTCGAGAGCGAGCCTCCGGACCTCGTCGAGCGCGACGCCGTCGCCGAACACGACGCCGATCGCACGCAGCCGCGGTGCCAGATCACCCGCCTCGCCGAGCGACGCGACGAACGGCTCCCACGCGCTCGGCCGCGGCACGCGCCGCTGCCCCTCGAGGCCGGCGGCGAGCCCGGCGATGACGTCGGCCTTCACCGCGCGGTCACGCGACGCAGCCCGCTCGAGGAGCGCGTCGACCAACTCCGGCCGCCGGGCGGCGAGTTCGCCCACGCGCCGCGCCGTCCACTCCCGCACCCGCGGGATCGCGCCGTCGAGCGCGAGCGGCACGAGCGTGGCCGGATCCTCGGCGGCCAGCGGCATGAGGCCAAACCAGATCAGGGCCGGCAGGTTGTGATCGGTCGCATCCTCGCCGTGGGCGAGGAGCGCCGCGGCGAGCGGCACACGGTCGGCGATGGGAAGGCGCTCGAGCGATGACGCCAGCGCCAGCCGCACGAGCCCCGACGTCTCCTCCCGCGCACGCCGCACGAGCGGGTCGAGCCGTGCGGGATCGAACGTGCCCTTCGCGCGAGCCACACCGGTGGCCAGATCGAGCGGAAGGTCGTCGGTGGCCAGCCGCACGCCCCAGGTGCGGACGTGCTCGTCCGAGTCGGCGAGCGCGCGGGAGATCGCATCCGTGGGCCGCCGGCCAAGCCCGTGGAGCGTCCATAGGGCCCGCAGCCGCGGCACGACGTCGCCACCGCGAGCGACGAGTGCCGTGAGCGCCGCCACCGCGGGCTCGACGTCGCGACCGATGGCCGCGCGGTCGCAGAGCTCGCGCCGTGCCGCACGGGCAAGCCACTCGTCGCCGCTCTCGAATGCGGCGGCGAGCGCCACGGGATCGTCGCGTGTGAGGTCGCGGGGAGCCCGCGGCTCCGGCCGTCCGAACGCCACTCGAAAAATCCGCCCGCTCGTGCGATGCACGCCCGTGTTCTCGTGGCACTCGCCCGTGTCGCTCCAGTCCACGAGCATCACCGAGCCGTCGGGCCCGTACGTGACCTCGACGCCCCGCATCCAGGGATCGGCCGCGTGGAGCATGTCGGGCTCGTGCCGGGCGACGTATCCAGAACCCTCGCGCTCGAGCCGCTCGACGTTCATCCTTCGACCGTGCTGGTTGAGCGTGAACAGCCGGCCGCGGTACGCCTCGGGCCACTGCAGGCCGCCGTAAATCGTCATGCCGACGTGGGCATGGCCGCCGCCGAGGCGATCGTGCTCGCCACTGGCCGACCGCGAGTCGGTCCATGACTTCCCCGTGTCCCAGTGCCAGTGGTCGGCGTGCATCTCGATCGGCGCGTAGACGAGCGGGCTGGCGGCGAGCGTGTGCACCCGCGTGAAGTGGGCACCGGGAATGAGATGCCAGAGATGGCCGTTGACCGTGTTGATGAAGAAACCCTCGCCGTGGGCGTCCCAGTCGTGGCCCCAGGGGTTCGTCGTGCCGTGGCAGAGCGCCTCGAACTGTCGCGTCGTGGGGTGATACCGCCACATGCCGCCGCGCACCGGCACGGCATAGGCATCGGGCGCCTCGGCCCGCCGCACGAGGCCCGGTGCCGATCCCCCGCAGCGGCCGTAGAGCCAGCCGTCGGGACCGAATCGCAGGCCGTTGGCGAAGTTGTGGTGGTTCTCGGCGGGCACGGTGAATCCATCGAGCACCGCCTCGGGCGGCCCGTCGGGCACGTCGTCGCGATCGCGATCGGGCACGAACAACAGCCGCGGCGGGCACATGAGCCACACGCCGCCGAGCCCCACCTCGAGCCCCGTGA
>Ga0233425_10009412_pt1 | contig 12409 bp, 10 predicted proteins | sample Watercolumn_Towu_2_FD_181712 | JGI IMG/M metagenome (GOLD analysis project Ga0233425, IMG submission 181712) | Freshwater microbial communities from Lake Towuti, South Sulawesi, Indonesia - Watercolumn_Towuti2014_140_MG | ecosystem: Environmental > Aquatic > Freshwater > Lake | place...
TAGCGCGCGATCTGCCCCTCGAGCGGGCTTGCGATATCCATCCAGACCGACCACTTGCCCATGGCAAAATGGAACTCCCGTGCGCGCAGAAAAATCGTTCGCGTGACGACCTTCTGTCCGAATTCACTCAAGAGCGTTTGCTCCGCTTTGTTCATCGTTGTGAGTAGTGTCTCGGGAAAAAGCTCGGTGCCAGGGGTGGGAATCGCTGGCCAGTCAGTGACGATGAGGAGCGGCAGCTGCTCATCGCCGCTCTCGGCCACGGGAGAAACAACGTAGCGCCTACTATCGGTAAGGTACGCATGGAGAGTCGACCCGCTTCCTTGTGGCGGCGACCCTTCTCTTCCGTCGGGCGGAGCGATCGCGACGCGCGCAATGAGTGGCTCAAGGGTTGTCCGGATTGCGAGTGTCGAAGGGTATCGCTTCGAGAGTGCGATGTCCGCGATGTCGGGAATTTCCTTCTGGAGAAGATCGAGAATCTCCTGTGAGGAAACGGAGAGTATGTGGCGTCCCATGACCGGCATCAGCGCATGTTCCACACGCTCGATGTCGAGGCGACGCTCACTGCGTTGAATGCGTATTGCGCGAACATGGAAGAGCGAGGAGAACATGAGGAAAAGAACGGCGACAACGATGAGTCCCACTAGAAGAGATACGAGCCACCACCGCAGCGCCGCAACGCAATCGAGAATCCACCGCTGGATGCGCCTGATCCGACGCTCCGTTCTCTCGCGCCTGCCTACACTCCGCCGCTGGTGACGGCGCAGCACCAGCGCCCGCGTTTTCGCGGAAATAGGACGATTGTACTTCTTCGGCAAACGGAAACGCGGACGCTGGCGCATCGGAGGGAATGATAGAAGGTATGATGCCCAGGTGCGAATAGCGATTGTCTGTGACTGGCTCACGGTATCCGCCGGAGCCGAGCGCGCGATCTCGGCGTTTCAAGCGGCCTTTCCCACGTCGCCGATTTTCACAACCGTCTGGCGCAAAGGGCAGATCGGCAGTCTTGCAACATCCGATATCCGCGTGAGCCGATTGCAGCGTCTGTACCGATTCGTCCGTCATCATCAGCTCCTTCTCGCCCTCATGCCGCGCGCGGTGGAGGATCTGGATCTTAGAGACTACGACATCATCCTCAGCTCATCGCACGCGGTCGCAAAGGGCGTCATTCCCCCCTCTCACGCGGTCCACATCTGCTACTGTCACACCCCCATGCGCTATGCGTGGGAAATGGAGGAACAGTATTTGAACGATTTTCGCATCCCGAAGATGGTGCGCCCGTGGATGCGCCGACGCCTGGCCGAACTCCGGCGATGGGACCTTGGCACGGCGAAGAGAGTTGATGTGTTCCTCGCAAACTCCTCGACGACCGCCGAGCGCATCAGCCGAATCTACGGACGCAAAAGCATGGTGATTCCACCGCCCGTGCATGAACGATTTTTCAGAAACCCAGTCGCGAGTCGCGAGTCGCGAGTCGCCAAGTCATTTCTCGCCGTCGGCCGCCTTGTGCCGTACAAAAAATTCGATCTGCTCATCGAGGTTGCAAACGCGATGCAGCTGCCGCTCACGATCGTCGGTAAGGGTCAGGATATGGAAAGACTGAAGGGCCTTGCCGGACCGACAGTCACCTTCGCAGGATTCGTCGACGATGAGCATCTCCCCGCCCTGTACCAGAGCGCGTCAGCTGTTCTCTTTCCACCCTTCGAAGACGCAGGCATCGTGCCGCTTGAAGCGCAAGCTCTTGGCGTGCCCGTCATCGCCTACGCTAAAGGCGGATCGCTCGACACCGTCATCGACGGCGTTACCGGAATCCACTTCACGGAGCAGTCGGTCGAGGCTCTCAAGGGAGCGATCGAAAGATTCCGCAGTACCTCGTGGGACCACGATGCTATCCGCGCTCATGCCAAGCAATTTTCGCAAGCTGGTTTTCAGGAGAGGATCAAAAAAATTGTCGAAGAGGGGTACGCTCTGTTCCATGCAGCGTGACCCCCTCTCGCACAAAGGCCAGAATGGAAAAGTAGCAGTGATCGGCGGCAGCCGGTTCATGCATGGTGCCCCCATCCTCGCTGCAAAGGCAGCGGAGGCCTCGGGCGTAGATCTTGTGTACTTGATGCTCCCCGACTGCCACGCGAACGTCGCGCGGACCTACGCGCTGAATGTGCAAGTGCATCCGTTCATGCACGATGAACTGTCGCCGGAAGATGTTGAGCCGATTCTCGAGCTTCTCGCCACAATGGACGCCGCAGTGATTGGTCCAGGTATCGAACGCGAGAGCGCGAATTCCGGCGCACTCCGCGAGATCATAGCCTCGGCCTCATGTGCGCTCGTGCTCGACGCGGCTGCCTTGCAACCCTGGACCCTCGATGAAATGAAAAATAAACGGTGTGTGCTCACGCCGCACCTGGGTGAACTTGAGCACATGAACATTGATCAAAAGAATATCGGGCAGGCGGCGAAAAAATCTGGCTGTGTGATTTTGCTCAAGGGGCACGTCGACCGCATCGCGGACACCGACGGTACGATAACGGAGATTGCGGGCGGCAATGCAGGGCTCACTGTGGGCGGCACGGGCGACACACTTGCAGGGCTTACTGCAGGGCTGATCGCGCAAGGGATGGAAAATGCAGAGGCCGCAAGAAAAGCAAGTGGCATCATCAAAAGGGCCGGTGATCTCCTCCAAAAAAGTTATGGCTATGCCTATGGAGCTGCTCGGGTGATTGATCAGATTCCAAGACTCCTGCGAGATGATCAGTGATCATGATCAGCAGAGGTTTTTGGGTCTTACGCTCCGCCTTCTCACGAAAGCAGATGCCATTCGGTCGGATGCTGACACTGCCGATCGCCTTGGCACAAAAAAAATTGCATCTGTGCATCAGATGCATGGAAAAAACGTTGCGATCGTTTCTCAACCAACTTCACGCGTGATCAAGGCCGATGGACTGATCACCCAAACACCCGGACTGACGCTGACGATCCGTGCCGCTGACTGTCAGAATCTTCTCGTCTATGTGCCGAAGCAGAAAGTGATAGGCCTCTTGCATGCCGGATGGCGCGGTCTTGTATGCGGAGCAATCCCCTCGTTTTTTCACACACTGAAAGAGCATTTCGATGTGGCAGGGAAAGATGCTCTCGTCTATGCAGGACCATCACTCTGCATGCGGTGCAGCGACTTCACGGATCCCGCGCGGGAGCTCCCGAACATTGATCCGAAATTTTTTTCTGGAAAATACGTCGATCTTCGCGGCATCGCCGATGACCAGCTTCGATACTGCGGCGTGATTATGGAAAACGTCACGCGCCATTCCGACTGCACGCGCTGCAAGCCCGACCTCTACTGGACCTACCGTGGCGGGGACAGGGAAAAAGTGATGGAAGGATGGACGAACGTGCTGTGTGCATCAATGTGAGCATGCCAAGCGACCGTCGGAGCGGAGACGCTTGTCCCTGGTAGGCACCAAGTGGGTGACCGGACCCCGATACCACGGCATCGGGGGAGTAGGCCTCCCTTCACAAGCGATTAGAGAAGAAACGTAACCGTCCTGACGAGTCGCTGAGACAGCCTTCTACTCTACCGTCTTTCATGCCATCCGCTACTCTGATTTTGTGAAATCCTTGGAAAATAGCATGAAGGCCGCAAATGATCTCCTCGCACCGTATGCCGTGATGCACGGGCAGTCCGAGCGCATGTATCCGGAGGATGCGGATGTCACACGATTCCCCTTTCAGCGCGACCGCGACCGGATCATCCACGCGCAAGCCTTCCGCAGGCTCCAGAATAAAACCCAGGTATTCATCGCAGGTGAGGGTGATCACTACAGAACACGCCTGACACACACGATGGAGGTCGCGCAGATCAGCCGCGACGCCGCACGTACCCTCAGATTGAATGAGGACCTCGCTGAAGCAATCGCGCTCGCGCATGATCTTGGACATCCTCCATTCGGACATGCGGGGGAGGAGGCTCTCGACACGTGGATGAAGCAGCATGGAGGACACTTCGAACACAATGAACAATCGCAGCGGGTCGTCACGCTACTCGAGGACCATAGCGCCCTCTACCCCGGGCTCAACCTTACGCGCGAAGTACTTGATGGTCTGCGAAAACATCAGACGATTTTCGACCAGCCTCATCTGCGTTTCGCACATGCACCCACACTTGAGGCGCAGGTCGTCAACATCGCAGACGAGATCGCCTACACGGGCCACGACATTGATGATGGGCTTGCAGCAGGGCTCTTCTCCATATCGGATCTTGAGCAGATGCCGCTTGCCAAGCAATCCATCGAGCTCACAAAGAAGCGTGGCACCTCACTCCGTGGCGCGATCATCCACACTCTCCTTACGGATCTCTACGCATCAACTGGCGATACTCTTCGTCGTCATCACATCAAAAATTTCTGTGACGTCGAAAAGGCCACGATGAAGATCATCACATTTTCAGAAGAGATAGAGGCACCGCTTGCCGAACTGCGATCATTTTTGCGTCAGCGCATGTACTTCAATCCCGAGGTGCGCGCGAAGGCTGTCGAAGGGCAACGTATCATCACACGTCTGTGTGACATGCTTCTCGCATCCCCTCCTCCGAAAGTTCTTGCACTCCAGGAAAAATGCTCCAGAGCTAAGCCCACCGGCAGGCAGGCCTTGCACGAAGCTGTCAAAGACTATGTCGCAGGGATGACAGATCGATTTGCAACGACCTTTATACATTCTTGAACTTGTGAGCAGCTGGGGTTCATGAACCCTAGCTCGGCGTAACCACCGGGGGCAAATACTGGAGAGGGTCCACCGGAATCGCTCTGTTTGTTTCTGGATCAAGCATGCGCATCTCGAAGTGGAGATGGGGCCCCGTGGAGATTCCTGCTCCCGGCATTCCGGGGCGTCCATCGGACCATCCGATTTGATCACCCGCAAGCACCTGCTGACCGACCTGCACGAGGAATCTCGGCGAGAGGTGTCCGTAGAGCGAGACAAGGCCGTTGACGTGCTTGATCAGGATGTAGTTGAAGCCCTTGCCGTTATCGACAACTGCTGCGACCGTTCCGTCTGCAGCGGCGTAGACAGCACTTCCTGCGGCCGCCCGGAAATCCATTCCAGTGTGCTCTCTGCCCATGATCTTCTTGTAATCCTCATCACCGAACGGTGCCGTGACAACCGCGCACGAATCAAGTGGGCAGACGAAGTAGATGGGGATCGTCCCCTCTTCGTTTTCATTGCTCACGAGAGCATTGGCCCGCTGTTCAGCTTCCCACATTTCGCCAAGACTTTCGGAGAGAAACCTCTCGGCAAGACGCTGTTCGTGCTTGAGATTTGCAACCGCGCGTACGGCCTCCCCCAGTTGCACGAGCTGCTCAGGTTTTGCATTCTCACCGAGTGATTTCTGTTCGTCTGCAAGGCTCTTGAGCTGCAGCTCAAAAATCTTTTCGCGGTTTACAAGCGTCACCTGACGCGCACGAAGGAGGATCGCCCTCTCCTCGGCGCGGCGGCGGATCATGACGGGATCTTCTTCTTTTGTGGGCTCCACTGGAGGCATTGCCCCAAATTGCGCGGGGTCAATGCTCTGCTGCAACTGATCACGCGAAGTCTCCGGTGCCACTACTGGAACGAAAGATGGCTCTTTGGCATCGGAAGACGCAATCTTCTGTTCTACATGCGTGACCGGTGCGACCGGCGCCACCTGCGCCTGCAAAGCAGGTTCCGCTCCCGTTCCAGAGAGCCACAGCATCCAGCCCATAGCTCCGGTAAGAATGCCGAGAGTAAGCATCGGACGGGGAATGTGTAGTTCGACTTTGAGCATTCCCCCCATTGTACCATAATTTTGCATTCTCTGCGATGGCATGAGGCCATGAATAAAGGTGTATGCAAGAGAGGGATTTTTGGCTTCAGGGTAGTCTCACCATCGATGCGGCACCTTCCCCTTTCGTCAAAAAATACTCTTCTCGCTGGCTTTGGCGGTCTTATGGTTGTGCTTGTCTTTATCGCATTCGGCCGAAGCATCGTTCAGGATTTCTCCCCCATCGATGATCATTTCCTGATCATCAATAATCTCGCGATTCGGGGCATCACCATCGAAAATCTCCGAACGATTTTCACGACATTCGATCCGGAACTCTACATCCCATTGACCTTCCTCAGCTTCCAAATCAACTACCTCGTCAGCGGTCTCCATCCATGGTCGTATCATCTCGCAAACCTGCTGCTGCACATGATCAACGCAGGACTGGTAGCGGCATTGATGTGGAAGCTGACGAGACATCGGTGGATCGCTTTGCTCTGTGCTCTGGTTTTTGCAGTGCACACTCTCCATACCGAAGCAGTCGTCTGGGTCGCGGGACGTAAGGATCTCCTTTCAACATTCTTTTTCCTGCTCTCTCTGCTTTCGTACATGATGTGGAAAGAGAACAAAAAGACGGGATATATGCTGAGTATTCTCTGTCTTCTGCTTGGCGTGCTTTCAAAAGTCAGTGTTGCAGTGCTGCCAGCAATTCTCCTGCTCTGGGATCTCACCTACTCAAAAAAACCGCTGCATTTCAAACTCATTACAGAAAAAATTCCTCATATCCTGATAGGCGCCGGAGCCCTGGCTGTAGCCATTTTTGGCAAGGAGCGGGTACTGGGATCGGCAACAATTCTGGAGACAATTCTCATGGCCGGGCGCAGTACATTTTTTTACGTGGGGAAATTTTTTCTGCCGCTAAAACTCAGTCCGTACTACGATTTTGGTGGGACGATTGCGATCGGCGATCCGGCATTCCTCTTCCCGATACTGATCATGATCATGCTCATGATCATCAGTGTTCTTTGGATGAAGAAACGCCCGGAGCTCTCCTTCGCGGCGCTGTTTTTCCTCATCACGCTCGCTCCGAACTTCTTCAATTTCAGGAAAGGCGCACTCAGTTTTATCGCCGTGGACAGGTACGCGTACATCCCCTCCATAGGACTCCTTTTGGGACTGGCATTGCTGCTTGGATGGGGCGTTTCAAAGATCACTTTTACCACTCACAGAAAGCTCATTGCGGCATCGTGCTCGACCGTTCTTGTAACAACACTGGTGCTACTCTCAAGAGCGCAAGCGGCAGTGTGGGATTCGCCTCATACGCTCTTCACCCATGCACTGAGAGTCAATCCCGCATCGATTCCGGCACGCGTTGATCTTGCGACACTCAAACGAAAGAGCGGGAATCTACAGGAAGCATTTGATCTCCTCAAAGCGGGGTTGAACTATAGTGATCATCCCCTCCTCTACCGAAGCGCCGGCCTGATCCTCGCACTTGATGGCCGAATCGACGATGCCCGGGAGCAATTTGAAAAATCTGCTTCAATGGATCCCGCAAATCCCGAGCCAATTTTTGACCTAGGATCGCTTGCCGAAAAGCTTGGGAACGAAGATGAGGCGATGGCCAAATATCGGCAAGCAATAGGGCTCGACGACTCCTACGTCATCGCACATGTAAAGTTGGGCTTACTACTTGCCAAGCGAGATCAACACGCCGAAGCTCTCCAGGAATTTAAAAAAGCGCTGAAGTGGAACACAAACTCACTGGAGGCAAATGCCGCCATGGGAGAACTGCTCATGAAAGAAGGCAAACCAGAAGAAGCAAAAGTCTTCCTCGATCGGGCGAAGAGGCTTCGATGATCATCTTCCTTTCACTGCCAGAGCTACCTTTGTGACAGTTCCTCCATCACCGAATTCCAATCGCTGCAGTTCAAGTGCAATATTGTTTTTTGTTAAGAAGGTATCGATAGAGTTCAATAATACGGGCACGTACAATTTATGCCCAGCAATAACCAATATGCTCTCACGGGTCACGATTTGGGGCTGACCATCGTTAGAGGAGATTGAGTAGGCGTTTTGTTTTTGTTCCATCACGCATGCGATTCATGCAAGCCTCTAGATCCGCAAAACCGGGTAGATCGCCTAACTGATCGGCACCGCTCACCGGACCGAGAAGCTCCTGAAGGGCTTTTCTTATAACAGGAATATACTTTTTTTGTATGGATACCGGCCCTTTCGCTTGTAGTATCTCAAGCAGTTCCCGAGCCAATTTTGCATCATGTGCCGAAAGTTCAAGCTCACCATCCATGCGAGCATCAATGCATCTCTCTCTAGAAGATGTCAATTATCTTTCTGGAGCGAGCAGCCGCTCTGCTGAGCTTTAGGGCGACTGGTAGATAGCAGGCGCGGTAGGGCTTTGTTCGTCTCGCGCTTTGCGCTCGCTCACCACAGGATTCTCGCCCTACCTGAAAGAATCCTGAAGTTCGGCTTTGCCGAACTGAAGGACACTGTGCCGGAGGGGATGGCTCGTGGAAGGGGAACTGGAGGTGCCTCTTCCACGCTTCGTGGCAGGCGCGGTAGGGCTCGAACCTACGACCCTCGGTTTTGGAGACCGATGCTCTACCAGCTGAGCTACGCGCCTACGAAAGAAAGATCTATAGAAAGAATATCCTAACCCTGTCCCTGACCCTAGTCTTTACTTTCTCCACCACCTGAACCATCCTGCCCTCTTTTTGCTTTCCTCACTCCCCTCCTCCGTTTTTCCGCTGGTAAGGAGTAACTGCTGCTGCAATCCCTTCATCAGGATGTTCATTTCGCGCTGACGCTCAGCGAGTGATTCGACCGATTGCTGCAGTGCCTTGATCTGACCGTCTTTCACTTCGAGTTGGAACTTAAAACTGGCATTTGTTTCTTCAAGAAGCTTCACGTAGTCACCGCCGTGTGATGTTTTCTTCGGTGACACATCGTCCGAGGCCTTCCCAAAATGCTTTTCAAGAAGTGCTGCATCGATGCGGTACGAGAATGGTTTGCGGCGTGCCTTCAGTTGCTTTTCGCGCTTGAGAGAGGGCTCGATGAGTTCACGATCCTTCGACTGAGACTTGCGAACAACCGAGCGGACAAATCTTCGGATCGTAATTTCTGCTCTCTGGTAGCGGTCTGCTGCTTCTTTTATAGAAAGTGTAGTCTCAGAAGGCATGGTCTATGGGGTGATCAGATATAGTCATGATACTGATCATGATCATGATCACACATCAATTTCTCTGGAAAAATGATCAGCCGATGATCTAATCATGATCATCCTTTGATCATATGCTGATCAGATCATGATCAATAGGGGATTATCATCGCAAAAAAATCTGCGAGCCCTAGATGAAGAGCAAATTGAACATTACTACGCAGGAGACTGATCAGGGTTAGCCTAAAATGATCTATACATTGATCATCTCTTGAGTAGATCATGATCACGCTACCAAGGAGAGGATGATCATGGGGTGATCAATTGTTGATCATGTGAGTAGTCGTAGTATGCGGAGGATGGATCTCGAGATCGCCTGTATTGAATTCAGCAGATTCGCTCTCCGGAAATGCTGACAAGTGCCTGATTGGGTTAGCGGAGAGTTTTTTGAGACTGCATTCCGGGAAGCAATCGGACTCTCCACCGTGAGTCAATTTGTAAGGCAAAAAGGGTTGTATTTGAAAATGGCATCGCCAAGATCATCGAACAAGATGCGTGGAGCAACTGATCTTCTTGACGAAAAAAAGTGATTGCAGCTTGAGTGAAACTGAATGATTAAAAGAGCTACAACAGGGGAGCTCATGGAGAGAATAAAAACCGGTGACAAAAATGCGCTTGTCCTTTTTGCCGAGAAGCATAAGGAAGCACTTATACGTATGTGCCGCACTAATTTCCGTGCAATCTTAAGACTGTTTGATCCCGAGGATATTATCCAAGAAGCATTCAATACAATCTTGGACAGAGAAAGCTGCCTGCCCCCAATTCTCACAGAGAAAGATGCCCTGAACTACATTCTTGCAGCAACAAAAAAGAGGGGATTGCAACTTATTGAAAAACTAAATACACAGAAAAGGGGCGGAATCGCAGGCCTGAATGCAGTGCCAGTAGAGGAACATCATAAGTATACAGATGCATCCGCAGTCCCCGACCTGGTGACAAAAGAAGAGCAAGACACTATCGTCAAGAGTGCTATACAGAGAGTCATTAACAATGGTTTTAGAGAAAAAGATGGATCAGATCCAAAATGCAAAAAAGTCCTCCGTTCTATGCTGAATGGAGCTGAAAGTAGCACAGTAATTGGGACAGAGGTGGGCATGCATGAACGGACACTTCGCCGAGCCATACAGAGAGCGTATCGCGAACTTCGAGATTCAGAAGAAATGCGATACTTGTATGACTTGATCAGCGGGTGATCAGCCCTGATCCGTTGTCTTTCTTTTCCACACACGCTTGGGGCTGGCGGCCTTTTTCTTCAGCATATCGATTGCTTCATCAAGCTTGAGATCATCGACAGTATACTTCTTTCCAAGTGAAGCATTGGTTGTTCCGTCGGTGACGTAAGGTCCGTATCGACCGTCTTTAATCAAAATTTCCACGCCGCTCTCCGGATGTTTTCCAAGAATCTTCAGCGGTTCCATCATTCGCTTTTTTCTCTCCGCACCTTCTCTCAGAAGTGTAACAGCATCATCGAACGTGACCGTCGTCGGATCCGTGTCCTTGAGAGAGACCGTGAGCTCGCCACACTTGATGTATGGACCGAACCTTCCCCGGGCAACGATAATGGAAGAGCCCTGATGTAAGCCAAGATCCTTGGGGAATTGCAGAAGTGCAAGTGCTTGATCAAGCGTCACCGTATCGATGGAAAGATTCCTCGGAAGACTGGCGCTCCTGAGCTTCGTGCTCTTTTCTTTTATAACTCTTGCTGCCTTTCCTGCCCTTTCTGCCTTTTTCTTTTCCTTCTTTTGGGCCTCTTTTTCTTTGGGATCGAAATGCCCAAGCTGCACGTACGGCCCAAAGCGACCGAGTCGCGCGATCACCGGCAACCCTGTTTTTGCATCTGTTCCAAGCTCTCGTTCTTTCATCACATCACTCTTTTTAATCTCCTCTGTTTTCTCCTTCACAAGCTTTGCGAATGGATTGAAGAAGTCGCCGAGGAAGTGCTCGCTCGACACACCCCCCTCCGCGATATCATCCAGCGACTGTTCCATCTTCGCAGTGAAATGAAGATCGACGATGTCGGGGAAGTGATCGCGCAGGAGATCCGTGACCGTGAAGGCGACGTCCTGCGGAATGAGCTGACGGCCTTCCTTCATGACGTACCCGCGCTGAATGATCGTCGTGATCGTAGGCGCGTAGGTGCTCGGGCGGCCGATGCCTTCCTCTTCAAGTTTTTTGACGAGGCTCGCCTCTGTGTAGCGTGGGGGCGGCTTCGTAAAATGCTGCTCAGGAACCAACCGATCAAGGCCGAGCGTTTGGCTTGGGGCTAGCGGCGGGAGGATCTTGCCCGCCTCCTCCTCTATGTCACCCTCATCGCGACCCTCTTCGTAGACGCGAAGATATCCGTCGAAAACAATCGTTTGACCTGTCGCGCGGAAGGTGTAGGGACCGGCAATGATATCGGCACCGACACGCTTGAGTTCGGCCGCGGCCATCTGGGTCGCCATCGTGCGATTCCAAATCAACGTATAGAGCTTCATCTGTTGACTGTCGAGCTCGCCCTTCAGTGATTCGGGTGTGCGGGAAAGTTCTGTGGGGCGAATAGCTTCGTGTGCCTCTTGGGCACCCTTGCTCTTGTTTTTGAACAGTCGCGGCTCAGCAAGAACATATTCACGGCCGTAGAGTTTTTCGATTTCCTGACGGGCATCTGTAAGGGCCTTCTCACTCATGTTCACGGAGTCCGTTCGCATATAGGTGATGAGACCCGTCATGCCGTGGCCAGCGAGATCAATACCTTCGTAGAGCTGTTGCGCGACGACCATCGTCTGCTTGACCGAAAATCCAAGCTTGCGCGCGGCCTCCTGCTGGAGCGTAGAAGTTGTGAATGGCGGGTGGGGGAGTCGTTGCACCTCCTTCTCCTCGACATTCTCCACTGTGAAAGTCTTGCCTTTGAGATCGCCAAGCACCGCGTCCATTTCCTCTTTTTTTGCCGGCACAAATTTTTTGCCGTCCTTCTTTTGGAGGAACGCGGAAAATTCTTGGGAGGCAGGTGTTTGCAACATCGCCTCGAGCGTCCAGTATTCATCGGGAACGAACGCGCGGATCGCACGTTCGCGATCGACGAGAATCCGGACCGCGACCGACTGCACGCGACCGGCGGAAAGTCCTCGGTAAACCTTCTTCCAGAGGAACGGCGACAGCGTGTAACCCACAAGCCGGTCAAGAACACGGCGCGCCTGCTGCGCGGAGACAAGTCGCATGTCGATGCTGCGCGGATGCTCCACTGCATGCTTGATCGCGCTCTCCGTAATTTCGTGGAACGCGATGCGCTTCACGTGCTCCGGATTTTCTTTGAGTACCTGGGTCAGGTGCCAGCCGATCGCTTCACCCTCCCGGTCTTCATCTGTCGCGATCCAGAGATCATTTGTTTTTTTGCGCGCCGCCTTCAGTTTTTTGACGGTCGCTTC
>Ga0233425_10009414_pt1 | contig 12406 bp, 6 predicted proteins | sample Watercolumn_Towu_2_FD_181712 | JGI IMG/M metagenome (GOLD analysis project Ga0233425, IMG submission 181712) | Freshwater microbial communities from Lake Towuti, South Sulawesi, Indonesia - Watercolumn_Towuti2014_140_MG | ecosystem: Environmental > Aquatic > Freshwater > Lake | place: Indonesia...
TCACATATCGAGCGATTAAAATACGGATTAAAAGAACTGAAAATAAATTTTAAAGAGGCAGATAAATTTTTTCAGATTAGTAAAAACCTTTTGAGGAAAAATCATCTGGAGAAAAAATCTGCATTATTTTACATACAGATTACGAGAGGAATTTCAAATCCGAGAAACCACTTATTTCCCGATAAGAAAGTAAAACCGACGGTATTTGCATCAATAACTGATTTCATTTCCGAAAAGCAAAAAGATAATAAAGGATTCAAAGTATTAATTGCAGAAGATATCAGATGGGGAAGATGCGACATTAAATCTACACTATTACTTCCTAACGTATTAGCGAGACAACTTGCTTATGAAAAAAAATATGATGAAGCAGTATTAGTAAGAGACGGGAAAATTACAGAAGGGACACATATGAGTTTTGGAGCAATTAAAAACGGATGTTTATATATACCTCCGCTTTCCAATCATATACTTCCAGGAATTACAAGAAAAGTTGTAGAAAGAATCTGTAAGAAAATAGACATACCCGTAATAAAAAGAAATATTTTAATAAATGAACTCACAGATTTTGACGAATATATTCTGATGAGCACAAAATCCGATGTTGTGCCGGTAACTATGATTGACTGTAATAAATTTTCCATACATAAACGTAAAAGGAGACCAGGAAAAATAATAAAAAAGATACAAAATGAACTTAAGAAATTGATAATTGACAATGGATAATTATAGCTCATAAAATGTTTAAAGTATAAAATTTTAAAGATGAGAGCACAGTTAATAAAAAAGATTCAGGGAATAAAGAAAGACAGTAAACCTCTGGTTTTAGGGGATATTCCGGAACCAATTCCTGACGGAAATGAATTACTAATAAAGGTTCACGCTTGCGGAGTTTGTCATACTGAACTTGATGAAATTGAAGGAAGAACAGTTCCTCCTGTTCTTCCGATAGTACCAGGTCATCAGGTTATTGGCAGAGTGATTGCAACACAGGCGAGGGATTCAAGATTTGAAATAGGCGACAGGGTTGGAGCAGGATGGATTTATTCTTCCTGCGGGAAGTGTGAGTATTGTATTGAAGGAAACGATAATTTATGTCAGGATTTTAAAGCAACTGGAAGGGATGCAAACGGAGGATATGCAGAGTATATGAAGATTCCCGAAAATTCTGCATTTTTAATACCTGATATTTTTTCAGACAGTGAAGCGGCTCCATTACTTTGTGCGGGGGCTGTAGGATACCGTGCTTTAAAATTAACAAACTCTGTCGATGGTGATTTAATAGGTTTAACCGGTTTCGGAGCTTCCGGGCATATTGTATTAAAAACAATAAAATATAAATTTCCATTATCAAAAATATTCGTATTTGCCCGAAGCAGTAAAGAACAGGAGTTTGCAAAAGAGCTTGGTGCAGATTGGGCAGGAGATATAACAGAATCAAGTCCTGAAAAATTGAACAGCATAATTGATACTACCCCTGTCTGGACACCGATAATTGAATCACTAAAAAATTTGAAACCCAGCGGGAGACTCGTTATAAATGCTATACGAAAAGAAGATATTGACAAGAAATACCTTACAAAAATAAATTATTCAGAACATCTCTGGATGGAAAAAGAAATTAAAAGTGTTGCAAATGTATCTGTAAACGATATAAAAGAATTTATGGAAATAGCATCGCAGATACCTATCAAACCTGAGTTTCAGGAATATTCTCTTGCGGATGCAAATAAAGCTTTGATAGAATTAAAGGAAGGGAAGATAAGGGGAGGGAAGGTTATTACAATTAATAATTAGTAATTAGTATTTGAAGTTACGAAAAGCCGATTTTTTTAGGAGGTTCTATATCGTGTACTATTTTAATGAAATCTTCATTTTCCATTCCTTTTAAATCTTTTTCTGTTCTTTCTCCGGCAGGTATTTCAGAAATTCTTACATTCTGGTTTATAACCGCTTGTTCAATGAATTTTCGTATTTCACGAGCATTTGCAAAATTCCTGCCTTTATACTCATAAAGTTTAATAATGGAAGATATAAAAAGTAGGTTATCATAATCATTATAAATACTAATATTGTTATCTTTTAATAATTGATATGCAATTTCGATTAATTCCAGATTTGTATAATCCGGGAACTCTATGATTCTGTCAAATCTTGACCTAAGCCCGGGATTTGAATCCAGAAAATATTTCATCTGTTCACTGTATCCTGCGGCTATCACAATAAATTCCCCTCTTCTGTCTTCCATTTTTTTCAACAGGGTTTCAATTGCTTCTTTTCCGAAATCATTATCATTTGAACTTGTTAGTGAATAAGCTTCATCAATAAACAATACACCTCCGATAGATTTCTCTATCATTCTGGCAGTTTTAATTGCTGTCTGGCCTGTATATCCGCTTACAAGCGATTCTCTTGAACACTCAACCAGTTGACCTCTTTCGAGTATTCCAAGAGCACAAAATATTTTCGCCATAATTCTTGCAACGGAAGTTTTTCCTGTTCCGGGATTTCCAGTAAATACACTATGCAAAGAAAATTTTGTTAAGGGATTTTTTCCTTCTTCTTTGAAATATTTTACGAGCTTTGTCAGTTTGTTGACTTCTTCTTTTACATTTTTAAGTCCTGTAAGCGAATTCAGTTCATTTAAAGCTTCTTCCAGACCTTCTTTATCAACGGGCAAATGAACCAAAGAGGTTTTTCCTTCAGTAGATTCTGACATATCAAAATCCTTTGCATCCAGTTTATTCAATATTTGCCCTATAATACCTTTATCGACAGAATTCATTATTCTTAAAGAAAGTTTCATTTCAGCTTTATCGATTAATTCATTCACCATTCTGGCATTACCGAATGTACTATCCCTGTTTCGCCATTTTTTTACAATAATTTTTGACAATTTTGCATACGCAGATTTTGTCAATTTTAAATTCTTTTTTTTGCAACAATATTCTGCAATATCAAGAAGTTCATCCGGAGTATAATCTTTGAAATAAAAAGTATGTTTGAATCTTGATTTTAAACCGGGATTTGAATCAAGAAATATATTCATTTCTTCGGAATATCCGGCGGCTATTATTGCAATATCACCCGGGCCATCGGACATTTCTTTTAATAAAACCTCAATCACTTCCGCTCCGAAATCACGTTTGTTATCTTTTTCTCTTGCGAGAGAATATGCTTCGTCAATAAATAAAATTCCTCCTCTTGCTTTTTCAATTGCCTGTTTCACTTTCAAAGCTGTGTGCCCGATATATTCTGCTACAAGCTCAGGTCTTCCAGCTTCGTAAACGTGTCCTGAAGACAACAGTCCAATGTCTTTATATATCCTGCCAAGTTTTTTGGCAACAACGGTTTTGCCTGTACCGGGATTTCCGATAAATAAACTATTAAGATTTATTTTTTCTTTTTTTGAAACTCCGCTTTTTTGTTTAAGATTCAGATACCTTAAATATGTCAACTGATTACTAACGGTGTTTTTTACATCTTTCAAACCAATCATTGCGTTAAGTTCATTTAGTACCTCTCCATTATTTGTTTGAGTATTAAAATATGTCTTAATATCAGGAAAAAATTTGGTGTGGTCTTCAATTGTGGATTTTATTTCTTCATCTCCTATTTTAAACAGGACTTTTGCAATGAGTTTTTCCATAAAAATTACATCGATATAATAAATACCTTCCGAATAATTGAAATTGTTATGCATGGAAATATCGAGATTTATATTTATTTCACTTTGACGGAATTTTTCCAATATTCTTAATTCTTCTTTGAGTTCTCCGAGTTCAGTTTTATAAAGAAATATAAATTCACCAGTCCAGGGGCAAGACGTATGGAGTAAATTTCTTGCTAATAATTCTATATTCACCGATTTTGTTTCTTTAGGAAAGCATTTCAAGTATGTTTTATTGTTAAACAATTCTGTCCCTTCTGAATGATACAGCCGGATTTCTTCAAGTGCAATATACGGCATTCCTTTATTTCCGGCATATCCGAGTTCTTCCACAAAAAATATTTCAGAATCAATATATTTTTCCCCAACCCAAGCTTCACATTTATACATCCCCTTTTCCCAATAACCCCCTTTTACTTTACTTCCATAACCATAAGAAGCTTTCATTATGGGTACATTTTTAGAAACTTCTTTTTTAAAACTAAATTCATCTATTTTTTTATCATTTTCAGAAATAAATTTATAGGTTATCTCAATTTCCCAGTCATATTTTAGATAGTTAAGATTGAAGAACGAAAATTCAAAATGTATGAAACCAACTTCCTGTTTCTGAAATACCCTGCGGTATTTTCTGTTATTCTTGTTAAGAAACTCTTCATCGGAAAAACATTTCAGAGACTTGAATTCGAACATTTCATAAATTGATTTATTTTCGCATTCAATGCCCGATTCATTTTTTTTTGAATCATCGATTTGCATAAATACTCCTTTCCTGAATGATGTATTTAAAAATAACAAAAAAAAAGATTTCAAGAGTATCATTAGATGATACTTTTTTTAAAGTTCAATTAATAAAATAGGACGCGGATTTTAAGGATATTATACGGATGAATACGGATTTTTTATAATTTTTAAAATAAAACCATTAAGAAAACATGATGCGGAAATTACGGGTAGCGGAGGATCATCAAGTCATAGTAGTTTGAAACAAGTAGTAAGTTATTAAATAATGTGACACTTTCGGAATAGCCGTTTGTTCTGTACTGAGCAAGATATCTGGGATTAGAAGGTGATGAGACATCATACACTTCAACTCCCCCATCGTCTTCTGCAATATATAATAAATGACCAAAATAAGCACAATCAAGTGCTATATCATAAGTATCTATGTAAGATATTTCTCTTGGAGAAGAGGGATTAGATACATCAAGCAGCAACACACCATCCTGATTATTTGCAATATACGCGAGGTTACCATCAACTTTCACGCCATATGCATAATCCTCAGATGTACCGTGAGACAATCTATAAGGAGAAAGCGGATTAGAAACGTTAACAATATCGAGTCCATCATCCTGAGCGATGAAAGCAATTTTATCCTGCACATAAATTTCATTAATCTCACTGAATGACAAATAATTATTAACAACCGAAATATGATTTGGGAGATAATACAAATCAATTATATACATTTTATTTGATTTCCCTCCGGCATATAAGTACTGATTGTAAGAATCAAGATACAGTGTCTGGATATAATCTCCGGAAAAATTTACGACTGTATCAAGTACCGCCGCATTGATATTTGTCAGGTCAAGAATGGTAAGTCCATTATTACCTGATGCGACAAATGCATAAGGTACATTATTAATATAATCTACAGCTATTTGTTCCTGATATCCAGAAAGATTATAAGAAACGACATAATGCGGGTTGGATGGATTTGAGATATTTGCTATTTCAATCCCTGAGTTACCAAGTGCGAGAAAAGCATAATCTGTGCCCTGAATAATTTTTGTCGCCGATGAGACACAGTTCCCGGGAGTAGTATAATTTGAAATGAAAGTCATTTCATTCTGGTGATAAATAGGTGTAATACCATAATCATGTTCACAACCAATGAAATTAATCAGTAGTACCAGTAAAAGAAGAATTAAAAATGCGTATGTGATTCTTTTTTTCATATAAATATTTCTATATAATTAATACTTAATATTTTTATAATTGTTCCATATTTATTAATAATTTTTAATAAAAACAGTTATTTAATAAAAAAACAGGTATTTTTTAAGCATTTAATATAAATTTTATTATGGATATATTGTGTATCTTAATAATAAGTATCTATTATATATTATTAACCACTGATAAAAAAATCAGTTAATTTTGTTCACGAAAAAAATATTTCAAAACGAAAAATTTTTTGAATTTTTCATCAAACAAACACGATAAAACACTAATTTCAAAATATTATAATACAAAACAGGAGTTAATTAAAATGCAAAGAGCGAAAGTAACAATTGACGGAAACGAAGCTGCTGCGTTTATTGCGCATCAGACTAATGAAGTGATTGCGATATACCCGATAACCCCCTCATCAACGATGGGAGAGCTTTCCGATGCCTGGAGTGCAGTCGGAAGAAAAAATATCTGGGGAACGGTTCCCGTTGTAACAGAATTGCAAAGTGAAGGTGGTGCCTCAGGTGCAGTTCACGGTGCACTTCAAAGCGGGTCATTGACAACAACATTTACTGCATCACAGGGTTTACTGCTGATGATACCGAATATGTTTAAGATTGCAGGTGAACTTACTTCGACAGTTTTTCACGTATCAGCAAGGTCTGTTTCAGCACAGGCACTATCAATTTTCGGAGACCACAGCGACGTTATGGCAATAAGGCAGACTGGTTATGCTTTGATATGTTCAAATTCCGTGCAGGAAGTAATGGATATTGCTTTGATAGCACAAAGGGCGACACTTGAATCAAGAATTCCGTTTTTACATTTCTTTGACGGGTTCAGGACTTCAGCCGAAGTAATGAAAATTGAAGAGTTAAGTCCCGAAGATGTAAAAGCAATGATAGATAACGAAAAAGTAATTGCTCACAGAGCAAGGGCTTTAAATCCGGAAAATCCATTTATCAGGGGCACTGCACAAAATCCCGATGTTTATTTTCAAGGAAGGGAGACTGTAAACAAATTTTATATAGCGTGTCCTGATATAGTTCAAAGTGCAATGAATAAATTTAATGAAATTACAGGAAGAAGCTACCATTTATTTGATTACTACGGTGCAAAAGATGCTGAGAGTATTGTTGTACTAATGGGTTCCGGTGCAGAGACTTCAGAAGAAACAGTAGAATATTTATTAAGTAAAAATGAAAAAGTCGGGATTGTAAAAGTAAGATTATTCAGACCATTCAGTGTAAAGCATTTTATTAAAGCACTTCCTAAGACAACGAAAAAAATTGCAGTGCTTGACAGGACAAAGGAACCGGGAGCGATAGGAGAGCCATTATACCAGGATGTTGTTACTGCAATAAATGAAGCGATGAGCGGAAAAAATAAACCATTTGAAAAAGTCCCGATGATTGTGGGCGGCAGATTCGGATTATCGTCGAAGGAATTCACACCAACGATGGTGAAAGCAGTTTTTGACGAATTAAATTTTGATGAGCCAAAAAATCATTTTACTGTTGGAATCAATGATGATGTGACTTTCACTTCACTTAATTATGATAAAGATTTCAAGATAAAAGACGAAACGATGGTGAGTTGTTTATTTTACGGGCTTGGTGCAGACGGAACAGTCGGAGCGAATAAAAACTCAATTAAAATTATAGGAGAAGAAACGGAAAATTATGCACAGGGATATTTTGTGTATGACTCAAAAAAATCAGGTTCAACAACAATTTCCCATTTAAGATTCGGAAAGAAGCCCATTAAATCTGCATATTTGATTCAGGAAGCGGATTTCATCGGGTGCCATCAATTCGGATTGATGGAAAAATTCGATGTTCTTTCAAATCTGAAAGATGGCGGGACATTTCTACTTAATACTCCATACAGCAGGGAAGAAACACTCGAAAAACTTCCAAAGAGAGTATGTAAACAATTACATGACAAGAAACTTAATTTTTACATAATAGACGGATACACTGTAGCAAAAGATACCGGTATGGGTTCAAGAGTAAATACAATAATGCAAACCTGTTTTTTTGCAATATCGGGTGTACTACCAAGGGATGAGGCAATCGAAAAGATTAAGGAATCAATTAAAAAAACTTATGGAGCAAAAGGCGATGAAATAGTAAAACAAAATTATAATGCAGTTGATAAAACTCTTGAAAATATGCATAAGATTGATTTATCTGGAGTAAAAATTACTGATATAGAACTTCCCCCTGTTGTTTCTGAAAAAGCACCTGATTATGTAAGAAAGACACTTGCAAAAATTATCGAAGGCAAAGGGGATGAAGTCGCGGTAAGTGAAATGCCTATAGACGGGACATTTCCATCTGCAACAACACAATGGGAAAAGAGGAATATTGCACTCGATGTTCCGGTATGGGATGAAGAATGGTGCATACAATGCGGAAAGTGTGCATTGATTTGTCCACACGCTTCAATAAGAATAAAAGCATACGACGAAAAATTACTGAAAGATGCGCCCCCGACATTCAAGCATATGGAAGCAAAAGGAAAAGAATTTGAGAAAGGAACTGCCTACACAATTCAAGTAGCCGTGGAAGATTGCACAGGATGCGGTTTATGCGTCGAGATATGTCCTGCAAAGAACAAGAGGGAAACAAAACTGAAAGCATTGAATATGGCTCCACAGATTCCTTTAAGAATCCCTGAAAGAGAAAATTTTGAATACTTCCTTTCGTTACCTGAGTTTGAAAGGAGTAAACTTAATGTAGGAACAATTAAGGGAAGTCAATTTCTGCAACCATTATTTGAATTTTCAGGAGCCTGTACAGGATGCGGAGAAACTCCATATGTAAAACTTATTACACAATTATTCGGTGACAGGATGCTGATTGCAAATGCGACAGGATGTTCATCAATTTATGGAGGTAATTTACCAACAACACCATACTCAGTTAATGAAGAAGGCAGAGGTCCGGTATGGTCGAATTCGCTATTTGAAGATAATGCAGAGTTTGGATTCGGAATGAGATTATCAATTGACAAACACAATCAATATGCAAAAGAATTACTGGCAAGATTAAAAGGTAAAATTGAACCACAATTAGTGGATGACATTTTAAATGCTGACCAGAAAGACGAAGCCGGTATTTACGAACAAAGAGAAAGAGTAATAAAACTAAAAGAAATAATAAAGAAGATAAATTCAGCGGATGCAAGTGATTTACTCAGCATTGCGGATTATCTTGTAAAGAAATCGGTCTGGATAGTTGGCGGAGACGGATGGGCATACGACATTGGATACGGCGGACTTGACCACGTACTTGCATCGGGAAAGAATGTGAATGTTTTGGTTCTCGATACTGAGGTATATTCAAATACAGGCGGACAGATGTCCAAGGCAACAGGACTTGGTGCGGTAGCAAAATTTGCTGCATCAGGCAAACCAATGCCGAAGAAAGATTTAGCAATGATGGCTGTTAATTACGGAAATGTTTATGTTGCAAAGATTGCTATGGGAGCGAACGATTTACATACATTAAAAGCAACGCTCGAAGCGGAAGCATATGAAGGTCCTTCATTACTTATAGCATACAGCCATTGCATTGCACACGGGATAAATATGACAAAAGCACTTGATAACCAAAAGGCGGCAGTTGACAGCGGATACTGGCAGTTATTCAGATACAATCCGGATTTATTGAAAGAAGGTAAGAATCCATTTAAACTTGACTGCGGAGACCCGAAAATACCGTTTGATAAATATGCATATATGGAAACAAGATACAAAATGCTGACGAAGAGTGAACCGGAGCATGCAAAAGAATTGATGAAACTTGCACAGAAGGATGTGGATGAACGATGGAAACTGTATAAAAAAATGTCAGAATAATTAAAAATTAGTAATTAATAATTTGTAATTATTGTTATTTAATTAATAAATAAAAACTTTTAAAAAATATATATTATGGATTTGAACACCAAGTATTTAGGTTTAGAGCTAAAAAACCCGGTAATAGTTTCTTCTTCACCATTATCAAAGACTCTTGATTCTGCAAAGCAGTGTGAAGACAACGGGGCGGCGGCAATAGTTGTTTATTCGCTCTTTGAGGAGCAAATAACTCATGAAGCCGGAGAGCTCGACCACTTTTTGTCGAATGGAACGGAGAGTTTCGCAGAAGCAATTACATATTTTCCTGATTTAGGTAATTACAATGTGGGTCCTGAAGAGTATCTTGAACATATAAGAAAAATGAAAACTACACTCAGCATTCCTGTAATTGGAAGTCTGAATGGAGTAAGCAGTGGGGGATGGATGAAATATGCAAAATTGATAGAGGAGGCGGGAGCGGATGCAATTGAGTTGAATACATATTATATTGCCACAAATATGGATGTACCGGGAGATGAAATTGAGAAGATATATCTCGAAAATCTACAGGAAATTAAAAGAAGTGTGAAAATTCCCGTTGCAATGAAATTAAGTCCATATTTTTCATCGATGGCAAATATGGCAAAGAAACTTGACGATGGAGGTGCAGACGGGCTTGTATTATTTAATAGATTTTACCAGCCGGATTTTGATTTAGAAAAACTCGAAGTGATTCCAAATCTGGAACTCAGTAAAAATTTTGATATCAGATTACCTTTAAGATGGATTGCAATTTTATATGGAAAGATAAAGGCATCTCTTTCGGCAACAAGCGGAGTACACAATCACACAGATGTAATAAAACTCCTGATGGCCGGAGCAGACACCGTACAGTTGTGCTCAGTATTGCTTCATAAAGGTGCAAGTTATATAAAAGATATATTAGAAAATCTTCAGAAATGGATGGAAGAAAATGAATATTCTTCGGTAGAAATGATGAGAGGCAGTATGAGCCAGAAATCAGTTGCAGAGCCCTCGGCATTCGAGAGGGCGAATTATATGAAAGTGCTGAATAGTTATAAGAATTAATTACCTCACCCCTACCCCTCTCCTAAAAGGAGAGGGGATTTTTAATCCATAAAATATCCTAATAATTACCTTAACAGGAAGAAAATAGAAAATAAGAATATTAATTTGTTATAGTTTGAAGTTCAATATATCTTAGAATATTCATAGAATACGTATAACTTGTATCAAAATAAATTGAGACGTGTGGTGATGGACCTGTATGTTTTCTAAACAAAATATTGTATGAATTCCCATAAAATTCGGGTACAGACGTTTGTAATCTAAGTCTCATAATCAAAACACTACCACCGGATGGAATCAGTAAACCATTTCCGTTTCCCGGAGATAAGTTTGGTGACACTATTAATCGTCCCGGTGTTGAAACTATATATACGGTTGGATTTCTCGGTTGCATATTTACTGGTAAATCTGAGGCAATAATTGACAGAGTACCTGTCCCCCCGTTTAAAATTGTTTTATTAAAATCCCAACAAAATCCCCAGGCAAGTACACGACATTCAACATAACTATGATTAAAAAATCTTACATCAAACTGTAATGTATTTGTAGAAGTCAGCATAAAATTATTGCATTCAAGCTGTAAATAAACTTTTGACGGCTGAGAATAAGAGACTGAATTTAATATCAGTAAAATAACAAAAAAGATTATAAATGAAAATTTTTTATTTGTCATACCTGTTATTTAAATATTTTTAAAATTCATTTTAAAACTTTACTTACATACAGGAATATGAATAAATAAAAATAAATAAAATATTATTTAATGTCAAGTTTTGTTTAATTAATAATTTATTATTTGAGTTTACCTTTTTATCATTACCGAATAAAAGAGTCTTTGACTTTGATATGAAATTCCATACTACTGCCCTTCTTAGTATAGATAGAATTAATAAAAACAAAAATGCCCTGACGGGGTAACGTCAGGGCACCAACTAATTTATTAACTATTCTTTTGTCATTGTTTCACCTTATTGCCACCTAATACACTTCTGTAATCTTTAAGTTTAAATTGGCTGAGATTTAAAAGAACCAGAATTAACTCTAAACTTATATTGTCGATGAAACATTAACATACATTGATTATCCCGTTTTCACGGGATAATCAATGTTAGATTAGTTTTATTTAATTAAAGACATTTTCTTGGTCATTACGAAATTGTTTCCATTACCTGTTGCAAATATTCTGTAGAAATACACACCGCTTGATAATGATGCGGCATTGAACTGAACCGTATAATATCCAGCAACCTGTGATTCGTTAACGAGTGTACTGATTTCTCTTCCGAGATTATCATAAATTTTTACTGTAATTTTACTGTCAAAAGGTACACTGTATTCTATGTTTGTAACGGGGTTAAAAGGATTCGGATAATTCTGAGATAAATCGAATTTTGAAGGTACACCAACTTCTACTGAATTATTAAGTGTGAAATATTCATAGTTTCCATTATAATCAACCTGTTTCAAACGATATGAATATTTACCAGTATTTAATTTTTTATCATCATAATTATAAGTTGTTTGTGTATTGGTATTACCATTACCTTCAACGAATCCAACTTTATTCCAGTTTTTATCACTGAATGCTTTTCTTTCGATATCAAAACCCTTGTTATTCTGCTCTTTTGCGGTTTTCCAGGTAAGATGTACATCTCTTGAGGTAACATTAGAAGTAAATGAAAGCAGTTCAACCGGCATTGGAGTGTTTGGAATATTAAAATACTGAACATTTGTATTTCCTGTTGGTGTAATGTTTGTGTTTGTTGTACCTATATAAGCATTCACCTGCACCCTTGTTATCGCACCGGTATTTTGCCTGAATACTATCAGAGGATTTGCCGGGA